>ERZ827490.3110-NODE-3110-length-15908-cov-48.339683_pt1 | contig 15908 bp, 12 predicted proteins | sample MGYA00519770_ERZ827490 | MGnify/ENA primary metagenome ERZ827490 (study PRJEB31778, sample SAMEA3449324) | human gut metagenome | biome: human gut; feature: human-associated habitat; material: faeces | place: United Kingdom | collected 2010/2012 ...
AGGGCGGCCGTCACACCCCCTTCTTCAACAACTATCGTCCCCAGTTCTACTTCCGCACCACCGACGTTACCGGCATCATCACCCTGCCCGAGGGCACCGAGATGTGCATGCCCGGCGATAACGTCGACATGAACGTGGAGCTGATCACCCCCATCGCTATCGAGAACGGTCTGCGTTTCGCTATCCGTGAGGGTGGCCGTACCGTGGGCTCCGGCGTCGTCATCGCCATCAACAACGACTGATTGACGTTCCCCCCACCGGCGTATAGCTGAATAAAAAGGCCCGGCAGAGTGTGCTCTGCCGGGCCTTTTTGAGACAAATGGTGGAAGATGTTTAATACTTTTTTAATATTTATACATGAACTTTTGTAACATCCCTTGGGTATTCTATACTTGCAAGAGACAAAAAACTTTTTTCATCAATCTTCCTGCCATTCAGGCGGAGAACCGGCTTTCGGTTCTCCGCCTTATGGTTTCTGCGCATAAAAACGGCCCCGCAGGCAATGCGGGGCCGTCTGACGACCTTCTCGTCAGAATAACGGCCATTTGGGCCAGGTTTTCCGGATGTACGCCGGGACCTCTTCCCGGGGCAGGCCCAGCACCGCGCCCAGCTCCCCGTACAGGGCGTCCTCCGCCCGCTTCAGATAACGCTCGTCCATCTGGCTTATCTTCCGCCCGTGATGAACGGCCCAGCTGCGCCGCCGGCACACGCCCTTGATGAGGCCCGCCAGCCGCCGGCAGTCGTAGGAGGTCAGCACCTGGTGATACAGGTCCTTGATGGCCCGCATGCTGTGGCTCTCGGCCTGCTCCTCCGGCAGCTGGTCCAGCTCCGCAATGATCTGCGCCGTCTCCTCCGCCGTCAGCAGCGGCCGCATGAGCACCTGAGTGTCCACCGGGGTCATCACCTGACCGGACCGGTACAGGGGCGACAGCGTGTAGTACAGTCGGGTCTTGTCCATACCCGGCAGGGACGGCGCGCCCACGCCCTCCACCCGGCAGACGCCCTCGCCGCCATATACCACCAATTCGCCCGCTGCATACATGACCCTCATCCTCTCTTTTCTTCTTTACCATATTATACCACTTTTCCCCCAAAAGGGTAAGTCTTTTTTTTGCCGGTTTGACAAATTCCGCCGCCCTGGGGTATAATGGGGGGCACGAAACGCGCAAGGAGGTGCGGACTGTGGAAAGTGCACTGGATCAAAAGCTGGACCTGTCGGCCCTGCATCTGGGGACCATCTCCCTGGGGAAGCTGCTGGGAGCGCTGCTGACGCTGGTGATCTGTCTGATCGCCGTGCGCCTGGTGACGGCGCTGCTGCGCCGGGTCCTGGATAAAACCCATATCGACGCCCGGGTGCGGAAATACCTGGTGCAGTCTGTGCGCCTGGTGCTGTGGGTGGTGACGGTGCTCATCACCGCCGATCAGCTGGGCATTCCCGTCACGTCCCTGGTGGCGCTTTTGTCGGTGCTGTCCCTGGCCGTATCCCTGGCGGTGCAGAATGTCCTGGCCAATGTGGCCGGGGGACTGGTGCTGCTGGTGACCAAGCCCTTCGCCGTGGGCGACTATGTGGATACCCCCTGCGGCGCGGGCACGGTAAAGGATCTGACCTTGACCTATACCTATCTGGATACGCCGGACGGCCTGCGCATTGCCGCCCCCAACAGCAGCATCTCCGCCGGGAAGATCACCAACTATACGGCTCTTGGCACCCGGCGCATTGAGCACGCCGTCAGCGCGTCCTATGACGCGCCGGTGCAGACGGTGCGCCAGGCACTGCTGGATGCCGTGGCCCGGACTCCGGGCCTGCTGGACAAGCCGGCGCCGGAGGTGTATGTCAATGCCTACGGCGAAAGCGGCATCGAATATATTGTCCGGGCCTGGGCCAGAACCGCCGACTATTGGCCGGCATATTACGCCCTGCTGGAGGGGATCAAGACGGCCTTTGACCAGCGGTCCGTGGAGATGCCGTATAACCACCTGAATGTTCATATTGTGGACCCCGTGCGGGTAGAAAGAGAGACAAAAGCATGATCTGTTCCCTGATTTTAGGCGCCCTCATCGGCTGGATCGCCGGCAAGCTCATGGGCAGCCGCGGCGGCCTGATCCGTAACCTGATCCTGGGCGTGGTGGGCTCCGCCGTGGGCAATTGGCTGGCGGGCACCATCGGCATCGCCGCCACCGGCTCCGTGGGGGCCATTCTCATCGGCGTAGGCGGGGCCTGCGTGGTGATCCTCATCGCTCGCTGGCTGTTTCATTAAGGAGGAAATGTCATGAAGCCTGTGATCCACGAATCCGCCTTTGTGGCGGAAAATGCCACCGTCCGCGGCAGCGTCACCATCGGCCCGGAGGCCGGCATCTATTTCGGCGCAGTGCTCCGGGCGGAGACGGCCCCCATCACCGTGGGGGAGGGCGCCAATATCCAGGACAACTGCATCGTCCATGCCGACCCCGGCTTCCCCGCCGTCATCGGCCGGGACTGCACCGTGGGCCACGCCGCCATTCTTCACGGCTGCACCATCGGCGACAACACGCTGGTGGGCATGGGAGCCATCGTTCTCAACGGAGCCGTGGTGGGCCGGGACTGCATCGTTGCCGCCGGAGCCCTGGTGACCCAGGGGGCCGTGATTCCCGACGGCTCCATGGTCATGGGTGCGCCCGCCAGGGTCCGCCGCCCCCTGACGCCGGAGGAGATCGCCCAGAACGCCGCCTCCGCCGCCGGATACCGCCGGGAGTCCCAGCTGTATAAGGCCGGGGAGCTGTAACGCACGCAATAGCTCATCATAAAAAGTGGGAGGGGCTCAGCCCCTCCCATTCAGCTTGTCCCAAAAGAGCTTTGCCCTTTTTGGACAAGCCAAAGGCCCCGGGGCTTCCCCCGGGGCCTTGGTGCGTTATCAGTCTATGTTGATCTCACCGATATCCTCCGCCGGGATGCCCAGGTCCAGCAGGGCCTGGGTCAGCTCCTTGTAAGAGGACTTGGTGGCGCTGATGGTGCGGCTGTCGCCATCGCGGAACAGGGTGATCTCGACGCCCAGCCAGGCGTAGTCGCCATCCACCGGAAGAACGTTCTTCGCCTGGACATCCCGCCAGGCGGCGTCATACAGGGCCTGGGCCTCCTCCGCCGTCAGCTCCCGGCTTTCGCCGGCGGCGTTCAGCCACAGCCCGCCGCCGGTGGGCTGCCAGCCGGACGGGGGAACGTTGCCGTTGAACATAACATAGGTCTGCACCTCCTCCAGCCGGGCCACCTGCTCCAGAGCTGCCTTGACCGGCTCCGTCATCGCCAACCGGTAGCACCGGGCCATGGAGGTGCCGTCCTTCAGAACATAGTGCACCACAAAGGTCATCCGGCAGTTCACATCTGCGGCGCGATTCTCCGCCAGCTCCGCCTGGGCCTTTACCAGGGTCTCCAGGGACCGGGGATCCTCCAGGGTAAAGCTGGTGTCCAGGCAATATACCCGGGCCCGGGCCACATCCTCCGCCTGGGGCGTCCGGTCGGCGTAGCCGAAAACGTCCGCCCGCAGGGCCACGCACAGCAGCACCAGCACCAGCGCCGTCACCGCCGCGCCGGGCAGGCGCTTGGGCAGCACCCGCAGGGTCTTGCCCACCAGCATGGCCGCCGCCAGATAGCACACGATGCCCATCACGGCCATGCACACGCACAGACGGGCGGGGCTGAAGTCGCCGCTGCGGCCCACGGACACCAGGACATACAGCAGCATACCCAGGGGCAGACCGCCTACCAGCCCCACGCCCAGCCGGAACACCGGCCGCATCCAGGGGAAGGCCGCCGCATCGCCGGACAGCTCGCTTTTCCGCCGGCCGTACAGCAGCCGGGACAGGACCGTCAGCACCAGGGCCACGGCGGTGAAGATCAGCAGGGTCCGCCAGCCCTGGGGAGCCAGGCCGCTGGCGCAGTCGGCGTTCTGTATGCGGTCATCGGGCAGCTTGCCGGTGAGAAACGGCGAATAGCTGGGACCGCTCTGGCCCAGGTCGCAGATCAGCTGATACACCGGCGTCAGCCACCGGGTAATGACGGGCTGGGCGTCCGGCATGGTGAAGCCGTCCAGCAGAAGCTCCGCCAGTTGCTGGCCCAGCCAGGTCAGCGCCACCGCCAGGCAGTTGACGGCGGCGTACAGCACCGGCACCGCCAGCAGCCACCCGGTGACCATGGCGCACAGGGTCCCCAGGGCCAGGAAGATCAGGTCCAGCAGGGTGGCCACCACGAACCACGTCAGCAGGGCCGGCGTCAGAGCCAGGCCGCCCAGCAGGGCCGCCAGGGCCGTCACTGCCAGCACCAGCAGGTTCCCCGCCGCCAGCATGGCCCAGCCGGTGAGAAAATGGGTCCAGAACAGGGTCCCCCGCCGCTGGGGCAGGGCGTGCATGGCCCCCACGGACCGGGGGTTCATCAGATAGGAAAACGAGGCCATGGCCATCATGCCGCCGAAGATCAGCGCCAGCACCACGGCGGTGGCGTAGGTGTCGGCGCACAGCTCGGTCAGGTTCACCAGGGCGGGATTCCGCTCTGCGGCCCTGTTCCACACCGGGATGGGCAGGAAGATCAGCCACAGCCCCACATACAGGAACAGCACCGGCCAGTATCGCCGCAGGTCGCTGCGGGCGATGGCCCCGTTAAAGAACGATGTCGCGGACCGCATAGTCAGCACCTCCCAGCTCATAGATGAAAATCTCCTCCAGGGTCAGGGGAATGGCCTCCAGCAGCAGGGGAGACAGGGCCTGCATCCGGTGCAGGACCTCCTCCCGGCTGCCCCGGACAATGTAGGTGATGACCCGGCCCACGGCGGACCGGTGCAGCACCCGGATGCCCTCCGGCAGCGGCGGCTCCTCCGCTGCGGCATAGGCCACCTGGAGCTTCACCGTGTTGTCCTGCAGCTCCGACAGGCTCCGCTCCAGCAGCACCTGCCCCTTGTTCATAATGCCCACATGGTCGCACACGTCCTCCAGCTCCCGGAGGTTGTGGCTGGACACCAGCACCGTGGTGCCCCGGTCGGCCACGTCTCCCAGCAGCAGGGACCATACCTGCCGCCGCATCACCGGGTCCAGACCGTCCACCGGCTCGTCCAGCACCAGCACCTCCGGCATGCAGCTCATGACCAGCCAGAAGGCCGCCTGCTTCTGCATGCCCTTGCTCATCCGGCGCAGCAGCTGCTTTTCCGGCAGGGGAAAGGCCTCCCGCAGCTTGTGATACCGGTCCCAGCTGAAAAAGGGGTGGGTCCCGGCATACAGCCGGGCCATGTCCCGGATGCTGGCCTGTGGGAAATAGTACCAGTCATCGGGGATCGCCGCCATGCGGCTTTTGGCGGCGGGATTTTCATATACCGGCTGGCCGTCCAGGGTCACCTGGCCGCTGTCGGGCCGGTACACGCCGGTGAAGTGGCGGATGATGGTGGATTTGCCCGCCCCGTTGGGGCCCACCAGGCCGTATACCGCCCCCCGGGGCACCGTCATGTTGGCCCCGTCCAGGGCCCGGAAGCCGTCAAAGGTTTTTACCACGTTATTCGCTTCAAGCATCGCGATCCCCTCCCTTCCAAAGGTCCGTCCATTCCTCCCGGGTCATGCCCAGGTCCCGCAGCTCCGCCATCAGCGGCAGCACCCGGGCCGTCACCTCTCTGCGCCGCTGGCGGTTTTGCTCCTGGCCCTCGGAGACGAAGGTGCCCCGGCCCGACACGGTGTAAACATATCCCTCCGCCTCCAGCTGGGTATAGGCCCGCTGGATGGTGTTGGGATTGATGGCCAGCTCCGTGGCCAGGCTCCGCACGGAGGGCAGCTTGTCTCCCGCCGCCAGCACGCCCGTCACCATCATGCTCCGCAGGCCGTCCCGCACCTGCTCATAGATGGGCCGCGCATCCCGGTAATCCAAGCGTATCACGCGTGTGACCTCCTTTCTGTGTGTATTATCTATATTGATACACTCATTATATTCTATCCCGGGACCGGTTGTCAAGAGAAAAAACCGGGAAAGTCCCGCCGGATTGCCGTGAATACCGGCTGAATATTTTCAATTTGCGAAAGGAAGAGCACCTGACCGCGGTTGGCGGCAGGGAATGACCGCTTCCGGATTTTTCACGGAACCCACAAATTTTCGGCGGGATATTTGCACACATCGCATTATTGCGCTGAACCGCGAAAGATGGTACAATACAAAGAGTACGCCATACTTTTATGCATGGCGTCCGACTTACACTTATAGGAGGAACGAGATGACAGCTATCAAACGGTGCTGCGCACTGGCCCTGGCGGTTCTGATGATCCTGACCGCCCTGCCGGTGACAGCCTTCGCCGAGACGGCTGCGCACGAGACCAACGCCTCTCTCCACGAGACGACGTTGGATGGTATCGCCAACGATATCACCCGCCAGGTCCTGCGCAGCAGCCAGAAGGACGGCGAAAGAATCCAGATGGAAAACACCGCCAAGCTCGACGACAGCGACGAAGTCGAGATCATCGTGGTGGTCAACGACTCCGTGGCTGACCCGGATTCCCGGGCCCAGGTCAACGCCCTGCTGCGCACGCAGAAGAGCGCCCTGGCCCAGATCAATCGGGCCATTGACGCGCGGGTGGAGCCCCAGCGGCAGTATACCACCCTGCTCAACGGCTTTTCCGCCACAGTGACCTATGGCCAGTACAAGGCCATCCGGAAGCTGGACTGCGTCCAGTCCGCCTTCATTTCCCCCACCTTTGAGCTGCTGCCCGACACCGCCAACAGCAACCGGATGATCGGCGGCGGCAGCTATAACACCACCGGCTTTACCGGCGAGGGAATGCTGGTGGCCATTCTGGATACCGGCGTGGACATGGGCCACGAGGTGTTCAAGGCCGCGCCCAAGAGCCCCTCCCTGACCCAGGAAAAGCTCCGGACCCTGCTGGAGACCTATGATTTCCAGGTGGAGAGCATCATCAAGGGCATCAGCGTGTCCAACCTGTACTACAGCGCCAAGATTCCCTTCCAGTTCGACTACGGCGACAAGGATAAGGACGGCAATCCCGGCGAAAAGGGCAGCCACGGCACCCATGTGGCCTCCACCGCCGCCGGTAATGTGGGCGTCAACGATGCCGTCATGGGCGTGGCGCCCCAGGCCCAGATCATCAACATGAACGTGTTCAAGAGCAGCGGCGGCGCGTCCTATTCCGATATTCTGGCCGCCCTGGAGGACTGCATCCTGCTGGGCGTGGACGTGGCCAACCTGAGCCTGGGCTCCGACTGCGGCTACATCGACTATGACAGCGAGGATGCCTTCACCAAGAGCCTGCTGGACGTGTTCGAGCGCACCGGCGAGAGCGGCGTGTCCCTGGCTGTGGCCGCCGGCAACGCCTATAACGCCGCCTATGGCGACGCCTTCGGCGGCAAGGCCCTGGCCTCCAACCCCGATTACGGCCTGGTCAGCGAGCCCTCTACCTATGGCGAGTCCCTGTCCGTGGCCGCTGTGTCCAACGGCGTGGTCAACAGCCCCTATGTCACCGTGGGCGGCAAGAACCTGGCCTATCAGGACAGCGCCACCATCAGCGACGACGAGAACGCCAAGCCCTTCCGCAGCCTGTCCTCCCGGGGCTCCATCGAGTATGTGGTGGTTCCCAACTACGGCGCGGAGGAGGACTATGCGGGCCTGGACCTGACCGGCAAGATCGCCCTGGTGCAGCGGGGCGGCGGCATGTACTATGAGCAGAAGGAGCGCAACGCCGCCAACGCCGGCGCCATTGGCATGCTGGTGTACAACAACGTCCCCGGCATGCTGTACATGTCCATCACCGACTGGAAGATCCCCTGCGCGTTTATCTCCCAGGCCGCCGGTGAATACATGAAGCAGCAGGAGACCAAGACTCTGTCCGTGGCCTCCGCCGACGCCCTGGTGGAATCCCCCACCTATGGCATGGCCGACTTCTCCAGCTGGGGCGCTACCCCCGAGCTGACCCTGAAGCCGGAGATCACCGCCCCCGGCGCGGGCATCTATGCCGCCGTGCCCGGCGGCTATGAGAGCATGGACGGCACGTCCATGGCCTCCCCCCACGCGGCCGGCGGCATGGCCATCGTGCAGCAGGCCCTGAAGGCCCGGGACAACAGCATGACCGGCGCCCAGCGCAAGCACATGACCGACACCCTGCTCATGAGCACCGCCCATGTGATCTATGACAACGACGGCGTGCCCTATTCTCCCCGCAAGCAGGGCGCCGGCCTGATGAGCATCAACGACGCCGTGAATACCCGGGGTTATCTGTCCGTGGTGGGCATGGAGCGTCCCAAGCTGGAGCTGAAGGACGATCCCGCTATGAAGGGCGTGTATACCATGACCTTCACCGTTCACAACACCGGCAGTGACACCCTGTATTACGACGTGACCCCCATCGTCCTGACGGACACCACCGAGAGCTACGTCAACGGCAATCAGCAGGAGTTCTCCACCATCAGCGGAAGCTCCCGGCTGCTGCCCCACACCTTCACCACCAACTGCGAGAATAACCGCGTGTCCGTGGCTCCCGGCAAGACCGCCGATGTCACCGTCACCGTCACCATCACCGACGAGGGCCGGACGATGCTGGCCCAGTTCCCCAACGGCAGCTATGTGGAGGGCTTCGTGACCCTGACCCAGGTGGCCGCCGACGGCAGCGCCCTGACCGATCCCATTGACCTGGGCCTTCCCTTCCTGGCCTTCTACGGCGACTGGACCAAGGCTCCCATCATGGATTCCACCGATTACTGGGAGACGCTGGACGGCTCCGCCAGCCAGGCCCAGGCGTACATGAACACCGCCTTCTCCTCCTCCAGCGAGAACACGGTGGACACCTATCTGGGCGACAACAACTACACCACCGTTCCGTATCTGGCGGACCGCAACGCCATCTCTCCCAACAACGATGACTTTATGGACAGCCTCACCGGTATCTACACCGGCCTGCTGCGCAACACCAAGAGCCTGAAGTATACCATCACCGGCGCCAACGGCCAGGTGTACTACAGCAAGGACTGCGAGTATGTGGGCAAGTCCATCTACAGCTATGACTATTACCGCATTGTGCCCGCCGGTGTGGACGCCGAATATGACGGCATCGAGCCCTGGTACGGCACCGATTCCCACAACGCCAAGCTGCCCAACAACACCAAGGCTACCGTGACCATCGAGGCCACCCTGCCCTATGGCGACGGCGTGGGGACCAACCAGAAGCACTCCTGGTCCTTCCCCATCACCATCGACACCGAGGAGCCTCATGCCGACAATCTGAAGGTCACCGAGTCCGAGGGCCGGTACTATCTGAGCCTGGACGTGTCCGATAACCAGTATGTGGCGGCCGTGGTGTTCTACAACGTGGCCAATACCCAGATGCTGTACGGCATGCAGGGCTTCGGCGAGCTGCAGCCCGGCGTCACCAGCCATGTCAGCGAGTATGACATCACCGGCTTCGGCGAGACCTTCGGCATGATCGTCCATGACTACGCCGGCAACTCCAAGGTGTATACCGTCCGCGCTCCCGGCAACCCCGACGATCACGGCACCATCACGCCCACCAACATCCTCTGGACCGAGAACTTCAACGAGAAGTGGCTCCCCGACGACTGGAGCGTCCAGAGCAAGGGCGGCTCTCTGAACACCTGGTACCGCGACGAGGACTACACGGCCACCGTGGACTATGACGACGACAACCAGCAGAACGAGTGGCTCATCTCCCGCACCACCGATATCAGCGGCGTGGATACCGAGGTCCACATGGTGTTTGACTTCTACACCACCTATTGGCACACCGTGGAGTATAAGCACTGCAACCTCCAGGTCATGGCCTCCGGCGACGGCGGCGCCACCTGGCAGGAGATCTGGAACCTGCAGCGGGATTCCGGCCTGTTCACCGCCTGGACCAAGACCCAGGCCAAGGTCAACGTTCCCGAGAGCCTGCAAAACAGCAAGGACCTGCGCTTCGCCTTTGTCTACACCGGCAAGGGCGGCTCCAACCTGTCGCTGGACAACGTTCAGCTGTACGCCGAGGAGCGGGACAACTATGTGGCCGTCACCGCCTCCGCCGGTGAGGGCGGAACCATCACCCCCGCCGGTCAGACCCTGGTGAAGAAGGGTACCAGCAAGACCTTCGACATCGCCCCCGCCCAGGGCTATGAGATCGTCAACGTCACCGTGGACGGCACGGATCTGGGCCCCATCAGCTACTATACCTTCCAGCGGGTGGGCGTGGACCACACCATCTCCGCCACCTTCCAGAAGGCCCAGCAGTCCGGCGACACCGTGACCCTGACCACCACCGCCTCCGACGGCGGTACCGTGGCCCCCGCCGGTCAGACTACCTATGTCTCCGGCCAGGCCGTGGACGTTACCTTCACCCCGGACCAGGGCTATCAGCTGGCCTCCGTGAAGGTCAACGGCCGCACCGCCTCCGTTACCGGCAATGTCCTGACCCTGACCATGGACCAGAGCTACGCCGTTTCCGCCGTATTTGAGAAGATCCCCGATGTCCCCACCGTGATGTTCGAGAACGACTTCGAGTCCGTCACCGGCGACAGCTTCCCCTTCCACGGCTGGACCCTCAAGGGCGTCAACCCCAACGGCTACACCTGGAAGCAGTATACCTATTACAACTGGAAGAGCCTGGGCAACGACACCAAGCACGCCTACATTTCCGACGACTGGAACGGCGGCCCGCAGGACGAGTGGCTGATCTCCCCGTCCGTGAACCTGTCCGGCACCCGGGATGGCGTTCTGTATTTCGACTATGCCTACGGCATTTACGGCATCAAGAACAAGACCTTCACCGCCACCGTGGAGGCCTCCACCGACGGCGGCCAGACCTGGACCCCCATCTGGAACTTCCAGGACAGCTACACCGGCCAGGAGACCAGCGGCTATGCCCTGGCGGGCAGCGCTGAGGTCAAGGTTCCCGCCCAGTATGCGGTGGACGGTGTCCAGTTCGCCTTCCGCTATGTGAACACCACCCACGACACCGCCCCCCTGGCGGTGGATAACGTGAAGCTGATGGCGGTGGAGGACGGCCCCGTGGCCCAGAAGTACACCATCACCGCCGCTGCCGGTGAGGGCGGCTCCATCACCCCCGCCGGTGAGGTGTCCGTGAAGGAGGGCGCGTCCCAGACCTTCACCATCACCGCCTCCGAGGGCTATGCCATTGCCGACGTGCTGGTGGACGGCCAGAGCGTGGGCGCGGTGGACAGCTACACCTTCGAGAATGTCACCGCCAACCACACCATCGCCGCCCTGTTCACCAAGACGGCCTCCGACGTGCAGTTCGACAACGACTTCGAGTCCGAGACCTTCCCCGGCCACGGCTGGACCGTGAAGGGCACCCGTACCGACAGCCCCTATACCTGGTACAAGGGCACCAATACCAAGCTCAATTCCACCAAGCAGGCCCGCATCGACATGGATTACTATGAAGATCCCTGGGGCGACTGGAGCGTGGGCGGCATCCGCAAGCCTCTGCTGCCTATGGCAGGCGGCAGCGATAAGCTGCAGGATGAGTATCTCATCTCCCCCGTGGTGGACCTGACCGGCAAGACCCCCACCCTGACCTTTGATTACCTGCTGTTCAAGTCTGTCATCGGCAACTACTGCTCCGTGACCGTGGAGGCCAGCACCGACGGCGGCCAGACCTGGACCACCATCTGGACCGCAGCCGATCTGGAGCCGGTAAGCGGTTATTGGTTCATGGGCACGGCCAACGTTGCCGTTCCCGCCGCCTTCTGCACGGACAATGCCCAGTTCGCCTTCCACTTCTATAAGAAGGCCAACCAGGGCTATGACGATACCGACGCCATGTTCGCCATCGACAACGTGACCATGACCTACGGCCAGACCGACCCCTGCGCCGACGGCCATACTCTCACCGCGGTACCTGAGGTGCCCGCCACCTGCGAAACCGCCGGTACCAAGGCGTATTGGGAGTGCTCCGTCTGCCGGAAGCTGTTCAGCGACGCCGACGGCAAGAACGAGACCACCCTGGAGGCTCTGACCATCCCTGCCACCGGCCACGCCTGGGGTCAGCCTGCCTGGACCTGGACCGGAACGGAGTCCGCCTCCGCCGTGTTCACCTGCGGCAATGATGCGTCCCATACCCAGACGCTGACCGCTGCGGTGACCAGCCAGGTGACCACCGAGCCCGGCTGCGAGAGCACCGGTGTCCGGACGTACACCGCCACGGTGACGCTGGAGGGCCGGACCTACACGGATACCAAGACCGAGACCCTGCCCGCCACCGGCCACGACACCCAGCTGGTGGGTGCCAAGGATGCTACCTGCACCGAGGACGGCTATACCGGCGATGAAGTCTGCAAGACCTGCGGCGTCACCGTGAAGAAGGGCGAGACCATCCCCGCCACCGGCCACGACACCGAGATCGTTGGTGCCAAGGATGCTACCTGCACCCAGGACGGCTATACCGGCGATGAGGTCTGCAAGACCTGCGGTGAAACCGTCACCAAGGGCGAAGTCGTCAAGGCCACCGGCCATCACTACAAGGATGGCAAGTGCACCGACTGCGGCGAAAAGGATCCCAACTATCAGCCTGCTCAGCCCGGCGTCAAGACCGGTGATGCCAGCTCCGTGACCCTGTGGGTCATGCTGCTGACCGTCTCCGCTCTGCTGGCTGCCGCTGTGGTGGTCCTGCCCCGCAGAAAGCACAATTGATCGCGGCTGAGTCCACAACATAACAAAAAAGGCGGACGCCTCCGGGCGTCCGCCTTTTTTGGGGCAAGCCCAACAGGCCCGGCGGGGGAGATAACTCCCTCCGCCGGGCCCTGGATCAATTCACATAATCTGCCGGGTCAATGAGCTTGCCGTCCTTGGATACCGAGAAGTGCAGATGAGGCCCCATGCTGCCCTCAGCGGAGGCGGTGCTGCCCACCAGGCCGATGATATCCCCGGCAGCTACCTGGTCGCCCTCCTGCACCGGTGGGTCCTTCTGCAGGCAGCTGTACTGGGTGGTATAGCCGCCGCCGTGCTGAATGACCACCGTGGTGCCCATAAGCTCGTCGTCCTTCACCGACAGCACCGTGCCGCTGGCGGCGGTGCGGACGGAGTCGCCCTCGGCGGCCTGGATATCGATGCCGTTGTGGGTGCGCCAGTCCGCCATGGTCTCGTCATACATCAGCTCCGTGACGCTGAACACCGTCACCGTGGTGCCGTCCAGGGGAGACATGACCTGGGGCAGCAGGTCCTGGGGATCGGAGATGGGGGTCTCCTCCGCCGGCGGCGCGGCCGGAACATTCTCCTCCGGGGTCACTGTGGGAGCCACCCAGGCGTTGTCCCGCTCGTCGGGGACGGCGGTGTTGGGGCTGGCGGCGGGCTCCGCCGGAGCCTGGGGCCGCAGCAGGGTATAATAGCCGACAATACCGGCTGCCAGCAGGCAGACGGCAAGGGCTATGTAGAAGCCCTTGCCGCCGAACACGGCCTTGACCTTTTTTCCGTCGTATCTGCTCATAGTTGCCTTTCCCATCCGGCCCATGGCCGGAGCCGCGTATGCCGGCCCGCGGCGGGCCGAAATCATGCCATGCGTTTCTGTCCTCAGTATGGCCCCGCTGCGGCGGATTTATACAGCAGGAATCAGAAAACCCGCAAAATGGAAAAGACTTTTCTTTATTTTGACGGAAAAAACCGGTGACCGGAGGCCTTACCCGTCCGATCACCGGTTTTTGATTTTCATTACTCCAGCACCCGATAGTCTCCCCGGGCGGCCCGGGCCAGGCGCTGGGCCTTTTCCCGGTGCAGCTCCTCCTGCAGGTCGCCGATGATCCGGTTGGACACCAGGAAGCCCTTGGGCGTCAGCCGCCAGCCGGTATCCGTCCGCTGGGCCAGGCCATGGGCGGCGCAGGTGTCCAGAATGGCGTCCAGGGGGCCGAAGCGCTGGCGGAACCGGCTTTCAAACTCCCGGGTGTCGATGCCCTGGACCGTGCGCAGCCGCAGCATGATGTACTCCATCTCTCGCTCCTGAGCCGAGATGGTCTCGCTCTCCGCCAGGTCCAGCCGCCCTGCCAGATATCCGTCCAGATCCCGGGTATAGCCGTATCGCACGCCGCCGAAGTCGGAGTGCGCCCCGGGGCCGAAGCCCGCGTACTCGCCCAGCGTCCAGTATTTCAGGTTGTGCCGGGACTCGTACCCCGGCTGGGCGAAATTGGAGATCTCATACTGCGCATACCCGTTCTGGCCCAGCAGCTCCACGGCGTACAGATACATATCCGCCTGCATGTCCCCGTCCGGCAGGGTCAGGCTGTCCCGCCGGGCGTACAGCGGCGTCCCCTCCTCCAGCTTCAGCCCGTAGCACGAGATGTGCCGGGGAGCCAGCACCAGGGCATCCGCCAGGGTGTTTTCCCACCGCTCCATGGTCTGGTCCGGCAGACCGTAAATCAGGTCCAGGCTGATGTTGTCCAGCCCCGCCTTCCGGCAGGCGGCCACGGCGTCCTTCACCTGCTGCCAGGTGTGCACCCGGCCCAGGCGGCGCAGCTCCTCATCGTCTGAGGACTGCACCCCCAGGGAAATGCGGTTGAAGCCTGCCCGGCGCAGGGCCCACAGGGCCCGCCAATCCCCGGCGCTGTCGGGGTTGGCCTCCAGGGTGATCTCCGCCCGGTCCCACACCCGGCACTGCTTTTTGATGGTTTTCAGCAGGGCGATGAGCCGCTTATGGCCCAGATAGCTGGGGGTGCCGCCGCCGAAATACACGGTGTCCACCCGGTGATTCTGCATCTGGGGGGCCACCTCGGTGATGTGCCGGGTCAGGGCCGCGGCATAGGCGTCCATTTTCTCCTCGCTGTGGGCCAGGGAATAAAAATCGCAGTACGCGCACTTGGCCTTGCAAAAGGGAATGTGCAGATACAGGCCCAGGGGCCGGTTGCGGTCGATGTCAGGTTTTTTCATGTCAGCTCTCCTTGGGCGGCAGGATGGTCACGGCGTCAAAGGGACAGTTTACCTTGCAGGAGCGGCAGCCGATGCACCGCTCCAGATCCACGGTATACAGGCCGTCCGGCTGCAGAACGATGCAGTCCATCACGCAGAACATGGTGCAGTAGCCGCAGCCGGTGCAGCAGACGGGGTCGATGACGGCGCGGCTGAAGCGCTTGCGTCCGAAGGGATGCGCGGGATCGTACATAAGGGGACACCTGCCTTTAAGGGTTTTTATATAGTATAGCGGCTTCTGCGGGATTTTTCAAGAAGGGATAAATTTTCCGCTGCCAGGACATGCTATTCCCGAAAGGAAGTGCTGCCATATGGACATGTCACCCCGGGAATACCAGGATTATGTGAAAAATCTGCAAAAAAAGTCCCCTCTGCTGAAGGACATGGCCCTGGCCTTCGCCATCGGCGGGGCCATCTGCGTTATCGGCCAGCTGATTCTGAACGGCTGGCTGATGCTGCTGCCCCAGGACGATGCCGCCACCGCCACCTCCGTGAGCCTGGTGTTTCTGTCGGCCCTGTTCACGGGGCTGAACCTGTATAACAAGCTGGCCCGGTTCGGCGGAGCCGGAACGCTGGTGCCCATCACGGGCTTTGCCAACGCCGTGGCGTCCCCGGCCATCGACTTCCGGGCAGAAGTTCGCTGTATAATTGGGATAGTCAGAGAAAACCGCAATCGGTGAGTATCAGGACTGAATCCGACAAAATATGCTGGAAAGGAGGTACTTGAAGCGGCTATTATCCCGCATGATTTCAGCCTGCCACAGAGCCAGATGGATGTAGCTGATCCGTCTGGCTCATTTTATTTTCCGATACTTTTATAACACGGGAGGGAGCACCATGCAACAGGGCGTATTATACTTTGAGGGGCAAACAGAACGTATGGATATCCGTTTTGAGAACAAGGAAATCTATGGCGGTCTGCACTGCGGAACTGCAATGGAGGTCTTGATAAATGACGAATGGATACCCACTCGCATTGAGTACGGAAACGACTGGTAT
>ERZ827490.3114-NODE-3114-length-15886-cov-28.595667_pt1 | contig 15886 bp, 12 predicted proteins | sample MGYA00519770_ERZ827490 | MGnify/ENA primary metagenome ERZ827490 (study PRJEB31778, sample SAMEA3449324) | human gut metagenome | biome: human gut; feature: human-associated habitat; material: faeces | place: United Kingdom | collected 2010/2012 ...
CGGCCGGCAGCGACTTGATGGCCGTCGTCACATCCTCGCCGAAGAACTCCTTGCCATCGACGAAGATCTTCTTGATCTCCTCGCCCTGGGCCTCGACCGTACCGTCGGTGACGGTGATGCCCGGCATCTTCTTGAGCAGTCCCTAGACATCGGCGTCGGTCGTCACCTTGAAGGCCCCGGCGTTGTAGCTCACCGTGTCACCCTTCTGCGAGGTACGCATCGACTTCACCTCCTTGACCACGGTCTCGATCTGCACGCCCGGCTTGAGGCGCAGCACACCGAGGTTCACCTTCGGGGCCGACACGCGGAAGGTCGTGTCGAGCGTATTGTATCCCAGGAAGGAGATCGAAAGCCCGTATTCGCCGTAGCTGAGCGACGGAAAGGAGATGAGGCCCTTGTAGGCCGACGTGGCATACTGTTTCTTGTCGGGTGTCGCCGAGGGAGTCAGCGTCAGCACCGCACCGATCACCTCGTCGCCGGTGTCGGCATCCACGAGCGTTGCCGTGACGGAACCCTTCTGTGCGAAGGCGGCAACGGCAAACAGCACCATGAGGGCTGTCAGCAGTGTCTTTTTCATCATTCGGTTAACGTATTTGCTTGTTTGCTTGCGCCCGCGAAATTAACGGTTTCGCGGCAATCTTGTTCCCCGAAGGGGGTGAATCGCCAAAAAAAGGGTGCCAGTCGCCCGGACCGGCACCCTTGCATGGATCGTATTCCGGAAAAAACTGCCGGATTTTGCTACTCCTCGGGATTCTGGGCCGCCTTCACGGCACCGCGACGGGCCTTGCCGCGGGGCGCTTCGCCGTTGGCCTTCGGGCACTCACCGGCTTCGGGACATACCTCGGGGCAGGGACGGCCCTCACGCGGACAGAGGCCTTCGGGAGCCGGCTTGCCGGCCTTCGGACAGGCGGGACCGCAACCCGGCTTGCCGGCCTTCGGGCCGTGCATCCGATGGTGTTTCGGGGCCGGGCGCTGCTGCATCTGCGCCCACTTGACGAACTGCTCAGTCGAGAGAATCGATTTCATCTGTTCGGCACGCGCCTCCCGGGCCTTGCGCATCGCCTCGCGCTGTGCCTCCATCTCCTTCAGCTGCTGGAGGTTGATCTCATAGACCTGCTTTTTCTGGGCATCGGTAAAATTGAGCCGTTCAGCCATGCGGTCGGTCTTGCGCTGTGCGATCTGTTCGAGCGTCGGGCGCTCTTTGGGTGCGGCTGCGGGAGCCGGCGCGGACTCGGTCTGTGCGAAAACCGCTTCTCCTGCCATCAGGCACAATGCGGCAACGGCTGCAAAAATCGTCTTTTTCATGGTTGTCTGTCTTTTAGTGAAACATTCCTAATTCGGGGATCTCCGATACAAAAGTAGCACCGAAAAACAGAATACGGACCGGCAGGTCGGCCAAACGGCCATTCGGCCCGGCGAACCGCCTATTCCGCAGGGCGAACCGCCCGCAGCCACGCCTTGAATTCGGGAACCCGGGCCTTCGAGATGACGATCCGCTCGGGCGTATTGACCGCAAGGTGCAGCGTCAGTCGGCTGCCGAACCACACGGCGATCTCCTTCACGGCACGGCGCGCGACGATGAACTGGCGGTTGGCCCGGAAGAAGTCGTGCTCGGGAAGCTGCGACTGATAGGCCTCCAGCGTGCGGTCCATCGGGTAGACCTCCCCCTCGAAGGTGCAGGCCGTGACCTTTTCGTTGGCCGTGTAGAGGTAGGCGATCGCATCGCGCCGCAGGGGGATGATCCGATCGCGGACATGCACCAGAAAGACCTCCTCCGACTGCCGGGCGGCCATCGTCCGCACGCGCGAGCCGTAGTCGAGCCGCTCGCCGGAGGTGAGCCGCCGCAGCTTCTCGAGCGCACGCCGCACGTCGTCGGCATTGATCGGCTTGAGCAGATAGTCGATGCTATTCACCTTGAAGGCCTCGAGCGCATATTGGTCGTAGGCCGTGGTAAAGACGACCGGTGCGGTGACCTCCACCGACTTGAAGATGCGGAACGAGTCGCCGTCGGCCAGGTGGATGTCCATGAACAGCAGGTCGGGCTGGGGATTCGCGCGCAGCCACTCGACGCTCTCGGCCACGCTCTCAAGCGTGGCCACGACCTCCACGCCGGGGGCGACCTGGCGCAGTACGGCGGCAAGGTTCAGCGCCGCGGCGGTTTCGTCTTCGATAATGAGTGCTTTCATCGTGCGGCAGGGGGTTCGAGCGGCAGCCGCACGGTGAACGTACCGTCGGAGTCGTCAATTTCGATATCGCGGCCCGTAATGAGCTGCCAGCGGTTGCGCAGGTTCTCCAGTCCGATGCCGGTCGAGGGTTCGGGCTCGAGTTTCGGGCGCAGCGGGTTCGACACGACCAGGCGGCCGTCTTCGACACGGATCGAGACGTGCAGCGGATTGCTGCGCGTGATCGTATTGTGTTTCACGGCATTGCCGATCAACGGCTGGAGCGAGAGGGCCGGAAGGCGCCAGCAGAGGTAGTCCGGATCGACCTCGATGTCGAAATAGAGCTTGTCGGCATACCTTATTTTAAAGAGGTAACTGTACGCCTCGGCGAACTTCAGCTCCTCGCCGAGGGTGATGAGCGTGCTCTGTCCGTTCTGGATGATGTAACGGAACGTATAGGAGAGCTGGTCGATGTAGGTCAGGGCCTTCTGGTCGTGCTTCTCGCGCACGAGCATCGCCAGCGAATTGAGCGAGTTGAAGAAGAAGTGGGGGTTGATCTGCCCGACGAGCATGTTGTAGCGCGTGGTGAGGTTCTCGTTCTTGAGCCGCTCGTTCTCCACCTCGACAAGCTGCCGCTGCGAGATGAGCACATAGAGCCGGCTGTAGAGCAGCGACACGACCAGTGCGAACGAACACTTGAGCAGCAGCATGTAGTCGAACATCCGCCCGCTCATGAAGTTCAGCACGACCCGGCCCGAATGCCACTCCGTGACGGGCGCCACGCAATAGAGCACAACGGCTGCCACACAGCTCCACAGGCAGCTGCGGATGTAGCGGCGCATCGAGTAGCGGCGGTGGGAATCGGTGAGGATCGTCAGCAGCACGAACGACATGAAGAGGTAGAAGAGCAGCTGCAGCAGCAGCTCGGTCCACTGCGACGGACGGTTGTAGAGGCGGCTGTAGTCGAACTCCTCGCCGTTGCGGGTCCGCACCTCCTTCAACACGGGATGCCCCCCCGAGCGGCGCGACGGACGGATGTCGGCCCGGATCCGGTCGCCGTCTTCGAGTCCCAGCCAGCGCAGGTTCTGCGGCGGCACATAGACGCTGTCGCCGCCCGCATAGACGAGGTAGCCGTACCCGTCGGCATGCACCGCAAGCCGACCCTCGTCGCGCCGCTCCCACACCCGCTGCTCATGCCCGGGACCGCCCGACGAGGTGGTCTCACTGCTCTGTTCGACGAGCACCAGCAGCAGGTAGGAGAAGTTCACGACCAGGCTGATCGCCACGGCGACCAGCAGGTTCAGGACCACGTCCGAATAGCGGGACAACGCGCGCATGGCTTTCGTTTTTTACTCCTCGAGCGTTTCGTCCATGAACCACGACGCATAGTGCATGTAGTCGTGGGCCGTGCGGAGCACAATCTCGTCCCGCTGCTCGGGCGTCACCTCGCGGATGCGCTTGGCCGGCACGCCGGCATAGAGCGAATTGGGCTCGAGCTGCGCATTCGAGAGCACGAGCGCCCCGGCCGCAATGATGCAGCCCGAGGGAACGACGGCGTTGTCGAGCAGGATGGCCCCCATGCCGATCAGGCAGTGGTCGCCGATCCGCGCTCCGTGCACCACGGCGTTGTGGCCCACCGACACGTCGTTGCCGATGATCGTCTGCGAAGGGTGCTTCGCCTTGTCGTAGATCGTATGGAGCACCACGCCGTCCTGGATGTTCGTCCGATCGCCGATGACGATCTTGTTCACGTCGCCGCGCAGCACGGCGTTATACCAGATCGAGCAGTCGCGGCCGATGGTCACATCGCCCAGAACGACGGCCGTCTCGGCCAAAAAGGTGTTCTCTCCGATCACGGGTTCATGCCCGCGTACTTTTCTGATCAATGCCATAACTTATCTGTCTTTGTCTTTGCTTCGTCGTTTCGTTCGTTTTGCGCCGGTGGCCGTTCACGCGATCAGGCCCATCGGCACGGCAACCGGGCCGAGCCGGCACGCCGCTCGGCGCCGAAGATATGTCATACAGGCCGGGGAGCGTCGCAGGATCACTCCTCCGTTTTGGCCTGCTGCCAGAGTGCCTCCATCTCGTCAAGTGTCAGGTCGTGCAGCGCATGTCCCTCGGCGGCAGCATGTTCCTCCATGTAGTTGAAGCGGCGCATGAACTTGTCGTTCGTTCGTGCCAGCGCCGATTCGGGATCGACGCCGTAGAGGCGCGCCGCATTGACCAGCGCGAAGAACAGGTCGCCGAACTCCCCCTCGAGGTCGGCCTTGCGGCCCGACCGCATCTCGCTCTCGACCTCGGCGATCTCCTCCCGGACCTTCGCCCAGACATCCTCCTTGTGCTCCCAGTCGAAACCCGTGCCGGCGGCCTTCTCTCCCATGCGGTAGGCCTTCACCAGCGCCGGAAGCGAACGCGGCACACCGCCCAGCGTGCCGCTCTTGCGGTTCTTCTTGCGCAGTTTGAGCGCCTCCCAGTTGGAGAGCACCTCCTCGGGCGTGTTGGCGTGGATCTCCCCGTAGACATGCGGATGCCGGTAGATCAGCTTGTCGCACAAGGCATTGGCCACATCGCCGAAATCGAAGGCTCCCGCCTCTTCGCCCAGTTTCGAGTAGAAGACCACATGCAGGAGCAGGTCGCCCAGCTCCTCCTTGATGGCCTCCATGTCGTGAGCCGTGATGGCGTCGGCCAGTTCGTAGGTCTCCTCGATCGTATTGCTGCGCAGCGAGTCGAACGTCTGCTCGCGGTCCCACGGGCACTCCCGGCGCAGGGTAGTCATCACCTCGAGCAGGCGCGCCGCAGCCTCCAGTTTCTTCTCCTTATTCTCTTCCATGACAAATTGCATAACAGTCAGGCAAAGTTAGCAAATCACCGGGAAAAACGTATCTTTGCAAAAGCAAAAAATCACGCCCCATGACCAAACTGCGCCTTACGATCCTTGCCCTCTGCCTTGCAGCCGGGGCCCACGCCCAACCGGCCGACGCCCCCCTGACGCCGACCGGAGGGGAGTTCACGCTCGGACCCTCCATGACCCTCGTGGCAGACGAAGGGTTGCTCCCGCTGGCGGAATATGCCGCCGAATACCTCAAATGCCCCGTCGAGCGGCAGGCGGCCGCCGACGGCGTCCTGTCGCTTTTGATCGATCCGGCCCCGGAGGCCGCGGCCGAAAGCTACCGGCTGGAGATCACGCCCGACCACATCACCGTGCGCGGCGCCGACTACGGCGGCGTGTTCAACGGCCTGCAGGCGCTCTTCCGCCTGCTGCCGCCCGAGATCTATGCCCGCGAAGGGCTGCAGGGGCCCGTGACGCTGCCGTGCGGCGTGCGGGAAGACGCCCCGAAGTTTGCCTACCGCGGCATGATGCTCGACGTCGCCCGCACGTGGATCGCCCCCGAGGCGCTGAAGCGCCAGATCGACCTGCTGGCCTGGCACAACATCAACAAGCTGCACATCCACCTGGTGGACGACGAGGGGTGGCGCATCGAGATCAAGTCGCACCCCGAACTGGCCGAGGTGGGCGGATTCCGCGGCGGCGATTCGCCCATCCGGCCCGTATACGGCAAACTCGACGAAAAATACGGCGGCTACTACACGCAGGACGAGATGCGGGAGATCATCCGCTACGCCGCGGTGCGCAACATCGAGATGATCCCCGAGATCGACCTCCCGGGCCACAGCCGGACCATCGCCACGCTCCATCCCGAGATCCGCTGCCGCTTCACGCCCGACACCACGCTCACGGCCGGATACGACGACCGTTCGGCCTGGTGCGTGGCCCGCGAGGAGAACTACGCCCTGCTGGAGGATATCCTCGGCGAGATCTGCGACCTCTTCCCGTCGGAATACGTGCACGTGGGCGGCGACGAGGTGGACATGTCGCAATGGAAACGCTGCCCGGACTGCCAGGCGCTGATGGCCCGCGAGGGGATGGACGATCCCCACCGGCTCGAGGACCGCTTCATGGAGCGGATGTCCGCGATCCTGCGGAACCACGGCAAGCGCACGGCCGTATGGAACGAGGCGGTACGCACGGGCAACCTCTCGCGCGACACCCGCGTACACGGGTGGGAGAACACCCGGGCCTGCCTCGACGCCACGGCAAAGGGTTATCCGACGATCGTCATGCCGGGCGAGTACTTCTATTTCGACATGCGCCAGTCGCCCGAGGAGGCCGGACACAACTGGGCCGGGATCTTCGACGCCCGGAAGGTCTACTCGTTCGACCTCGAGGGGGTCGGCTTCAGCGAGGAGCAGCGGCGCCACGTCGCGGGACTGCAGGGGGCCTTCTGGAGCGAGCTCTACTCGGCCCACGAGCCCGAGCGGCCCGACTACCTCGACTACATGCTCTACCCGCGCGTCTGTGCCCTGGCGCGTCTGGCATGGAGCGGCAACGGCGACGGCTGGGAGCGTTACTACGAGGAACTGCGCACGAAACACTATCCCCGGATGGAGGCCATGGGCATCCGCTACCGGCTCTTCCCGCCCCGGTTAGTGTGCCGCGACGGCGTCTACACGGTGACTGCCGACGACGGGTCGGAGATCTTCTACGTGCGCGACGACCGTCCGGGCGAGGAGTTCCGCTACACGGGTCCCGTCCGTACCGACCGACCGCACCTCTTCCGCTTCTTCACGCGCCGCGGCACGGGCCGCAGCCCCTACGTGGCCGACCGTTCCTATTACCGGACGATCACCCCCCGGGTGAAGATCACCTCGTCGATGCCCGAGAGCGGCCGCCTGCCCTTCGCCAACGCCGAGAGCTATCGGGGCTACTCCTTCACGCAGCGCGCCTGCCGCGAGGGCGACTGGATTCTCTACTCTTTCGAGGAACCGGTCCGTTGCCGCGAAATGGTGCTGCAGACCGGGTACAGTCACCTGACCAAAAACCTCTTCACCACCGGTTACGCCGAGGTATCGTACGACGGCGCGCACTTCGAGCCGGCAGGGGAGCTCGCGGCCGGGGCCGCCATCCTGAAGCCCGCGCGGGCGGTGAAGGCCGTGCGGGTCGTGGCGACGTGTCACGGCAACGGCACGCCCTTCGTGGTGATCATGCCCCCGAAGATCAAGCCCGTGCTCTGACACCGGGCGGAGCCGGCATAGAGAAAAAAAGGGAGAGGCCTCCTTCGAAGGAGGCCTCTCCCTTTTTCTTCCCGGACATCCCGGGCGGGGGCAGATCAGGCGCGGACCTGTGCGCCGCACTTCTGCTCGAACTGCGCGACGAGGTTCCTCATCACCCGCTCGATCGTCTTCTCGTCGAGCGTGCGGGTCTTGTCCTCGAGCACGAAGCTCAGGGCGTAGGACTTCTTCCCCTCGGGGAGTTTGTCGCCCTCGTAGACGTCGAAGAGCGCCACGCTGCGCAGCAGTTTCCGTTCCGTGGCCAGAGCCACCTCGCGGAGCGCCGCAAAGGTCACCGACTTATCGACGAGCAGCGCCAGGTCGCGCTTCACCTCGGGGAACTTCGAGAGTTCCGAGGCGGCCACACGGAGTTTCTTCGTGGACTTGACCAGCGCATCGAAATTCATCTCCAGGTAGTAGACATCCTGCTTGACATCGACCATGCGGCGGATCTTCGCAGCCATGGTGCCGATCTGCAGCAGCACCTTGCCGCCCAGCGACATCGAGAGGCCCTCGCCGAACAGGTCGCTCTGCAGCGGCTCGGTCTGGAGCGCATAGATGTCGATGCCGAAGCGGCGCAGCAGCTTCTCGGCCACGGCACGCAGGGTGAAGAACGAAGCCCGGACGGGTTTCACGTTCCACGACTGCGGCGTGGTGACGCCCGTCACGGCGATCGCCAGCCGGTACTCCTCCGAATAGGCCGCGAGGGGATTCTCCTCCGAACGCCGGGCCTCGTCGTAGAAATAGCAGTTGCCGAACTCGTAGAGCTCCAGGTCGCCGTTCTTGCGGTTGGCGTTCAACGCCACGGCCTCCAGCATGTTGAACAGCAGCGTCTGGCGCATGACGTTCAGGTCGGCACTCAGCGGATTGAGGATCCGCACGCAGCGCGCGGCCGGACACGAGGTCAGCCCCTCGTAGTAGGCGCCCCGGGTCAGCGAGTTGGACATGATCTCGGTGAAACCGTTGGCCGTCAGGAAATCGGCGGCGAGGTTCACCAGGCGGTTGCGGTCGGGACGCGGCGCATAGGAGAGCGTCGAACGCACGCGCGTCGGGATCTCGACGTTGTTGTAGCCGTAGATGCGGAGGATCTCCTCCACCAGGTCGGCCTCACGCTGCACGTCCACGCGGTAGGGCGGCACCGAAACGGTCAGCACGCCGTCGTGCTCGGCGAGGATCTTCACCTCGAGGGCCCCGAGGATCGTGCGCACGGTCTGCTTGGGAATCTCCTTACCGATGAGCATATTGACCCGGCGCAGCGAGACGTCGAAGACGAAGTCGCCGATCGGCGCGGGATAGAAGTCCGAAATGTCGCTCGAGATCTCGCCACCGGCCAGCTCCTTCATCAGCAGCGCGGCGCGCTTGGCCGCATAGACCTGCAGGTTGGGATCGACACCCCGCTCGAAGCGGAACGACGAATCGGTGTTCAGGCCGAAGCGCTTGGCCGTCTTGCGCACCCACACGGGGTTGAAGTAGGCGCTCTCGATGAAGACGTCGGTCGTCGTGTCGCTGATGCCCGAGTCGAGGCCGCCGAAGACACCGGCGATGCACATCGGGCGCTCGGCCGAGCAGATCATCAGATCCTGCGCCGTGAGCTTGCGCTCCACGCCGTCGAGCGTCACGAAGGGCGTACCCTCGGCGCACGTGCGGACCACCACCTCGCGGCCCTCGATCTTCGCCAGGTCGAAGGCGTGCAGGGGCTGTCCCAGCTCGAAGAGCACGAAATTGGTGATGTCCACCAGGTTGTTCTTGGGATTGATGCCGGCGGCACGCAGGCAGTTCTGCATCCACTCGGGCGAAGGGCCGATCTTGCAACCGCGGACCGTGACGCCCGCATAGCGGGGTGCCGCCTCGGGGCACTCGACACGGACGGGCACCGCCAGGTCGCGGTTATCCGGAGCAAAGGCCGAAACATCGGGCCAGCGCACCTCGGCCTGCTCGCCGCGGGCCCGGAGGTAGGCTGCCAGGTCGCGCGCCACACCGATGTGCGAGGCGGCATCGACGCGGTTGGGCGTCAGACCGATCTCGATCAGGAAGTCGTCCTCGATGTGCAGGTACTCCTTCGCGGTCATGCCGACGGGAGCCTCCTGAGGCAGTTCCATGATGCCGGCGTGGTCCGTGCCGATGCCCAGCTCGTCCTCGGCGCAGAGCATGCCCAGCGACTCGACGCCGCGGATCTTCGAACGCTTGATCTTGAACTCCTCGTCGCTGCCCGTGGGGTAGAGCACCGAGCCTACCGTGGCGCACATTACCTTGAGGCCCGCGCGGCAGTTCGCCGCACCGCAGACGATCTGCAGCGGCTCGCCGCTCCCGACATCCACCGTCGTGACATGCAGGTGGTCCGAATCGGGATGGTCCACGCAGGTGAGCACCTCGCCGACCACGACGCCCTGCAAACCGCCGCGGATGGTCTCGATCTTCTCGAAGCCCTCGACTTCCAGCCCGATATCCGTCAGGATGCGGGCGATCTCTTCGGCCGACAGGTCGGTCGCGAGGTAACGCTTCAGCCAGTTGTACGAAATATTCATATCGTTGAATTTGAAGTTTTCATAAAATCAGACAAAGATAGGGATTTTTCGTCAAAAACGGCAACAATTCCTCTATTAATAGGAGCCGGACGATTTGCCGGCGGAAAAATTTGCATTTTCCGGGAAGATCGGCTATATTTGCCCGAAACGTACCCGTCGCGGTGATCCGTATTTCGAACATACAGGCATGGTGGTGGCGCTCATTGACTCTCGTGGACAATGAGTGCGATGCGCCGTGCAGGTAGACGACCCCGACCGGACCAGCCACAAGCCCGTTGTTTACGAATGGTAAACAGCGGGCTTTTCCGTTTCAGATCATCCATATCAAAATCAGAAAGACCATGAAAACGAAGAAATTCTGCCTCACCGAGGCGCAGATGCCCACACAATGGTACAACATCGTGGCAGACATGCCCCGCAAGCCGCTGCCGCCGCTCCATCCCGCAACCGGACGCCCCGTTACGCGCGAGGACCTCTCCGCCCTGTTCGCCGAGGAGCTCGCCGCACAGGAGCTCTCCGAGGAGCGCTTCATCGACATCCCCGACAAGGTGCGCGAAATCTACCGCATCTGGCGTCCCACACCGCTGGTGCGCGCCACAGGCCTCGAAAAGGCGCTCGACACCCCGGCACACATCTACTTCAAGAACGAGAGCGTCTCACCGGTCGGATCACACAAGCCCAACACCGCCGTACCGCAGGCCTACTACAACAGCCGGCAGGGCATCCGCCACCTTACGACCGAGACCGGAGCCGGACAGTGGGGATCGGCCATCGCATTCGCCGCCCGACATTTCGGGATCGACGTACGGGTCTTCATGGTCCGCGTGAGCTACGACCAGAAACCCTACCGGCGGCTGATGATGAAAACGTGGGGTGCCGAATGCCTGGCTTCGCCCACGACGCAGACCCGCTCGGGGCGTGAGGCCCTCGCACGCGACCCCCGCTGCCCGGGAAGCCTCGGACTGGCGATTTCGGAGGCCGTGGAGGTAGCGATGCAGCATCCCGGGGACACGCGCTACTGCCTGGGCAGCGTGCTGAACCACGTGCTGCTGCACCAGACCGTCATCGGACAGGAGGCCGTCGCGCAGATGGAGATGGCGGGCGAGGAGCCCGACATCGTGATCGGCTGTTTCGGCGGCGGGAGCAACTTCGCCGGAATCGGGTTCCCGTTCCTGCGGCGCAGGCTCACGGGCGAAAGCCGGGTGCGCGTGGTGGCCGTCGAGCCGTCGAGCTGCCCGAAACTGACACGCGGGACGTTCCAGTACGACTTCGGCGATGTGGCGGGTTTCACACCGCTCATCCCGATGTATACGCTCGGGCATGACTTCCAGCCCTCGGAGATCCACGCCGGAGGCCTCCGCTACCACGGCGCCGGGGCGATTGTCAGCCAGCTGCTCAAGGACGGGCTGATCGAGGCGCAGGCGGTGCCGCAGACCGAAACCCTCGCGGCCGGCGTGCTCTTCGCGCAGGCCGAGGGGATTATCCCGGCCCCGGAATCGACGCACGCCATCGCCGCGGCGATCCGCGAAGCGCTGAAGGCCCGCGAGGAGGGGAGCCGCCGAACCATCCTCTTCAACCTCTCGGGCAACGGCGTGAACGACCTCTACGCCTACGAACAGTATCTGGCCGGCGCATTGAAGGACTACACGCCGGGCGACGACGAGATTGCAGCGTCGGTCAGCCGGTTGGCCAGGATTATCTAAAGCATTGCTTCGGGAATAAAAACGGGAGCGGACGGTTTTGACCGTCCGCTCCCGTTCAACGGGGCGAAGCACGCCGGCTGCCTACCGGGATCCCAGCCAGAGAAAGAACATACCCACCAGAATTAAATTTTACTTTTTCCAATAAATTTAACGAACTATATTCCAGCGGATTTTACACACGTTCAAAGAGTTGCAACTTGCCATTATCGAGAGTTATTGCGATTTCGCGTGTTCCACCTGTGTTCCACGCGCCGTCCGCCTACCCAATCAAAATTGAAAAGTGAATCCCCGACATTTGCGGATGTCGGGGATTATTCATTCGGACAACCGACCCAAGATTCCTATTCCAGATCGCGGGCCTTGATGCGCACGACCTTTCCGTCGCGCACGACGACCAATTCGCCGTCCTCCTTCTTGGTCTTTTCAATCAGACGCTTTTGGGCAAGCAAAATGCCTGCATCGATTTTCTCCTACATTTGCTTAATCTCAATCTCGCTCATAGTCTACGATCTTTTGATGCAATAATTTTATTACAAGGCTATGCTATTCTGGCTAATCTTTCGCTAAAACAATCTTTGGGTTACTTTGTAGATTTCAGTCCGGGTGCAATAACTTTTATTTCTCCGTTCAAGACATCTTTTAGAATTGCTTTTATGAAATATCGGGCATCAATATCAAACACTTTCTTCTCTCGTTCCTGTATAAAAACATATTTCACTTTTTTGATTTTAACACGCCCCATATTCCGAGTATCGACATAAGCATCTTCAAAATTGAAAATATACTCTGGTTCTGTATTTTCAGACGGCAATTTATCCTCAAGCTCATCAAAAGACACAATTGGGATGCCATTTTTATCACATATTTTAGCGTCTGGCAGTGTTTCTAAAGGGAAATAATCAGTTGTTGTCCAATCATTATCCCCACTAAAAAACATAAGATATTTCCTATAACCCTCCAAATTTATGCTGGATTTGGCCCATTCATCATCCAGTAAGAATAAACGTCGTGTAATGGATATATTAAGATTAAGTTCTAACCGTCCGATTATGCTTTCCTCTTTATTTGGCAGTCTTAACTCCTTCAGGTTAATACCATAGTGGGTCGCAAATTCTTTTGCACCTTTTTGATATCCCACTTTGGTGACCATAATTCCATTAACATTATTCAAGTCGGATAAAACGCCATAAAAATCCCGAACCTTACCCACAGAGACCGGTTTATTATAATTCTTGCATTCGATTGCAACTTTATGATTCACTCCCGCAAGTTCATATTCCCAATAGACATCAACCTGATGCAATTGCCCCGATTTACCGCGCAATTTCACATTGTGCTGTACTTGGATTGCTTTAATACTTTCTTCGTTCAGTAACCCCTGATAAATTTCTTGGGCAAACTTCTCATATTCCGTATTAGGATTCATATCTACACCTTATAAAATTTCGGCTGTTCATTCCATACAAAAATACTAATTCAATTCATTCGTGTCCGGGAAAAATCCGGACTGGTTATTATAAAGTTTAACAATTAAAACAAAGTAGGTTCGGTAGAACCATCCGGTTCATTGACAATATTGCAGTTAGGTTTACAGAACAGGGTCTTGAGTTCGACAGTATCTGTAAGAGAGACACTTACAAGCTGGAGCATCTCGTAGATTGACCGTTGGACATCCATCTTCTTCTGGACAATAGCCATCATGCAGTAGGCGGTTACAGCAGTGTAGATTTGGATTCTTACGGCATTCTCGGTCTGCCCCCAGAATTTTTTAACCTTAAGGTGCTGCTTCAGCCATTTGAAGAACAGCTCTATCTGCCACCTGTTGTGGTACAGTTCGGCCACCTTCAACGGGTTTATATTCAGGGCGTTTGTGAAGAAGATGAAAGTCCTGCCGGACTCCGGATCCAGGTACAGTATCCGTCTGATCTTCTCGGGATATTTGCTCATCGTCAGCTGGCCGTCCATATATCCGACGGCATCGGACATGACACCTGCAGGCAGCCTGCGCTTCCATCTCATGGGCTTGAAGTCGTTGTTCTTCTTGCCCCTGACCACGAAGTATGCTCCCACGCCGTCAATGGTGAATAGCCTGCCGAAGTCGTTGTATGCACGGTCGAAGATGTAGAACGAGTTCTCCTCATACGGTATTGCATCCATCGCCCTTGTGTCATGGTTTCTGGCCGGTGTTATATGGAAGAATGTCGGGATCTGCGTCTCAATGTCATACAGGGTATGAAGCTTGATCCCTCCTTTCTTCTTTCTGAACAGGGCCCAGCTAAAGACGCTGAGGCACAGGTCGATCGTGCTTGAGTCGAAGGCATATACCTTGCCTCCGAGCTTGAATATCTCGGTCGCCCTGCACTGCCTTGCCTCTGCCATCACTCTGTAGGCGAACTCCTCAAAGATACGGTAATCCCGGTTGGCATTGGCATCGGCAAGAGTACTCTTTGAGGCGTGCTTCCCGAAGCCCAGATGAAAGGCCTTGTTCGCGTGCGCATGTGTCGCCAGCACAAGATCCCTGAGGCTTTCCCGGTTGGACAGTTGTCCGAACATCATGACAGCCAGCTGGTTCCAGCAGGAAAAGGTCTTGACATACTTGTCTCCGCCATACTTCTTTGATATTCTGAGAAATACAAACGGATCCAAGAAAGATAAAAGTTGAGAGAACACGTATTTTCCTTTATTCATGTGCCATTCTACGATAGTCTGGCAAAGATAAATTCAAATCGTTGCGCTCGTTTTATATCTGTAAATTCCTAACCTTCAATATTTTCAAAGAACTTTCATGATTTTTTACCGGACACTACTGAATTCAATTCATTATTTCGGATGTATTCGCCAAAAGCCGACACACTATAATTTTATCCACAAATTGCAATTATTTTCATCCAAAATCAAAATTGGCACATCCGAATTATTCAGATTCAACGGCAAATTCATAACACATAACTTTCTGTATCTATTGCGATTAAATAACGTCTAATTTCAAAATTCAAGATACAAAATCATTCGTGTCCGGGAAAAATCCGGACTGGTTATTATAAAGTTTAACAATTAAAACAAAGTAGGTTCGGTAGAACCATCCGGTTCATTGACAATATTGCAGTTAGGTTTACAGAACAGGGTCTTGAGTTCGACAGTATCTGTAAGAGAGACACTTACAAGCTGGAGCATCTCGTAGATTGACCGTTGGACATCCATCTTCTTCTGGACAATAGCCATCATGCAGTAGGCGGTTACAGCAGTGTAGATTTGGATTCTTACGGCATTCTCGGTCTGCCCCCAGAATTTTTTAACCTTAAGGTGCTGCTTCAGCCATTTGAAGAACAGCTCTATCTGCCACCTGTTGTGGTACAGTTCGGCCACCTTCAACGGGTTTATATTCAGGGCGTTTGTGAAGAAGATGAAAGTCCTGCCGGACTCCGGATCCAGGTACAGTATCCGTCTGATCTTCTCGGGATATTTGCTCATCGTCAGCTGGCCGTCCATATATCCGACGGCATCGGACATGACACCTGCAGGCAGCCTGCGCTTCCATCTCATGGGCTTGAAGTCGTTGTTCTTCTTGCCCCTGACCACGAAGTATGCTCCCACGCCGTCAATGGTGAATAGCCTGCCGAAGTCGTTGTATGCACGGTCGAAGATGTAGAACGAGTTCTCCTCATACGGTATTGCATCCATCGCCCTTGTGTCATGGTTTCTGGCCGGTGTTATATGGAAGAATGTCGGGATCTGCGTCTCAATGTCATACAGGGTATGAAGCTTGATCCCTCCTTTCTTCTTTCTGAACAGGGCCCAGCTAAAGACGCTGAGGCACAGGTCGATCGTGCTTGAGTCGAAGGCATATACCTTGCCTCCGAGCTTGAATATCTCGGTCGCCCTGCACTGCCTTGCCTCTGCCATCACTCTGTAGGCGAACTCCTCAAAGATACGGTAATCCCGGTTGGCATTGGCATCGGCAAGAGTACTCTTTGAGGCGTGCTTCCCGAAGCCCAGATGAAAGGCCTTGTTCGCGTGCGCATGTGTCGCCAGCACAAGATCCCTGAGGCTTTCCCGGTTGGACAGTTGTCCGAACATCATGACAGCCAGCTGGTTCCAGCAGGAAAAGGTCTTGACATACTTGTCTCCGCCATACTTCTTTGATATTCTGAGAAATACAAACGGATCCAAGAAAGATAAAAGTTGAGAGAACACGTATTTTCCTTTATTCATGTGCCATTCTACGATAGTCTGGCAAAGATAAATTCAAATCGTTGCGCTCGTTTTATATCTGTAAATTCCTAACCTTCAATATTTTCAAAGAACTTTCATGATTTTTTACCGGACACTACTGATACAAAATTTTAAAATACTTGGAATCCCTTAATTGCCGTTCTATTTTTGCAAT
>ERZ827490.3122-NODE-3122-length-15850-cov-2.314657_pt1 | contig 15850 bp, 9 predicted proteins | sample MGYA00519770_ERZ827490 | MGnify/ENA primary metagenome ERZ827490 (study PRJEB31778, sample SAMEA3449324) | human gut metagenome | biome: human gut; feature: human-associated habitat; material: faeces | place: United Kingdom | collected 2010/2012 ...
AAGCCATCGCCGCCTTCCTTATTAAGAGCCTCGACATTCGCGCGGAAGCCGAAGCCCTGCAGGCCGAAATCGAGCGCATGCGCATCATCGAGAACCACATCGACGAAGACATCGCCACCGCCGCCCGCGTCGCGCTCGCCGCCGGACGCCAGAGCATCGCCGCGGCGAAGGGTTCGTGCGAACAGGTGTTCCAGCAACTCGTCGCGAAATCGGACGACAGCCACAACTGCTTCATCGGCTTCGTGGACGAAATCGAGGCCCAGCGCAAGGCGGAACGCGAGCAATTCGCCAAGCTTTCCGCGGAATTCGACACGCGCATCGCAAAGAAATATCCCAACGCGATTGCCGCTGTGCAGAAAGCCCCCACAGCCGAAGCCGCAGCGACGAATGAGGCAGCGACCAACAGCCTTAGCAAGGGCGGCGACGCGGCGGCCGGCGTTGACGCTGCAGCCGCCAACCCGACCGGCACCGCTGCCGACGCCGAAACCGCAGTCGACACCAGCGAGACCGTAGGCGACCCGACCACAGGCGACCCGACCGCAGGCGACACCCCCAACGACATCGTAGACACTGAAAACTCCGCCTCTGACCAGGAAAAAGCAGCGTAAAGGAGACTGATTGCCATGAGCTTCAAGAACAACACCGCCCTTCGCACGGCAACCATCGCAGCATCGTTTATGCTCACGCTTCTCATCGCGGCATTCGCCACAGGTTGCGCGGCCGAGGGCTCCAGCGGCGCGCAAAGCGCTGCACCTGGAAGCTACGCCATCGACCCCGCAGCGGTCGATTCATCCACCATTACTGAGCCGGTGAGCTGCATGGTCGTGACTTCCGCTAGCCAGAACAGCGCGTTCCGCATTCCCACAACGTGTCTCGCCTACCCAAAGGCGGCTATTGAACAGGGCAATTACGCGGGCTACCTCACCTGCGATGCGAATTCCACCCCGCACGGCAAGACCTTCGCCACCACGAAGAACTCGCAGGCTGGCCAAGAGAAAGAAATCGATTCCTTCCTGGCCGACTACTTCACGAGCGTGTGCGGCGCCCGCGCCCAAACCGGCAAGATCGATACCCTTTCCGCCCTCAACAACGCCGCCAACGAGCTGCGCGCCCACGACAACGGCTCGAAAATGGTGATCAATGTGATTAGCTCGGGGCTGAACCCCACGGGGCTTTTGGCCGGATCGAGCGACCTTCTGAACGCCGATGCGAACGACATCGCGAACCAGCTGGCAAGCATGGGCGCTCTCGCGAATTTCTCGGGCATCGAGGTGCACTTCTACGGCCTCGGCCAGGCGAGCGGCGAGCAGGCGATTCCAAACTCCATCGCGACAAAGCTCCAAAGCCTCTATCCCACCCTCGTTGAAGCAACCGGCGGCGTGGCGATTGTCGAGCCCGACGTGCTCACGCGCCTTGGCTGCGACGCCGACCTGCCAACCGTTTCGACCATCGATTTCGAACAGGATTCGCTCAGCTTCCCCCACCTTGAGCGCGGCCAGAGCGCCCAGGTTGTTCTGAATGAAACGGTGCTCGCCTTCGTGGGTGACTCCGCCGAGTTCATTGACCCTGCCCAGGCCAAAACGACGCTCGCCGAGCTCGCAAGCACCATCACGAGCAACAGCGGCGCCACCGTGCTCGTCGAAGGCTACACCGCCGCTTCGCCCGCATTCTCGCGCAGCGACCTGGTCAACTTGAGCCAGCGCCGCGCGGAAGCCGTGCGCGACGCCCTAATCGCAGCGGGCGTCAACCCCGGCTCTATCGAGGCGATCGGCCGCGGCGATGAAGGCGCAACCTCCATGAACACCGGAACGTTCGACGAAACCGCCGCTCAGAATGACCGCCGCGTGGTAGTTACGCTATCCTTAGCGTAATCACGAAGCCGTATCGCACGCAAAGGTCTGAGCGCAAAGGAAGTCGACATGAACCAAGAACTTCTCACGGGAACGGGAACGTCGACCTCGACAGCGATGTCGGAAGCCGCGGCGGCAACCCTGCCATCGGCAGCATTCATATTGGCAGATGCATCAGCGCCTACGCTGGCGGGTTCGGCCGTCATGCCGGCACCGAGCACCCCTTTCTCGCGCGAGCTGCTTTTCACCCCTGCCACGCCCGAGCACAGCGACATTCGCCAAACGCCGCAAAATCTCGCATTCGAGAAAGCGGTAAGCCGCGGCGGACAAGCGACCATTTTCAAAGCGCACACTCCCAGCGGCACGCCCGTCGCAGTAAAGGTGTTCGAGAACAGCGAAGAGTGCCTGCTCGAGTGGCGTTCGTTGAAGAAGTTTTCGAACTTCCGCGTGCTTCCCAACGCCCTCGCGCATGGCACCGTGCGCATGCCGCACCCCGCCGGCGTCCAAGAAAAAAGCTGCATCGTCGAGGAATGGCTCGATGGCGACACTCTCGCGAAGCACCTTCACCGCACAGGAAGGGGCATGACGGTCGAAGAGACGCTTTCGACCATATCGCCCATCGTCGCCTTCCTCGCCACGGCGGAGACAGAGCTTCGCGAAGGCGTAATCCACCGCGACATCAAAACGAGCAACATCCTGCTCGATTCGACGGGATGCGTGCGCCTCATCGATTTCGGCATTGCGCAAACCTCGCGCGACCAGGTTCGGCTCGCCTGGGGAACGCAAGGCTTCTCGTCGCCAGAAAGTTGCTTTCCTTCAAACGATGAAGCCGACCTGCGCAAAGGCAGCGACGCGTATTCGCTCGCGGCCACGATGCTCGCGCTGCTCGCAGGCGAAAACAAGCCGCCCGCGTATGGCGTGGTCGCCCAAAGCAGCGACGGCAGCCTTCGATACGACCCCGCCTGGACCGACGAGCGCGAGCGCCTCGCGCACGAACGCTCGATCGCGCCGTTTCCCGGGTTTATCGAGCACGGACGAGAAAAAGGCATCTATCTCGAGGAAGCCGCACTCAACGATTTCGCACACGACGCCGAGACGCTCGATTTCTTGAAGAAAGACATCGCCGAAACCCTGCGCTCGACGTATGGCACCGAAGAATCCGCCGCTGCCGTCGAGAAGGCGGCACACGCCGCAGTCGACGCATTCGATGCGAAGCTTCGCGCCACGCTCGGAGCGTGCCTGGCGGTCGACGCCGCACAGCGTCCGACCACGACGCAGCTGAAAAACGCCCTGCCGCGCGATAAAGCGTCGTATCGCCACGAGCTCCACCTGCTTGGCCTGAACGCCGCCCTTGGCGGCGGACGAATTTTGGCGCAGGACGCGCCCTCATTCGAAGCGGGCACGCTCGCGCAAGCGCTTGACGAGTTCAACTCGGGACACTATGCGCAGGCAGTAGGCGTGTTCGAGCGGCTCGCGCGCCAAGGCTGCGTGAGCGCCCTGTACTACCTCGCCATTTGCGCCCGCGACAACCTCGGGGGAACTTCGATCAAGTATTCGGAAGCCGACGTCATGCTGTTTATGGGCGAGGCGGCGGCGAAGGGAGCCGTGGTGGCGCAGTTCTTCCTGGGATGCGCCCTGTACTCAGGGTCCTACATCGCGCAGGGCGCGGTTCACCACGTCGAGGAAAATCGCGAGCTCGGGCTTTCCTATATTAGAAAGTCGGCCGCACATGACGAGGCGCACCAAAAGGAAGGCTTCCCACCCGCGAAAGCGTGGCTTAAGAAAAACGGCTTCGCGGAACACGCTGCGCGTTGAAGTCGCCCGAAGCGATCGGGAGAGTTGACGCGCACGGCGCCGACGCGGGCTGAAACCTGTTAAATGCTCGTAGCGTTTAACAGGTTGCCGCAAGGTCGAAGGGCGAAGCCGCGCGGCGAGTCGCACGGAAATGGCCGACGAGCACGGCCGATGCCAACGCAGCGCCGCCCAACCGCGATACGAGCGCTACCCAACCGCAACGCGGGCGCAGACTTCGCCATAATGCGTGCGCAGCTCGGCTGCAATCCAGATACGGCCCAACCGCAAGCGGGCACAGCTCTGCCGCGATGCAGACACGGCTCGGCCGCTACGACCGCGCGCATAATCGCAGGTCAAACAACTTCAGCAACGAAAGCGCAGGAAGCAACTATGGAATTCGCCACCAATACGCCTTATGCAGGCAATGCCACCGCATGCTCCCGCTGCATCATTTTCTACACCTGCTCCGTCGCGACGCGCATCGATGCCGACCAGGTGCGCAGGTGCCCACGCACGATTGGCGGGCTTGCCGTGCATCCCGACGAAAGCGACCAAGGCCGCTGGATCGCGACCAACACAAGCGAGCGCCCGCTTTATGTGCAGCAACCGAGCTTCTCAACCACGAACGTGCTCGAACTGCGCCCCGGTTTAAGCTGCGCTCTTGTCGAGGGAAGCCGCATCACATCTTCGCAGCATTCGGGCTGGGTGAACGTTTCGGTTCGCTAGATTGAATGCCCATGCGCGCACGGCCAAACGCGCCCGCTAAGCCTCGCGCACGCGCAGGCACAACGCACCGTTTCGCGCGCCGAACGAAACCACGCCGTTGGCATCTTCCATCACGGCAAAGCCGAATACGAGCGTGTCACCAGGCATAATGCACGCTCCACGCATCTGAACCGCCGCACCCGCACGCCTGGCCGCCTCGCGCAGAAGCAACTCATCGCCCGCGCACGCAGGCCCAAACGACAGCGCCCTCGCATCGGCGTAATTGTTCGCACCAAAGCCGGCAATCACATTCGACATGCTTCCATCGGCATTCGAACGCACGATGAGCGTGCCATTCGTGGACGCCAAATCGAAGGCGAGCCACCCCTTTTCCTTGCCCTGCGGTTCGCTTCCCGCATACAGCAGCAAGGCATGCTCTCTGGAAACCGGGTCTTGCGCGCGACCATTTGCACCAAGGGCCAAACATTCCTGCTGCCCCGGAAGATTCATGGCACCCCATGCCTTTTCGCCTGAGAATTCCGCGCGGCGACACCCAAGCTGGCGGCATTCGTCTTTCTCGAACGCATGTCCAATGCCCACGCGCGGGCGAAGCCACGGATGAACGCGCAGCTCACGACCCTCTTCGAGGTCGATGCGCGCAGGGCCGTCAACGATATACGCGTCAAACGAAAGCACGCGGCCCGCCTTCGGCTTCTTGCGAGAAGGCGCCACGCCGCCGCCCGTAAGCAGGCCGTCGTTCGCAAGCGCCACCGATTCGTCGTCGGCGCATTCAACGTCGAACATCCAGCACAACATAAGACCAAGCGCATGCTCAAGCGCGCGATCCCAGCCGTCGCCGCGTGCCGCTGCCGACGCGAGCAGCCTTTTCACCACGTAAGCGCGCGCCGTCGATGCGACGTACTCGCTCGACCCCGTAACCGCCGCATCGTGAATGAGCGCATCTTTGAGCGCCACGACGAATTCCTCGATTTCGGTGTCGGTCGCTTCATCGAAGAAGAAATGCCACAGAAGTACGTGCCACGGGTCCTCTTCAGAGAAAGCCTCGCCCGGCACCCTCGCGAGCATCTTGCCCCGCACAACAGCGAGCGGATTCTCGAGATATTCCTCATACGCCTGAAGGCAGCCTTCTTTCTCGGCCGCATCCTCGGACAGCTTCTTGTTTTCCCACAGCGCCTTCGCGTATCCGTTTCCGTTCTTCCCCGATAAATCGTCCGTTTTGACAGCCATCGGAAGCAGCATGCTGTAGCAATCGTCGCGCGTAACGCCAACGGCCTGCGGGCGAGCCGCCGACGCATCGTTGACTTTTGCTTCGACCGCAGATTTTGCCTTGGCCTTCGAAGGCGCCGATTGCCTCGGAAGCATCTCGGCCAGGCGCAGCGCCAACAGGTCCAAGAGCCAGTAATCGCTGTGGAGGCGCGAGCGCTCCTGACGCAGCCAGGTCGAAGTTTCGGCGCCCGAATACACGCCGAGCTCGCCACCGAGCACGAAGCGCTCTCGCAGGCGCAGCTCAATGCGGCGCACGCGGTCGGCCTGCATCATCGGCAGCCCGCACGAAACACGAATTCTCTCGGCCGTCTTCGCGAGCGTTTGCAGGCGCGCGTCGGCGTCGACAATAGGGGCGATACGGGCCTCGTACACTGCGCGTTCGAGTGGAGTCATATCTTGTTCGATGCCGTTTCGAAAGATGAGCGCATCGGAATCATGAACGACCGGCTCGCCGCCCATCGATGCGGAGCCCGCGGCACTTTCGGAACCCGCAACGCATCCCTCCACAGCGGCGGTTTCGGCATCCGAGGCCGAGGCCCGTCGCGCACGCTCGGCGTCCGCAAAGCCCGCGGCGTCCGCACCTTCCGCACCATTGATGGTGTCCACAACGCTCACAATATCCACTGCGCCAGCCGCAAGCTTCGCAGCAGGAACTACACTCGCACGTGCGGCAGCAGGCGCAGCTCCTCGCCCGCACAGCGATGCGGCGGAGAATGCCACCCTGTGCACGCCATCGGACCCACGATCAAGAATGTCGAGCATGGCTTCCCGGCTCAGCCCACGCGTTGCCGTGTGCTCCGCGAGGGCTTCAAGCAACTCGTCCTCGGTCGGCCTGCGTGCGCCTTGCAATGAATCTTCAAGCTTTCGATACGCCTTGATAATCGCAAAGTATTTCCGCGCCTCATGTTCGCTGCGAAGCGCGGTTTTCTGCGCATAGCGCTCGCACAGGCGACGCTCCACGGGTTTCTTGTTCGTCGAAACCCAGCTGTTCAGCACGTGGCCTTCCGACAAATTGAACTTATCTATCGAATCTTCCACCGCAAGGCGCACGGCGCGGTGGTATTCGGCGCCCAGGTCGTGCGCCCCGAAAAGCCGCTTGTACCCCTTCGTGGCCGCATAGACGGCATCGAGGTGCGCCTCAATGAGGCATTCCCGCGCGAGGCGGCCCGCCTTCGCAAGCAGCGCGAGGTTCACTTCCGCGTTGTTGTCGAGCCAATCTTCCGCAGTGCGCGGCGCGCCGCTGATTCGCTTCTCGGCGATAACGCGCGCATGCTCGAGGCCCTCCTGCAGCAGCGCGTCCGAATACGGCAGGCCACCCCACTCGGAGCCCTGTTGCCCAAAAGCGCCCCGCTGCCTGCGCTGAGCGCGAATGGCCGCCCGATGAGCGCAACGGCGGGCCTTGGCGTCTTCGTCAGCGGCGTCGCCTTCGTTGGCGCCTTCGCCGGCGTTGGCACCCGCGACCGCATCATCGGCAGCGGCGGCGTCGGCCGCGGCTTTCCCGGCGGAAGCTCCATCCTCGTTGGCATCGCGGCGTTCGTCGTCGCCATGGCTTTCGTTGGCGCCATGCTCATATTCGGCAAACTCGTCCTTTGACACGACAGCACCTTCCCACGAAGCCTTTTATCTTTGCTGTCCATTGTAATTTGCGCCGCAAGACAAACGCCGCACGAAAACCTGTTAAATGCTCGTGTTAAATGCTCGTAGCGTTTAACAGATGAGAGAACAGCTGCGAGAAAAACGAGCGCTGGGATTTTGAAAAACGGCGCCATTCCAATTCTTACTCCACCTTTCTCGCACTTCCCCTCAACAGAAAACTCCACAGCGACCTTCGATTCGCACCCCGCCTTTCCTGGCTTTCGCACTTTTCACGCCCCGCTCTCTCTACCTTTGCGCCGCACCTTCCGCGCCTTCCCGCCTTCCTCGATTCGCCCTCAGTCCCCTTCGATTCGCGCCCAACTCTTCCGACTTCCAACCTTCACGCCCCTCGTCTTTCGCGTCCTTCGCGCTTTCCCCTGGCAGAAAACGCCAATAGGGAGCCCGATTGCAAAGAAAATGCCCCCGTTTGGCAGAAAACGCCGCTAGGGGGCCTCATTCGACAGGAAACGCAGAGGCCGCTCGACCATATCGGGAAAGGCTCTCTCCCGCCAAGAAGAAAAACCGCAGGTCAGAGAATCACTCATTACGAATTGCCCCAAGACGCCCAAAATCCGAGCCCCGCAACGAGGCCCCCTAGCGGCGTTTTCTGCCAAATGAGCCCCGCGAGCCCGCAATGCCCTCTCGGTAGCCCGTCCAAACAATCCGATTGGTGAGCTTTCCGAGCGATCTGCCCGGCGAGCTTTCCGAACAACCTGCCTGGCGAGTTTACCCAAGCCGTCCTACGTACTTCCCATGATTACCGACAAGCCAGAAGGCAGCAATGCAGGCGGCGAATTCGGCAACGCATATCACAGTGGCTCCATGATGCTTGCGCGCACCGGTCCGCCGACGAGTCACCATCAGCCACGCCGACGACCCTTCCCATTTTCCAGAAAACTTTGCGCCCGTTTTCCATGTGGTTGGCAAAAGCCAACGCACGAAAGGAACGGCCATGAACGATTTCTCGAGCAAGCTCGGCGGCAGGCGAGGAAGCGGCCCCCTCAATCCTCTCCCACTTCGATAGCCACGCGCAAGGAGGAACCATGGGCAACAAATACTACGGAGAAATCGGAACCGACAAAGGGTTCGTGATGCACTCCCCCGAAAGCAAGTATCACTACAGCCGCGACGACGAATTCCATAAGGAAGGCGACAAGAGAGACGTCGGCAGCATCAGCAACACTGGCGGCGACAACAGCAGCAGCAACGAAAGCGCCGACGAAAGCACCGGCAGCGTCCAGAGCAACTTCGACGCACCTTACGAAGACGATCGCAACAACCGCGACGACGAGCTGGACGACTTCTTCGGGGACCTCTTATCCATTAAAGCCTGCATCGCGCTCGCAATCGAAGGCCTGTTCAAGGCGCTCATGTCACGCTCGATGAAGCGTATCGATTTCGTAGCGGTCACGCTCATGCTGCTCGTCTGCATGCGCGTGATTGGCGCGGTGTTCATCGACTCGAGCTCTTTGAGCGAACTCAACGCCTTTGCCTTCGTGGTGGCGCTGAGCGCGCTCGGCATGTGCACGATTTCCGAAAAATGCCCGGCCAACGCGCTTACGGCACTCGTAATCGCGTGCTTGCCGGCCCTCATCGAAGTCGCCACCGCCTGCGCGGTGAACGGCTCGGACGCCGACGCGTTCAACCGCATCACAAACTGGGCGCTGGTCGGCTGCCTGGGCAGCGCAGCTCTCCTGGTTGCGGAAACCCTAATTGATCCGTTTAGCGGCGAAGAAGAGGGCGAAGGCGAGGACACAGACATGGATGGAGGCAGAGGCACGAGCACGAGCGTGAACGAAGGCGAAGGCGAAGGCGCGAGCATGCACGAAAAAGCAAGCCGAAGCGAAGTCGAGAATGAGGACGGAAGCACCGGCGCATGCGGAAGCACCAGCGCATGCGAAGACGAAACCACAACCACTCACGAAGACGCAGCGTGCGAGCGCGTTTTCTTCATCCCTTTCTGGGGAGCGGCCATTGGCGCCACCGCAGCTCTTATTTGGGAACTCGCGCCCTACATCGCACGCGAAATCGCTTACGGCGCAGCGCCTCTGTACCTGAGCTACATGGGATGGATTGCCTAACCCCCTTACGCACGACGAGCTCACAACATCAACGCATGAAAGGAAGGGTCGTGAGGATCGACAAAACCGCGCGACAGAAAGGCACCCCACTGAGGAATCACTCGGGAGGATGAGTCCGCTGCAGTACGGGAGGCCGCTCAACCAAGCGGCATAAGCGCCTTCGCACGGGAAAACGTCAGCGTCCCCTTTTGTTCATTTTTACTTGACGGAATACAGGCTAGGCCCCTCGCAGAGCTGATACCGGCTCACGACGTGCTGTGTAGCTTTGCCGTTTCCGAGGGACGCGATATGCACCGCGGGTACCTGAAGGCGCTAGAGAAGCTAGGGGTGCAGAACGGCGGGCGGCTCATCGATAAGACGATTATCGTGGACTTCCTTATGGCGAACTTTGACCGCCACACCCACAACTTTGGCCTTATCCGAGATGCGGAGGAGCTAGACAGATACCGCATCGCCCCGTTGTTTGACCATGGCTGCGGCTTTTACAGTCGCGCCACCACGACCGAGCTGGAGCAAGGCTGCTACCTTTGGGAAAGCCACCCCTTCTGGGAATACCCCTCGCAGCGGCTTGCCCTCGTCGAGGACTTCAGCTGGTACGACCCCTCGGCCCTTGGGGACTTCGAAGACATCATTGCAGAGGTTTATGGCGAAAACCCCGAGACGAACGAGCGCTTTATAGCGGCCGTACAGAAGCAAACCCGAGCGCAGATTGCCACCGTGAACGCCTTGGCGGCAGAACGCGGCATCATAGTGCCCGATTGGTAGCCGATGCCCTTGAGGCATAGGGGTCACCAACCGCGTCGCACCAACACCTCACTGAACCCATCTATTTCCTTGAGAAAAACCAAGAGCCGCTCGTTGGAAGAAACGTCCAACTGAACGCCCGCCACATTAGGACAGGCCGCCGGATTTGGAAACAGACGGTCCACCAACACTGCCAGTTGCAAGCTGACCGGAGTTCCAATGCCGCCCAGTACATCGAGCGCCTTGCGAGCAGTTCTGCCAGTAAAGGCAACATCGTCCACTACCACCACTGCCGCACCATCGATGCAAAAGGGTAAGTCCACCGACTGCACCTCATAGCCACCGATAGGCTCGCCACCAGCCATCGCACTGCTAGTATCCGAAGCGTTCAGCGACTCCCCGCAGGCAATCTCCAGGCGACCAATCGGAGGCTGCACCCCACACAAAAGGGCCATATGCCGGGCAAGCCTTTTAGCAATTGCTAACCCCTTTGTATTGAGCCCCACTAGCACCGGACTTGCTGCGGCCCCCTCGCCCTGTACAATCTGCTGAGCCATGGCAGCAACCATGCGCTCTATGTCGCCCCCGTTTAGGCATATATCCTTTATTTCAGTCTTGATCTGCATAAGCGCTCCCTGTAACCACCGTATGCCGGAGGTGGAAAACCCCACCCCCGGCATTGCAGAATAGCTATGCTGTGCCACTGCGCTTTCGCACCGCAGCTTTACGCGTGGATTCTGGTGCCAGAAAGGCCGGCCATGGTCTCAGGCGCCTTGTCTAGCGCACCGATAATGCAGGTGCGGCCCGGACGGCTGCGCACGAACTTAATGGCAGCGCGCACCTTCGGCTCCATGGAGCCCTTTCCAAATTCGCCAGCATTCGCCAGCGCCTCAGCCTCGTCGGCGGAAACATCCACTAGCGCCTTCTGCTCGGGCGTGCCAAAGCTGGTACACACATACTCCACCGCTGTCAGCAAGAACAGGTAGTCCGCCTGGCAATCCTCCGCCAAAAGCTCGCCGCCCATGTCCTTGTCGATAACTGCCGCTACACCCTTGTAGGCGCCTTTGTCCTGATAGTCGCGCACCACCGGGATGCCGCCACCACCGCAAGCAATTACTATGAACTCGTTGTCCAGCAAGTTCAGGATGGAGGGGGCCTCTACAATCTTCTTGGGCTGAGGGCTTGCTACAACCCGGCGCCATCCGCGGCCAGAATCCTCCACAAACACTTGGTCGGGATGTTCAGCCATTTCTGCCTTCGCCTGCTCCTCGGTAAGAAATACACCAATGGGCTTGGTGGGGTTAGCAAACGCCGGATCGTCCGGGTCCACCTCCATCTGGGTAACAATGGAAGCCACATGCCAGCGCTTATAGGACTTGTGCATGGCCACGCCCAACGCCTGTTGCAGGTGGTAGCCAATGTAGCCTTGGCTCATGGCACCACACTCCGGTAGCGGCATGGCTGGCACCTTCGGATCTTCCTCGGCGGCCAAGGTGAAGGCCTTTTGGATCATTCCCACCTGCGGACCGTTGCCGTGGGTAATAATAATCTCGTTGCCCTGCTCTATCATCTTGAGCAGCGTGGGTGCCGCCTCGCGAACGCGGGCAATCTGCTCTTCGGGGGTATCGCCCAAGGCGTTTCCGCCCAGGGCCACTACCACACGAGTATCGTTGTTGATGCGTGCCATTCTCTCAGCCGCTTCCTAGTCGCCGTAGTGAGTACCGGCCACTTTGTCCACGGTAGGCGTAAGAGCCATTTCCACCTGCGCGGTGTAGTAGTCCACCATGGCCTGCTTCTGCTGGCGAGCGCGAGGGTACATGAAGGTAGCCAGCAAGCCTTTTTGGGTATGGAAGCGGTTGGCTGCCTGCTCGATAAGCAGCGAGTGCGGACCATCCCACACCGACTCAGAGATCTCATAACCACGGTTGCCCGGCAGCGGATGCATAACCTTTACCCACTCGGGGGCAGCAGCAATCAGCTCGTCATTCACGGCATACTTGGGGAAGAACTCGTCCAACTTCTTGTCCTTCAGATGATCGGAGCCGTGGTACCACCAGGCATCGGTAATAATGAAGTCCACGTCCTCAATGTACTGATAGGGGTCGTCGGTCTGAATAAACTTACCACCAGACTTCTCGCAGTTGGCTTTCACCAGAGCAACATCCTCGGGCAGCATCTCGGCAGGCTTGGGTGCGCAGGAGATGAAGGTGTAGCCCATAATGGAAGCAATGAGCGCATTAGAACGACACACACCGCCAATATGCAGGTTGTCCTCGCTGTGGTCGACGGAATTGTCGCCCACCCACATCACCACAGCGTCTTCCAGCTTCTTGCCAGCCGGCAGATTCTCCATAATAGTGAACACATCACACAGCGCCTGGGTAGGGTGCATGCAGGCAGAACTCATGCCGTTATACACTGGCACTGTTGCCCATTTTGCCAATTCCAAAATACCCTCATGGGACTCGTTGCGAATCATGATGGCGTCCACCATACCGGAAAGCACCAGGGCGGTGTCTTTCAGAGTCTCACGCCCCTCACCCACATGCATGGTTTTGGTCTCCAGGTACAGAGCGTCGCCACCCAGCTTGTCCATGGCAGACTCAAAGGAAACGCGAGTACGCGTGGAAGGCTGGTCGAACATGAGCGCAATGGTGTTGCCCTTCAGAAGCGGCAGTTGGATGCCCTTCTGATCCGCTTCCTTCAACACGCGAATCGTTTCCAGCATCTCCAGGAACTCCTCCTTGGTGAAGTCCTGAACGTCGACAAAGTCCTTCTTGGTAATCATAGGTCGCCCTTTCTCTTGGCAGTTGCGGATTGAAACAGGGCGCGGGCGTAGGGGATTGCCCGCCCGCGCCGGTAAAAGGAACAGCCGTTACAGGCTTTCGCGAACAAGCGGCATGCTCATGCAGCGCGGGCCGCCACGGGCGCGGCACAGCTCGCCGGAGGGAACGGTCAGCACCTTCACGTCGTGCCTATTAAGGCAATCGTTGGTGCGGTGGTTGCGGTCGTAGGTGACCACAACGCCAGGCGCTATAGCCAAGGTGTTAGAACCATCGGACCACTGCTCGTAATCGGCCCAGAAGGGGTCGCCGCCCGCGCAGGGAATAAGATCCACCGCCGGCAGGTGCAACAGACGCTTTAAGCACTCCTCCAGGCTTTCCTGAACGTAGTCGGCCCGCAGGCTGCCGTCACCGGCCTTGCTGCCCTGCATGATGCCCTCGGCATAGAGGGCTTTCACGGCGTTTTCATCCCACTTGGGGATGGAGGCGGCATCGGCATAGGGCAGGGAGACGTTGGCATAGCGGCTCAGGTCCAGGCCCAGCCAGTTGGCCGTCATCAGGGCGAAGTCGCCGCGGGTGATCTTCTGGTCAGGCAGGAAGTTGGTCTTCCCGTTTGCCGTGACCCCGGAGATGATGCCCTTGTCGTTCAGGGGGGTGGTGTAGGTGCTGGCCCAGTGGTTCTGCATATCCGCAAAGCGGGTGGCGGCGGTGCCGGAGATCGTGACGCTCTTCCGGGCCAGGTTGCCGCAGGCGTCGGAGACAGTCAGGCTGACCTGGTGGCTGCTGGTGCCCAGGGCGGGCAGGGTGGCGCTCAAGGTCCCGTTGGCCTTCCAGGTGAAGTCCACGGGCTGGCCGTCCAGGGTCAGGCTGATCTGCTTGGCGGTGAGGGAGCCGGAAATATCATCCAGGGTCGTGGCCGTGACAGTCTGCCCCCGGACCGTGAGGTCCACCGAGGGAGCGGTGCTGTCCCACTGGGCTTCGTTGGAGAAGACCACTTGGTCCAGCCAGGTGGTGCCGTGCTTCGAGGCGGCCACGGAGAAACCGGTCAAGGTCTTGGCGTTCTCCGGCACGGCGGCGGTGACCTGCTTCCAGCCGGAGAAGCTCAGGGTGGTCAGCGACTGGGTGACGGGGGTGCCGTCGGCATAGGCGAAGGCGGCGGAGACGATGGAGCCGGATTGATCGCCGTAGACCCACAGGGAGACGTAACGGTCCGTCTCAGCCAGCGTGCGGGGGGAGGAGAGGGCCACAGAAGCCCCGTCCTGATAGGCCAGCTTGAGGCTCTGCTTGCCGTATTTGACCTGGGCAGTGTCCAGGGTGACGGTGCCGCCCTTGGCGGTGAAGCCGGGGGTGGTGCCCTCGAAGCCGTCCAGCAGGGTGTAGCGGGTGGGGGCGCTGACGGAGACGGCGATGGTCACGGCGTAGCTGCCGGAGGAGACCTTGATCTTGCCGGTGGCGGTGTTGGGGCCGGCGGTGAATTTGCCGTCCTGGGTGATACTGCCGATGGCCTCGTCTGCCGTCCAGGTGAAGCATCTGTCGCTGCCGGTGAGGCCAACGGAGCGGTAGGCCGCGGCAGCGGCCAGGTCCACGCTCTGGCCGGGGGCGAGGGTCAGGGTAGAGACGTTTTTCTTGGTGGCTTGGTTGGTGACGTAAATGGCGGTGGGCTGCAAGACGGTGATGTTCGTGCTGCCCTTCACGCCGCCGCTCTCGGCGGTCACGGTGTAGACCCCGGCCTTCTGCGGGGCGGTGAAGGTGCCGTCTGCGGTCACGGAGCCTTCGGCGGCGGACCAGGTGACGGCACCGGGCAGGCTGCTCATGGGCCACCAGCCGGTGTCTACGGCGGCGGCCACGCACTGGGTGGAAGCGCCGGGCATCAGGGTCAGGCTTTTGGGCGTGACGTAGAGAGAGCCGGCCTTGCCGGTGGCTTTCAGGTTGGAGACCAGGAAGATGGCGTTGGAGACCGAGCGAGGGGTCCCCTCCGAGGGGCTGTTTACGCTGGAGGACGTGCCGTAGTCAGGATAGGTGGAGACCAGGGTGGTCGAGCCGCCGCCGTCCAGCAGGACAGCGTTCTGGCAGCCCAGCTCCTTCAGGCGCTGGGCGACCATCTGGATGGTGGCCCCGATGCTCAGGCCCTTCTGGCGGCCGTCGATGGTGTAGAAGATCACGCTGCCGTCGGGCTTCACGCCCACGGCGGTGCGGGGGGCGGCGGTGCCGTCGGAGATGGAGGAATCGACGACGCCGTCCCTCAGGATCCAATGCATGGCACCCACGGCGTCGACCACCTTGTTCCAGCGGGTGTCCTTGCTGGAGATGGACAGGTCGACCGTATCGCCCACTTCCAGAGAGCGGATGGTCTCTTGCAGCCATTCCCCGGCTTTGTTGGAGATGGACATGACGAACTTGCCCTGGGGGATGCTGGTGGCTCCTTTGGCCTCGATGACCTCCTCCACGGTGCAGGAGACGGTGGTGCCGATCTTCAGCTCCTGGCCCTCGGTGTTGGGGGCCAGGATCACGTCCACGCCTGCCTGGGTGTTTTTGGTGGTGGAGGCGAAGTCGTCGGTGAAGAGGTAGAAGCCGTTGGCGGTGCGGATCTTGTTGATGTCCGCGATCTTCAGGTTGTTGCCCTTGAAGGCCGCCATCAGGGAGAGGTTGGGCGTGCCGATGACGGCGGAGCCGTCAGCGTTGAAGCCCAGGGCGTTTAAGTAGGAGGCGGAGGAGCGCAGCACGCCGTCCGTCACCACGAGGCCCAGGGGGTCGCCGGTGGCCATGACGAAGTAATCGCCGTTGATGCCGCTGAGGACCCGCTCCCCGCCCCGCTCCAGGCCCTTGGCCATGGAGTAGACCGTCTGCTTGTCCACCACGTTGGAGCCGTAGCTCACCACGGGGGAGACGCTGGAAGAGGGGGTGTAGGTCACATAGTTTTCCGTCCGCAGGTCGGACTTAGAGGCCGACCACATGACCTCGCGGGTCAGGG
>ERZ827490.3135-NODE-3135-length-15789-cov-8.235859_pt1 | contig 15789 bp, 18 predicted proteins | sample MGYA00519770_ERZ827490 | MGnify/ENA primary metagenome ERZ827490 (study PRJEB31778, sample SAMEA3449324) | human gut metagenome | biome: human gut; feature: human-associated habitat; material: faeces | place: United Kingdom | collected 2010/2012 ...
TGATATATGAACAAATAATTAACATACTATTACCATCCCATGTACAATCTATTAACAAATCAATATAATTATATGACCGAACTATTAATTATTAACAATTTGTAAACTCGAAACTTTTAAGTAAATTTATATTGACACCCGGCCCCGGATATGGTATAATATAGACGTAAACAAGGGAGAGCAAAGAACAAAAATCCATCGTTTACCGCTCATTGAAAACTATATACAGCGCGTAAGACGCAAGTCTTTGCATATACATTAAATTTTCTATAAGGAGTAAAGAGGTAAACTATGAAAATTCAGTACACATTTGAGTGCCCCGACTGCCACACGACGCACCGCATTGACATCGACACGGACGAGATGCTGAAACTTCCCGTTAAATCCTTGTCAGATAGCGAACTCCGCCGTGCTATAGGCTTCGAGCGCTCCAGAATCCGCTCTAATCACCCCGAAGCCGACAGCGCGCGACTTGCTGAGCTTATGACGGAATACACCGAACGAGGCGGAAAGACACGCGAACGGGTGGCGGAGATTAAAGCGTTTGAAGCCCTTAAGGCTGGAACGCTTGCCGAATGTACGCTTGAAGAGATAGCCGACGCCGTGCGCCGAATCAAACGCAAGATAGCGAACGCCGGAAAAGTTAATCCGCCCGAAGATACGGCAGAGCTTGAAAAAGCGGTTAAACTTCTTGAGCTTGAACAGGCGAAAAGGCGAGTGGCCGCAATGATGGCAGAGATTGGAATAGAGGGTTAAACCCCTCTATTCCGTTCATAAACATTAAAAGGAGATTAAGAAAATGTATAAATTAATTACGCACAAATATGCGCAATGCGGTTTCGATGGTTATTCAAGCGAAAACCACGATCGCGTATTCTATTCATACGAAACTCCGATTTATAGTATATATAAAGAGCGTGATGGCAATTTGACATCATTCTGCATTCAATGCATTAACGCCCCGCGTCATTCAGCAACGACGGCAAAACAAACTACATGGTCATTACATGAAGAATTATTAAATCATGATTGTGCGCGCTACGTTCGGCAGTTGTTGCAAAAATGTTGTGGCGGTGAAAAAGTTCATGTACTCCGCGATATGTCAAGCGGTATATGGTGTGTATTCATCGGTGACAGATTACAAAGGACATTTACCGCATGAACGATAAAGAATATTTAGTTAAAATTTTAAGGTTTATTATAGTATTCTTTCTAATATTAATGTCGTGCGTGACGTTAATTTCAATAATAACAATAATTAATCTTTAAGTAAATCCTGTGCATAATCACTAAAAGATTATGCACAGGATACAGACTTAGTAACAGGATGTTAACAATTCATTCACAAAATGTTCAAAATGTATCAATAAGTTGTTAACATTCTGTTAATAGTCTGTTCACACTCTGTTAACAATTTTCTGTTAACAATTTGTTCATAATTCATTCACATTTCGTTCATATTTACAATCGCAGGGTAAAATTTCCAATATTATAATCGCAGGGTAAAATCCTTGCAAATATAATCGCAGGGTAAAATTCCCACAAAATCTAAAATAAAAACCATAGAAAGAGAGAATCACAAAATGTCAATTCTTAACGTCAATCAGCTTACAATCGCGGGGCATCTTGTAGCTAAGCCTGAAACATTTACTTACGGTTCGAAGAAAGACCAGAAAACCGGATGTTCGTTTACACTTGCTGTAAACAACAGACAGACTGAGGAAACAACGTTCATTCGTTGTTCGGCATTCGGCGGAACGGCGGATTTCATTACAAAGTATTTCGACAAGGGTTCGGCGGCATTTATAAACGGACAGCTTTCAATCAGGTCGGAGAAATCCGACGAAAAGACAAAGAGCGGAAAAGAGATTTACAAAACATATGTTTCGTGCATAGTTGACAGCATAGAATTTATAGACGGAAAATCCAATGACTAATAAATATAATCCGTACGGGTATCCATGTGGGGAGTGTCAAACTCCCCATGCCCCATACGCGAACGACATTAAGCAAGCGCGCGAATCATGTTGCGCATATAACAGATGTGCAAAATGGTTGAATTGGTTCAAAGCCGAATGGTCATTAATAAGACTATTGTCAGATAGGAGAATAAAAAAAATTGGAACTAACCCCTCAACAAGAACACATCCTCAGAAACACTATAAATAAACATAATCAACGAATTAGATACAGAAACGATAAACTCAAATGGCAAGAAAAGCTAATAACTGTAGAATCAGTAAAAGAAGATTTAGACAAAGGTGAAAAATTCAAAGACTTCAATGACGCTATAGATTATATAAATTACAAAACAAAGACCGCTAACGTTACAATGGATAACCGACGGCTCGCCGAATTCGCCGACCCAAATTCAGACGCGGGATACTATATTACAGGTGAATTTGATGTTCCGCCGTCCAACACCAACGACTTTTCTGATTGGTTGGAAAAAGAGTTTGACAAGGCGAAAGATAACGCAAAACTCAATGACAATGAAAAACAGCGAGAAGATGATATAGCAGCTTTGGAAGAACGTAAAAATGAAATACTTTCGCACTTGAAAGGCGGATTTAAATGACCGAAATTGAATTCAAAATGATTGCAGTAAAAATCACATCGGTTAAGAACGCGTCTTTAGCTAGAAACATCGTGACAAAGCGTGATTTCGCTTGGTTAGGAAGTGAACCTAACAATGGTTCATATTACTATCTTTTTAGACATGATAATAAACATGAAGTATACGATGTACATGGAAATATGAATACCATGCTCGACAGATTAGCGCCCGTGTATATATTCGACTGTGACGGTAATTTACAGTATCAGCGTGATATGATAGTGACCAAACGAAGAATACTAATATGAAGAAAACCATATGAGAGCAAACTGAAAAGGATAATTTAACTATGAAGAAAAATATGTTATATAAATTTAACAAAAAACTATTTATGGCATATGGCTCATATGACTATGAATGGACATTAGAATGGGGTAAGAAAAACGGTTACAAGGTCATTAAGATTTATGTTATAGATGAGTCATATTATATATTATTTAGAACACCCGTGTATCGTTCAATATTCCCAAAACATTCCATACCGATATGCGATTACAGCGGTGGTAACGAAGAGGAATGTATGGGGCAATGCGTAAGAACACAAAAAAGATTGAAAGGGGGATATAAAAAATGTACGACTTTCATTCAGACCGCTTAAAATATCTTATGAAAAAAATCGACCGTGACGGTATGGATAAACTCCATAAATATATATTTGTCGACAGTGACTTTTGTACCGCTCCGGCTTCCATTAAGTATCATGACAACGATGTAGGGGGTCTTATAAAACACTCGCTTGAAGTATATGACACACTCCGTGAATACCGTGACAAGCTTTATTTAGAGAACGAAATCCCCGAAGACAGCCTTATAATCACATCTCTTTTTCACGATATATGCAAATGTAATTGCTATAAGCCTGTCATGAGATGGACTAAAGTAGATGGTAAATGGGAGCAGTATCAATCTTATGAATGGAACGAAGAAACACCATTCGGCGGGCACGGCTCTAAATCTGTATATATACTCCAATCATTCATACCGCTTAAAATAGAAGAGGCTCAAGCAATCAACTGCCATATGGGCTTTGCGTCTGAGTATGACAAACGGAATATAAGTGATGTGTTTTCGCATAATCCGTTGGCGTTTCATCTGCACATGGCAGACAGTGCTGCCGTATATAGTAAGGAGTGGAACAAATGAAAGTAGCATTTATGTTGCATGACGAGGTACAATTCGCCCGATTTTTAGCTTATGCTGCCGAACATGAATTAGATGTGTCTCAATGTATGTTTCCGAGATTTATCCGCGCGGATTTCTGTTATTTTATTTCATGGAGCGAACGTAAATGTTGTTGTGTTCCGGTAAATACAGCGAAATCAGCTGGATATTATATAGCGGATGAGGTTCGTATCCAACTTGATAACGGCGGTGATTATGAACTATTTGTAACTATTTGCTATGAACATATACGCGATTGATGATAAGTTATATACATTAAAAGATTTAACCACCCTTTCGGAATACCTACATGGACAAAACTGTGTAGGTATTTCTACTATAAAGAAACGGCTACAGCGTGGTGAGACAGACTTAGATGAAATAATCAAACCAAAAGTAAAAGCGTTTACTGAGATAGATTATTCTCCTATATTCTACGTCGCAGATTTGGAGACATCATCTAACTTAGAAACAAACGAATGTGGAGCATATCTCGCTTGCGTGGTAAAAGCTAATTTTAATAAAGGATTATCTACGCCTGATTCATGGGATATTGTAGAACCGTGTTTCGACTGCCGTTACCCGAAAGACCTCGGAGATTATTTTTACACACTTTATAAGCAAGCGGAAAAACGTAAAAAGAGAACACTTATATTTTTCCATAACCTTGGATTTGATTTTTCTTTTGCGCGTAATTGGGAATCTCTCATGGGTCAGCTGATGATTACAAAATCATTTTCCGACGGGAGTAATCCATGGAGACTTGCGTTTGGAGACGGTGAAAAAGTTTGGCTCGAGATACGATGCTCACTTAAACTTTTACACCGTTCTGTCGGCTCGATCGGGGACATGATAGGGCATCCCAAACTCGGATATGACTATAATGAATATCGACTTCCTACAGATAAACTCGAAAAATACGATTATGAGTATTGTTATAATGATTGTAAAGTAACAGCGTGCGGAATCATGGAAGAATGTAAGAATTGGTTTTGGATTAAAAATATAAAGGACATTCCGCTTACATTTACATCGTTCACGCGTAAAAACAATAAAGCTATTCTGTCATCGGAATTGGAGAAAGCATGGAGCAATTACTGTGTTGATACATTTCCCATGAATTTCGACCAATATCAAATTATGCGCGGTGTGTATCAGGGGGCTTATACACACGCAAATACATTCTTCCGCGGAAAATTATGCACTTTGGTACATTCATTCGATGTATGTTCCGACTATCCGTCGCAGTCAACGCAAATGGATTTTCCCGATACTAACGGCGTATTATATGTAAACGAAGAATTACAAAATTTATGGGACGTTCTGTATGAAGAATGCATAGAAGCGTCACTGTTAGATGATGTAGAAGCTATAAAAATGCGTCATGTTCTTACATCGGGAAAAATGTTTCACGGTATATTTGCACTCAAAAATATAAAGATAAAGAATTACGGTTATAATTATATGCCTATCATTTCGGCGTCAAAGACTAAATCAAAAAATGGTTTGGGCGAAATAGAATATAATAAAAAATCTAATGGTTATAAACTATTAGAAGAAATGGTATCTGAGTATAACCGTCTTATTGATAATGGCAGAATTATCAGCTATGACGAATGTACTATATACGCAACAGAAGTCGATATTGTGAATATACTCAAAATGTACGATGTTGAATCTATATCAGCTGAATGTTTATTTCTCAATCACGCAAAATCAACAGGTGGTATAAATGAATTAGTTGAACGCAACATTATATATGCAAATATGAAAACCGCGTTGAAAGCTATATCAAACGGTAAACGCCCCGATGAAACATTGTTGAATAGTATTCCCGAAAAATGGCTCTCTGACATAAAATCAAATGCTGAGCCTAAGAAGTTAGCTAAACGATATCTCATGCTATCAAAAAATATGTTCAACGCGCAGTATGGAATAGACGCGACACAACTTGTATTCGGTGATACTCTTATTGATGAAGATTGTATAACGTCAAACACAGAATCGCTTAGCCGTGAATCATTCGAGCGATATTATAACGAGACTATGATAAAACTCGGAAAAGAGCGTTCCGACCGAGGTTTATTTAAGCGTGTTAAATCATCATACATCGTTGGAATTTACATTACAGCATACGCGCGAAGACACCTTGTATTATTCTCTCATCTTATATTCACAAAAACTCCATATATTATTGTATATTGGGACACCGATAGTGCAAAACTGTATCACCCTTATGAATCAGCTGTTACATTTAAGAATCTTCTCAATGTAGTAGCAGAGTTTAACAACGGAGTTATAGAACGTTGCCAAAAATCTAAACATCCGCAAGTGCAAGAAAATAAATGGGGCTTAGGTAAATTTGATTACGAAGAAACATATGCGTTTTTTACGGCACTCAATTCAAAACGATATATGACATTCGACGGAGAATTAGATGTAAAGACATCGGGACTTGTACAAGCTACAATAAAAGTATCTGTTGTTCTTGAATATTTATATAAAAATAGTGAATCATGGCTACTTTCATTCAAGGCTCTTATGCGCATTATGTGGAAAACAAATACAATGTTCGACCAAAGTGTTTCGGGGCGTACATATCTCGATAGACAGAACCAAGGAAATTGGTCAGATGAGTTTGGGCAATATTGTGGTGCGGTAATTAAAAATACGGATTATGAATTTAAAATGCCCATGAAAAAAGGTCTATTTTGGACTAACGAAAAATCAGCGTATATTCACTATGACGAAGTATCGGAATATGTATTTGGTAATAAACTCGATACCGAGCGAACGACTTTTTATATGTTCGACGAGGGGATAGGCATAGTATACTATTTGAATAGTAAAAGAAATATAATGTTTTGCCCTTGTGATATATCAAAATTCAAACACGGTATTTTACTTAGTGATTCCATGTCTGACTTGACGGAGGATTTAGCATGAAATATTATGAATTTGACTTAGCCAATTTTCCCAACTGTTCTTATATTTTCTTATTCGGCGGTCGTTCGTCCGGTAAAAGCACATCGGTCGCGAAATATTTAAAAGATAAATACGACGCTGATAAATCTGAATTTGTAAGAGTATTCCGAAACTATACCGCTATGCGGAGCGCAACCACATGGTTTAGTCTGTTTAATGACGAAACAACTGATATTGTATTTGACCGTCAGAAATATCTGTACAACGGCGCACCATTCGGTCACGGCATAGCGCTTTCCAACGAAGAAGTCGCATCTAAAAGTTCTCAATATCCCAATGTTGACACAATTGTATTTGACGAGTTTGTTATGATAGACCCATATGGGTATTATCCGAACGAACCTGAACATTTCATGTCTATAGTGTCTACTGTATTCAGAAACAGAAGCGGGACAGTTATATTTATTGGCAACAATATGAACGAAATGTCGAAATATAATCCGTTCTTTCGGTTTTTCGGGTTGGATTGGGAAACTGTAAATCCAAAATTAGGGGAAACTATATTTTGGAATGCGTCCGGCTTTGAAAATGGCGCAAAATGCGCTATGGAGTTTATTCCCGTTGCATATGAAAGTGAAGATGAAATACCCGAAATGCAACGTGTAGCCGGAAATGATGTTGCTACCACAGGCTCATTTAAGAAAGACCCCGAAATTAAACCGCAATTATTCAAAGACTACCATTGGATTTATGTTTTTGAGTATAACAAGGTTAAAATGACAATGGGATTCAGCGTTAAGAATCGTTGCTTGCTTATCGGTGAATACCACGGTAAGCACGCCCGTAACCGCCCGCGAATAAATACCCGTTCGGTGGACACGTTTCGTTTTTATAACTCAAAAGTATTTACCGTTGCTATGGAGCGTATAGGTAATAAATGGGGAACAGCTTACGAAAATGCGCGCGTAAAAGCTGCATGGTTAGATATAATAAAAGGAGAGGTATAAAAACCTCTCCTTTTTTAATTATATGGCTCTTTACGCCATTGCGGTGTTTAACACTCGCTCATAATTACAATAAAGCTATTGACCCATTATCGAACAAACTAACAACCAATGTCACAGAATCTCCATTTAGTTTATTACCGATGTATCGGCACGTCGTTTCGTTATCTCCCGTTCTCATGCAAACTCTTGCTCTAAGGGGGATAAGCTGACCCGATACGGTTTCGCTGTCATATATCGGTCTATCGTTAGTTATACAGTCTTTCAATATTTTATAACACTTATTACCCGTATATGTTTTAGTGCCGCAGCTTATAATTCCACCCGCCGAACGTGCAACCAATATTACATTATTAAAACCTGCGGTATCGGGATATACTCCACTACCGAAATTCGGCGAGCCATCAGCGGTTACTCTGCAATTATGAACATCGGATATAAGGGCTGAGAACTTTATATATGCAACATCGTTGTAAAGAATAGGATTTATATAAATACCGTTAGCTGATGTCTGAATCGGGAATTTATACATTCCTATCATATCTTTATTTTCGTTAAAGTAAATTACATTCGCATAGCCACCCGCGTTAAGCGGATTGGTTATAACGATATCATCTGTAGCGGGGCAAACGGGTATAAAGTCTGACGTAAATGAATTGGTAATAGACGATGAGAATTCACCTGTAGTTATATTATATGCACCTGTGGTATATCCACCGACAGTTATATTATCGTAAAGCGCTAGATTCTTCGAATCGTCCATATCACGCCATGTAATTTTACGTTTGTATACAGCGTTATCGTCGGTGGTTGTACTTGATATTGTAGTTTTGAAAGATTCGGGATGCGACAGCCATGTGTCATAGTTGGATATGATTTCTGTATCCACCATTCCTGTTTTTTCTGTAAGGTCGGAGATTGAAATCTTAGCGGGCGCGGGTGTAATGGACGCGTCCGATGCAAGATCAACTCTGATTCTTATATAGTAACCGTTAGCTGGCATTGTGAACACTTCCGCATAGGTAGATACTGTACCCTGCTCAGCTTTTTTAACAAAGTTTTTATTACTGTCGTATATTATAATATACTGATTCGGGTCGTACTGTGCTGCACTGCGCTGTTTACCGAAACATATAGCATACCTCTTAGTCGGTATTACGGGAATGAATGCTGATATATAACTATCATTATCATATATTTCAGAGCCATTAGTTGTATTAAGTCGATAATTGAGTTTTGCCCCACTACCCCACACATCCCACATATTAGGGCTGTCATGGTCTATGGAGAAATCTTGATGAAGTTGAATTGTCTTTATAAGACTTGATATCTCAGCGGCGAAGTCATTATATTTTTTAGTCATATCAGTCTCAAATTTCTGAACCCGTGTAGTTATCCGCGATTCAAACGTCGCTATATCCTGCTGCACATTACCCTGAAATGTCGCCATTTCTTGATTTATTGCAGTTGTAAAATCCGTTATATCTTTACGCAACTCAGCTGCCCAATCCTCATTCTGAGTAAGTGATTCGTTGAGCTTTTCTACGACTTTACCGAGCGTCTCAAGATACGAAATCGAATCATCGAATGTAAGCGGAATTACAGGTTGTACCCAAAAATTAAGCGGTGTTATTGCCATTGTATATACCTCTCTTTGTTAAAATATCCCCATAAACAGAGGATTTAATTCATCTATAATCATCATATCAATGTTCAATATTTCAGCTTTTGCCTTAGCGAGAACCTCTGACGGGTAAAGTCTACCGTCGTTTCCTGTGAAAATCTTTGCAATATCAACTGTTCTGAGGTTATTATCTGTAGTTTTTTCTTCCGTTGCCCCGCCGTGGGTGCGCTTGTTTCCGCTTGTACCGTTGTTACTGTTATTTTCAAACGTAACATCAGTAGCATATTTCCCTATCTGAATGTTTTCAAAATTCAATGGGGACATCGGTGTATCACTGTAAATACGTCGATTATTGTCGGTATCCGAATGTGTTCCGGCGTCTGTAATAGTGCGGGTATCGGTAGTTTTGTTACTCCCGTCACCTTTATCATTTATTGTGCCTTTTTCTGTTTCCGTTCTATTTACATTCTGAAATACGTTCTGTTTTAGAAATTCAACTTGAATGTCATACAACTGATTATAATACGGCATTATCTCATTCATTTTCATATTAAGATAATGCTTGAACAACGCCGGAGTTTCAAAACCTATTTCGCGATATGCATAATGCTTATAAATTTTGTCGTTAAGCAGCAAGCGGTATGATTCCTGATGCATAGGATAAGTATCCATACCTAAATCGTAACCGCTCTTAATCAGCGTCTGAAGTAGTGTCGTATATTTCGCCATACTGCATACCCCCATTCAAAATGTCGTTTATGTTACGACGTTCGACAGAAATATTAGTTCCAAACATCTTATTGGCGGCTTCGCACGCCTGCTGACGTGTAATAAGGCCCGCTTCTGCCATATATCCGTAATGTTCGGAATTAACTTCGATTTCAGACGTTTGTACTTGCGCGCGCTTGAAATCCATTGAATTACCGATTCCGAGATACGTCAGGGCTTCATGCCATGTGTTCTTTTTCTCTTCATCGAGTTTATCCGCAAGGTACGGGGCAGCTGTGTTAAGAACTGAGAGGTTTGACAATTCAATATCTTTGTTCGCGTATATAACGGGCATGAAACCGTCGTACTGCATATACATATTTTTCATTGTGAGCAACTGTTCTTGTTCACACTGTACAAGAATTGGTGTACGCTGAGCGTGAACGTTCATAATGATAGTACGCTCTATCTCTGTAAGTTTCTTAGCGAAATATATGAGTATGGGATATGTGGAACGTTCTATGTAATTATTTCTGATATATACACATTCATTTGCGTCTTTGAGAAGATTTATGCCTATACTGTAACAATTGAATCGCGTCGGGTTTTCATAAAAATTTATATCTCCCGACGGCGCGACACGCAAATTGAGTAGACCGTATTCCGAATCCGTGAAACAAGCGCGTCCGTCCTCATTGAGTGTCTTTTCAAGAAAACGCTCATTCATTGTTTCGGGGAGATTGTTCCACTTATAGATAGACAATGCCAACAGAACAAGACGCGAAAAATATGTGTCAAATATTGTGGTCTGTTCTGTCATTCCTGCTATCCATTCATTATTCGCCCCTTTGAAGCCTACGGGAATTTTTTTATTAGCCATTACTATCACCTACAATTTCATTGGTATAATCACCGTAATTTCCGACGTCGTTTATGTGCCAAAAGGTAACGCCCGAATTGAATATATTTTCAATTTCGGTTAATTCATTGTCCGTAGGAGCATAACCGTTTTTCTCCACAGGAGCGATTGTTATAGATGATGTTTCAACATAATTCCAATTCTGACGATTATTCATGGCGGGTATCTTGAAATCATTCGTTTTATAACCATATTTCGATAAATATTTATCATACCGTTTTATTTCATCGAGCGGGGCGCACATATGGCGAATAGTAAATTTCATAAAACCATGCTGCGCTATCCACGAATCATCAGTTGCCATATTCATAAGCTGCGACGGTAAATTCGCTTTATCGTTTATATTAGCTTCTGTTTCACGGAGTTGCATAACATCACGTGCAATAGAACGCCCTGTGTCGGTCAATTCCGAAACACCCTGTTTACCCGCCCCGATTAGCCCGGTTACACTTGACGGTTTAAGCGCCGTCATATTCAACACACCCGCGCCCGCTGACGCAACTGTGTCAATCGCTCCAAACACAGCGTCAAGCGCTATTTTAACTTTTGCGTTTGACGTTTGCGCGTTTATTGTATTTGAATTGAGAGCATTCCAAACCGCTGCATTGTCTTTAACAAACGGGGCTGATACCGATGCTACAATACCCACGGAATTTTGAATATTAAAATAGTCCCACCCTGCCGTAGCAGCAAATGAATCTGTCAAAGCATACTGCCGTGGAATCGCGCGCACGGAAAGTTTCGTGTCAAGTGATATTTTTTCGTCTATTATCAGTTCTACGGCAGTGTGCGATAATTGTGGTTGTAATTCTACATAATCACCATTATTCGCGTCAATCACCCATTTACAACATGGGTAATGAAAAATTTTTCTATTTTTTGGTTCATACCCCGCTACTGTAATATGCGTGAAGGTATTTGACGTATATGCGTCTGACATTTTGGTGATTATATAGGGCGCGTATACATCACTTGTTCCGGGCGCTACTTCATCGCCTGTCCAAAATTGAATAGTACCACCACCGTTTATTGTGCCTGTTATCGAATCTGTCACTTCTGTAATAGTACAGTATGTTTGAATGATATCATAATCACACATAATTACTTGCGATACTGAGTCTATAAAACCAAATTTGTTTGCTGTTTCAAGAAACTTATTGTATTGTTCGACCGTTTTCAATAAAACATATGTGCCAATACCACGAATATTGTTTAATATTGGCACACTCGTACGCGCTTTTATATCTCTAATTTCATAATCTTTAGTGGCGGTCGCCCGTTGTAAATTAATAAGTGGGATATTAGAGGTTATTACTATAAACGCGCATCCGACTGTATTGTCAGCTAGTTTTGGAGTATAATCAACTGAATAATCGATATAATCCTGTTCATAATTTGAAATTTTAAAATCCTCGACAATAGTATTATGGCTGTCAGATTCATCTGAAACGTGTTCACGCTTTACATACGCTGATTTAATTGTATAACAATCCCACCATGTCATATGCGCGTCCTGCACAAAGTAAACATAACAAGCATTTTGATTTATATATTCTACTTTCGTTATGAAAGCATAAAACCATTTAAGAGAAAAGTTTTCATTCATATAACGAATGTAGTTATACTGTTCCATAGCCTCTTTATTGGCGTTTACTTTAATAGCCTGTTTGTCTCGGATGTATGTGTAGTTTTGTTCTACCCTCAAAGGGGAGGAGAAATAATTACTCTCCTCCGTCTTTGAGGTGAACAGGCGTACATCTTTATAGTCGCTTTTCCACGGTACTCTATAGAACGCTATTGTTCCACTCGGTGTGTACGCCATAATATTTTACTCCTCTACCATGAGCCTTATAAGCTCTATAAGGTCTTTCATATTTACATATCCATCCTGATTTATATCAGACTGCACTTCGTTTACCTTTATATTCCAACCTGACAGAAAACGCGTGAGCGTAACAACATCTTTCATGTTTACGAGGTAATCGGTGTTGGTGTCTCCAATTATATCAACCGCTTCGTTGCAATCCACGGGGTATATTCCGCCCTCTGTACCCTTAAAGCTATACTGCCATATTTTAAGGTTGGGATATTTCTTCTGAAGTCCCTTGTGCGACTTAGTGCCATCGTCTATAGACGCGAGCCAAAGCGGGAAATTCAGATTATTCTTAAACTGAGTAGCGAGGAAATATTCGTTAGCATAAATATACGCCTTGTATCCTGCTCCAATTATAGAATTGAGGAAAAGATTCACTCTACGAGACAGACCGTCCATATCTCCCATAAGAGATGTATCTTCTACATCGAGAGCCACTCCAATATCTATATTTTCTTTGTAAGGTTTAAGTATCTGTATAAGATACTTAACTTCTTCAAGAGTCTCGGCTTCCGTTCTGCCCATAAAGTACCAATAAACCCCTATGTAGAATTTCTTCCCCGATATGCGTGAACGAAATGCCTTTATATGCTGTTCAAAAAGTGGGTCAGTAAACGGGAAATTATATTCCGCTGTTCTGCCCTGTCCCGCTTTGATTATTACAAAATCATTATCTTTTATAACTCTATCATAGTCGATATTCCGCTGATAAAGCGAAATGTCTATACCACGAAATTTTTTATTCATTTTGACTTACCTCCTTTATCTACGCTTTCTATATTATTCTGCAACCGTTTCATAAGCGATTTCAGAAATTTGGGGCATGGCGCGCCCATAGACGATACATTTTCAAGAATAGATATCAATTCATTGATTACAAACCATGCCATTACAAGTACACAAGAAATGGGGTCGTAGTTGACACCAAACTTTCCACTTGTAATAAATATCAAATAGTCAACCATCATTGCGCAGAATACAACCGCAATGTAAGAGGCTTTTTTCAATATTCCTTTTCTTCCGACTTTTGAAGATACTTCGCTGTTCACATATGCTTTCATAACACCTGTGATATAATCAGCTGTTATGCATATAAGAAAACAAATGAACAATGTAAGAATAAGTTTCATATTTATATACCCACCCACCATTCCCTCTCGATTATTAAGATAGTATGCTTATTAAAAGCTCATCGAGCTTATCTTTTTTTACTTGGAATTATCTACAGTGAACGCGCCGATTATATCACTACCGATTTTAAGAACAACCTGTGTTTTCTCTGATGCTGCGGTTGTCTTCTTATCATAAGTAACCGTGTACTGATTTCCTGACTTGTATGTTACAGTTACAACAGACGCGGATGCCGCCGAGCCGTCCTTAGTAGCTGTAGCGGTAACGGTCTGATTATCAGGAATGTTATTACCCATAAGGAACAGAGAAACAGTATTGTTAAAGTCAGATGCGCCTATGACAACATCAGTAGCGGTGTCGCCGAGAGTTACAGTGTCCTGTCCGGCTGAAAGCTGCGCCCCGCCTACTTTGCCGTCTACCATCGAAGTAAATATTACGGCATTAGCAAGCAGTGATATGCTGTAGGTCTGCCATACATTCCAAAAATATCTCCACTCCATACGCGCGGGGTTGTAGAACGAGCCGGTCTCACGGAGAGAATCAAAAATCTGGAAGAAACGACGGTCACACATAAGCGCATATACACCGTCAATGCCAAAATCGTCTACATAGATAACGCGGCCCATAAAGTCAGCGCGCTCCATGTTAAACGCTGCTGCGAGTACATCCACGTCGACAATAGAAGAAACAGCGGATGAAATAATTATCATCGTTTCCTCAGTGGGAGAGAATGTGATATACGGCTTACCATCTCCCGATATTTCCGCATAACGGTTAAAGCGCGATGACGGGAATCTGAAATCAATGTAAGTCTGACGAACCTTGCGCATAAATGCTTTTGCGGATGCTTCATCGGTCGGCTCTGCAACCTGTACGGTTGAGACGTAGCCCTTTGCAAGCGCGCTGTTTATAGTGTTTTTGAGAAGCGCAAACTCCTCAATGTTATCGCCGTTATAGAGTGAATTAATTACACCCGCGATAAGGTCGTCGAGGTCTTCCCATGAACGGAATGCAAGTTTAAGTTCGTTATTCTGAATACGCGCCTTAAATTGGTCTTTACGGTTAAGACGATGGAACGCGACCTTAATATCGGGCTTATCGAAATATCCCGTAAGGTAATCATTTTCAGGATCGAATTTTTCTGCTTTAGCCGGATTGACTGCGATTTCCTCTACATCGGAACCCATGGGTAGTGCTTTGCGGAGAAACGCGAATTCATTGTTCCACACTCTATTGTGAAGAACGGTGTCAAAAATAATGTTAGGGAGAAGTGTGCAGAATTCATTTCGGATTACCTGATAATTAATTATAGGATTTCCGACCTCTGCAATGTTTGTAAGCGTTGCTTCCGGAATGAACGACTGATAATTCTGAGAGCCAGCTGCTCTCACTGCGTTCATAACCGAAACGGCTCTTGCTGCATTTGCCATTTTAATTATAACTCCTTTTATCTATACTCGCCGATTTCGGCGGTGTAATCTTCGGGTGTCTTAGGTGTCTGTTCGCTGGTGTCAGGCTGGTCCGAGGGCTTGGAGCCTATTCGTAAGAACAATTCGTAATTTGCCTGTTTGAGCGAAGTGTTACTGTCTGTCAATTTGGTTATCTCGTTTTGTGCATTTTCAAGATTTGACGATGACTCTGTAAACGCGTCTGTGAGACTAACGAGAATCTGAGAAGTACGCGCTTCGTCTGCGTCGCCTGACGCTAATTCGCGCGTTAGACTTGTGTATTCATCTATAGTCATTTTGGTAGACCTCCCGTATTATTTGTAAGTAGCGAACATTTGTTCGTTTTCTAACTATATTATAGAACATCTGTTCGGGGATG
>ERZ827490.3157-NODE-3157-length-15647-cov-2.834851_pt1 | contig 15647 bp, 11 predicted proteins | sample MGYA00519770_ERZ827490 | MGnify/ENA primary metagenome ERZ827490 (study PRJEB31778, sample SAMEA3449324) | human gut metagenome | biome: human gut; feature: human-associated habitat; material: faeces | place: United Kingdom | collected 2010/2012 ...
TCTCGCCGACGGGCTCTCCCGCTGCCGCCCAGGCGGTCTCCCACGTGGTCATGTCCTTCGCGTCGGGCATGACCGAGGTCGCGAGGGGCAGATCGAAATCGATGTCCATGTTGAAGCCGAAGAGCTTCGCGTAGTTCACGAGGTTCTCTGCGCCGATCTGCACGCCGAGCTGGCCGAAGACGACGTTAGAGGAAAGTTCGGTCGCGCGTGCGAGCGAAATCGTGCCGTAGTTGTGCTTCTCAAAGTTGGTGACGGCGGCGTTGCCGATGTCCATCGACGGGGGCGCCTCGAACATGGTGGTCTCGGTAGCGATGCCTTCCTGTAGCGCGCAGGCGAGCGAGATGATCTTGAACGTGGAGCCTGGCGCGTAAAGTGCCTGCGTCGCACGGTTATACAGCTCGCTCGAGCTTGTGGAATTCGCTCCCGAGCTTGCGGCATCGGCGATCACCTGGTCGATGTCGGCGGCGTCGTAAGTCGGGGCCGAGGCCATTGCGAGCACGGCGCCCGTCTTCGGGTCCATGACCACACAGGCGCCCGAGTCGTTGGCCAGTGCGTCTTGCGCCGCCTGCTGAATCTGCGAGTTGATGGAGAGCGTGACGTCGTTGCCGGGGGTGCCTACGCCCGAAAGCGAGTTCACGACATCGGTAATCGACGCGAAGTTCTTCTCGCCCTTGAGCGTGTCGTTGTAGCTGGCCTCGATGCCGCTCGTTCCGTACTTCGACGAGGTGTAGCCCACCACGTGACTCGCGAGATCGCCCGCTGGGTAGACGCGCGAGTATGTGCCGTCGTCGTTCTTGACGCTCTGCGCGAGGATGGTCCCATCGTAGGTGGAGATGGTGCCGCGCTCGGTCTTCGACTCGCGTGCCATGGTGTGGTTGTTCGCTGCCATGTTCTGGTAGTCGCTTGCTTGCACGACCATGATCAGCGTGAGGTTTGCCACGAGCGCCGCGAACATGAGCGAGAACACGATCATGGTGTGCGTGAGGCGCTTGCCGAGCGAGACGCGCCCGAGCACACTGTTCGCGCTGATGATGGTCGTGGTGTTCATGATCTCGGAGGACGAGCCAGTGCCCTCGTCGCCGCAGCGCAGGAGGAATCCGACAATAATGAACGCAGCGAGCAGAGACGAGCCGCCCTGGCTGACGAAGGGGAGCGTGATGCCGGTAAGGGGGATGAGCCTGGTGACGCCGCCGACGATGATGAACGCTTGGAGCACGATGATCGAGGTGAGGCCTGCGCCGATAAGCGAGCTCACGTCCGATTTCGCGCGCGCTGCGGTCACGAAGCCGCGAATCGCGAAGCACAGGTACAAAAGCAGCAGGCCTGCCGCGCCCAGAAGCCCTGTCTCCTCGCCGATGGCCGCGAAGATGAAGTCGCTTTCCACGACCGGGATGCGGGTGATGCCGTTGCCGCCGCCTGCCATGCCGCGCCCGATTCCCGTGCCGAACAGGTCGCCGTCGGCAAGAGAGTAGATGGTCTGCACGAGCTGATAGCCGGTGTTCTGCGCGTCGGCGAAGGGGTTAAGCCAGGTGGCGACACGCGTCTGCACGTGGTCGAAGGCGAAGTAGGCTCCTACACCGCCTATGGCAACAAGGCCCAAGCCGATGACCAGGTAGAACTTCTTTCCCGTGGCAACGTAGAGCATGACCAGGAACACGAGGAAGAACACGAGCGCGCTGCCGAGGTCCTTCTCGAACACGACGATGAGCATTGCCACGCCCCACATGAGAAGCAGCGGCAGGAGCGTGCGGATGTCGGGCAAGCGGAACGGGCCCACATGCCAGGTGAACACCGAGAGCATCTCGCGGTTCTGCGCCAGATAGCCTGCCAGGAACAGCACGATGACGATCTTGGCGATCTCGCCGGGCTGGAAGGAGAAGCCGCCGATGTGCAGCCAGATGCGGCTGCCGTAGATTTCCTGGCCGATGCCGGGGATCATCGGCGAGAGCAAAAGAATGACGCCGACGATGGCGAGCGTGTACTTGTAGTTGGCGAGCCGGTCGGGGTTGCGCAAAAACGCCATGATCGCGATCATGAGCACAACGCCCAAGAACAGCCAAACGACCTGGTTGATGGCCATATTTGGGCTGTCGGAGAAGGGCGCTACGCGCGTGATGAAGGCGATACCGATGCCTGAGAGCGCGAACGAGATAGGCAGGATGGCGGGGTCGGCTTCGGGGGCAAGTATGCGCGTGGCGATATGCGCCACGATGAAGGCGCCGAAGATGCCGACCGGGACGCCGAGGGTTTGCATGTTGAGCGCTTGCCCCTCGTTGATTGCGAGCATCGCGAACATCAAGATGACGAGCGGCGACGCGACGAGCAGCAAGATGAGCTCTATGTTGCGCCTCGTCATGCGGCATCACCGCTTCCCGATGTGCTGGGGGATACGTCGTCGTTTTGAGTCTTCTCGCTGGAGGCGGCGCTTGTGGTGGCAGAAGCGCTTTGCCCCGAGGCTTTCGAGTCGTCGGATTGCGCCTCGTCGCGCGTGCGGTCCCGCTCGTCCTCGGTCTGCTTCTTGTTCAAGACTTCCTGCTCGTATTCGGCGACGAGGCTTTCGGCAGCTTCGACGTTGTCGCAGGTGATGGAGTTCTCCTTCAGACGATTGGCAAGACCTGGCTGCAGGTCGTCCACGTTGATGTCGGTCGTCTTCTCGAGCGTTGAGAAGCTCATTCCCGCGAACTCGCCGGGAACCCCGCGGTAAATGGCGACCTTCCCCTGGTCGACGCCGAGGTATGCCGCGGTGCTGACCCAGTAGTTCAGCCCGTATGCCGCACCGCCCACGATTGCCGCGAGCAGGACGAGGACGAACGCAACGGTGATCTTCGTTTTGCGCGCCACTTTGCGGCGGCGCTTTTCGGCGAAGCCCTTCACGTCGACCACGATGACGGTCACGTTGTCGTGACCGCCGGCGGCGATTGCTTCGTTTACCAGCTGTGATGCGCAGCGCTGCGGATCGGAGACGCGATTTAAGATCGCTTCGATGTCCTGGTCGAGCACCATGCCTGAAAGCCCGTCCGAGCACAAAAGCAGACGGTCGCCCGCGTCGACGTTGATCTCGTAGAGGTCGGCCACGGTGCGCGGGTCGCTGCCGAGCGCGCGCGTGATGACCGAGCGCTGCGGATGGACGCGCGCCTCTTCGGGGGTAATCTGGCCGGCTTCGATAAGGTCGGCCATGAGCGAGTGGTCGCGCGTGAGCTGCTGGATCTTTCCCTTGTGGAGCAGATATGCTCGCGAGTCGCCTACCTGCGCGATGACGAGGCGCTCGCCTTCGAGCATCGCGGCGGTGCAGGTGGTGCCCATGCCCTCGCGACCGCGCCCTTCATGCGCCGCCTTCAGGATCGCGTGGTTCGCGGCCTGGACGGCGCGCCCGAGCTCGTTCGCATCGGGATGCTCCGGCGCCCGCTCGGCGATGACGTTGACGGCGATTTCGGATGCAACCTCGCCTGCGGCGTGGCCGCCCATGCCGTCTGCCACCACGAACAGCGGCGGCGCCACGACGAGCGAGTCTTCGTTGTGGTCGCGCACGCAGCCGACGTCGGTTCTGCTGCCGAACGTCGCCGAAGACGCTCGGCGCCCGCGCCCGCTCGGGCGGTGCCCCCTCGAGGGGCGTTCCCCGCGTGCTGCGCGATGCGGGTCGTGATTGAATGATTGTTCGTTCTGAACTGGCATTATGCGAACCTAACGCGGATGGCAACGTCGCCGATGTTCACGACGTCGTTGTTCTTCAGGGCTACGGGCCCGGCGATGAGCTTGCCGTTGACGGCGGTTCCGTTGGTGGAGCCGAGGTCTTCGATGAACAGGTTCTGCCCCATGGGATTGAAGCATGCGTGACGTGCGGAAACGTACCCGGCTCCGATCACGATGTCGGCGCCAGGCGTGCGGCCGACCACAACCGGCCCGCGCACTGCGATGGAGACACCGCGAAGCTCCTTCGGACCGCGTTCGATCGACAGGTTCCACGAGCGCTCCTTCTTGCGCTGTCCGCGGACGAGTCCCACGCCGGTTTTCATGATGGCGAACAGGAACAGGTACAGAAGCGCCACGAACAGCAGGCGCGCGATGAGCAATACGGTGTCGATCACGATGTGCCTTTCGCGTTATCCGATCACGAATTGGAGGTTGGTGGTTCCCATGACGATGCGCTCGCCGCCCTGCAGTACCTGCGAGGTGATCTGTCGGCCGTTCACGAGCGTGCCGTTCGTGGAGCCGAGGTCGGTGAGAACCCATACGCCCGGTTGCTCGAAGCGCAGCTCGGCGTGCGTGCGGCTTGCGTTGATGTCGGGGATGACGATGTCGCAGTTCGATTCGCGACCGATGATCTGGCGCGCGGAGGAAAGCGGGAACGTCTTGCCGTGCGTTGTGTCGATGAGAGCGGCGCCGCCTTGCTGGGCGCGGGGCTGCTCGCGATGCGCCGTCTCCGGGAAGACCATGGTCTGGGGTGCTCCCTGCGCTGCGGCACCCGCGATTGCGGCGCCTGCGCCGGCGAAGGATTCCCCTCGGTTCATCGGGGGTTCTGCCCAGCTGGGTTCTTCCTGCGACTCGAAGGGCTGGTCGTCGTCGTAGTTGTCGTAATCGTCGTAGCCGTCATAGCCATCGTAATCGTCGTAGTCGGAATAGCCGTCGCCTTCGGCGTAGTCGTCGTATGCGGGCTGATCGTAGCCGCCGGCGTACGGGGCGGCTTGCGGCTGAGGAACATATCCGCCAGCGGGGGCGCCGTAGCGGTTGGCCGCCGGCGCGGCGCCGATGCCGTAGCGCGCCATCTCCTCGGCGCGGAGCTGCGCGATAAGGGGCGAGGCAACGGGCTCTGCTACCACGTCGAACTTGCCGTGGCGAAGGCCCTCGTCGACGATGAAGCGCACGAGCGGCTGCCCGTCCATGAGGAGTCCCTCTTCGGCCGCCTTTGCGGCAAGGTAGGTCTCGGTCTCTCCCGCGAGGGTGGGGTAGTAGCCGAACAGGCGCTCGTCATCGTCGGCGTTCACAAGCACGGTGTAGAGCGTCGGAGCGTATTGTTTTCCTGCGCCGACCATCTTGTTGCGGCGCATCTGCTTTTCCGCCTTCTTGGCAATCTGCACGGGCGACAACGGCGAGTTCGCCATTTTGTCGGCTGCGCCCTCGAACGTGTCTTCCATTTTGCCTTCGAATTTGGACAGGAAGCCCATCTCATCTCCTTCGCGCGGTGTTTTCGAAGTCTCCATGTTGCCACAAAGCGGGCAAGAGGGCTCAAGCTTTACCGAATTGTCATTTAATCAGCGGATTCGCGTGGGGAAAACGCAGGGGAGGGGGAGGTGGCGGGAAGGGCGCGCGGGCGGGTGAGCGTGGGTACGAGGCAATCGCTCGACCCCCGTCTTGCTCGAGCGGTGTGGGCGGGGCGCGCGGGCGGGCGAGCGGGGGCGCGCCAGACTGCGTTCCGCCCGCGCTTTCGGTATCCTCGCTTCGCGCATGCTGTGGCACGGGCGCCCGGTATCGATATAATTGGCGGCAACAAGTTTCCCGAAAGGATTGCCCATGACGCGCATCTACTCGTATTCCCAGCCCATCGATTCCGACATCGTCGACGGGTTCTGTCTGCTGCAGAAAGGCTTCACCGACCAGTTCGTCTACTACGACAAGCAAAGCGCGAACCGCTACATGGGCTTGGGGCGTTGCATCGCGTTATCGCAGATGGACGACGTGGAATACGAAATCGAGGGGCCCATCGACCAGCCGCCCGTGTTCTTCTCGTTCAATCGCTTCGACGCGGAGAACCCCAAGGCGACCGACGAGCTCTTCGAAGCGTTCCCGCGCCTTAAGTTCATGCTGCCTGAAGTGGTGCTTGTGGAAAACGAGCGCGGGCGCATGCTGCAAGTGAACAGCCTCTCTCCTGTGTATCCGGGCCGCATCGCGCGTTTCGCGCGCCAGGCGGCAGGCGCCCCGCGTCGCGAGCGCGTGACGGTTCCGTTCACGTTGGAGCGCGATTCGCGCGAGCAGTGGCGGGCGGAAGTGGATGCTGCGCTTTCGGCTATTCGCTCGGGGCGCGTTGGCAAGGTGGTTCTCTCGCGCAGGCAGAGGCTTCTTACCGAGCACCCGTTCTCTTCGAAGGACCTGCTGGTCAACTTGATAGACGGCGACGCGCGCGGCACGGTGCTGCTCTACCGTTACGCCGACGTGTTCTTCTGCGGCTGCACGCCCGAGCTGCTCGTTCGCAAGCGCGGCCAGCAGCTCGAGAGCATGTGCCTGGCGGGGACGTGCCCCGCTTCCGAGGACCCTGATCGGGCTCGCGAGCTGGCAAGCGAGCTTATGGCGGACGAGAAGAACCGCGCCGAGCACGAGCACGTCGTCCACTTCATGCGCGAGGTTCTGGGGCGCATCTGCCATGACGTGAGCATTCCGCGCGAGCCGCAGATCCTCTCGCTGCGCCACGTGCAGCACCTCCACACCCCGGTGAGCGCGAAGGTGCTCGAGGGCGTGAACCTGCCCGAGCTCGTGGGCGATCTGCACCCCACGCCTGCGGTGGCGGGCACGCCCGTCGGCGAGGCGAAGATGCTCATCCGCCAGATCGAGTCGTACAACCGCGGATTCTTCGCCGGCGCGTGCGGCTACATCGACGGTGCAGGTGACGGTGCATTTTCGGTCGGTCTTCGCACGGGCGTTTTCGATGGGGAAGGCGGCTGGGTGTATGCCGGGTGCGGTATCGTCGAGGGCAGCGTGGCCGACGACGAGTTCGACGAGATCGACATGAAGCTCAAGACCATCTTAAGCGCGTTCGGAGAATAGGTGCCGCGCGGCCTGCGTCCAGCGGGCATCACGGGATCGGCTGCATGCGCAGGCGAAGACCGAGTGCAGGCGGCCTTGTGGCGAGGGCGTGCCTGTGCGCGTCAATAATTATCTAAATAATAGAATAGCTTATTGACAGAATAATCAACGCAGTGCAATCTCGTTCTCCACCCGGGAATCTTCCTCGTTGCGCGTCTCATAATCATCCCTATTTCGAGATATTCCCGTTTGCGTAATTCTGCATATTCGTATATATTTCGGGAGTAGCATTATTCGAAGGGAACGATGTGCCGAAGCTTGAGGGAACAGATACGGGGAGAAGAATCTCCCTGCGCGAAGATTTCGTCATCATGGCTCTTGCCGTGATCTTGGTTGTCATCACGTCGGTCTCGCTTATGCTCGGCAAGTTCCCCATCGAGCCCCATGAGGCCATCTGCATGCTGCTTGGCCAGGTATTTCCCATCGATCAGTTTTGGACGAACCAGCAGCAGACGCTGTTCTTCAACGTTCGCCTGCCGCGTATCCTGCTCGCGCTTATGGTGGGGTGCTGCCTTGCGGCCGCAGGCGCGGCGTTCCAGGGAACCTTCCAAAACCCGCTCGTGTCGCCCGATATCCTGGGCGCGTCCCAAGGCGCGGCACTTGGAGCCGCGATTGCCATTCTTTTGGGGGCGAGCGCGTTTGCCACGAGCCTGTTCGCGTTCTGCTTCGCTATCGCGACGGTGTTTCTCGTGCTGCTCATATCGAGTCGGGCGAAGGGAAACCGCATCCTTGTCGTGGTGCTCGCGGGCGTTATGGTGAGCTCGCTGTTCCAGGCGGGCGTCTCGTTCACCAAATTGATCGCAGACCCTACTGACCAGCTTCCCGCAATTACGTATTGGCTGATGGGAAGCTTAACGAGCGCCAAGATGTCCGATGTTACGCTGGTCGCTGCTCCGATGATCATCGGGTGCGTCGTGCTGTTTGCCATGCGCTGGCGCATCAACATCCTTACCATGGGCGACGACGAGGCCGCCACGATGGGCGTGAACGCCAAGCGGATGCGCGTTGTCGTTCTGCTTGCGGCCACCCTTGTCACCGCGTCGAGCGTGGCGGTGTCGGGTATGGTGGGCTGGGTCGGCCTGGTCATCCCGCATTTGTGCCGCATGCTCGTGGGCTGTGACTATCGCAAACTTTTGCCGGCGAGCATGCTCATGGGCGCGAGCTTCCTTTTGCTTGTGGATGACATCGCGCGCCTTGTGGCCACGTCCGAGATTCCCATCGGCATCCTAACCGCGTTCGTCGGCGCGCCGTTCTTCCTCTATCTCATCACGAGGGAGCGTAAGATTTGAGTATAGATATCGAACATGTGAGCTTCTCCTACGGGAAACATCAGGTGCTGCGCGACGTGAATGCGAGCATTCCGGACGGCGTGCTCGTGAACGTGCTCGGACCCAACGGCGTGGGCAAGTCGACGTTGTTTCGCTGTATCCTGTGCCTGAACAGCGATTATGAGGGAGTCATTCGCGTAAACGGCAAGGATTTGCGCGATCTTTCGGTGCGCGAACGTGCGCGGGAGATTTCCTATATCCCCCAAACCCACGCCCCTGTGTACAACTACAAGGTGCGCGACGTCGTGCTCATGAGCACGGGCGCTGACGTGGGAATATTCGGGACGCCTGGCCGCGAGCAGGTCGAGCGGGCGGAACAAGCGCTTGAGCGCATCGGCATCGGGCATTTGGCGGACCGCATGTACACCCACATCTCCGGCGGAGAGCAGCAGCTTGTTCTGATTGCCCGCGCGCTTGCCCAGAACGCGAAGACGATCGTGATGGACGAGCCCACGAGCGCGCTCGATTACGGCAACACCGTGCGCGTGCTGTCGTGCGTGAAGCAGCTTGCACGCGAGGGTCTTTCCATCGTACAGTCAACTCATCAGCCTGACCAGGCGTTTCTCTTTGCTGATAAGACGCTCGTGGTGTACGACGGCACCGTTGAGGCGTACGGCGACCCGAAGGATGTGATTACCGCCGAGTTGGTGGGGCGCATCTACGGTGTGGAGGTCGAGGTCAACTCACTATATGGCGACAAGGTGCGCGTATGCGTGCCTACAAGCGAAATCAGGGAAGAATAGGATTGTAGGAGGAAGAATGGAGATGACGAAGAAGCGCGGCATCGGATTCGCAATCGCGGCGACTGTGATGGCGCTCGCGCTCGCCTTCTCGCTTGCCGGATGTTCCGGTGGACAGAAGGAGTCAAGCGACCAGAAAAGCGATGCTCAGGCCGAGGCGACGGCAACGCGCACCTTCACGGACTCGCTCGGACGGGAAGTGGAGCTTCCCGCACAGATCGATCGCGTGGCGGCTTCCGGCCCGCTCGCACAGAACGTGCTTTTGACGATCGCTCCCGAGAAGATGGTCGGCCTTGCAACTAAAATTGCGGACGACCAGGCAAAATACCTGGGTAGCGAATATGCGTCGCTCGACGTTTTCGGTCAGATTTACGGTGGCAAGGGTGACTTCAACAAGGAAGCTGTCGCTGCGGCCGACCCGCAGGTCGTGATCGATGTGGGCGAGGCGAAAGACGGAATGAAGGATGACCTCGATACGCTGCAGGACCAGATCGGCATCCCCGTTGTCCACATCGCGTCGTCGCTTGACTCCTACGACAAGGCTTACACAATGCTCGGCGAGCTTCTGGGCACGACTGACCGCGCGAAGGAACTTGCGGATTACTGCAAGAAGGCATATGACGAGACAACTTCGGTGATGGCGAGCATTCCCGAATCGGAGCGCGCGAACGTGCTTTACTGCGTGGGCGACTCCGGCCTCAACATCATCGCGAAGGGCGCTTACCAGGGAGGCGTCGTCGACATGTGCGCCAACAATATCGGTGTCGTCGAGAAGGCGACCGGTTCGGGCACGGGCAACGAGGTCAGCTTCGAGCAGATCGCCAACTGGAACCCCGGTGTCATCCTGTTCGCCACGAACGGCAAGGATGCGGGCGACTTCTACGAGGCCGCCGGTACCGATCCGACCTGGGCTTCCCTCGATGCCATCCAGAGCGGTTCGTACTATCAGGTACCCAAGACGCCCTACAACTGGCTGTCGAGCCCGCCGTCGGTGAACCAGGTGCTCGGCATGCAATGGCTGCCCCGCGTGCTTTACCCGGGCAAGTTCTCCACGAGCGTGACCGACGTGGCGAAGGATTACTACAAGACGTTCTACGGTTACGACCTTACCGATGCGGACATCGCTGAGCTGATGGCTCACGCAGTTCCGACGAAATAGGTTGCGAGCTGCTCCTTGCGAGCGGTGATGTTCGGGCCCGAGGCTTTGCCGCCTCGAGCCCGTCTTATGTTGTGGGATAGTGCGGAACGCGAATTGCTCGCTTGGCCTGCGCGCCAGATACGCCCCGCATCTGGCAGGGTCGCGTGGCGGACGTGGTGGGCGCGATTTTACGTTTAGCGGGTCGCCTTGAACGCGCGGCGAATCGCCTCTTCCGCATCTTGCGTGGGACTTACGAGCGCGGGGTCGCCCCATGATGGCGCGAACCGTTCGCGTGCCAGGTCGACCAGCACGTCGCGCACCACGATGAGCGCGTGGGGGAAGGCGGGGTTGGGACCCTCGTCGAGCAGGGCGAGCGCGCTTGTGAGCCCCTGGTTTCGGATGAGCTCGAGACGCCCGAGCTCATCGACGACGAGCAGGCTTTGGCGTTCCCCTTGCCCAGCGAGGTTGCCAATGCGGTCGAAATGGGCATTCACCTGCACTATCGCATCGTCGGAGATTTCCCATCCCAGCTGCATCTGTGCGCTTTGGCTGTTCGGGTCGAACGTTCCCTCGGCCTGCGCCAGGTCGCGCCTGCGGGCGAAGGGAATGCGCCCGCCTTGCGGCAGGAGCAGGTTGTCGATGCCGAGCTTCTCGAACCCGTTGGCGTCGCCGTGTTCTGAGGGTACCCAAACACCGGGCGCCACGACGCCCGCGCAGGGGATGCCGTCGGCGGCGAGCTTTCGACACGTGCTCTTAAGCCAGCGCGTCTTGCCTATCTGGATATCACCTGTCAGTATGAAAAGCACGCCGGCCTCCTCGCGTTTCCTTTTGCGTCGTCGTTGGCGAAAGTATACTTCTTCAAGGTCAATCATCGGCATGCTCCGCGAAAAATGAGGTCGCGGGGCTGTTGCGTGCGGGCGCTTTCGGGCTCGGGCGAAGGAAGGTAATGCGAGATGGCAGAGACATCTTCGGTACAGCAGGCTACGGCGCTCGTCGTTTCGGCGTTTTTCGACGAGCTTGCACGTTGGGGTGTTCGCGAGGTGGTGGTGAGCCCAGGTTCGCGCTCGACGGCGCTCGCCATGTGCGCGTACGAGCTCGGCAGGCGCGAGCCCGAGCGCATGACTGTTTATGTGGACATCGATGAGCGAAGCGCCTCGTTCTTCGCGCTGGGGTTGGCGAAGGCGTCGGGTCGCCCCGTGGCGCTTGTGTGCACCTCGGGCACGGCGCTCGCGAACTACTACCCCGCGGTGCTCGAGGCTGAGACCTCGCGCGTGCCGCTGATCGTGCTTTCGGGGGACAGGCCGCCCCACCTGCAGGGACTTGGCGCACCGCAAACATGTGACCAGGTGAAAGCCTACAGCGACCACGTGTTCCGTTTCATCCAGATGCCCCTTGCGGAGGGATCGCCCCGAGCGGTCTCCTTCGCACGCCAGGCTGCTCGCGAGCTTGTCCTGGGCGCGCTTCCCGGTGGGTGTCTCCCCCTCGAAGGCGATGCTGTCGCTTCTCGCGCGTGCTCGCGCATGGCGGGCCCCGTGCACGCGAACTTCCCCTTCGACGAGCCGCTGAAGCCCGACTTTTCCACGCCCGGGGTCTTCTCTGCTGGGCGTAGCGCGCTTGATGGCGTGGGTGGCTTGACAGGGGCGGCGGGCGTTGTCGGACCCGAGGTCGCTGCGGTAAGCCGCCTTTCGGCAATGGTGTGCGACCAGGTGAAGGCCCTTATTTGCGGGCGTCGCGCGCTGGTGCTTGCGGGCGAGGGCACTTGTGAGAGCTTGGAAGAGGCGCGCGAGGTGGCGGCGTGGGCGAAGGCGTTCGGCTTGCCACTTCTGGCTGACCCGCTTTCGGGACTGCGCTCGCTTGACGACGAGGTGGTCATCGACAACTATGACAACGTCTTCGGGCGTGACGATTTTCCCGCCCCGGAGGTGGTCATCCGCTTCGGGCGTTACCCCGTATCGAAGCGCTGCGTGCAGAAGCTTGCTGCGGCGCGTCCCATTGAGATTGTCGTAGACGCAGGTGAAACGCGCGATTTCAACGCGATGACCGACCTGTTCGTCGCTTGCTCGCCGATTGATTTCGTGCGATCCTTGCTGGCGTGCGATTGCGACGCGCAGGCGAGCGCGGGCTTCCTTTCCGCGTGGCGCGAGGCGAACGCGGCCGAACGGGCGCGCATCCTCTCGGTAGAGGAAGATTCGCAGGAGGGAACTGCGGGCGAGGCTGCCGACGGGGCCGAGATTGCAGGAGACGCTGAGCCCGAGTCCGCTGCCGTCGCCCCTCGTCCCGAAGGCGCGTACGTGCGCGAGATTCTGAAGGCGGCACCTGCGGGGTCGTGCTTGTTCTCCGCGAACTCGATGGCGATTCGCGCAATTGACACCTTCTATGTGAAAGGCGACAAGCCGCTTGCCGTGCTGTGCAACCGAGGGCTCAACGGCATTGACGGCACGGTGTCGACCGCCCTTGGCGTCGCGCAGCATTTCGAGCAGACGACGTTCCTCACTGGGGATTTCACGCTGCAGCATGATCTGGGTGGACTTGCGCTCCAACGCGAAATCGCCCAGGTTGCGGCCGAGCGCGGAAAGCTTGCTCCGAGTATCGTCGTGGTGCTGTTGAACAACAACGGCGGCGGCATCTTCGAGATGCTCCCGCAGGCGTCGGATGAGCCGTACTTCGCGCGCCTGTTCTCGGCGCCGCAGGACATCGATTTCTCCCACGCGGCGGCAGCTTTCAACGTGCCTTATCGCAAGGTGGGCACTCCGAGCGAGTTTTCGCAGGTCTACGGGGAGATGCTCGGGACGCCGGGCATAAGCCTCATCGAAGTGAAGCTGTCACTTTCGGGCCTTAAGGCCCGCTATCGAGCGTACCAATAGGTTTGCGGAGGAACCCTTCGGCTTGTGTCCCACATTGCTTTCGGCTCGTTCACGCCTTGCGTTTGAGCTCTTGCGGGCCGGATAGGGCCCTTCGGCGGTGCCCACAAAGCGAGTTCCGCAGCGCAGCGAGGACTGTCTGAGCGACTGGGCACTGCCGAAGGGCCTCGCCTTGCGGAACTCGTGTTCGCGCCTTCCGCTACTCGTTTTCCCAAACGGCGCGCAGAGCCGCGATCTCTTCGCCCCACCCCGAGAGCTTGTCGTTCGGGGTCTCCAGGTAGAAGGGCAAATCGCGCAGCGCGGGGTGCTTTGTCACCGCCGAGAGCGCCTCGAAGCCGATGCGGCCCTCCCCGATGCGGGCATGGCGGTCCTTATGCGCGCCGCAGGGATTCAGACTGTCGTTCAGATGGATGGCTTTCAGCCGGTCGAGGCCGATGACCTGGTCGAACTCGCGCACTACGCCGTCGAGGTCTCCCGCTATGTCATAGCCCGCGTCCCAAATATGACACGTGTCCAGACACACGCCCACGTGGTCGGACAGCTTCACTCCATCGATGATGCGTGCGATTTCCTCGAACGTGCGCCCGACTTCGCTTCCCTTTCCTGCCATCGTCTCAAGCAAAAGCGTGGTCGTCTGGTCGGCGTGTAGCACCTCGTTGAGCGCGTCTGCGATCATTTCAATGCCGGTGTCGGCGCCTTGCCCTGTGTGGCTTCCCGGGTGCATGTTGTAAAGCTGACCAGGCGTTTCTTCCATGCGCACGAGGTCGTCCGCCAGCGTCGCGCGCGCAAACTCGCGCGTTTCGGGGTTCTTCGAACACGGGTTGAGCGTATAGGGCGCGTGCGCCAGGATGCGCGTGATGCCATGCGTTGCGGCGAACTCGTGGAACGCTGCCATGTCGGCGGGGTCGATTGCCTTCGCCTTGCCCCCGCGCGGGTTGCGCGTGAAGAACTGGAACGTGTTCGCGTCAATCGAGACGGCGTCTTTTGCCATCGCCAAAAAGCCCTTCGCGACCGATAAATGACATCCGATGGTAAGCATATGCGTCCTTTCTCCTGCTTCGCGACATTTTAGCTTGATGTGCGCAGGTTTTGCGGCAGCTTGCTCGTTTGCTGTCGATACGCAGGCGAGTATCTCTTTATAGTGCCAGGTCAGAGGGGTGCGATTTTTCCGTCTCTTTCGCTTTCGGTCGCCCTCTCTCAAAACCTGCGCACATCGAGCTAAAATATTTCAGAGACGCGGTGCATTCGATCGAATGCACCGCATCGGGGCAAAAGAGGGACGGCGAAGGTGGCAAGCGAGGTTCTGAAGAAGGGCGGCGAAGTGACGAGCGAGGTTTGGGGGGAGACGCGCGGCTTCGATTTCGAGGGCATGCGCTTTGGCGTGAAGGCGTGGCGTGCTTCGGCGCCGGATGCGAGGAAAGGTGGCGCCCTATCGGTCCCGATTGTGCTCGTTCACGGCTTCGCGCAGCAGGCTTCCACCTGGGATAAAGTTGCCTTGTCGCTTTCTCGCACGGGCGTGGAGTGCTTTGCTTTCGAGCTTGCGGGGCATGGGAAGAGCGCTCGCTCGACGGTTGGCGATGTTCCGGGTCGCGAGGCATTCGACCTGGGCTTTCAGGCGCAGGCGCTCCTTGCTTTTTGTAGGGTCGTTGCGCGCGACGCAGGTGTGGCGCCCGTTTTGGTTGGGTACTCCATGGGCGGGCGCGTGGCGCTTCAGACGGCGTGCCTTGCTGCGGACGACCTGCGGGATGGCGGCGAGCTCAACCGCATTTCGCTCAGAAGCTCCGCAGCCTTCGCTCCATGTGGCCGATCTGGCCGCCTGGACGTGGCTGGGGGCGGTCAGCGGGATGTGACAGCGAATGCGGCGCGGATGTCCGCTGCTGTTCCCTTCTCCGCCCTCGTTCTTGAAAGCGCAGGACTCGGCCCCGCTGACGCCGCCTCGCGAGGGGCGCTTCGCGAGCGCAACTTCGCGTGGGCCGCGCGCGTGCGGGGCGAAGGAGTGTCCGCTTTCATGGACTGGTGGGCGGGCCTGCCCTTGTTCGAAAGCCAGCGCAATCTTCCAGTTGACCAGCGGGAACGACTTCGGGCGGGCCGTTTTGACAACGACGCGGAATCGCTCGCGCTCTCTTTTGAGCAGGCGGGTGCCCACCAGATGCCTTTGCGGTGTGGGTCGATTCACGCGCTTTGCGAGCTTTCTCGGCGCGGTGTCCCAGTTAGCTATTTGGCGGGGAGGCTTGATGCGAAGTACTGCAAGGTCCTTGTCGGCCTTCGCGCGGATTCCCACGACGCGGTCTCGTGCCGGGCTGTTCCCTGTGCAGGCCACAACATTCACCTTGAGCAACCCGAGGTGTTCGCATCGATTCTGGAAGAAGTGGTCGAATCGTGCACTCCCAAACCCGCGGCCCCATGACATACCTCATCGCGGTATGATATAGAAACTTGCGAAACAGGAATCATTCGAAGCGAAAATACAGAACCAAACATTGTCAATCGCCGGCATGACGTCGTTTTCCCCCGAGTGCGAAATCGGCGTCGTGAAGCCGATGCCTCCGTTGCGGGGCGCGCCAACCGTTTCGCGTCCTGCAACGAATCAACGATATGCCACGAAAGGACAGCTATGGATGACGTAGCTTGGAAATCCGCCAAGCAACATCGGGAAATCAAGTACGAAACCGCTGATGGAATTGCGAAAATCACCATCAATCGCCCCGAACGGCGCAACGCGTTCACCCCGCTCACCGTGACCGAGATGTACGACGCGTTCTCCGTGGCGCGCGACGATGCCTCC
>ERZ827490.3168-NODE-3168-length-15584-cov-3.444781_pt1 | contig 15584 bp, 21 predicted proteins | sample MGYA00519770_ERZ827490 | MGnify/ENA primary metagenome ERZ827490 (study PRJEB31778, sample SAMEA3449324) | human gut metagenome | biome: human gut; feature: human-associated habitat; material: faeces | place: United Kingdom | collected 2010/2012 ...
ACTTTTTTGCAAACTTCCTCAATTCTCTATTGACTTTTCATTTGCAGGCTAATTTGACTTTTGCTACTTCGCTCATCGCGTCATCGATTAGTTTTGTAACAGTATCCGCATTCATATCTGAACCAGATATCCACTCGTAATATAATCGCTTTGGTGTTTTAAGCAAATCCATATATTCCTTTTTTAGTATCACTTCTCTATCAAAATACCTTGTATATATGTTATTTATTTTTTGCCGGATTAGAGAACACCAATCATCGTTTTGTGTCATGGGTTTATAATATTTGTACTCAATTTTTGACCAAACATCGAAAACTTTACCTAAATCCGTATGTATCAATTTTTTATTTACATTGTAATGAATTGATTTTGTGTATACTCTCCGTTTATTGTCATTAGACCAGATGAGAGAGCAGAAAAAATCAAATATCTCTGCTTTCTCTTTTTCTGATTTTACAAACTTATAATCCTCTATGATTTCATATAGGTACATGTTGTCACATGCGTAAATATGTATCACCTACCTCAAACTCATAGTATTTACCCAAGTACTCATAAGCATCATTTACATTATAAGGGACCTCATTAATTCTAATATTTCTTTTTGGGTTTGTATTATTCTTCAGATTCTCGATAATATAATCGCCATAAGCTGCCCAGGCAAAAGATTTACTGATAGACATTGAACTATAAGAAGTTAGAATTACATAATTTGCAATTAAATCATCATTGATTTTCAAATCATTTTTTAATCTGCGCTTAAAATCATTTATTACTAAGTCAAAATTAAATTTATATTGTTCTGAATTTTCAGTGCTTGAAACATTGTTTAAAGCGTAGTGGAGCTTTAACGCAGTTGCATAATCATTGATATATTTTCTACATATCCGAATTATTGATTTATCGGTCAATTCCAAATCGTTATTTGCAACCAGACAACGAGTTTCTACTAAATCATTGATACAGTTATCCCAAAGAATATTTTTCTTCTCCCACGTACAAATATAATCACATAGCTCGTTCATTGGGGATGGTGAATGATATGCATTGAGTTTGATTTTTTTTCCATTGTCTGTTATAGACTTGTTTTTCTCGCACAGATTTTTATAGAGTTTCAATTTTTGGGGATATTTATATAATAGAAAATATGGAAGCTGTTTTAAGTGTTTCCGCAATCCATTATTCATATGCCACCGGAATCCAGTTTTTAAGAAATCGATCTCTTTGCCCTGAAATATTCTCAGAAGTGAAGAATAGTTTGAATACAAGTTCTTTATGTTGTCATTAGTAGTATATCTATTTTCAATACTTGTGGCAGCGTTAGTAATTTCACCTATTCTATTATCCCTGGTCATTACTTCGTATTCAATAATGTTTTCCTTGGTATATGGTTTTGATTTTGCTGTAACCTTATCTTCAATATCCAGAATTATAGGTTTATCAATTTTGGAATTTATAATTAGTGAATCGTCACATAAGAGAAAAATATCCCCATCGAAGTCTGCCCCTCCTTGTTGCGGTGCAGATACATCGTACATATTAAACATTACAACATCCTGGTTTTTAAAGTAACCAAACCATTTATCAATGATATCATTGCGTACTATTTGTATTTTGTTGACTTCTGATGGATCAACTAATGGGGAGCGAAACGATACAATATTACCACAATCAAAATTACCACTATACAATTCATGCTCTTTAAGACACCCAACAGGATCAAGTCCAACGGCATACTGAAGATAACCAATCATGTCACCAACTCCTGTATGATAAAATCCGGAACAGTATATTTTTCCTACCTTTGCATCATCGATTGTTTTCTTTAGTTTGCGATATATAAATTGTTTGACTGCCGGGTCTTTCAACATGACGTCATTAATCAAAGCAGCCTCTAAATATTTACTACCCGGTTCATAGCCTTCAGTATCATTAATCCCCATAAATTTATATGTGTAGAATTTCTCACCCTTAATTATCTTCTCAAGAATAGAAGTAGTGTACTTCGCCAGCGATATAATTTTACCGTCATTGTTGCTATCAAGAATGTCATAATCAGAATCGAACTCTTCATGATATTTTATGTATTTAGGGTTCCAGAGATCTAGGCATTGTAGATATTGAAAGTTCATGCGAGTATATTTGGTCAGATCTTTGATGTGATGACTGTATTTACTGATTCCTAACTTGAATTCATACTTTTTCAGTGTTTTAATATACTCATCCCATGCATCATTTCCATATTCTGTCTTGAACAATTTATGTCCTTTAAACATAGATATGTTCCAAATACAATCAATAGTATCTATAGGATGCTTGCATCCATATATATCTGTAATGTATTCATATCCCCATTCTTTCAAAATTTCTTTAAAAGGAACATAAACTGAATATCCTTTTACAAATGGCAGACGTACCTGCGCTCCTATAGCATTATAGTCTAAACCAAGCTGAGCGCTAACATTTTCCATAAATTCTTTTTCGTGACAACCACATCCATCAAATGGCGATAGTTTAATATCGGTATTACCCTCTGAAATCTCTCTAGATTTATATTTTTTTGCCCTCCCTGTGTCAGTGTCAACAAATTCCTTTTCTACCTCAACTACATATTTTATAAACTGGTCATGGAGAGTTTTTTCGTATTCACCAATAATCACTATATTCGGCATGTAATCTTGAATCAGAGTACAGGAACTAAATGGTAAACATCTTTGGGCCTCATACTTTGAGATTACACATTCATCGATTTTAATGTCCAATTGGGTTATCATATATAACTCATCAAAGATTGAGTCACATACAAAAGCAGTAATACCAGCTTTCCCTTGAGAGGCTGATTTACCAAAGCGTGAGTAATGGACTCCATTGTATGTAAAACCTTCTCTTAATATATGACGTAGTGCGGATTCTTGTTTTGGATTCTTTCTGGCGACTATAAGAATAATCTCATTGATACGTTCAGAGAAATTCCCGCGTAATCGTTCTATCTGGTCGAATAGAAGTGAATCGCCTTGAGTTATTAAATACTCATTATCAATTTCGGCTTTTTCGCTTAATCGTACATCATACTCATGCTTTATTAATTCCTTGATTGGAAGTTTGATTAATGTATATTGTGTTTTTTTAATAATGTCTCACCTCACATTAGTTAAAGAACCATGGAAAAGTTTCTTTAGTATATTTATCAGACATTTTGAAATATTTACTGTATCCCTTAAAATACATGTATGGACGCCTATCTGTAAAATCATGAATCATCGGACTAAAGTGTTTAAAAATTAATTCGTCATAAATATTTCTTCTAAATATTCTACTTAGAATAATTTCTCCTGGATTTATTTTCCCAAACATACCATTCAACATCATTTCGTGGCCCATAAACTGTTTGTAAAAAATATCTAAAGATACATTATATCCATCACTCGCAATACCATTTTTAATTGAATGCACTTTACCATCGATTTCTTCAAAAACAGTGGTGTAGCATTCAGGACAAATTAGTGTAAAATAGTTCATGTCATCAATCTTAACAAGTGTAGCTCCACAACATGGACAATTATTATTCGGTTTATAATTTGATGTGTCTATCATTTCTTAATTCCTTTCTTTGGGCTTTAATGATGATTGTTATTCATATGCCCTTTCTAGTTCTGTAGCATTTCTGATTTAAATAAATCACGAATTGAAAAGGCGTAGGCGATAACTTGTTAGGGTAAACCTTATTCGTTCCTATTTTATTTAATACTAAATAGAATCCTGCAATTTCTTAGCAGCACGTCCTTCTTGTAGCTTCCTTTTGTGTTCTTCAGTCATCGGCTTTCCCTGGCGTCGGGGACGTTCAGCCTTACCGATGGTAATTGAAGATGCCGTGGGAGCTTCATAGTATTTCGTACATATAGCTCCGTCACGATAATGTTCTTCTCCCGTACATGTCCAACCTTGTTTCTCGAATTTCCTCATATAAGTGGGAGAGGAGCAACTTGCTTTCCATTTACGGTCTTTATCATCCATGATAATAATAATTTCTCTTTCTTCAGGAGATAGTCTATAATTAACGCAGGATGCTGCATCCGATTTGTTTGATACTTCACCATCATTTAAGATATAACCTGATTTACTTTCTGACATTATTTTCCTCCAATCATTTTCTATTACCTATTCTCTAATTTTTCAAAAACATATCCGTCATTCGTCGTATAGTATATCTGCCTGATACCCAGATCCCTAATGGCTACCATACAGGATGCACAAGGTTTAGCTAATCCAAAATCCTGGTCTCTACGTGTCCGGTAGACATACAATTTCACTTTGGCAAAATTGATATCCATGTTACGGATTACATTAAGACAGTGTATTTCAGCGTGCATTTTAGGAAGATACTTACTATCCTCATAGCGTATCATCCGGAACTGGTTATAATATTGTTGTTTGGGATGGGTTTTATGAGTATTGCATCCAATGGCTATAATATTGCCTTGATAAATAGCGACGCAGCCGACATGGGTTTTATCAAAATCAGAAACAAGAGCGACCTGACGGGCCTTACTAAAATACCTGTAATCTGAACGGCTAATCATTCAGACGCTCCCGCTCATAGAAATCATTACCTTTATCAAAACACTTCATCTGGTACATATAACGGTCTATGTAGTATTTGAAGAAACCTTCAATGAGGAGCTTGGTAAAATATTTAGCAATATCAACCTTAATGGTTTCGCGCGGGGAGTCAAAAGTTATATCTGTGGCCTTATCAATCTGATCCCACATTCCTACTTGTGATTGTCTAAGATAGAAGGTCACTATATACTTTCCTAGTTCCTTTTCAAAGACATATTCTGCCTTAACTTTGTAATTGTTTTCTAAATCAAATTCTATGGATGGAACATTTCTGTATCTAGTCATTGGTTTTACCTCTTTCTCTGGTTTCTGCATTTCTTAAACATTGATAATCAAATTTCCTGGCCGTAGCAATACGGCTGGCGATAAATGATACTTTAGACGTGCGAGCATTATATTCGGTACTATAATCCGACTCAATAATTATGCCGCCAAAAGTACTATGTAATTCCTGCCTTGATGGATAGTGTGATGGTTTAAAAGTAGTAAGGTATCCTGTTGTAGCTTCTGTCATGTGTTAAAATTCCTTTCATAGATAAAATAATCATCGTATTCACTCCTTATGGTGTGATGTGGTATGGGCTATATGGCAATATTCTCTTTTTGCATTAATTTTATTTGCTTACTGATTTCAGTATTGTAGTCATATTCAGTATCGAGTATGGATACACCATTACTATCTTTAATATATCGCCTATAATCTGTAAATATTTTTGGAGTTGTACTGAATCTGATATCAGTGTTCACGTCTCTATACCTGGCGCGCTTCATTTTGTGGTATTTAATAATATTCATGGCATCCAGTATATCTACAATCCGGCCAATATATCGTTCTGACAATCCGGTATCTTCAGCAATTTTTTGATAGTGTCGGTAGCAACATAAGGGCTTTTCCGGATTCCGGTTCATATTTACGCGAAGATAGGAGAGGAGCAATAATATGTATGCTGATGACATCCTGGCGAGGTCAATGCCACTATCTTTTAATTCTCCCTTGAAATCCAAAATTCTTTGTAATTCATCAAAGTAGATGATTCCAAAACTGTCCGGGATGTCAAACTTCTCTATATTCAGTTTTACTTGCTGGTATTTTACCGAATTAGTAGACTCATGAAGGCAGCTCTCAAAATCCGGACATTCTACAAAATATCCATAGTGGGAGAGGAGTAATAGAATATCATAATATTTTTGATTTATCTTTCCATCCCTGTAGTTAGGCTTGAGTTTTGACCAGTGGCACAGCTCCGTGATAGAGAAGGCCACTGTATCATCCAGGGCGCGTCTTGCGCATAAGTATGAAAAGATAATTACACGTTTGTCCCCAAGGTCTTTATCATATATTATTTCTCGTGGTATCTTTACATAGTTAGGCAAGATGGCTCACCTGCCTAAGCTACTCGGATTCCGAAGAATCTTTCATAAGCGTTAATTTTCTTTTTCTTTTCAATTTCTCCATCGCGATACTGAGTATGAAGCTTTTCTATGGACCAATTATAATATCCCTGTGTCACGTCAAACATTTTAATGAATTCTAATGCCTCTTTGAAACGAGATGCGTCTATATCTCCATAGGCTGAACATTCAAATTTTTTTCTATACTCTTTAACCATGGCTCCTTGGTAGAATGAAATTAATAATATGTATTTGTCTGAATCTGGGTCTCCTAGCAACTGCCTGAATCTAAAATTTCTAGCTGAGGTTAATTTATTCATTTCTTTGCGGTTTAAACCGCGTTCATCAACTGCATTTCTCACAGTTTCTTCAATTGTTCCGGATACAGTCGTTATGATATTAGACTCAATCTCTTTTTCTCTAGTTACTAATTCTTCTTTTACCTGTCCTTTTATTTCATCTGAGATACCTTCAATTAGTTCTTTAACTACTTCATTGGTGATACTAGTGGATTGTCCCAGTTTTTTTGTCAGTATTTCTAGTTTTGATACTCTTTTCTCTAATTCGTTTGCCATAAATTGTGTTCTCCTCTACATTTCAATAATATTCTTTTCATCATTGATAGTTTCTAAAATTCTGTCAGCCCATTTTTTGACAGATTTTATACACTTCTCGTACTCAATGCGCGTTGCATTTGGTATTTCATTGAAGCTTTCAGCCATATAATCATATTGTGACATTTCTTTTACAAAGTTAAGCATTTTTAAAGTTATTTCACTGCAATGAGATGTAAGTTGATAGTTGGTGCTAGAGCCTATCGCTTGATTTATCATTCTCTCTTTTTCTATTAAAACAGAAGACATTTTTTTATTTTCTTCAGTCTTTTTATTTAGTTTTTTTTCCAAATCTCTAATTTTGCTGATGGTTTCTGGTTTATCCACCTGGATTTCTACAATTGTGCTTTTTGTTCCTCGTTGCACAAGTTCGCTAATTCTATTCTTATATTTTTGAATTTCAGCATCCATTTGAGTCTGAGTGTACTTTTTATCTGATGGAAGAGTGGAAATGAGTTCCTTTTGTTCTTCTGTGGATAAATTTTTAATCATGGCAAGAGCAGTAGTTTTAGTTACAATACCAGTATCAACTAATTCCTCTAGTTCTGGAATCATATCAGCAAGCAATTTGTAATTTTGGAGTGTATCCACAGAAATTCCCATTTGAGATGCGATATCAGATTGCGTTGCCAGAACCGAATAACTCGGTTCTGCCTCTACATATTGATTTCCTCTATTTCCACCGTTATGAATTCCGTAAATCCGTTCTAACTCTTTAATTCTTTTACCTACTTTTTTTGCGGAGCCTCCAATTTCACCCCGACGTCGAATATTGGACTCTAATAAATCAAGAAGAATTTCATCATCCGAATTGTAAATACGGATTTCTGCCGCAATATCCATGATGCCTAGTTGCTTAAAAGCTCTAACTCTTTGGTGACCGGATACAATTACTTTGTCTTGAGTAATTATTATTGGTTCAATATTTCCGCGTTTCTTCTCTTTAATCCGCTTTCTTATAGATTCCAAAAGTTCTTCCCATTTTTCGCCTGTAATATCATCAAAAAACTCATTGTTACGTGGATGTGGTTTCAATTCATTAATATTAATCTGTTGCATTCTTAAATCCTTTCTTTAAAAAATCATAATTATTATCTTATTATTCCGTGGTGCCATTTTTGGCACAACGGGTAGTTTCTTACTGGTAATATAAAAAATCAATTCTTTAATTATTGAATAAAAAATGTTATAATAACCTTATTAAACTTATAAAAGAAAAGAGGTGAAGTTTTATGCCAAAAACTGATAAGGAACTTACAACAGAAATTGTATGTGAATTTCTGCGTGCTTGGGGAACACAGAGTAATTGTGTTCCAATTAAGATTGACACATTACCATGTGTAATTGAAATTGTTTACAATTCAATACATTCCCTAGATAATTCTGAGAAATAATTTAATTACGGATTTCTATTTATCACTAGAGAGGTTCTTGCATTAATTAAATTAGCAAGGGCCTCAATCATCTCATATGGATATGCATTGTTATCCTCTAACTGGTCACATATTTTATTACATGTACAGTTTATTACTTTATCTATATTCTTTATCATCCTTTCAGAATCGCTCATATCTAATTCTTGCAATATTTCAAAACTTGTCATTAAAAATTCCTCCATTTCGTAAAAATACATTTAGGTACGTCATACATGTACCCAAAACTTAAAATTCACTTCATTTGGGTACATGCTAGGTATCACTTTTGTGCAGTCAATATCAAGATAGACTCATATTATCAAGAGAAGAGTATTGTCGTACTTATAATTTATATACTCACTCCGTTCATATATAAATTATAAGTACTCCTATTTTGGGATTTACCATTCCCTCAATCGTATCTTCTCTAATTTTTCTTTCTTCCTGTTAATTCTCTTCACCTTACATCTTGGTTCATACCTATTACATTTTTGGCAGTAACCATTATGGTCTGAGTCTCTACCTTTACTACATTCGCCTTTACATATGTAAAATTTACATGGTGTAATCCTATCATGTGCCATAGTCAGTTCACCCTTTCTAAAAATATCTGTGTCTTAGTGGCATATACAGGTGAATCAGATTTGCTATATTCCACTTTATCTACATGGTAATCAACATTTAAGCCGTATAATGTATCGCCGGGTTTGATTCCTGATTTAGTTGGTATATCCGGGAACTATATGACTGCCGGTGATATCTCGTTTGTTCTGGTCCTCTAATGAATAATTTCATGAATATGTATTCCTCCTAATCTTTTGGGTAAACATCATCTAAATATGTATTCTCTCTTTGCCTAAGTAAATCCTCGCAAACTAGAAATGCAATCCAGTCATAATCATCCTTGCGTTGTACCTGGTGTTGATGGTATCTCCAGTTATCAATTAGAACCTGATCAGACAAAAGTTGATATCGTCTGTAGATTTCGTTATATGTATGGTTGTACACTGTGCTGAGATATAAATTGTTATTCATTGATTACGGTTCCTTTCTGGTGGGTTACTAATATATTCTCTACTCCATCATCAAAAATTGTTTTCTGTTTTACTGGACCGGAAGTGGATATCAATTCGTATTTCTCTAAAAGCGAATCAACCATTGCCTCAAATAGAACTCGTACTGTTTTGTCATGCTCTATGGCGTCTAAGGTATAACAACTCTCTAATTTGTTCTCATAGCAATAATCATCTACAACCTGGTTAAGTTCTATATCTGGATATATATTGTGAAATTCTCTATATAGCTCCTTATACAAGTTTTTGTTCTCTGCTATAGCAAAGTAATCCATCAACAGTTGATATTTTGGGAACATCTTTGTGGCCCAGAATGAGAAGCGTTTCTTTGGAATCTGTTTCTGTATGTTTTCCTGGTTCTGTTTAATTGAGATAATATCCTGTTGCATAGTCATAACGGATGATGAGAGAATAGTAATTGCATCAACTAGGGGCTGAAGGTTTATATCTGATACTGATTTGTGGTCTAATACTGATGCCAATACATCAGCACATTTGTCCTGATACAATTCTAACTTTGATGTAAGTTCTGGCTGATCTCGTTTCATCTTCGGTGTAATATTTATTTTGGTTAGAGCAATAGGAAGTTTTCTATTTGAAATACAAATAGTATTCTGAATAGCTCCACTTTCATCAGGTATGACAAAATTTTGGCACCCCTTAGACACAATAACATCGTTTATCCACTTTTCTCTGTTATGTCGTACTTGTCGTTCTGTAAATCCAAGATTTCTTAGTATATGGTTAATGGCCGTATAAATCTCACCGGTCGCATTATCCCGGATGGCAATGAGAGAGTCCCCATAAAAATCGAAATTTGTTACCTGTAAAGCTGCGTTTGTATTCATAATTCAGTCCTCCGTATTAGTATTGTAGTGATTGCTAATATATTGTTCTCTGTTTGGAGGAGGAAAGTTAATCAAAGTATTCAAGGACTTCTTCAAAAATAGATTGTAGTTTATTCTTTAGATCAATCTTATTTGTTCTATAAGCATCAATTTCAATAGTTACTTTAAGGCCAGGGAACTCAATATCAATCTCTGGTTTGTTGCTTTGTATTATCGTACCTTCTTCTGCAAATACAAATTTTTGTGGTGTTACTTGTGGTTTAGCCATGGTAATATTTTCCTTTCATAATTTATTGGATATATTACTATTCTCCAAAGATAGGTGGATTTTTTTGTATTAAAGGAAATAAAATATTTCCAATGAATTCATAATAAGAATTAAACGAATGTCGCACATACTAATCACAAAGGAAGGTGATGAAAATGGCAGTGGCTCAGAAAAGTGCTATATCTGTGGGTGTGTTATATATCCCATCAGATTTGTATAAGACAACCAGGGATATTAGTATTTCGTTTAATCAACTTTGCAAGGACTCTCATGAACGGATTAAATATAAGAAATATTGCCCATCGTGTAATAAGGAGATAAAGTCTAACGATGATATCATTAAGGGGTATGAGTACGAGAAAGGGCGTTATGTGGTATTCACTCAGGATGAATTGGAAAAGCTGAAGACTGAAAAAGATAGGACAGTTCATATAGATCATACGGCCAAGATGTCTGAGATTGATAGCATCTACTTTGACAAGAACTACTATATGATTCCGGAGCCAGGTGCAGAGAAATCATATGAACTGTTTCGCCAGGCATTGCTGAGCCTGAAACTGGTAGCGGTCGCCAAGACTGTGTTAGGGACTAAGCAGGAACTCCTGGTGCTATATCCGACTAAAGAATGTATCATAGCCAAGATTCTGTTTTACAAAGAAGAAATCCAGGAGTTACCAAAGCCAATACCAAAGGTAGAGATAAAGAAAGAAGAACTGGACCTGGCTAAACTGATGGTTAAATCTCTGGAGAGAAAATTTGACATCAGTGCATACCATGATGAATATCAGCAACGGCTGCGAGAGGCCATTACAGCCAAGATTAATGGTAAGGAGATTGTGGCTACAGATAATGTAACCCATGAAATGATAGATCCTATGGAGGCTATGAAGCAGGTAATAGAAATGCTGCAAAATGGTAAAGTTGGTACAGCATAATGGATATATTTGATAAAAAGGGTATCAAACCAATGCTGATTGCAGAGATGGTAGATCCGTTTGACTCAGATGATTATATCTATGAACTGAAGCTGGATGGGATGCGCTGCATAGCGTATTTTAATGATAGTAGTGTGGATTTTCGTAATAAGAGGGATTTCAAATTACTTCCAAGATTCCAGGAATTAAAGGATATCTACAAAAATATTAAGCATAAATGCATCCTTGATGGAGAGCTGGCCGTTATAGTGAATGGTGTTCCTGTTTTTAGTATTTTGCAACGTAGGTCTATATTGAATGATCCATTTAAGATAGAGTTGGCGTCTAAAATGAATCCTGCTATATTTGTTGCCTTTGATGTCATATATTTTGATGGGGATGTAGTTGTTGATAAACCGCTTATAGAACGTAAGAAATTGTTGGAAGAATGTTTTGCTGAAGAGAGTAGTAAGATTGCATATAGCAGATATATTGAAGAACATGGCATAAAACTTTTTGAACTGGCAAAGCAGCAACATTTAGAGGGTATTGTTGCCAAAAAGAAGGATAGTTTATACTGGTTTGGTAAAGAAACACGGGACTGGGTTAAAATCAAGGTTATGACCGATGAGGATTTTGTGCTGTGTGGATATATTCTAAAACCAAATAATATGACCAGCTTTGTTATAGGCCAGTATGATGGCAGTGAATTAGTTTATAAGGGGCATATTACTCTTGGTGCAAGTCTGAGGAAGCTTAATGAATACAAATACAGTATAATCAACCATTCGCCGTTTGAACATACACCTCCAGGAAATGAGAAGGCGGTATGGTTGGCTCCGGAGTTGGTCTGCATTGTAGAGTATATGCCAGATGAGTCAATAGAGCGTCGGCAAGCGGTTCTGAAGGGAATAAGAGATGATAAGCTGCCGATGGAGTGCCAGGTAGGGGAGTAGGGATGCTCCCCTTATTTTAATATGAAAAAATCCGTGATATTTAACCACGGATTTTAAGGCTCTATAAGTAGAGTTATACTATCTTCACAGTTTATTTGTGATACATTGCAGTTATCCAATGACCACTAGTTAACTCTTCCTCAGGCACACCAAAGCTTTCCTCTCCATTTGTAGAAACTAAGATATAAGGATATTCATCATCTTCAACGGTTGATGGCTGAATAGAAGCAGTTACTTCTAATATTCGATTATGAGAAACAAAGGTATATGTTTCAACACTGGCGTTTCTTTCACCGTCTCCTAGATATGTCATTGTATAGGTTGATGTTCCCTCCGCATAACCATCTACGAATGTTCCCGATAAAACTGATACGCAGTCAAAGATTTTTTCAGCACCAGAATACCAATTACCATAATCTTCCCCATATCCATTGGGATATCCATTTTCCCAAGCTCCAATATAGTAAATTGGTCTGCCATATTTATCTAACTTAAGCATAATCCCATCACCAGTCGCATAACCATCATCAATTCCACCATAATATATCGTCGGGGGATTTGTTTTCCCTGTCAGATATAAACACATCCCATTACCACAGCCATTCTCCATTGCTTTCTTGTCATTAATAAAGAAACCAATGCGTTTATCTTCCTTCCATTCACATGAAGAAATTAATTCTTGAAATATTGAATTATTGGTTATTAAATCTCCTGCTGCTTCATAATCTTGATTATCCAAAGATTGCTTGATGGATTCTAGGTATTGTAATTCCTCATCAGATAAATTTCTTTCAAAAAGCGATGGTACATCTGGAGGTATTTCTTCTACTTGCTCCATAAAAACGTCAGTTGAGTCCTCCTGAATTTCAGATGTAGAAATCGCTTGTTCATTAATTGTTGGTTCAGTAAACACTGGCTTAATCATTCCGCGTTTCATAATCAAAACAATTGAACTACTAGCTAAAATAAGCACTACTGACCTTATCCGACGCTTAATCCGTTTGAAATCATGGTTTGATTTATTTGTTCTATTGGATGATGTATTGGTAAAATATTCTGAAGCTTCTCTTTCATCATTTTTCTGAAAATATTCAGAATCATTATTTTGATATTCCATATCTTCTCCCTATTAACAGACAGATTGTTTGTCATATGGAATTAGAATTCCGCTTTTCTTTAAGCCAAGGAACAAATCTCTGTTCAGAATGCGTTTACACTTATATAAGTCCTTTTCCATTACACTGGCAACAATCCTAAGTATGATTGCCTTATCTGTAAGCTCCTGAACTCCACTATAGATAGGAATATCTAAAAATATATTTGGATTATCCTCGTATATCTTTTTCAAAATCTCTTTTACGGCATCCTCTGTTTGCGTTAAATCATTTTCATAAGAAATACGTATATCACAAACAGCTGACGAATTCACTTCTGAAAGGTTGATTAAGTTGTTAATTTGAGAATTGTTAATAATTTTAATATTATTGCCAGAATCAATGATAGAAGTGGTCCTAACACCGATTTCTTTCACTTCACCCCTATATCCATTAATTTCTACTACGTCGCCAACATTAAATTGATTTTCAAATATCATAAAAATTCCAGTGATTACGTCGGCAATCAGGCTTTCTGCGCTAAAGCCTACTATTAACGCAACAATTCCAACACTAGCAAAGATAGTATTTACGTCAATACCCAGGATTGTGAGAATCCATATTAATGCAATAAAGGCACCAATATACTTTGCCATACTTTTGACAAGTGTTACTCCGGTATTGACTCGGCCATTTTTTGTTTTTATCCGTGCCAATATAAACTCGATAACCAGGGTGACAATAAACACTATTACCAAAATAATTAAAACCTGTCCTGCCTTGTTCTCTACTACTCTACTCATAGTTTCCCCTTTTCATATGTAATAATATTACAATTATTCTAATACTGGACAATATACTTGTCAATTGTAAATGGTGATATGCAGTTAAATAAGAGGGGATTAATAACGAATTCTTGTTTTTCTTGTAGTAATGGAAGATTAGATTATGTGCTACGATGATTTCGGTGGGTTCGATGAAGTGTTTCGGGAGAGAGGAGATTTCATTGAAATACAAGGGATTTTTGAGATTTTGTGGTGTGATTTAGGATGAGTGAGAGGTGTTATTTCCTTATATAAAGGTCGAGTTCGGGAAAGTGCTTGATTTATAGGGAGTTTAGGGGGCAGGAGAGTGATTTTGGGGTGTTTTGGGGCGAAAATAAATTGTCTGAAAATTTGGTTTTCGTTGTAAATACGTTGTTTTACCGAACTCGATACCGAACGTGCTTTGAGTAAATTTGTAAATTGTGCGGATGCTTGGTACAATTATAAGGGGTGTGTTGGGTGCCGGAAAGTGAAAATTTTAAGGTTATGTGTGGGTGGAACAGATAGGGGCATTTGGTGAAAATGGGATTAATTGGGAAATGTAAACATACCCCCACCTATGGTATAGACAGCAAAAAACCTTGATAAATAAGGGCAAAATCAAAAATGCGTACTTTTGTTATTAGTACGCATTTTATTTATGTCTTGACTATGTTGTAAAAACAACAAAATCATGCAACCAAACTTGTTTAAACAACTGCTGATAAATTGTCTGACAATTAATTGTTCAAATAAGTTCGATAATCACGTTGTTTGAACAATGTAACTGGACTGGTCAATACTTAAAAATCTATCACTATCAACCATGCCAGTCGTTCCTGGATATGTTACACCCAATCAATCTACAATCCAACACCCTACACAACGCACCACAATCAAATCCTAGCCATTTAACACCCACACTCTAACGACTATCCACCCACACCACAAACCAGCCTTAAAACGTCTCACAATGTGTCACATCGTTCCTGGCTCAATCACAAAATTATCCCTACATTATAATGTCCACAATCTAATCAATCCATATACCCATATAGCGCACCACAACGGCCCACAATCCATTTTACGCTATCAGTCAATATCAATATATAGGTTACATCCAATAGCCTTACACAATGTGTATATAATATTGATTCCAGGATTAGGAGTCCTACCAGCTAATAAATTACTAACTGTCTGACGTGACCATCCTGTAATATTGCATATATCTTTTTGGCGCAATCCTTTGTCAATCATTATGTGTTTAATTTGTTTCATAATATCATTAACATTGCCACTGTATTCTAGTTTCATTCTATCCTCCAAATGGGTAGTATTATAGTATAACATATCCACACATTGTATTGCAATGACAAAACATTGTTGATTTTTACAAAAATATTATAGCATAATTTGTACACTATTTTCGCAAGAAAAGTATTGCAATCACAATACAAGTATGCTATATTATAAGTGTCCCAAGGGACAGGGCGAAAAGCCCTTACAATTGCAATCACAACCATACAGGGGGTCATCACATGATAAATGTATATATTGGTAAACAATCGACAAAAGGTAGTGGTCAAG
>ERZ827490.3188-NODE-3188-length-15501-cov-4.914023_pt1 | contig 15501 bp, 11 predicted proteins | sample MGYA00519770_ERZ827490 | MGnify/ENA primary metagenome ERZ827490 (study PRJEB31778, sample SAMEA3449324) | human gut metagenome | biome: human gut; feature: human-associated habitat; material: faeces | place: United Kingdom | collected 2010/2012 ...
CCTATTACTGGGTTCCAAAGGTACAGGAGGCTGCAAAGGAACATGGGATCCCGTTCAAAGCCATCCACATCACAGAGAAAGAGACGGCTCAGAATGTGTCTGCACCGGTCACAACATACGCATTGTTCCGGGATGGCAAATTTGTGACCCAGAGCATCCAGTCGGACAAGAAATTTTTGAAATTGGCGGCAGAATAGCAGAATAATTGAATCAAACCAGACGCCAGACGCAGTGCAGCCCATAGAATTGGGGTGCGCTGCGTTTTTTTCGTTGGGGCTATTTTGCAATAGCCCCTTCATTTTTGCTTGTTTCCGGTGAAAGCTGCGGTGCGGGAACGTTCCATTCAGCGGGCCTTCTTGGGGTCGCTTTCGTCCGGGGCGCTGCCGCTGCCGGAGTTCAGAATCGCCACGAACTGCTGCAGCTGCTTGAGGGAGCTTACACCCAGTTTTTCGTAGATGTTCTTGTTGTGGAAGCGCAGGGTGCTGTCCTTGATGTCCAGCTGCTCCACGATCTCCCGGGTGCGCAGCCCGGCGGCGTAGCCGTCAAAGATGCGGCGTTCGGTCTTGGTCAGGGTGGGGATGCCCGCCACAAAGGTCTGGAAGGCATCGGGCACCGACTCGTTGCGGCACACGTCCGCCAGCCGGGACAGCTCAGTCTGCATCTGCTGGCGTTCCAGCTGCAGCTCGTCCATCCGCCGCCGGGACTCCCGCCGGTCTTCCTCGAACTGCCGGAACGCAGGCGAGAGGATGCGCCGGTGGAAGTTCATGCAGCAGAACACCACGAAAAAGGCGATGAACAGGCCGATGAGCAGCATCTGCAGATTGCCGGAAAAGACCAGTCTCCGGTAGTCTGCCATGGGGATGCACACCGCCAGCCGGTAGGACTGGCTCTCGCTCAGGCGGCACAGCTGGGAGATGCCCGCATAGGCGCTGTCGGGGCCGGTCAACTGGGTCAGTCCGCCGCCCATGCTGCGCAGCACCAGCGTGTTCCGGGGGGCATGGTAGTAACCGCCGGTGGTGCCGCTGCTGAGGGCGGCATCGGCGGCAAGGCCGTCCCCCGCCGGGGCCAGCAGGCAGCTCAGCCGGTCAAAGCCGGTGGGCTGGGCAAAGTTCTGCTTGAAGTAGCTCTCGCTGATCTCAAAGCCGCACAGCCCGTACATCGTGCCGTCCCGCCCCCGCAGGGGCAGCAAAAACAACTGCACCTCCTCCGAGGTGCCGGGCAGCTCGAACCGCTCGGTCAGCGTGTAAGACTGGTACAGCGGGGCGCTGCCGGGGGTCATCCAGCGGTCGTAGTTCGGGAACTGGTCGGTCTGGAACTCCATGCGCCACTTGCGGTGGGGCATCACGCTGTGGGCCTTGCCCACCTCCGCACTGCCCCGGTACAGCAGCAGGGGCACGGTGGGGGTGTCGGCACCGCTTTTCTGCACATACAGCCCGGCGCGGGAATGCTCTGCTCCCTCCATGCGGGTGTTGACGGTGGCATCCAGCAGCACAAAAGCGCCGGAACAGCCGGTCTGGCGCAGACAGCGGCACAGCGGCTCGATCATTTCCTCCTCCAGCGCGTTCAGCACCTCGGGGGAGTCGTTCAGCTGGGCAAAGGACATCTGCCGCAGAGCAAGCTCCTTGTCCACCTCTGCGCTCATGTCCTCGGACAGGTTCACGCCCATGACCGCCAACTGGTCAAAATAGCGCTCCATATCGTTCTGGAACACCGAAAACTGGATCTGCAGACTGCGGCTGATGTCCTTTTTGGTGTTGTGCAGGCTGGCAAACAGGAACAGCGCCGCACCAAAGGTCAACACCAGCAGCACTACCAGTAGCAGGCAGGCCCACAGCAGCCGGCTGCTCATGGGGCTTTGGCGGATCTTTTCACGGTGCCGGTCAACAAAGTGCATCAAAGTCCCTCCTTTCCGGCTGAGCGGCAGGCTCAGGCATTGTCACACAGCAGCTGCCATGTTTCCTCGGCAAGGGCTTCCAGCGTTTCGCCGTCCGCAAGGCGCTGGGGGTAGTCCTTCTGGCGCTGGCGCAGGCTGTCGTACAAGGTTTTGGCCTTGGCGTGGTACCCCACGATGCCCGGTTCGGACAGGGGGGTGTTCTGGATGCGCATTTCGTTGTAGACGTCGTACAGCCGCTGATAGCTCTGCTGCTCAAAGGGATAGTCCGCAATGGCGTCAAAGGCGGCGCTGGACACCGGCATGTAGCCGGTATCGGCGGCAAATTCCAGATTGCGCTGCTGTTCGGTGAGCCAGCGCAGGAACACGGCGGCGGCTTCGGCCTTCTGGCCGGTGGTCTTAAAGGCGCACAGACCCACACCGGCCTGCGGCATCAGGGGCGTGGCGGTGCCTGCGGCGTGGGGCAGGGGAGCCAGCAGCAGGTCGGTGGGCTCGGTGGTGTTGTCCGGGTAGGTGACGAAATCATTGTAATAAAGGATGGCCGCAGAGCTGCCAAGGCCCGCCAGCGTCTCGCCGGTCATCACCTGCGTGTTGGAGTACAGGTCCGAGATCAGAATATCGCCCTGCACCAGCGCCCGGGCAAACTCCATCCACGAAGCGCGGAAGGTCTCGTTGGTCAGATCGTACCAGCTGCCCTTGTACAGCTCGCCGCTGCCCTGCTCCAGCGCGTTCAGCTCCACCAGACGCAGGGGGTAATCCAGTGCGCAGAAGGGCTTGCCCTGCGACCACTGCCGGTAGGCGCCCGCCATTTCAAAAAAGCCGTCCCATGTGGCAAGGGTGGAAAGCTGCGCCCCGGTGTCCGCCGCAAACCGGGCGTACTGGGAGCCGTTCAAAAAGATGAGCTGGGTGGATTTGGACACCGGGAACACCACCTGCTTCCCGTCAATGATGCCGTCCTGCACAAAGCCGGGCACATAGGCCGCCATGTCCTCGGCGGTGAACCAGTCGTTCCAGTCCACAAGGTTCTCAATGCCCAGACCGCTGGCGTCCGCGGAATGGGCCGAGAACAGGTCCGGCAGGTCCAGCGCGCCGGGCTTGCCGGCCTTGGCGTCCTGCAGCTGGCCGCCGATGGCGGCGCTGTTGGTCATGTTGGTCACGTTGAGCAGGATGCCCTTCTCTCTGCCCACCGTGTCGTTGAACTCGGTCAGCAGGCGGTTCATGGGCGAGTCCGCCTGTTCGCCGTACACATGCCAGATGCTGAGCATGGTGGGGTCCTTGGGAGAAAGCAGGGTCTTGCTGCCGCCGCAGCCCGCAAGAGCCAGACCGGGGACAAGCGCCGCAAGCTTTAAAAATGTCCTTCGTTTCATTTTTCATGACTCCTTTCCGCACATTGCAGCCAGAAGGGAAACCCGGCACAGGCAGGGCTGCAGCTGCCCGTTTTGAGGGGGAAAACGCCCCCAAATCCCCCCAATTTTGGGCTTTTTGGGGGGATTTTTTGAGGGGGAAGCCCCAAACCCCAAAAATTTTTTTGGAATTGCCCCCCAAAAACGGCTTTTCTGAGGGGGCAATTTTTTCCCGGGTATGATACAGTACAAACAGAAGAGGTCCCGCGCCGGTGCAGAAAGCCTGTCGCTGTGCACAAAACGTGTCAACGGGCAACTGCGGATTCTATTCATAAGAATAGCATAAGATGGAGCGGACTGCAAGTGCAGAGAATACCCAAACCAGCCCCCCTAAAAAGCAGGGGGACAAACAGAAAGGAGCACCCCCATGAAAGAGATGAACCGACGCGAATTCCTCACCCTCTCCGGCGCAGCCGTTGTGGCGCTCTCGCTGGCAGGCTGCGGCGGCGGGCCCTCCGCACCTCCCACACCTCCGGCCTCTGAGAGCAAAGAGATGGCCCTGTTCAGAGCCATCAACGAGGTCTGGTATGAAGTCAACAGAGAAGTAGTCCCCAATCCCAAACTTCAGATCTGCAAGTCTGTGGTCTACTGTCAGGAGGCTGCCGACCTCGCAAAGTTTACAGCCAGCCCCTTTGAAACCTATGAACCTGAAGTAGACGAGGAGGATTTCCGCAAATGGAACTTGCCTGATGATGTATTCCACGAGTACCAACTCCGTGAGTCTGAAATGATACAGGAAATCAGGAACAAATATGGAAACGGAAGCTATCGGGGGACTGCGGGAGTTTCTAACGGCACCCATGATGGTATGCAATTAAATCAACTGTATCCTCGTAATCCGAGCGAGGTCAGGGAGTTTGTGCGGCGTCTGGCCGGGCATGGACTGGCGAGTCCGCATCCCGAGCAGTGGATGATCGGGCTCTACTGCCCCACCATTAAGGGCAAGACCTATACGGTGGCGGTAATGGTAAACTTTGCACCGATCTGAAGCGGGGCAGGGATGCACGGACTTCCCGCAAGTCCCGAACCGTAATCTATAAAATATTGTATCGAAAGGAGCACCCCCATGAAAAAGATGAACCGACGCGAATTCCTCACCCTCTCCGGCGCATCGGTCGCCCTGCTGGCACTGGCTGCCTGCGGCAGCACCCCTTCCACGCCCGTAGCGCCCGCTGGCAGCAAGGAAGCCGAGCTGCTGGCAGCTATCAACAAGGTCTGGAATGAAAAGTTTAATGCAGGTAAGGTTGACCATGAGCAGCTGACCCTCAATCAGGATGCGGTGGGCGCTATAAGGGCTTACGGGCGTGTTTTTGAAGAGGCCAACGAGACACCGCATACGCTTAATGACTCTGACAACAAGCTCATTTTTGGGGAACTCAATGGACTTGAGGACAAGATACTGAACAAGTATGGCAAGGACAGTTTGGCAGGTATGGCCGGCCTCTCCGAACCGTCTACCGAGAGAGAGGTGGCTCTGGAGGATGCGTATTCTTGCGAGGATGCTGCCGTTCGGGCTTTTGTAGCAAAACTGCTGGACAATTCTAATAGCGCCAAGGCAGAGTTCATCAGCATCTACTGCCCGGTGGTTCAGGGCAAGACCTACATGACCGCTGTTGTGTTCCGAAATAACAAGGCATAAGATAACCAGACTTCCCCCTTTTGCCCCGGGCACACTCCCCCTGTGTCCGGGGCTTTATAGAAAGGAGCACCCCCATGAAACGATATGACCGACGGACTTTCCTGAAGCTCTCCGGCGCATCGGCGATGATGCTGGCGCTGGCAGCCTGTGACGATAGCTGCTCCTCCGGCTCCACAAGTTCCGGCTCTGCCACAGAAACGCCTCCCTCGCCGCCGATCCCTGTGATCCGGGACGGGCAGAAGATCCTGACCATTTTCAACGCAGAGCTGGCCCGGCGAAAGGTGGAGAACATCAAGTTCGAGTACAGCAAGGGTCTGGAGCACGCCATTCAGGCAGATGTGCAGATGTTTGTGGATAACGGCAGCCCGGAGTTCCCGTCGGACGAAGGGCTCAGGCTGCGGATGGAGGGCGACTATGCCGCAAAGATGTGGGATGGTCTGCACGAGGCGGGTTACAGCTCCGGCTCCACGGCTATCTTCGGTATGCTCAATCAGTACCGGGTAGGCGTGGATTTTGACCACGAAGGAAAGCACCTTTACAGCATGGATCGCCTTTACCCCGCCACAGAGGCCCAGTTCCAGCAATTGGTGGATGAACTGATCAAGGACTACGGCGGTGTGCCGGGGCTTCATGAGGACGACCCGGTGGTGAATAAGGTAGGCATCACTGTGGTGGATATCAACGACAAGACCTATTGGGCCGCCTACATCATCGACAAGTGGCAAGGCATAGGAGACGGCTGAACCACACCATAGAAAAGGAGCCCGCCATGAAATACCAACACCTTGTAAGCCTTGCTCTGGCTGCGGCGCTGCTGCTGACCGGCTGCGGCGGCACCCAGAGCAGCCCCAGCGCCGCTGCCGACCAAAGCTCCGACCATAGCCGGAGCACCCCCGGCGCGGTAGCGCGGGCCGACCAGACAGACCGCATCACCGACCAATACACGCTGGAAAAGAACGTTTCGGGCGTGTGGGGGGAGGAAGCGGTGCAGTGCATTTCCGTCCATGTGCCGCAGCTGGAATGCGACAGCCCGGATGCCGCCTACATCAACGATGAGCTGAACGCCATCTATGCAGCGGATTTCCGGGAGTTTGAGAACAGCGAGGAGGCCGAACTGCCGGACGGCGATGCCCCGCTGATCGGTGTGGGCTGGGATGACTGGTGGTACGGCGACTGCGTCAGTCTGGTGGTGCGCAGCCGCTACGGCGGCACCGCCCCGTGGCGTTACAGCGGCTGGTGCTTCGATTTTGCCACCGGCCGGCAGCTCACCGTGGCCGAGATGCTGCAGCGGATGGGGCTGGACCCGGACGAAGTGCAGCAGCAGGTGCAGCGGCAGGCCATGCAGGCCTTTGACCGGGAGATGGCGCAGGGCGCGTATTACGAGGGCCTGCGTCTCGGCGGAGAGCTTTCGCAAATGCGAATGGATACGCTGGAATACAATGAACTGGAAAACCTGTGCCTGCTTTTGCCGGAGCAGGATCAACTGGTGCTCCGGGGTAAGTACAGCTGCGAAGAAGGCTGGCAGCAGCTGGATATGGAGCTCTCGCTGCCCACCGCCGACACCCCGGTGCTGACCGACACCTACGACGGTGTGCAGGTGCAGCTGGAGGGAACGCAGGCCACCATCACCCTGAGCCCCACGCCAAAGACCGACCAATGGGGAGACATTGGCATCCGGGTGGAACAGGAGCACAGCTACCCCATCCTTGGCGCTTATAACGAGTATGTGGACGTGTGCATCGGGGAGCAGGAGGACGGATTCTTCCACCCGGTGGTCTATCTGCTGACCAAGGACGGCGTGGTGGAGTATGTGGACGTGTTGCGCTGCCTCATGTTCGGCAACGCCATGATCTGTCAGGACCCCATCTACTTTGCCAACAACGGCACTGCGCTGGAACGCAGCGGCAGCGAGGTGAACCTGCGCCGGGCGGATGGCTCTGTGCTGGAACTGGCTCCCCTGTCGGCAGAGTGGAGCGCGCAGGAGATCCCCTATTCCGTCACCGGCTCCTACAACTACATCTCTGAAACCGGTTGGAACTGGATGGACCTGACCAGCGACGGCAGCGTTCAGCTGGGCGTGCAGGACAACAGCCGCATCTATCGGTGCGATGCCGCGTATCTGGGCGTTGTGCCCGAGGGCGTGGTGCTGGGCATCTCTGCCGATGAGGAGCTCGAATTTGTGGCGGCGTTCAAGAACGACCTGTACAACGAGAACCTGACCCTGACCATAATCGCCGGGCAAAACCCCTTTGCCAAGGGCGAGACCCAGCTGCAGATGACCCGCAGCTACGGCTGAGAACACAGGAGAACGACCATGAAACACAAACGCCTTGCCGCTGCGGTGCTGGCGGCGGCTCTCTGGCTGACCGGCTGCGGCGGCGCGGCGTCTCCCGCTGCCCCCGCAGGCTCCGGTGCAGCTTCCCAAAGCGCCGCAGACACGGCGGTGCAGACAGCACAAAAAGACCGCATCACCGAGCAGTTCACGCTGGAAAAGACCATTCAGCTGTACGAGTGGGGCAGCGCACAGAAGCTGACCATCCATGTGCCGCAGCTGGTGTGCGACGGCCCGGACGCTGCTTATCTCAACGATGAGCTTGCCGCCATGTATGCGGCAGACTTCCGACAGTACGAGGACAGCCCGGAGATCGAGCCGCAGCAGGACGAGTGGAGCCCGGAGATTTATATCAACTGGGACGCCTACTGGTACGGCGACTGCGTAAGCCTTGTGGTGTTCCGCTACGACGGCGGTACCGACCCGGGGTATTCCCGGGGCTGGTGCTTCGATTTTGCCACCGGAAAGCAGGTCTCCGTGGCGGAAATGCTGCAGCGCATGGGGCTGGACCCGGATGCCGTGCAGCAGCAGATGCTGCGCGGGGCCATGCAGACCTTTGACCGGCGCATGGCGCAGGGCGGCTACTACGAGGGCCTGCTCAGCGGCGGCAATCTGGCAAGCATGCGGATGAACACGCTGGAAAACAACCAGCTGGATGACCTGTGCCTGCTGCTGCCGGAGCAGGACCGGCTGGTGCTCCGGGGCGGGTGCAGCTCCCCCGCCGGGTCGGGCTGGCGGCAGCTGGATGTGGAGATCCCGCTGCAGGCTGCTGACCCGCAGCCGCAGACGGTGCTGACCGATACCTACGGCAGCGCTTCGGTGCAGCTGGAAGGAACGCAGGGCACCATCACCCTGCGCCGCACGCCGGAGACCGCCGCATGGGCTGCGGATTACGGCATCCGGCTGGAACAGGACCGCACCTACCCCATCCTTGGCATCTATAATGAGTATATCGACCTGTGCATCGGAGAACTGGGCGCGTCCTTCCACCCGGTGGTCTATCTGCTGAGCAAGGACGGCGTGGTGGAATATGTGGATGTGCTGCACTGCCTCATGTTCGGCAGCGCTCTGGTCTGTCAGGACCCCATCTATATTGCAAATCAGGGCGTGGCGCTGGAACGCAGCGGCAGCGAGGTGAACCTGCGCCGGGAGGATGGCTCTGTGCTGGAGCTGGCTCCCCTGACGGCAGAGTGGAACGCGCAGGAGATCCCCTCGGAGGCTGTCGGTGCCTTCAACGACATGTCGGACAACCAGTTTGACTGGATGGACGTGGAAAGCAGCGGTTCCGTCCAGATGGGCGTGCAGGACAACAGCGTTTTCTATCAGGGCTATGCCGACTATCTGGGCGTGGTGCCGGAGGGCATGGTGCTGGGCGTCTGGACCAACGAGACGGCGGATGGGATGTCGGGCATCACCTTTGTGGCGGCGATGAAGTACGACCTGTACAACGAGACCCTGACCTTGACCATGATCGACGGGCAGAACCCCTTTGCCGAAGGAAAGACCCAGCTGCAACTGACCCGCTGCCCGGATAACTGACCACGGAGGGAGCCGCTGAGAACACAGGAGAACCACCATGAAACACAAAGCATTCCGCTGGATACCGGCAGTTTTGCTGGCGGCGCTGCTGGCAGGCTGCGGGGCAAGAGCCGCAGCCTCTGCCCGCCCGGCTGGCAGCCGGGAACTGAAATCGACCCCGCCGGATTCCATGCACGCCACCGCGGCGATCACCGAGCAGTACACCCTTGAAAAGGTGGTGCAGGCGGAAAACGGCGGCAATGTTCGGCTGAACATCCATCTGCCCCGGCTGGAAAGCGACAGCGCCGACGCCGCCCGCATCAACGCCGAGATCGCCCGCTACTACGAATACGATGTGCAGGAGTACGCAGACTGCCCGGAGGCAGCCGACCCGGAATCGTGGGACATCTGCATTGAGATGAACTGGAATGCCAGCTGGTACGGCGACTGCGTCAGCCTTGTGGTCAGCAGCTGCTACGGCGGTACCGATGCGCCCTTCCACAATGGCTGGTGCTTCGACTTTGAAAGTGGAAACCAGCTCACCGCCACCCAGCTGCTGCAGCGCATGGGGGCAGACCCCGCTGCGCTGGAAGAAGCACTGTACCGCGACGTGAAGCGCCGGGATGAGCTGGACCGGCAGGCCGCCTGTGAGCGGGGGCTGCTGCCCCCCGGCAGTCTGAAAGAGGGAAACACCGCATGGTGGGCTACACTGGATGAGCTGCCGCTTTCGTTTGACGAAGCGGGGAACGTTTCCTTTGTGGTCAGCCGGTTCAGCGCGTCCGGGGGAGAGTATGTGAACGATATCCCGGTCATCCCGCTGGACGCGCAGCCGCTGCCGCAGGACTGGGAGCAGCAGGTGCTGGCCGAGTGGATGGCAGTCACGGCGGTGACGCAGGGTGAAAGCTATGCCCCCGCCGACCGCAACGAAAGCTGCACCCTGCGGCTGGAAAAGACCGAGATCACCGGCACGGTGACCGTCTCCTTCATCCGGGAAACATACGTCAGCCCGCAGATCCAGTCTGCCGCCGAGACCCGCACCGGAAAGCTGAATGCCGGCGCTGTGACCGGCTGGGACGGGGAAAAAAGTCAGAGCTGGAACCTGAAATGTCTCAACGAGGACAGCAGAAGCTGCTGGACCATCTCCATGATGGAGGACGGTTCGCTGCGGATGCAGTCCACCGGCCCCAAAAAGGGCAGTGAGGTCTGGTACGTTTTTCAACGCACCGAGGCATGGGACGACATCGGCTTCACCGCCATCCCCCGCAGGCTGTGGGGCACTTACCGCGCCGGAGACGAGGCCGCAAAGGGCATCCGCTGGATGACCTTCCTGCCGGACGGCAGCTGCTGCATGAGCGTGGAATGGGACGGGTGGAACGGCATTCTGACCGGCACCGCAGAGGGAACGCAGGGCCGCACCGAGGACGGCACCGAGCTGCACTTCACGCTGACCGATACGGATGGCAGACCGTGCGAGTTCTGGGCCATTTTGCTGAACGATGACGGTAGCCCCAGCGGCTGCAGCCTGAAATACCGCGCCGGAGAAGTGCTGTTTGACCGGGACACGCGTCCCATTTACTGGAAAAACGACTCTCCGAATCTAACCCTTGTACCGTGACCGAAACCGGAAACCGTGCGATAACAGAAAGTTATCGTTTGCACAAATAAAACATACAGGAGGAAATTACTATGGGTCTTATCAAAGCAGGTATGGGCGCACTGGGCGGAACTCTTGCAGACCAGTGGAAGGAATTTTTCTACTGCGATTCTCTGGACAAAGATGTGCTGATGGTCAAGGGCCAGAAGCGCACCTCCCGCCGCAGCTCCAACAACGGCGAGGACAACATCATCACCAACGGCAGCGGCATCGCCGTGGCAGACGGACAGTGTATGCTCATTGTGGAGCAGGGCCGCGTGGTGGAGGTGTGCGCCGAGCCGGGCGAATTCACCTTTGACGCATCCACCGAGCCCAGCGTGTTCACCGGCAACTTCGGCGATAGTCTGGCGGCAACCTTCCAGACCGTAGCCAAGCGCTTTACCTACGGCGGCGACACCGGCAAGGATCAGCGGGTGTACTACATCAACACCAAGGAGCTGGGCGAGATCCTGTACGGCACCGCCACCCCCATTCCGTTCCGTGTGGTAGTCAGCGAGGAGCGGGGCTACAAGCTCTCGGTGAACCTGCGGTGCAACGGCAGCTTCACCTGCCGCATCTGCGACCCGCTGCTGTTCTACACCAACGTGTGCAGCAACGTCTCCACCCAGTATGACGCATCCGAGATCGCTCCCCGCCTGAAGAGTGAGTTGCTGAACGCTTTGCAGCCTGCTCTGGCTACTCTTTCTGCCAACAAGGTGCAGTATTACGAGATCCCCGCCCACACGCTGGAGATCTCCGAGGCGCTCAACGAGCAGCTGTCGAATGTCTGGCGCAAAAAGCGCGGCATTGAAGTGTTCTCCTTCAACATCAACTCCCTGTCCATCCCGGAGGAGCAGCAGAAGAAGATCACCGAGTGGGAAGAGAACGCCATGACCACCGACCCCACCACCGCTGCCGCCCGTCTGGTGGGTGGTCAGATCGACGCCATGAAGACCGCCGCCGGCAACACCGCCGGTGCCATGACCGGCTTTATGGGCATGGGCATGGCAGCCGGTGCAGGCGGTATGGGCGGCATGAGCGCCCAGAACCTGTTCGCTATGGGCCAGCAGGCCCGTCCGGACAGCGTGGACGCGCCCCAGCAGGTCAGCCGCCCCGCACCCGCCCCGGCAGACAGCTGGAAGTGCAGCTGCGGTGCTACCGTTACCGGCAAATTCTGCCCGGAATGCGGCAGCAAAAAGCCGGAGCCGAAGCCCGCTGCGGACAGCTGGACCTGCAGCTGTGGTGCTACCGTTACGGGCAAGTTCTGCCCGGAGTGCGGCAAGCCCCGCCCGGCGGCAGCAGAAGGCTGGACTTGCAGCTGCGGCGCGGTGAACAAAGGCAAGTTCTGCTCCGAGTGCGGCAAACCCAAGCCCGCCGGTACGCCCAAATATAAGTGCGACAAATGCGGCTGGGAGCCGGCAGACCCCGCTCACCCGCCCAAGTTCTGCCCGGAGTGCGGCGACCCCTTTGACGACAGCGACCAGACCTGATCTGACAAATACAGAGCAATGAAAGGAGCATACCATGATGGGATTCTTTTCCAACCTGTTCGCAAAACAGAACTGCGCCGTCTGCGGCAAGGAGTGCGGCACCCTGCACCGCTCCAAGCTGCGGGACGGACAGTTCCTCTGCGATGACTGCGGCAACAAGTGCTCCAAATATATCCGGCTCAGCGAGCTGACGCTGGACGAGGCCAAGGAGCACATGGAGTATATGGCCCGGATGAAGCGGGTGTTCGACGAGGTGTTCGACAAGACCGAGTTCCGGGTCAACGCATACCCCTCCACCCCGACGCAAATGGGGCTGGTGTTCTGCGATGAGCTTGGAATGCTGTACATCGACGATCGCACCGGCGGACGGGGCAAGATGCCGGAGCTGATCCGCTACGACCAGATCGCCAGCTATGAGGAGTATCTGGACGAGACCCCCGCCAAGGAGCCGGGCCAGGAACCCACCCTCAACGGCGGCGGCCTGAAGCTGAAGCTGGTGCAGCCCCGCAGCATCACCGAGGCCCAGACCCAGCGGGGTATGCGTCCCCACCCCTACATCAAGCAGGAACTGGTCATCTGCTTCAGCAAGCGGGACCGGCGGGAGATCGGCTATGCCCACATCGCACGGCAGCATCTGGACCACATCTTCGGGGTCCACGATAATGAGACCAGCCTGTTCGGCCGCCGGATGTCCAAGGCCGAGGAACGGGAGCTGAAGGGCCAGATGGGCATGATCGGTGCCATGGGTGCCGTGGCATCTGCCGCCATGAAGGGCGGGCAGCTCTCTGAGCAAGAAAAGGCCCGCTTTGTGGAGAACATCAATCTGGCAAACGACGCCCAGACCGGCGGCATGGCATTGTACAGCCGCCGTGCTGACGAAGCCTTTGCAAAAGTGCAGTGACCCCAAAAGGAGGAACGAATATGAGAAAGATCCAGCGCAGAGATTTCCTCAAGGCCATGGGCCTTGCCACCGCCGCCCTCGGGCTGACCGCCTGCGGCGGCTCCGGTGCCGCCAGCGCATCCAGCGTTTCCAGTGCACCGGCTTCCAGCAGCAGTGCCCCGTCCGCTTCGGCACAGCCGGAATCAGCAGTGGACAAAGCCGCCCCTGCAGGGGCCCCTGTGACCCAGTTCCAGACCGGGGAACTGAAGATCGGCGACTATACCTTTAAGGCAGAATACATCCCCTTTGACGTCCGCCGGGAACTGGACGGAGCGCATCACTGCATCCATGCGGACAGCTACCGGGGCAATTACTTCTTCAGTTTCTACAACGAGGACGATGAAGAGCAGTCTGCTAAAATCTTCGAGTATGCCATCAAGGACGACCGAATGACCCCGGTGGCAGAGTACAACATTGATGGAAGCAACGCCCTCAGCATCGACCGCAATGGCATCCTGTACGCCATGGATCCCTTTGATGTCTACTGCTACGATCTGAACAGCAGCGACCCGGAAGAGCCCGGCGACGCACTGGACTACATGGGCAGCTGCTATTCCTCCAAGGATCGGGATCTGACCGTGATCTACTGGACCGACTCCGCACCGGTGCTGGTGCAGGACGGCGAGTACACTGAGCTGACGCTGGAGGGCGACAACGAGATCGGCCCCTTCTGCAGCATGCCCTCCCTGAACCTCAGCGGAGACGAGCTGCTGACGGTGGGCGAGCCGGACTCCAGCGGAGACTACTACTTTGCCGCCTTTGATCTGGACGGCAATGAACTGGCCCGCAGCTCGCAGCCGGTGGGCAGCTTTGACGCCGTGATGATGAAGCGCCCCAACGGCTATCTGCTGGACACGGGCTATATGTGGGAGCTGTACGCGCCGGACGGCACTTTTTTGGAAAAGTCCCTTCCCGTGGGTGAGCGCGAGACCCTGTGCCAGCTGTGCGGCGACTTCTGCACCTTTGATGTTTTCCTGCCGCTGGAAGAAAACGCTTTCTTGGCAGTGGGCCACCACGGCAAAGCCACCGAGCCGGACGAGCCGGTGGTGTTCCGCATCACTACGGATTTCTGAGCCGACCGCTTCGGCGGGAAGACCAACGCAAAAACAGCGGGGCCGGGGAAAAGCCCTCGGCCCCCTTTGGAACAACAGGAGGAAACGCTATGGCAGGAATGCTGGAATATAAGTGCCCCTGCTGCGATGGCGCCATCCAATTTGACAGCGCCACCCAGAAGATGAAATGCCCCTACTGCGACACCGAGTTCGACGTGGATACCCTCAAGGGCTATGACGAGGAGCTGAAGGACGAAAAGCCCAGCGAGATGGAGTGGACCACCCCCGGCGGCAGCTGGGCAGAAGGGGAGACCGCCAGTCTGCATACTTACAGCTGCAAGAGCTGCGGCGGCGAGATCGTGGGCGACGACACCATGGCCGCCTCGGCCTGCCCCTTCTGCGGCAATCCCATCGTCCTCACCGGACAGTTTGCCGGGGCCCTGCGGCCCGACCTCATCATCCCCTTCAAGCTGGACAAAAAGGCCGCCAAGGCAAAGCTGCAGGAGCACCTCAAGGGCAAGACTCTGCTGCCCCGGGTGTTCCGCAGCCAGAACCACATCGACGAGATCAAGGGCGTGTATGTGCCTTTCTGGCTCTTTGACAGCGACGCCGACGCTCAGCTGCGGTTCACCGCTACCCGGACCCGATGCTGGTCGGACAGCAAATACGACTATACCGAGACCAACTACTACTCCGTCCGGCGGGACGGCACCTTGGGTTTTGATGCCGTGCCGGTGGACGGCTCGTCCAAGATCGAGGACGACCTGATGGAGTCCATCGAGCCCTTTGCCATGCAGGACGCCATCCCCTTCCAGACCGCCTATCTGGCGGGCTATGTGGCGGATAAATACGATGTGAGCGCAGAGGACAGCATCGAGCGGGCCAACAAGCGCATCCGCCGCTCCACTGAGGAGACGTTCCAGCAGACCGTTACCGGCTACGATTCGGTCAAGGTGGATAACAGCAGCATCCAGCTGCACGGCGGCAAGGCAAAGTATGCGCTGTTCCCGGTCTGGCTGCTGAGCACCAGCTGGCGGGGCGAAAACTATCTGTTTGCCATGAACGGTCAGACCGGCAAATTCGTGGGTGACCTGCCCGTGGACAAGGGCGCTGCCCGCAAGTGGATGCTGGGCCTTACGGCTGCCCTTTCCGCCGCGTCCTACGGCGTGATGTGGCTGCTGTGGCTGGCACGGATCCTGTAAAGGAGGGACGAACGATGAAAAAGACTTCCAACCGACTGCACTCCCTCTTTGCGGCGCTGGCAGCACTGATTCTTGCGGCGGCGCTGGCTGTTCCGGCCTTTGCGGTAGAGGGCGGCTTTGCCGACCTGTACTACCGCATGTTCGACGACGCTGAGGTGCTGACCGAGGACGAGGACAACGAGCTGGAGGACGCGCTGGAAGAGCTGAGCCTGCGCCAGAGCTTCGATGTGACCATTGCCACCATCGAGTCGATGGAAAGCGTTGGTGCCGACAGCATGGAGCAGTTTGCCGATGATCTGTATGACTACTGCCAGTACGGCTACGGCCCCGATATGGACGGCGTGCTGCTGCTGGTGAGCGTGGGCGACCGCAAATGGCACATCTCCACCTGCGGCTACGGC
>ERZ827490.3209-NODE-3209-length-15425-cov-3.524333_pt1 | contig 15425 bp, 9 predicted proteins | sample MGYA00519770_ERZ827490 | MGnify/ENA primary metagenome ERZ827490 (study PRJEB31778, sample SAMEA3449324) | human gut metagenome | biome: human gut; feature: human-associated habitat; material: faeces | place: United Kingdom | collected 2010/2012 ...
CCATATGCTGTCAGAGCTGAAAAATAGGTACATAATGCTGCTGAACACCCTGATACGATCAAACTGTTCAAAATACCACGGAACATCGGGAAGCTTCCGTCATTCGCTACATTTTTTAGATTTGTAAAGAAATATTTTCCCGGCAGTGCTGAGAATCCCTTCTGTAGTTCTGCATGTGAATGCGTTGCATTGATAAGCAGAATCGCAAAGAAAAACAGACACATAAAAGATAACAGAATCAATACGGTATGTGCCAGTATGCTACGTCCACGACTTGACTTTGTTTTTGATTTCATTATCTCTTTCTCCTTTCTGCTTTTGCTCTTTTCTTAGCTGCTTTCTTAGAACCATCCGGATCGTTATCATTTGTCATACGATATACAAAGAAACAGAGGATTGCACTTACGATAAACAGATATACAGAAAGTGCACCGGCCATTCCATAGTTTTTGCTCTTCAGATGACTGTTCAGGAACATGATCAAAGTCATGGATGTTCTGTTCGGGTTACCCTGTCCATTTGTCAGGATCTGAGGAACATCGAACATCTGAAGTCCGCCAATAATGGATGTGATCAATGTATATGCCAGAATTGGACGGATCAAAGGCAGTGTAATATAGAAGAATCTCTGGATACTGTTACATCCATCCAGGTCAGATGCCTCGAAGACATCCTGACTGATTCCCATGATTGCTGCCATCAACATAATAGTTGTATTTCCAAACCACATCAGGAAGTTCATAAATCCGATCAACGATCTTGTTCCAATTACAGATCCAAGGAAATCGACCGGTTTTTTCAGGATTCCGATTGACATCAGAATTGAGTTAATCGGTCCATTTGTTGAGAACATTGTAAAGAATAACAATGCAAATGCAGATGCCATAATCAGGTTTGGAAGATAAATGACAACTTTGAAAAACTGCTGCCCTCTAATCTTTAATCGGACATCAGTGAACCACGCTGCAAGTACCAGCGCGATCACAATCTGAGGTATAAATCCGATCACCCACAGAATTAAAGTATTCACTCCATATTTCAGCATATCTGAATGAAGAAGACTCACATAGTTTGCCATTCCTATAAAATTCGGTCCAACCTCTTTAATTCCTGATCGGTAATATTCAAAGAAACTATACCTTACTGTATCGATCAACGGTATCAATGAGAAAATAATGTATGCTACGAAAAAAGGAAGAATAAATATATATCCCCATTTTCCATAATCAATACTTTTTTTCTTTTTCTTCATAATGGTTCTTCCTTTCCACAATATCTTCTAACAGAACAGAGGCTCTGCTGTCACAGAGCTCCCTGCGTTAGTAGCTGTTCATTCCAGACATTATTCTGGCCAAACAACCTCTGTAATGTCAGGATAACGTTCTTTAATTGCTGTTTCAAAGTTTGATTTTGCTTTCTCAAAGTCAACTTTGCCCTGGAAGTAATCGCTGAATGCGTTCTGGATCAACTCCACACATCCCTGATCGTAAGCGGAAAGTGGTGCAATCTTGATGTTTTCAGCAACTGGTGCAAAGTACTGGAATGGGTTCTGTCCGCCAAGGAATTCTGAACCATATGTAGCATCATCGTTTGCTGCTTCCTGCATACCGGATTTTGTATTTGTAAAGTCTGAGTAATTCTGGGAGATCTTTAACAGATTATCTTTTTTTGCTGTCATAGCAAGGATAATATCTTTTGCATGTTCCGGATTATCTGTACCTGTTGCAACATGGATGTAAGATCCTCCCCAGTTGTATTCCTGCGGTGGGTTTGTTACTGCCCATACGCCGTCTTCTCCATCCCAGTTCGGTTTCAATGTGAAATCAATACCCCATGCCGGGAAGAGGAATGCAAATACTTTGGACTGACTTCCCATTGCTTTGTTCCAGTCATCATTCCACTGACCTTTTACTGTCGGGTTTAAGTAACCTGCATCCAGCCATTCTTTTGAATCATTAATCCACTGCATGATCATTGGATCAACTGTAACCTTTGTGTCTCCATCTTTTACCCATGAATTAGAAATGTTGTTTCCATAGAGACGGAATGTATCAGCATAAGAAGCAAATGCATAATATCCTTTCTGCTTCAATTCTTCTGCTGTCTGTTTCATAGCAGCCCAGTCTTTTACTTTTTCACCTACAGCAGTCGGATCGTCTGTTCCGAATACCTCTTTTGCAATATCACGACGGTAAACCATTGTTCCCGGGCAGCACTGCCATGTAGATCCTCTCTGAACCCCGTCTGCATCAGATGCTGTTGTTTTTGTGAAGTCGTACTGATCTGCAAGATCTTTATCCGGATCAATTCCAAGATCCTTCAGTGGTACTGCAGTGTCTGCTTCAGCATCTGTATATTTGTATACATAGTCTGTCTCTGACAGGAAGATATCTACTTTATCATCTGTATCAACATCTGCCTGTTTCATAAGTGCCTCATCAAGTTTCTGCTGATAAACACCATCCTGGTTTGGATTGATGATCCAGTGGATCTCTGTTCCATCTTTCAATGTTGTAACAGTTCCATCTTTGGATGTTGACTCAACTTCAGGATATATAGCTTCCAGTCTCTCACGGAACTCATCATTCCAAGAATAAATGTTAATTACCTTTCCTTCTTCTGTACTGGCCTCTCCGCCATTTCCACCCTTGCTTCCACATCCGGCAAGTGATCCAACAGCAACTACTGTTGCCATAAGAATCGCAACAACTCTCTTTTTCATTTATAAATCCTCCTTTATCTAAGCACTCTGCTATGCTTTTCTTGTTGTTGAACTAAATATACCATCTTTTTTCCTCCGATTATATTATTTATCTTAACAAAATATCAAATTCATGTCATAATATAAAAAAGGAGGTTTTTTATGACTTTATCTAATGAATGGTACAATACAGAACTCGAAAACAGCGAATTAGAAACTCTTCACAGATCACCAACTGTAGAATATTCTTTCTATGATGCTGTACGCTCCGGCGACATGGAAGCAGTCATTAAAAACTGTTCCGAAGATGAATTTATTCGTCTGGATGGAACAGGTGTTCTATCCCGTAATGCGCTTACTAATATAAAATACCATTTTGTTGTCACCACTGCAATGTTGACCCGTTATTGTATCGACGGTGGGCTCGAACCAGAGCAGGCTTACAGGCTCAGTGACTTCTATATTCTGAAGATGGATTCCTGCACAACGATCCGTCAGGTTGCAGATCTTCACCATGAGATGGCAAAGGATTTTACAGGTAAGATGATTCTTCAGAAAAAGAGTTCCATTTTATCAAAACCCGTTATGCAATGTGTTGATTATATTTACAGTCACATCAAAGAAAGAATCACGATTCAGGTTCTTGCTGACCACACCGGACTTTCCACGAATTATCTTTCGCGCATTTTCAAGCAGAATCTGGGAGTCTCTGTCAGCGATTATATCCGTGAACAGAAGATAGAAAAAGCAACTCATCTGCTGCGATACTCAAACAAATCAATTGTAGATATCGCAAATTATCTTGCATTTTCTTCACAGAGTCACTTCATCCAGACATTCGAGAACTTTACCGGGCTCACTCCAAAGAAGTACCGGGACAAATACTATAAAAGCATGTGGTAAAATCAGATTTCTTCACAGAAGAATTCGCAGATTTTCCCACAAAAAATACTGTCAGAAAGCAATTCTCTTTCTGACAGTATTTTTATCTTTTTTTAATCTGTCGATTATACTAATTCAATTTCAATCTTATGTGTCTCTTTCACTGAAAGCATCTGAATCTCTCTCTTTGAAAGTATTGTACACCTTTCAGCTGTTATTTCTAATGCTTTTCCATCGCAAGCTGCTTTCTGGATCTTCAACTGATCAAATTCTTTCTTTTCTTTATTATAGAATATAATCTCAAAGTTCCTTCCGGCAAATGTCATCTTAAGTACTGCTTTTCCATCCTGATTATACTGTTCCGGCATAAGTGCAGGTGCGATCTTCAAGTCACCGCAATCTCCTTTCACCCCAAACACTTCTGTGATCATGGTAAGCATATACCAGCTTGCAGCGCCTGTCAGATATGCATAGAGGCCTCTTCCCTGATTATCAAAATATTCCGGAAGTCCAGGATACATCTTACTGTTATCAAATTCCATTGCTGCATCTAAAAGTGCCTGAAGTACTTTATTTCCTTCTTTTGCAAATCCTCTCTGGTACAATGCATTTGAGTACATAACAGCCATGTGTGAGAACACTGCTCCATTCTCTTTCTCGCCATAAGCAAATCCAAACATTCTTCCAAGATCAAATTTTTCCTCATGGAAGTTCGTGTTCAAACGGTATCCGCCGGCTTTCTGATCATAAAGATACTTGTCTGCACTCCTGCAGATAGATTCCACCTGATCTTCTGTTGCCGTTCCACTCATAATGGCAAATACTTGTCCGGTCAGCATCATTCTCACGCTTTCATCCATAACGCCTTCTACTTTTCTGCCATGGTTATCATAATAGCCATTGAACCAGCCATCTTCTCCATCCTTCACCCATTCGTTGGCACGGATGTTTTTCATCATCCAGTCTGCTTTTTCCTCAAGATTAGCCGCAAGTTGATCCAATCTTACAACAATTGTGTCTCCACTGATATTATGTTCACATTTCTTTGCGTATCCTGCAAGGAGTGCCTGCTTACGTGCTGCATCTTCATACAGTTCCACGCTTCCTGCAAGAAGATCTTCCATCTCATGTGCAATTTCAATCTTGCTGCTTCCACTGATTTCTTCCAACTGACGGAGTGTTTTTGCAATATTTCTCAAATTTCCGGCATAAGCACAAGTAAATGCAACACTTTCACCCTTCTCCCATGCCATATCCAGTGCATCATTCCAGTCGGCACCATGAAGACGCATTTCATTATGCTCTCCTACATCATAGAACGCACACAGATTCTGTAAAAGAATATGCTCCAAAACTGTTCCGAAATAAATGTGGTCTCTTTCTGTTTTCTGCTTCTGTCCATATTCGCTGTTCCAAAGCTTATCATGTGCAGTACCTCTCATAGACTGCAAATCTTTAAAATACGGAACCTTTTCAAACAGAACATCCATATCTCCTGTCTGATCCAGATACAGACGAGTCGTTACAAATGGCCAGAATGCATGATCCATCCAGACACGTGTAATATTGTTTCTGTCTGCAATAAACTCACCCTGCTTATTTCCGATGATTGTCGCATTTGTTCCATCAATTCTTACTCCGCCATAATTATCCACGATCATCTGACGGACGTTTGAGGGATCCATAATCAGAAGTGCAAGGCAATCCTGCCAGAGATCTCTCCAGCCTCTTCCTCCTTTTCCATAATCGTGATATGGAAGGAAGGAACATCCATAAATTCTTCTTAAAATTGGCTGGAAGCAAATCCACTTCAGATAATTGTCTGTAGCTTCATCACCGGTTTCAAACTCTACATTTACTTTTTCTGTCCAATACTTTTTCACTTTGGCAAGCTCATTTTCCGCCTGCTCCTTCGTACCAAATGAAGTACAGATTTTTGAAATGGAAGCCTTTTCTCCCGTTGATCCGGCAAGAACAACATACTCTATTGATTCATTTGCTTTTAATTTTCTGCGTTCAAACCTGAATGCCCCAACAGCCTCTTTCCCCTCCAGATGGCAGCCTGCGGTACATCCCGTTTTTTCTACACGTACTGCTTCCGGAATCAGGAAAGAACCTCCCTCTCCAATAAAGCTTTCAACAGTCGGATAAAACTCCTTCGGGGCATTTCCTTCTGCTGTAAAACCATATACAAAATAAGTCGTATCATTTTTCTGATGTCCACGCTCATCAAAGGATAATACTGGTGTAACTTCTACGCCACATTCTTTCGTGTCAATTCTGTGAAGAAGTGATGTGACATGTCTGTGGTCGCGGATATTATCTGCGCTTCTTCCATAAACCGGAATGGCAACGATCGGTGTTACTTCCTGTTCTTCTTCCGAAAGATTTGTAATCTTGATCAGCTGGATCTCTGTTGTGCCATCAATAGAAACAAAGGATGTGATTTCTGACCGAAGATCATATTTTTTTGAAGTTCTTGTCAACTTCTGCCACATCATTCCTGCTTCCAGAGTACTTTCATCCTGTCTGTCTGTATATTTATCAAACTCCTGCTCCGCTGAAACTCCACATGCTGACCAGTAGCCTTTTCCTTCTACCCGACACCAGAAATTTCTGGTGCCACGGTTATTGTGAAGGTTTTCAATGCTGACAGGTTCGAGAAGGAAATGATTCTGGTCCGTTTTACTATCTCCCCCCAAAGTTGGTGTAATACTGGATTTCAGACCTTCTTCTCCTGCCAGTGGTAAGTAAAGTCCACTATAATTTTCCGGATTTGTAATCGTAAATGTTCCGTTTTTATCTGTAAAATTGATTTTTCTCATGTCCAGTCCCTCGTCATTTCATTTAAGAAAGGAATAATTCTACCTCTGTTGTCTTTGTTAACTTCTCCTGTGGAATATAATTATCTTTCATTTGTTCTCCATTTACGAAAAGTTTTTCACATCCTGACTCTGCATGCCCCGGATTTTTCACAACGATATGTAAATGTGAACCTCTGAAATCTTTTTCAATTTCAAATTCCTCCCACTCTTTCGGTACTGACGGAGCAATCTTCAGTCCATAGAAGTCTGGCCGCATTCCGAGAATTCCTTCTACACATCCCACCATAACCGTAGATGCTGTTCCTGTCAGCCAGTGTACATGAGAACGGCCGAAGTTCGGGCTGTGTTTTCCTTCTGTAAACTGTCCATAGCAGTATGGTTCAAGTCTTCTGATCTCTGCACGATTATTCTGTGCAGCCGGTGCATTTTCAATAAAATAGTTAAATGCTCTCTCTCCGTGTCCACGAAGCGCCTCTGCAAGAATGATCCATCCCTGAGACTGTGAGAAAATTCCTGCATTTTCCTTTGTTCCGGCATTGTAGATCACAGCCAGTGCACCTTCAAATGCATGTGCATGATACGGAGGATCCATCAGGATTGCACCATATTCTGTATTCAGTTTGTCATATACATTCTGAAGTGCAAGATCTGCCTGCGCTTCATTTGCAAGTCCACTGATCACAGACCAGCTCTGTGGGTTCAGCCACATATTTGCCTCCGGATCTGTACGCTGTCCGATCACTTCACCATCCTCTGTGAAACCACGGATAAAGCGGTCTTCGTTCCAACAGAGATCCTGGATCAGTTTTTCCAGCTTCTTCTGACTTTCCTCCAGATAATTCAGATATTCTGTGTCTTTCTTATACTCAGCAAATTCCTTCAAAATTGTCATTGCATAGTAGAACTGTAATGCAACGAAGGTTGACTCTCCATCTTTTCCGAGTCTTAAACAGTCATTCCAGTCAGCATAAAGGCCTGCCGGCATACCATGCTTTCCAAGATGATTCATGGAGAAATCTACTGCACGTTTCAAATGCTCGTACACGGTACCTTCTTCTTTATTTGCAAACGGAATCACTTCATCGATAAATTCCAGATTTCCCGTCTCGGAAATGTATTTGTATACTGTCGGGAACAGCCACAGCGCATCATCTGCACGATAAGCCGGGTGTCCTGTCTCCTGCACATAAGAAGCATCATTCGGTGTATCCTCATGTCCCGGATTGTGTGTGAATTTTACAAGTGGAAGCCCTCCACCATTATTTACTTGTGCAGAAAGCATGAAGCGGATCTTCTCTACTGCCATCTCCGGTGCCAGATGGATCACACCCTGGATATCCTGTACTGTGTCACGATAACCGTATCCATTTCTCAGTCCACAATATGTAAAGGATGCAGCACGTGACCAGATAAATGTCATAAAGCAGTTATATGCATTCCATGTATTGATCATTGTATTAAATTCTTCGCTTGGTGTCTTCACCTGGAAATGGGACAGATGTCCATGCCAGTACTGGATCAGTTCTTCCAGTTCATTTCTGCAGATTGTTTCACAATTCTCATAACGAGACATGATTGTTTCTGCATCAGCATCTTCTTTCATACCAACAATAAATGCTATTTCTTTTGTCTCTCCCGGATATAAAGTCAGGATTGTAGCTAATGCTCCACATCCATTTTCATTATAATTTCCTTCACAATTTAAAATACCATCTTCCACTCCGACCGGATTGTTGTATCCATGATATCTTCCAAGGAAACCTTCCCTGCTTCCACACCAGGAATCAACCTTTGCACCTGCAAGTCCGAAGAAACGGTCAACAACGATCTTGTCATCCACATCTTTTCCATCTTCCAGCTGATCCAGATTGGCATGGATCATCTGCCGCACACGGTTTCCACGGAACACTGTTCTTGTAATAAACTGAGAGTACTGAAGATTTACCTGATCCTGCTCGTAATTGCTGTTGTTTGTAAATTCTGCATAGCCTGTTACATTGATCTTGCGTATGCGATCTGAGGTATTTGTCACTGCAAGATTCCACACTTCATAAGACTGATTCAGCGGAACATAGTATCTTACTTCTGAATGGATCTGGCTATAATCAGCCATCATCTTTGTGTATGCTGTACCATGATGACATTCGCTCTTATAAGAATTCAGATCTTTTCCTACCGGCTGCCAGGAAGCTGACCAATAATCTTCACTCTCCTGATCTCTTAAGTAGATATATCTTCCCGGCTGGTCAAACTGATTGAAGATATATCTTAAAATTCTTCCGTTCGCTCCTGATTTTGCAAAGCTATATCCACCTGCATTATTAGAAATAATTGCTCCATATTCTGGAGATCCAAGATAGTTCACCCAAGGTGCCGGTGTATCCGGTCTTGTGATCACATATTCTTTTTTCGATTCGTCAAAAAAACCATATTTCATACTTCACATTCTCCTATCACACTTATTATAAACAAATTGCAGCTATTCCTACTATCTGCAATTCTATCTTTACTGTGATAAAAGAATATCAAATCAGAACACATTAATATACAAAATAAGAACTCAAAATATCAAATTCGTGACATGACAAAAAGGACTTATTTTACTCCCGTATCAGCTCGCTTGTATAATATACTCATTTCATGTTAAGATAGTATCAGCTTTATATATGAAAGGATTTTCTCATGCCTGGTTTTATTTTACATTTAACTGCAGCCCAGATGCTGCGAAGCCATCTTCACGAGTACCCTGATTTTCCTTATCCGATTCAATCTGTAAATGATTTTCTGATTGGGAATCTTCTACCGGATGCGACAGACCAAAAAGAGCTTTCACATTTCCGGAATCCTGTTTATCGTGATAAGATGATGGTATTTCCGGATTTAACACGTTTTACTGCTAAATACGCCTCTCTTCTTTCTGATTCCAGTGTTTTGGGCTACTATTTTCATTTATATATCGACCGTCGGTTTTTCAAGGATTTTATTCCGGAGATTGTTGATTTTTATGATGAAACCGGACAGATTACAGATATAAAAGAAGAGATTGCGACCGTTTATATCAGAAATTTCCAGACTTATATCCCTTTTGAAAAATATCTTACTGAGGAATATTATTATGGGGACTATACAAAGATGAATACTTATCTTGTAAATCGTTATCAGATTCCTTTAGATTTGAACCCGCAGATCATAAATCCCGGGATTAATGAAATTCAGTATGGAAATGTACAACAAGTCCTGGATTCATTGCATGGATATCTCAGTGTTACCGTGGATGCAGTAAATGATCTTAAGGTATTTCCACTTGATAAGCTTCTTGCTTCACTTGAACAATATACGATTGAATTTTTATCATTGTAAAAAAGAGCGTGTGAAAATTTTCACGCGCCCCTTTTTCTGTATAGGATATAAAACAAATCCTGCTTATATATTGATTTTATTCTTTTGTACTAGAACTCTGCATCTTTTCTTATAACAGGCGATTCCATATTTCAAAATATTCGTTATCCCTATGCGCGACCAGTAACATTCATCTATCTACAATACTGGCGGAAGGAATCACACTCTGCATCATTACACCTGTCTGCATCTGCCAGCTTCATATTCAGATGGAACACATGCTCCAATTTCTTTTTTGTTCCCTCGTAGCAGGAATATATATACGGAACTTTCTTTTCTTTCAAGACCCTCTCCAAAAGTGGTGCCTGCTCTTTCAGGAAATCTTTTTCTGCTGTCATCAGATATACCGGTGGAAAATTCTCTGTCACATATGTGTCTACATTAACCAACTCTAATTCCTCCGGTGTACCACCTTCCGGAAGAAGTTCTTTCATCAGATTATCTGTCATCTCATTGCTCATTTCTTCCAGGCCAAAATGGTACTGACCACAATTCAGGGCTACTGCACGAATCTTAAGATCCTGCGGTATCTGGATTCCAAATTTATCTTCATAAGTTTTTGCATATTCTGGATTTGTACATAAATTTGTATACAGACCAAGCATATGGGCTCCGGCAGAATCGCCGACTGCAAATATATTCTCTGTATCGAATCCATATTCTTCTGCATGATCTAAGATCCAGCCAAACACAAGGTTCGTATCTATGATAGATGCCGGGAATTTTGACTCTGGTGCAAGACGATAGGAAAAATTCACTACTGCGAATCCTCTCTGTGCAAGGCTCATGCAGTAATACTGATAGCCTTCCTTATCACCATAGACCCAGCCTCCACCGTGCACGCTGACAATAACCGGAAGTTTTTCTTCTATATTAGTTGCTTTTGGACGATATACATCCAGCGATTGCCAGACTTTATCTTCTTCTCCATAAACAATGTCATCAAATCTCTGAACATCTTCCGGTGTCTTTAATCCGGCATCTCTTACCATATCACCTGCCGCAAATGCTTTACGGACAATTGTACTTGTTTTCATCTTGTTTTCCTTTCTTAAAAAGAGCAGCCGTTACTGTTCACACGATGTGCGACCAGCAATCTTCTGACTGCTCTTAGTATATAAACTTATTAACTTGTAAAATTTCCCTTACGCGATCTCTGTCGTACTTTCGAACTGAGAATTATACAGATCTGCATAGAAACCGCCTCTTGCAAGGAGTTCTTCGTGATTTCCCTGCTCAATGATATCCCCGTCTTTCATAACAAGGATCAGATCTGCATCACGGATCGTTGATAATCTGTGGGCAATAACAAAGCTTGTTCTTCCCTTCATCAGATTGTCCATCGCTTTCTGGATCATTTCTTCTGTACGGGTATCAACTGAACTTGTCGCCTCATCCAAAATCAGGATCTTCGGATCTGCAAGGATTGCCCTTGCAATTGTGAGGAGCTGTTTCTGTCCCTGGGATACATTACTTGCTTCTTCATTCAGTTCCATATTGTATCCACCCGGAAGTGTCTGGATGAAACGATGCACATGTGCCGCCTTCGCTGCCTGAATCACTTCTTCCTCTGTCGCATTCAGTTTTCCGTAACGGATATTGTCACTGATCGTACCATGGAACAGCCAGGTATCCTGCAGAACCATTCCGAACATTTCACGGAGTTCACTTCTATTGAAGTCCCGGACATCGTGTCCGTCAATCTTGATCGAACCTCCATTCACATCATAGAAACGCATGAGCAATTTGATCATTGTTGTCTTTCCGGCTCCTGTCGGACCAACAATTGCGATCTTCTGGCCTTCTTTCACATCCGCTGAGAAGTCATTAATGATGATCTTATCTTCATTATATCCAAAACGTACATGCTCAAATTCAACATTTCCCTGAAGATTCTCTACAGAAACCGGATTCTCTACTGTCTGATCTTCTTCCGGTCCTTCCAGGAACTCGAAGACACGCTCTGATGCTGCAGCTGTTGACTGAAGCATATTCGCCACCTGTGCGATCTGCTGCAATGGCTGTGTAAAGTTACGTACATACTGAATAAAGGACTGGATATCTCCAACCTCGATCACATCCTTAATTGTCAGATATCCCCCAAGGATTGCCACTGCCACGTAACCCAAGTTTCCTACAAACTGCATTACAGGCATCATCAAACCGGAAAAGAACTGGGATTTCCATGCGGAATCATACAGCTTATCATTTGTTTCATTGAATACTTCAATTACTTCCTCTTCTTTATTAAATGCCTTGATGATGTTATGACCACCATAGATTTCTTCTACCTGTCCATTCACATTTCCAAGGTATGTCTGCTGCCCTACGAAATATTTCTGTGAATGTTTCATTACGAATCCGATCAATCCGGCAGAAAGCGGAAGAATCAAAACTGCAATCACTGTCATCAGCGGGCTGATTGACAACATCATGATAAATACACCAATCAGAGTTGTAACCGATGTGATCATCTGAGTCGCACTCTGGTTCAGGCTCTGTCCAAGTGTGTCAACATCATTTGTCACACGGGAAAGCACTTCACCTACCGGCTTTGTGTCAAAATAGCTCATCGGCATGCGGTTGATCTTCTCGGAGATTTCTCTTCTCAGACGGTAAGTTGTCTTCTGAGACACCCCCGTCATCAAATATCCCTGCACAAAACTGCAGATTGCGCTGATCACATACAGGCAAAGAACAGTCAGCAGAATCTGTCCGATTTTACCGAAATTCATTCCGTCTCCACCGGAAACTTTACTTACAAGTCCATTGAAAATCTCTGTCGTTGCTTTTCCTAAAATCTTCGGTCCGACAATATTGAATATCGTTCCACAGATAGCAAACACGGCTACGAAAAATACCTGTACTTTGTAAATTGCCATGTAGCGGATCAGTTTCTTCATTGTTCCTTTGAAGTCTTTTGCTTTTTCATTCGGTCTTCGACCGCCATGCATTCTAGCCATGAATCTGATCCTCCTTTCCATCTGTCTGCTCATTTAACGCTGCTTCTAACTCTTTCCTGGACAGCTGGGACTCTGCGATTTCACGATATACCGGACAGTTCTTGAGAAGCTCCGCATGAGTTCCCTTACCTGCCACTTTGCCTTCGTCCAATACTATGATTTGCTCTGCATGCAGGATCGTGCTGATTCTCTGTGCAACGATCAGCACCGTACTTCCGCTTGTCTTTTCAGCCAGCGCACGGCGGAGTGTTACATCCGTCTTATAGTCAAGGGCAGAAAAACTGTCGTCAAAAATAAATACCTGCGGGTGCTTCGCGATCGCTCTTGCAATAGAAAGTCTCTGCTTCTGTCCACCGGATACATTCGAACCTCCCTGTGAGATCGGGCTCTTATATTTCTCTGGTTTTGTGTCAATAAATTCTGTTGCCTGTGCAATCTCTGCCGCCTCGATCATCTCATCATCACTTCCATGTGAATTACCAAACATGATATTAGATGCGATATCTCCCGAGAACAGAACTCCCTTCTGCGGAACATATCCAAGCTTCTCACGAAGTTCATGCTGTTTCACTTCACGGATATCCACACCATCCAGCGTAATATCTCCGGATGTCACATCATAGAAACGTGGAATCAGATTTACCAGCGTAGACTTACCACTTCCGGTACTTCCGATAATCGCTGTTGTCTCCCCCGGCTTCGCTGTAAATGTAATATCTTCCAGAACATCTTCATCTGCACCTGGATAACGAAAGGATACATGATTGAAAGTAAGTACTCCTTTTCCGTCTTCTGGGAAATGTTTTTCTTGCTTTGGATCGTGGATCATTGTCTCACTCTTCAATACTTCCTCAACACGGTCTGCTGCCACAGCTGCTCTTGGAAGCATAATTGAAATCATACAAAGCATTAAGAATCCCATAATGATCTGCATCGTATATTGGATAAATGCCATCATATCTCCAACCTGCATCTGTCCATCACTGATTCCATGTGCTCCTGTCCATACGATCAGAACAGATACACCGTTCATGACTAACATCATCACCGGCATCATAAATGTCATCGCACGGTTGACGAAAAGATTCGTCTTCGTCAGTGTGCGGTTCGCATCATCAAATCTCTCTTCCTCATGCTTCTCTGTACTGAATGCACGGATAACCGGAAGTCCTGTCAGAATCTCTCTTGTTACAAGGTTCAACTTGTCAACAAGATTCTGCAGCACTTTGAACTTTGGCATAACAACAAGGAACAGCAACAAAACTACAAATGCAATGATAATAACCGCAAGTCCGATGATCCAGGACATGGATACATTCGTCTTCATAACCTGCAGCACTCCACCGATTGCAAGGATTGGCGCATACAGAACCATACGAAGCAGCATAACGATCAGCATCTGAATCTGCTGGATATCATTCGTACTTCTCGTGATCAAAGATGCTGTTGAGAAGTGATTGAACTCGTTGTTTGAAAATCCAACAACCTTATGGAATACTCCACTTCTCAGATCACGTCCTGCACTTGCTCCAACTCTTGATGCCAGAAATGCAACCATAATACTTGCTACCATTCCAAGAAGAGCAAGTGCAGCCATCTGACCTCCTGTTTTTAACAGATAATGAATCTGTGTCTGATCCATGTCCATTCCAAGGTCTTTATATGCACTCCTGCAGAAGCTCACTGATGCCTGATCAAGAATTGTATCCGGCATCTCTGACATCTGCTCTTCAATCTTCTCAACCATTGTTGCTCTCTGCTCAGCCGGAAGCATTTTCAGAAGATCAAACATAGACATGTCATCCAGTGACACTGCCTGGGATTCGCCTTGTGGCATTCCTTCCGGCATTGTCTGGTCTGCCCCTTGTGGCATGCTCTGCGCCATTCCCTGGGACATCTGCTCTTTCAGCTTGTCTTCCATCTGCTTTGTTGTGTCACTTCCGGACTCGATTCCGGATGTCATCATCATTGGAATCTGAAGAATATCTTTCAGATTCTCCATCGTATTTTCCTCTTCAGCAACAGAATCTTTCAAGACATAAGCTTCTTTTTTATAAGAAGTATTATCTTCTGTATATGCATCCATCACCGTCTGTTGATCGTCTTCCGATACAAACAAAAGCAATTTTTCCATTTCTTCTGTTGCAATCTGTCTCGGTACTTCATCTTTAATACCGCCCTGCTGGATTCCTACATTTACAATATCTGATGTGTAGGCCGGCAAGGACAGATCACAATACGCCTGCACAACCAGAATCAGCACGATCGCAATCATAGCTTTCCAGTATGATGCAGCATATTTGAATAAATTCTTCATAATCTGCGTGGTTCCTTTCCTAGTAATTCTCTGTTACTGTTCGCAATATGTGCGAGCAACAACAACTCTCTTCAAGTTACACCATTTATCACTAACCGCTGATTCTCAGCGACAGTAATCTACTTCATTCACTACTCCACATTCTCTATAATCTGCAGGAGCAGCCGGCGAAAAAGCATCTTCTCTTCCGCGCTCATTCCTTCAAACACTTTTTCTTCCAGTTTCTCAGCTGTCTTGATCACATAAGCAATGCTGTCTCTCCCTTTCTGTGCAAGAGTCAGGCGCATCACTCTCTGGTCCTGTTCATCGGCTTTTCTTGTAATGTAACCTTCCTGTTC
>ERZ827490.3210-NODE-3210-length-15419-cov-12.797904_pt1 | contig 15419 bp, 9 predicted proteins | sample MGYA00519770_ERZ827490 | MGnify/ENA primary metagenome ERZ827490 (study PRJEB31778, sample SAMEA3449324) | human gut metagenome | biome: human gut; feature: human-associated habitat; material: faeces | place: United Kingdom | collected 2010/2012 ...
ACCCTGCAAGTGAACGTGGAGCAGCGCGGCGTGGAGTTCGTGCCGGGAACCGGCAGGTCGCCACGTGCCGCACAAGCACAGGAAGCCAAGAACAACCCCGCACAGGGACAGGCGCAGGGTACGGAAAACACAGCCAACACGAACAAGGAGCAACGCCGCAACACGTGGACGAACGCCGACGGCAGCATCCGCCCCATCAGCAAATGGAGCGGCGTGGACTTCACCGAGCAGCAGAAAGCCGACTACGTGGCTGGCAAAGCCGTGAAACTGGAGAACGTGACCGACAAGCAGGGCTTCCACGCCACGATGTACATCAGGTTCAACCCGGAGAAGGGACGCCCGTACCGCTACGACACCAACCCCGACAACGCGCAGAAGGTCGCGCCTTCCAACGAGAGCCGCACGCAGGTGGCGGTGAACAGCGAGGGCAAGACCAACGAGGCTACCAAGAACCTGAAGGAGCCGTTGCGGAAGGGACAGACCGCCCCGAAGGACACCGCACAGCAACAGCAGCAGGAGAAGCCGCAAAAGAAAAACAATAAGGGCATGAAGATGTAATCCGGTGTCCGCCACTAAATCCGAAGTAACATTTGTAAAATTCAAAACGACAGAAAAATATGAAGACAATCATTGCAGAAAAGCCGTCTGTGGCACGTGAGATCGCCCGCATCGTGGGCGCGACAAAGAGAGAGGAAGGATATTTCGAGGGAGGCGGCTACGCCGTGACATGGGCGTTCGGACACCTCGTGCAGCTTGCCATGCCCGACGGCTACGGCATACGCGGCTTCGTCCGTGACAACCTGCCCGTCATCCCCGACACCTTCACGCTCGTCCCCCGTCAGGTAAAGACGGAGAAGGGCTACAAGCCCGACAGCGGCGTGGTGACGCAGATCAAGACCGTCGCCCGGCTATTCAAGGAAAGCGAACAGATCATCGTGGCGACCGACGCCGGACGCGAGGGTGAGCTTATCTTCCGCTACCTCTACCATTATACCGGATGCACTACTCCTTTCGTCCGCCTCTGGATAAGCTCGCTTACCGACAAGGCTATCCGCGAGGGGCTGCGCAACCTTGAAGCGGGCGGCAAATACGACAACCTCTATCTTGCCGCCAAAGCGCGGAGCGAATCAGACTGGCTCGTGGGCATCAACGGCACGCAGGCACTCTCCATCGCCGCCGGACACGGCACTTACTCCGTCGGGCGGGTGCAGACACCCACGTTGGCGATGGTGTGCGCACGCTATTGGGAGAACCGCCGCTTTACCCCCGAAGCCTTCTGGCAGCTCCATATCGCAACGGACGGCTGCGATGAAGGAACGGTGAAGTTTTCCTCTTCCGAAAAATGGAAAGAGAAAGAGTCCGCGACGGAACTGTATAATAAGGTGAAGTCGGCAGGCACAGCCACCGTCACGAAAGCCGAACGCAAGGAGAAGACGGAGGAAACACCGCTCCTATACGACCTGACGACGCTCCAGAAGGAAGCCAACGCCAAGCACGGCTTCACGGCGGAACAGACGCTTGAAATCGCGCAGAAGCTCTACGAGAAGAAGCTCATCACCTATCCGCGAACCGGAAGCCGCTACATTCCCGAAGACGTGTTCGCGGAAATCCCCAAGCTGCTTGCCTTCATCGGCAGCCTGCCCGAATGGAAGGGCAAGTTGCAGCCGAAAGCCGTGCCGACACGCCGCAGCCTGGACGGCGGCAAGGTGACAGACCACCATGCCCTGCTCGTCACGGGCGAGAAGCCGCTGTTCCTCTCCAAAGAGGACAGCACCGTCTATCACATGATAGCCGGGCGCATGCTTGAGGCTTTCTCCGAAAAATGCGTCAAGGACACTGCCACCGTCACGGCAGAGTGTGCCGGAGTGGAGTTCGTGGCAAAAGGCAGCATCATCAGGCAAGCCGGATGGCGTGCCGTCTATGGCAAGGAGAATGGAGAAGAGAACAACAGCCAAGAGGAAACCGCCGCCATTCCCTGTTGGCAGGAAGGCGACACGCTGGCACTGAAAGCCGCCTCCATCACGGAGGGAAAGACCAAACCCAAGCCGCTGCATACCGAAGCCACCCTGCTGTCCGCGATGGAAACGGCTGGCAAGGAGATAGAGGACGACGCATTGCGGCAGGCTATGAAGGATTGCGGCATCGGCACGCCCGCCACCCGTGCGTCCATCATCGAAACGCTTTTCAAGCGCGGCTATATGGAACGCTGCAAGAAGTCGCTTGTCCCCACCGAAAAAGGGCTTGCCCTCTACTCGGTCGTGAAGGCGATGCGTATTGCCGATGTCGCCATGACGGGCGAATGGGAAAAGGAATTGGCACGCATCGAGCGTGGGGAACTGCCCGCCGATGACTTCCGCAGGAAGATTGAGGCATATACACGGGAAATTACCTCCGAACTGCTGTCGTGCGACAAGCTGTTCGCCCGCAGGGATTCCGGCTGCAAGTGTCCCAAGTGCGGAGCGGGGACGATGCAGTTTTACGGCAAGGTCGTCCGCTGCGACAACGCGGAGTGCGGTCTGCCCGTGTTCCGCCTGAAAGCAAACCGCACCCTCTCTGATGATGAAATCAAAAAACTGCTCACCGACGGACACACGAAACTGCTCAAAGGATTCAAGAGCAAGCAGGGCAAGAGTTTTGATGCCGTAGTCGCCTTTGACGGGGACTATAACACGGTTTTCGTGTTCCCAGAAAGGAAAAGTAAAGCGACCTCTGCGAAAAGAAGAAAATAAATGTTTAACTTTGCCACTGGTTCAGAGTAATGAATTGTTCTTCGATACCGGATTACACTCATACTTTGGATTTAGTGGTGGCACTCGGAGGGATACCGGGTGCCTTTTTCTTCTCGTTTTCCAACGATTATCCCTATCATCATTATCAATCCACTAAATTCCAAAGAAATGAACAACAAGAAGAAAAACGAGGGTCGGACCGACTTTTCCTATTACGGTCTGTACCTGCTGGACTACCTCACCACGAACAAGTTTGAACAGGCAGCCGATGAAGCCTTCATCCGAGAAAGAACCGACCGTGCCGCCGAAGCGTATGAACGGGCAAGGCTCGAAGGCTATCCTGCCGACGGGGCGCAGGAACTGGCGATGAAGGTGCTGACGGAGGGCCTTCGCTACTCCAAGCACGCCATCCTGCGCGAAGTCGTGGAGAACGAATTTGCGGGTGAAGTACCGGGAGAAAAATGTGAAGCCTTTACCCAGAAGCTGCTGCCGCTTGTCGGAAACGTATTCTCCATCTATGACCTCTCGGACGACAATTTCGCCCTGTCGCCCGAATATGACCTGCTCTACACGGAGCTGACGGGAGCCGTCATCCTCTATATCGAAGAGTATGGCGTTTAACCGCAAACAGAGGCTGAGGGACAACATCGAGGCGATACGGACGGCATTCCTCCTTGACAGGGAACAGCGCACACCCACCGCACGCGAACGGCTCTTGTTAGAACGTTATTGCGGTTTCGGGGGACTGAAGTGCATACTCAACCCTGCAAGGGAACTGACGGATGCCGTCCACTGGGCGAAGTCCGACCTCGAACTGTTTGCCCCTACCGTGGAACTGCACAGGTTGCTGCGGGAGAACACAAAAGACGAGACGGAGTACAAACGGTATATGGATGCCATGAAGCAGTCCGTGCTGACCGCCTTCTATACCCCGCCGGAGATAACCGGGACCATCGCGGACGTGCTGCATGAACACGGCATCCGTCCCGACCGGGTGCTGGAGCCGTCGGCAGGTGTCGGTGCATTCGTGGACGCCGTGCTGGAGAACAGACCGGACGCGGACATCATGGCTTTTGAGAAAGACCTGATGACGGGCAAGATACTGAAGCACCTGCATCCCGGACAGAAAGTAAGGGTACAGGGCTTCGAGAAGATAGAAAAGCCGTTCATGAACCATTTTGATTTGGCTGTCTCCAATATACCGTTTGGCGATGTGGCGGTGTTCGACCCGGATTTTTCGGGCAGCAAGGATCCTGCAAGGCTCTCGGCGGCACGGACGATACACAATTACTTTTTCCTGAAAAGCCTTGACGCGGTGCGTGAAGGCGGAATCGTGGCGTTCATCACCTCGCAGGGGGTACTGGATGCCCCGACCAACGCGCCCATACGCGAGTATATGATGAACCATGCCAATCTGGTGGGCGTAGCCCGCCTGCCGAACAACCTCTTTACGGATAACGCGGGAACGGAGGTGGGCAGCGACCTGATTATCCTGCAAAAGAACAGCGGAAAGAACGGTGAACTGTATTACAACGAAAAACTCTTCGTGCAGACCGAACAGACCCCTATCGGCACTTCCGTAAATGGGTATGTATGGAGCATCGGCTCGCTTTCACACACGGATTTAATCAGAAGTACCGACCCATACGGGAAACCAGCCTATAAACTCCTGCACTGTGGGGACATCGCACAACTGGCGGAAGACTTGCGGGAGCATCTGAAAATAGAACTGCAACAACTTGACAGGAAACTGTATGAGAGACACAGGCTGCATCCGACAAAGGAGGAAAGCACGGCTGCGGAAGTGCAACCTGCTCCGAAAACAGAAAAGGTATCACCTTCTGTAATAGCCCCCGTTTCTGTAATTGAGCCTGTCAAGGGAGTGGAGAAGCCGCAGGCACAGCCCATAGAGGAAAAGCCGGAGATTGAGCCGCGCCAACCCAATCATTCGTCAGCCGTGCAGCTTACCCTGCTCGACCTTTGGGGTATGCCCATAGAGGAACCGGTAAAAAAGAAAAAGGCAGCGAAAAAGGAAAGCAAGCCGAAGCCTATGCCGTCCACGCCTAAACCGCAAGTCAAAGTTACTCCACTCGTTGAAGCCGCCAAGCCGGTAAACGGTAATAAGGAAGAAAAGCCGGAAAATGCCGAAAAGCCAAACGACCCGGACGACATTTACGCCACTCTGGATTGGGAAACCAATCCTCCCATCAACGGCTTCTATGAGACAATGATGAGCCTGACAGCGGAACGGCGCAAGGCCCTACGGCTTGAGGCAGAACGGCACAGGCAGGAACAACTGAAAAAGATGGGTATCAAAGACACGTTGAACCCTGCTTTTGCGCCTTCTTCGGACAATATGGATAAAAAGCCGGAACAAACGGAAGAAATAAAGCAACCTGAAACACTGGCAGAAGTTGTGCCTACTTCCGAAACGGTTGCCACTTCCCTGTTCCCGGAACTTGAAACGGAAAAGCCGAAGGAGGAAGTCATGGACCTTTCTCCCCGTCCGTTCAACGGCCTGCTGGAGCCACACCACCGTGACGGCTCGATGGTGCTGGATGCTTCACGCAATCTCGGTTACCTGAAAGACCTCACGCCTTACGGTGCGACCTTCCAACCGCTCGACCTCCGTGGCTATCAAAAAGAGAAAGCGATGCTGTATATATCGCTCCGTGACGCTTACGAATGTCTGTATAGCCACGAGACGGAGAACCATACGGAACACAAACCGCAGCGCGGGTATCTCAACACCTACTACGATGAGTTTGTCATGCGTTACGGTAACCTTAACGCCAGACAGAACGTGAAACTGGTGATGATGGATGCCGGAGGGCGCGACATCCTTTCGCTGGAACGTGCGGAGGACGGCAAGTTTGTCAAGGCGGACATCTTCGACCGTCCCGTTTCCTTCTCGGTGGAGAGCCGTGTCAATGCAGGCTCTCCCGAAGAAGCCTTGTCCGCATCGCTCAACAAGTTCGGCACGGTCAATCTCGGCTATATGCGGGAGATAACCGACACCACGGAAGAGGAACTGCTTGGTGCCCTCAAGGGGCGCATCTTCTACAACCCGCTCGTAACCGGTTACGAAATCAAAGACCGCTTCATCGCGGGGAACGTGATAGAGAAGGCGGAACGCATAGAGGGCTGGATGGAGGACAATCCCGAAAGTGAGCGGATGCCGGAGGTGAAACAGGCGTGGGAGGCATTGAAGGAGGCCGAACCGCAGCGCATCGCCTTTGAAGACCTCGACTTCAATTTCGGGGAACGCTGGATTCCCACGGGTGTGTATGCCGCCTACATGAGCCACCTTTTCGACACGGACGTGAAAATAGCCTACTCCGCAAGCATGGACGAGTTTTCCGTGGCGTGCGGCTACCGTACCATGAAGATCACGGACGAGTTTTTAGTAAAGGGCTATTACCGGAACTATGACGGTATGCACCTGTTGAAGCACGCCCTGCACAACACCTGCCCCGACATGATGAAAAGTATCGGCAAGGACGAGAACGGCAACGACATCAAGGTACGCGACAGCGAGGGCATACAGCTCGCCAACGCGAAGATAGACGAAATCCGTAACGGGTTCTCCGAATGGTTGGAAGAACAGTCGCCGCAGTTCAAGGAACGGCTCACGACGATGTATAACCGCAAGTTCAACTGTTTCGTGCGCCCGAAGTATGACGGCTCGCACCAGACTTTTCCCGACCTCAACCTGAAAGGGCTGGCAAGCCGGGGAATCAAGAGCGTTTACCCGTCGCAGAAGGATTGCGTCTGGATGCTGAAACAGAACGGCGGCGGGATCTGCGACCACGAGGTGGGAACCGGCAAGACGCTGATAATGTGCATAGCGGCACATGAGATGAAGCGTCTGAACTTGGCGCACAAGCCGATGATTATCGGGCTGAAAGCCAATGTCGCGGAGATTGCCGCCACCTATCAGGCGGCATACCCGAACGCGCGGATTCTCTATGCCTCGGAGAAGGACTTTTCGACCGCCAACCGCGTGCGTTTCTTCAACAACATCAAGAACAACGACTATGATTGCGTCATCATGTCGCACGACCAGTTCGGGAAGATACCGCAGTCGCCGGAATTGCAGCAGCGCATCCTGCAGGCGGAGCTTGACACGGTGGAGGAAAATCTCGAAGTCTTGCGGCAGCAGGGCAAGAACGTGTCGCGGGCGATGCTGAAAGGGCTGGAGAAGCGCAAGCACAACCTTGTGGCGAAGCTGGAGAAGGTGGAACACGCCATCAAGTCCCGCACGGATGATGTGGTGGACTTCAAGCAGATGGGCATCGACCACATCTTCATTGACGAGAGTCACCAGTTCAAGAACTTGACTTTCAACACCCGTCATGACCGTGTGGCGGGATTGGGAAACTCGGAAGGAAGCCAGAAGGCCCTGAATATGCTCTTTGCCATCCGTACCATACAGGAACGCACGGGCAAGGACTTGGGGGCTACGTTCCTTTCGGGCACGACCATTTCCAACAGTCTGACGGAACTGTACCTGCTCTTCAAATACCTGCGCCCCAACGAACTGGAACGGCAGGACATCCGCTGTTTCGATGCTTGGGCTGCCATCTTCGCCAAAAAGACGACCGATTTTGAGTTCAACGTAACGAACAATATCGTTCAGAAGGAGCGTTTTCGCTATTTCATCAAGGTGCCGGAGCTTGCCGCCTTCTACAACGAGATTACCGACTACCGCACGGCGGAGGATGTAGGTGTGGACAGACCAAACAAGAATGAGATACTGCACCACATACCGCCCACACCGGAGCAGGAGGACTTCATACAGAAGCTGATGCAGTTTGCCAAAACCGGCGATGCCACTCTGCTTGGCAGGTTACCCCTGTCGGAAACGGAGGAAAAGGCGAAGATGCTCATCGCCACCGACTACGCGAGAAAGATGGCTCTTGATATGCGCATGATAGACCCGAACTACGAGGACCATCCCGACAACAAGGCAAGCCATTGTGCCAAGATGATTGCAGAGTATTACCACAAGTACGAGGCGCACAAGGGTACGCAGTTCGTGTTCTCCGACTTGGGGACATACCAGCCGGGGGAAGGATGGAACGTGTACAGCGAGATAAAACGCAAGTTGGTGGAGGATTACGGCATACCGGCAAGTGAGGTGCGCTTCATTCAGGAGTGTAAGACGGATAAGGCTCGTAAGGCGGTGATAGATGCCATGAACGCAGGGACAGTGCGAGTGCTGTTCGGCTCCACAAGTATGCTCGGAACGGGCGTGAATGCGCAGAAAAGATGTGTCGCCATCCATCACCTTGATACACCGTGGCGACCGTCCGACCTGCAACAGCGTGACGGACGGGGTGTTAGAGCCGGGAACGAGATTGCCAAGCATTTTGCCGAGAACAACGTGGATATCATCATCTACGCGGTGGAAAAGTCGCTGGACAGCTACAAGTTCAATCTGCTGCACTGCAAGCAGACGTTCATATCGCAGCTCAAAAGTGGAGCGATGGGCGTACGTACCATAGACGAGGGTGCAATGGACGAAAAATCGGGTATGAACTTCTCGGAGTATATGGCGTTGCTCTCCGGCAATACCGACCTTTTGGATAAGGCGAAATTAGAGAAGCGTATCGCCTCGCTCGAAGGGGAACGCAAGTCGTTCAACAAGGGCAAGCGCGATTCGGAGTTCAAGCTGGAATCCAAGACGGGAGAACTGCGCAACAACACGGCTTTCATCGAAGCCATGACGGAAGACTGGAACCGTTTTCTTTCCGTTGTGCAGACTGATAAGGAAGGCAGCCGCCTTAATCTTGTCAAAGTGGACGGTGTGGATTCAACCGACGAAAAAGTTATTGGAAGGCGTTTGCAAGAAATCGCCAAGAACGCTGCGACGGGCGGGCAGTACAAGCCTATTGGGGAACTATATGGTTTTCCGATAAAGGTGGTCAGCGAGAGGATGCTCAAAGATGGACTGGAGTTTACCGACAACCGCTTCGTGGTGGAAGGTAACTACAAGTACACCTACAACAACGGGCATCTGGCGATGGCTGACCCGTTAGCCGCCGCACGCAACTTCCTGAACGCATTGGAGAGGATTCCGTCCATCATTGACCAGTATAAGGGAAAGAACGAGGTGCTGGAAAAGGAGGTTCCGCAGTTGCAGGAGATAGCCGGCAAGGTGTGGAAGAAAGAGGACGAACTGAAACAGTTGAAGTCAGAACTTGCCGCACTCGACCGCAAGATACAGTTGGAGCTTGCGCCACCCACGCCGGAAGTCGCCGAAAAAGAAAAGGATGGACAGGAGGTCAAGCCGGATGCGGGAGATGTACGGAACGTGCCACCACAACACACCGAAGATGTTCCGCAGATTCGCAGTCCGGTGAATGAGCGTAGTCCGTCAGGCAATTTCATTGCCGACCATGTCATCATCGGACGACCGGGTTTTCAGATTAAGGATGATAACCGTCCGAAAGGGATAAAAATATAACTTGTTATTGTGGGCAGTAACGTCATTGTTTTCGTTACTGCTCACAATAACAAATAATCCTTATCGCTTTTGGATATTGTGCTGATAGAAGTTGGTACAGACAAATTTAACAAAATAGTACAAAAAGGTAACTACTCAGCTATGTAAATTGTGAAAATACCCGATTTTTATTGAAATATAGCAAATCAACATGTTTGCCACTGTTGATAATCAAGGATTTAGGTGCATTTAGATAGCTGAATAGTTACACAAAAAGCAATGCAAATTTTTTATGCGTTGCACACTGATTTTCTATTTTGCAGAATTGCAGAGACATGTTTTTCTATCATCTTCTTGCACATCTGTTCGTATGGGAATATGTCTGATTCTTAATATTATATATGAAATTATTGCAACAATCAAAGCTAACAGGGCAATTCCTATAAATGACATGTACAAACCGTAGCGTTTTCCTATGAATCCAATTATAACCGGACCAAGAAGGATACCAGAGTACCCAAGGGCATTAATAAAACTAATGATGTTGTGTACTGCCATCCCTTTTATGTGGGCTGCAAAGGACACGAATTGGGGAACCACATTGGCAGCGCCACAACCAACCATCGCAAAACCAACAGCAGAAGCAATAGCATTGTCAATTGATACCACAGTCGTGAAACCGACAGCAATTAGTAATGCACCTCCACAAATGACAGACCTTCGTCCAAATCGATCTACTACCTTGTCACCGCAGAGCCTCATAACAGTCATTGCTATGGCAAAAGCGGTATAGAAAAAACCGGCCACGGACATGTCAATGCCACGCTCTTGACTAACAAAAATTGCAGACCACCCCATCACAGCACCTTCCGATGCATACATGATAAAGCATAATAATCCGACCACTATAACCATAGGTGGGATATAAAACTTCTTATTCATATCCTGTTTCGGACGGTCGTTGCTTTTAAGAGCCTCAGAGGATAGAAGGTCACGGCATCCGGCCATCATCGCGGCCAATACCAATATCATAAATATCACGACCGACCACATAGGAATTATTCCGAATGCAAAAAGAGAACTCATCACACCGGCACCAATGAGTGTACCGAGAGAGTACCCCCCATGAAATCCTGACATCAGATGTTTTCCAGTCTGACTTTCAACAGCAACCCCATTCACATTAGCGGCAACATCAATGGTGATGGTACAACCGCCAAATATCAATAACATGATAGCCGTCAGAGTTAAGTTAGTCAATAGGCTTATTGTCAATAGAGAAAAAGCCATTAAAAATCCAGAGAAATAAACTACTCGTTTTGCGCCAAATCTCACACATAGCCAACTTGATAAAGGGAGTGCTATTATTGAACCCAAACCGGTACAAAGCATCAAAAGCCCTAAAGAGGCCTCGTCCAGACTAAATGCACGCTTAACATAAGGTACAAGAGGTGCCCATGCAGCCTCAAGACAACCTATGACGAGAAAAGCGGTGCGATTTGCGATAATTGGATGTTTACTCATCGTTTAAAGGTATAAGAAAAGCGCACATTTTGAATATGTGTGCGCCTTTGAAAATGATTCGATTGTTTTATTATTCTGCTATATTACCCTTTCTAAAGTCAGCGACAGGTTTATCTGTCAGAGATACTTCGGTGAATAGGCAGGTGTGTTCATTATCCTTAGGACTCTGTGAACTGATGCCTATAAGCAATTTTTCAGGAAAGTCATTCTTATAGAGTCGGGCCATACGCCATATTTTACCATCTTCTGAGAAATAGCTACCAAGGGTTGTGCCATCGGAGGATAATCTCATATAAACGTATGGAGCCGTGATTGCCTGATGGTTATTGTCATCAGAGGTGCCTAATGTGCGAACTGACACCACTCGGTGATCGCCATACTCATCCTGCTCGAAACATAGTTTTTGACAATGTGTGTCGTTTTCATAAGCATATATCACCCCTGCCGAATAAGTTCCGGTTTCAGTGAATTCAGGCTGCACTTTAGCCGTGAAAGTGAAAGGTTTGGTGTTGTCAACCTCTGTGAAGATGACCGCAGAGTTATTGACTACGCTTCCATCCGGGGAACGGAAATAATCAGTTTGAGGACCGGCCACAAATTTGAGCGTGTCGCCAAGAAGTGTGATGCCATTCTCTCCGCCGTTTTTCGACTTTGTAAAACGAATTCCTCCTACATTGATGTCGCATGTGGCGAGTTCAACGTTTTCTGTTGTAGCTTTCTTGTCAGAATTTCCCGCTTTTTTCTCTGGTTCTTTCTGGGTGCATCCAGCCATTGCAAGACTTGCAATGATTGCGATAAATACTAATTTTTTCATTATGATATTGATTTGATTATTATTAAATTGCAATTTCCTTGTGATTTATTTGCGGTTGCAAAGTTAGATAGAACAAAAGATGTGCACAATACTGATTTCTAACCAATTTTCGCATCAATAGCAATAGGAATTAACTATTATTTGTTGAATATCAATCCTCTACGGCCTACTACCAACGAATTATCAGGAACATCTTGGGTTATGGTACATCCATGTGACATGACACAACCATTACCAACACTAAAGCTACCCGCGACAATTATAGTTCCTGTACCAAAAACACAGCGATTGCCTATTCTTGCTCCCGGAAACAAAATAAGTTCTCCTCCTATGATATTATTATCTCCGATATAGATGTCATCACCTACTCCTGTGCAATAAATAGAAGCTCCGTGTGTAAGAGAAACGCCTTTACCAAAATGAATTGGCACAGAACTAAAAATACGTTCACATTCATTTTGCAGAACTGTTATGCCTGCTTCCAATTCTAATTTACCAGCAAATTGATTCATCTTTTTCGCTTTTATATGCCCGCAAAATTACGAACCAATAATAACTGGTACAACACTGATTTTTAACCAATCATAAAGCAAGAGGGCTCATTAAATAAGATTCATTCTTAATGCGATTTCTACAGCAGCCGCAGTATTAGCGACTTTTAATGAAGCTAAAATATCCTGACGATGGCGATTAACGGTATAAACGGAAATATTTAGGTTGTCTGCAATCTGTTTACTGGGCACCCCTTTCGCTATTAGTGATAGTATTTCAAGTTGTCGCCGACTAAGGATTTTTCGGTCGCATGCTTCGTACACGTTTCGTCTAACGGTTTCTCCTGTCACGAGATTTACAATAATACTGTCTTGTTTGTTATGAGAACCAAAGTATGGAGAATAAGTGCATAGACCGAGAATGACACTTCCACCGTTGCTACAACTAAAATATCTCGTTGTATGTAATATTTTTATTGTCTCATTACTCCCTGTCCGATAGAAACTGATGATACACGAAGCCGAGAAATTTGTCTTTTCATTTATGGGAAGTTCTTTTATAAAGTTGAAGAAACGAAGTTCGAGTATATGACGTTGAATAAGCTCTTCTTCATTCGCGTGGCTGAAAACGGTATTTTCAAAGGCAGATGTATGGTCAACCATATATTCCGGGAAGTCCATTATAGTTTGACCGAATCTGCCAGAATATATATGACATTCGTTGTTTTGAAAATCTGACACAACTGCTATACCTTCTGTTGCAAGAGCATAACCATTTGCGCACGCTCTTGCTTGAGCAAGCATAAATTCCTTATTTTCAGCATCTTCAAACTGCTGCTCAGTCAGAAGTGATTTTAGTTGATGTTCCTGTTCCATAGTGAATTGGTTAATTTTCACCATTGCGGGATTGCGCCAATAGTCCTAATTTTGCCACAAAATTACGAATAATAAATGATTCAAAGATGAAAAGAACCGTTTTATATGGAGCATTTCTTGTTGGATGCCTCTCTTTAGCTGCATGTCAGCAGCACAAAGAGTCCAAAACAAGTGAACCGGATTTGACCGGTAAAGTGGCTGAAACAAGCCAAATCACAGACTGTGAGATAAAAGTGGGAGATGTCACTTTTACCAAATCCATCAATGGCGCAGATACATGTGTAACCATACTTGCAGACGGAGGATTGGAATTCAACTGTCCCGGAGGACTTGACTTCTTCTGTGATCCTAACGAGGGTAAGCTGTCCAACAATACACTGCCTGTGTTACTGATTCCGACCGATAATACAAAGCCATTCACGCTGACAGCTAAAGTAACCCCTGAGTTTACCTCTGATGGACTTTACAATGCCGCCGATCTTTTTGTGTATGTCAACGATACACTTTGGCAGAAACTTGCCTTTGAGCAGGACGAATATGGCAACCACCGCATCGTAACGGTACGAACACAAGGTACATCGGATGACAATAACCATGATAAGATAGACGCAAAATCAGTCTATATGAAAATATCTTCTGATACTCACACTATCGCCAGCTACTATTCATTAGACAAAAAAGAGTGGCATATGGTGCGTCTGTATCGTAATGAATATCCCGATCAAATATATCTCGGCATCAGCAGCCAGTGTCCGCAACATGGTGGATGCACAAGCATCATCGAAGATATAACTCTTAGTCATGACAACGTAGGAGATTTCCGTATGGGTGAATAAATGTAAAGGATATGAGCAAACGAATTTTGATTTTAACCGGCAGCCCACGACGGGGAGGTAACAGCGACCTTATGGCGGACGCTTTTGCGAAAGGAGCATCCGAAGCGGGCAACAGTGTTGTGCAGTTTAATACTGCGCATAAACATATTCAAGGATGCAGAGCTTGCGATAATTGTTTTAGCAAGGAGAATAAAGCCTGTATTTTTAATGATGATTTCAATGAACTGGCATCTTTGATGGCAGAAAGTGATGTCATCATATTCTGTACCCCTCTTTATTGGTACTCGTTTCCTACCCAGATAAAAGCTGCCATAGACAAGTTTTATTCTTTCATCATAGGTAAAAAAGATGTGCCTATTAAGGAATGTATGCTTCTTTCGTGTGGAGAGTTGGAAGACCCACATGTATTTGACGGTATAGTGCGTTCCTTTGAACTCATTGCGCAAGATAGGGGATGGAAAAACAGAGGCCATTATCTTGTAAATAGTGTCAATGAGAAGGGGGCTATTTCAAATACCGAACATCTACAAAAGATATATGATATCGGAAAGAAATTTTGAATTGTCTATTGAGGATGTTCTATAATCCAATTTGATATAGCATCTTTATTAGACTGAGCTTCAAAGACCATACAGCCCGTAAGCCTATAAAGACCTACGGGCTGTATTATCAATAATCAATGGCAATAACGCATGAATCGACATAACGCTGAAACAAGACACTTCCGTATGCTGACTTCCATAGGCTATCTACTAATAGCTTTGCTGGTAGGCGGCATCATGTACACATGGCTTGGCGAATGGCGAGACATGGAGGGACTGGAAGCCAAAAACCGAGAGATCGATGAATTTCGAAAAGAGGTAAACAATATTCATATTCATTTGATAGAGTTTTCTTTATTAGGTGAAACGATATTGGAATGGGATGATGAAGATTTAGGACTTTACCATGCTCGGCGTATGACAATGGACAGTATGCTTTGTCGGTTCAAAGCTACCTATCCGGCAGAGCGTATCGACAGTGTGCGCCATCTTCTCAAAGATAAGGAACGACAAATGCGTCAAATCGTACAGGTACTTGAACAGCAACAAGCCATCAACGATAAGATAACTCGTCAAATACCCGTAATCGCGCAGAAAAGTGTGCAAGAACAGCCCAAGAAACCTAAACGAAAAGGATTCTTGGGCATCTTCGGTAAAAAAGAGGAAGCGAAACCAACTGCGACTACTACGATGCTCCGTTCCCTTAATCGGAATATGATAGCTGAACAACAGGCACAAAGCCGCCGTTTGTCAGAACACGCCGATAGTCTTGCTGCACGAAATGCGGAACTCAACAGACAACTGCAAGGACTGGTAGTTCAAATAGACGAGAAAGTTCAAGCAGACTTACAGAAACGGGAAGCGGAAATAGCCGCCATGCGTGAAAGGTCTTTTATTCAGATAGGTGGATTGACAGGATTCGTTGTCATGTTATTGATAATCTCTTACATAATTATCCACCGAAATATCACCCGTATCAAACGATACAAACGAGAAACTGCGGATTTAATAGAACAGTTGAAACAGTCTGTTGAACAGAACGAGGCACTGATAGCCTCCCGCAAGAAAGCCGTGCATACCATTACACATGAACTGCGTACACCGCTGACGGCAATAACGGGTTATGCCGGACTGATGCGGAAAGACTGCAATACGGATA
>ERZ827490.3214-NODE-3214-length-15398-cov-6.899889_pt1 | contig 15398 bp, 6 predicted proteins | sample MGYA00519770_ERZ827490 | MGnify/ENA primary metagenome ERZ827490 (study PRJEB31778, sample SAMEA3449324) | human gut metagenome | biome: human gut; feature: human-associated habitat; material: faeces | place: United Kingdom | collected 2010/2012 ...
CGCCGAATTTTTCGTTTTCTCTTATGCTGAAAAATTCGTGCAGAAAGCTTACTCAGAGGGCAGCAACGATAGGAGCAGTCGGAGTTTCCTCTGCCGGAAAGGCCGGTCTTCTGATGTGAAACAGCAGAAAGCGAGTCCTTTTATCCCTTACAGCCGCACCCGTATAAATCCATTGCGGCTGCGGAGGCAAAGGAACTGTTTTCGTGTACGACAGGGCCGCTGATAAAATTGATTAACACTCATGTTGTGTGGAAATTTCCATAAGCATTTATCAACATAATTTTCCCGTTTTGGTGATGGATGAGAAGCGGCGCTTCGTCTCCTTGCAGGCGGTAGTGAGGAAGATTCGCCCGAGTCCCAAGCCCGCTTTGGAGCAGCCGCGGAAGGGCGGAGGGACATGTTTCCGGGCGAATGAAGTTCCACCCCTCCAGTAGGGAGGCTTGGGGCGGCGCACCATGGTCTTTCCTCCATATTTCACAAAAATATTTTTCTTTAAAACTCCTTGCAATAACCTAAAATACATGGTACAATATCAGTCCATGAAATTTTATTTACTAGCAGGATTATAAGGTTTCGCGAGTGCTCAGTGGTTGGACATCGCGTTCCGATCGTTTGGTTGAGAGGAGCACGAAATGCTGACTGAGGGAACTTGGTTTTTACAAGGCTAATCAAAGATTCATTTTGATTGTGGGCCTTGTTTTTTTGTGTTAAAAAACCTGCAGGATGTAAAGGAGTGAGAACCCATATGTTGTTCAAGCCGGTTCATAATGGCAACCGTAAAAGGTACAGCTATGCCAGAATCAAAGAAGTCCTGAAGATGCCGCATCTGATTGACTTGCAGAGAAAATCCTATGAGTGGTTCATCAGGGAAGGACTTCATGACGCGTTCCAGGACGTATCGCCTATCAAGGATGCTACAAACAGCCTGGAACTGAGTTTCGAGAATTTTACCATCGGCGATCCGAAGTATGATATCGAAACTTGCAAGGAAAAAGATGCAACCTATGCGGCTCCTTTGAACGTAGACGTCCGTCTGCTTTATAAAGATACGGGCGAAATCAAGGAATCGACTGTCTTTATGGGCGATTTCCCCCTTATGACCGATACGGGGACCTTCGTCATCAATGGGGCAGAACGTGTCATTGTCAGTCAGCTTGTCCGCAGCCCTGGCGTCTATTATGCCAAGGATATGGATCCAATGGGTAAGTTCCTCTACGGGACCACAGTCATCCCGAACCGCGGGGCCTGGATTGAATATGAGACCGACCTTAACAGCATCATCTATGCCCGTGTGGACCGGACGCGCAAACTGTCTGCTACGGCCCTCCTGCGTGTCATGGGTCTGCCGACAAATGATGATATCATCAGCGTCTTTGGTGAGCATCCTTACCTGGTTGCTACCCTTGCCAAGGACACAACGAAAAATGAAGATGATGCCCTTCTGGAAATCTATCGGAAGCTGCGTCCGGGTGAACCTGCTAACCTTGAAAACGCTGAACAGCTCATCTATAACCTTTTCTCCGACAATCGCCGCTATGATCTGGCAAATGTCGGTCGTTACAAAATCAATAAGAAATTGGGCTGGCGTCATCGTCTTCATGGCAAGACCCTTGCTGAAGACCTGTGCGCTGAAAACCCCGATGGCACGAAAGGTGCCGTGGTCCTTCCTGCAGGGACGAAGATTGGCGATGCCGAAATCGATACCATCGAAAAGAGCGGTATCTTTGCCGATGAGGGCTATGCCATCGTCTATGTCAAGTTCCAGGAACATGCAGAACGCATGATTGTAACGAAGGATATTGAAGCGTCCGTACGCACCATCACGCCGGCTGATGTCATTGCTTCCTTTGGCTATCTCCTGAATGTCATTGATGGCATGGAAGGCAAGGATGATATCGACCATCTGGGCAACCGTCGTGTCCGCTGCGTTGGCGAACTCCTGCAGAACCAGTTCCGCATTGGACTGTCCCGTATGGAACGTGTCATCCGTGAACGCATGACCATCCAGGATGCTGACGTCATCACCCCGCAGGCCCTTATCAACATTCGTCCGGTCGTAGCGGCTGTGAAGGAATTTTTCGGCAGCAGCCAGCTGTCCCAGTTCATGGACCAAAACAACCCGCTTGCCGAACTGACGCATAAACGCCGTCTGTCCGCCTTGGGACCTGGCGGTCTTTCCCGTGAACGTGCCGGCTATGAAGTCCGTGACGTCCATCCTTCCCATTATGGCCGTATGTGCCCAATTGAGACCCCTGAAGGTCCGAACATCGGGCTCATCGGTTCCCTGGCTGCCTATGGCGTGATCAACCGGTATGGTTTCATTGAGACCCCATATCGCAAGGTCGATAAAGTCAATAAGCGTGTTACCGATGAAATCGTCTATCTGACCGCTGACGAAGAAGATAACTATGTTGTTGCCCAGGCCAACGAACCGCTGACCGAAGACAACCATTTTGTGAATACCCACGTCACCTGCCGCGATAAGAACGAAGTCCTTGCGATTCCGCCGGAACGTGTTGACTTCATGGACGTTTCGCCAAAACAGGTTATGTCCATTGCAGCTGCCCTGATTCCTTTCCTTGAAAACGACGACGCCAACCGTGCCCTCATGGGTGCGAACATGCAGCGTCAGGCTGTACCTCTGCTCAATCCGAAGGCGCCAGTCGTTGGTACGGGGATGGAATATAAGATCGCTGTTGACTCCGGTGTCTGCATCCTGGCTAAGCACGCTGGTACGGTCAAGTATGTCAGTGGTGACAAGATCCTCATCACTCGTGATGATGGAAAAGGCATCGATGAATACAATGTCCTGAAATTCAAACGTTCCAACCAGAGTACCTGTGTCAACCAGCGCCCCATTGTCTTTAAGGGCGATAAGGTCGAAGAAGGTCAGGTCCTTGCTGATGGACCGGCAACAGATCACGGCGAGCTTGCCCTTGGCCGCAACGCCATTGCTGCCTATATGCCTTGGGAAGGCTACAACTACGAAGACGCCGTCCTCCTCAGCGAAGACCTCGTCAAGGAAGATGTCTTTACCTCCATCCATATTGAAGAATATAACTGCGATGCCCGCGATACGAAACTGGGACCGGAAGAGATTACCCGCGATATCCCGAACGTTTCTGAAGATGCCCTGAAGGACCTCGACGAAGACGGAATCATTCGTGTCGGTGCTGAAGTCCGTCCTGGCGATATCCTCGTCGGCAAAGTCACGCCGAAAGGGGAAACGGAACTTTCTGCTGAAGAGCGCCTCATCCGTGCCATCTTTGCTGAAAAGGCACGGGAAGTCCGTGACAGCTCCCTCCGTGTTCCTCATGGGGAATTCGGGATCATTATTTCCGTCAAGGTCTTTACCCGTGAAAACGGCGATGAACTGCCGCCTGGCGTCAATAAGCAGGTTCGTGTCAGCATCGTTCAAAAACGTAAAATCGGCGAAGGCGATAAGATGGCAGGCCGTCACGGGAACAAAGGTGTTGTTTCCCGCATCCTGCCGCGCGAAGATATGCCGTTCCTGCCTAATGGCGAACCGGTCCAGATCGTACTGAACCCCTTGGGCGTACCGAGCCGTATGAATATTGGGCAGATTCTTGAAGCCCATCTGGGCTGGGCGGCAACCGCGCTGGGCATGCGTATTGACAACCATGACCCCAACGTCGAAGCAGACCTGCGCAAAGCGGGCTATGATTTCGATGAACTGGGCATGCCAGAAACGGTGGATGGCGCTGTTCCTGTCGCGGTCCCGGTCTTTGACTCGGCTCGCCAGGATGATATGGCCCGTACCCTCGAAGCGGCTGGCGTCGATCCCAGCGGCAAGACAGTCCTTTATGATGGCCGTACCGGGGAACCGTTTGATAACCCTGTTACCGTTGGCTGCATCTACTACCTCAAGCTTCACCATCTGGTTGCTGATAAGATCCATGCCCGTTCTACCGGTCCGTACTCCCTGGTTACCCAGCAGCCGCTTGGTGGTAAGGCGCAGTTCGGTGGACAGCGTTTCGGTGAAATGGAAGTGTGGGCCCTCGAGGCTTATGGCGCTGCCTATACCCTCCAGGAAATCCTGACCGTGAAGTCTGACGATGTTGTCGGACGTGTAAAGGCTTATGAATCCATCGTCAAGGGTGAAAATATCCCTGAACCGGGTGTCCCTGAATCTTTCAAGGTCCTTGTCAAGGAAATGCAGGCAATCGGTCTTGATGTAAGCGTCCTCGATGAAGATGATGAGGAAATCGATCTTGATGATGAGGATGAAGATATTGGAATGGGCGATATTGCCCGCGAGCTTGACATGGATATGTCCGGCAAGGTCTCCACGGCTGCCAACACCGGGGAACAAGCCCAAAACCGCGCCAATAGCGACGAAGAAGTGAGCCCCGATGAAGACCAGACGGAAGACAGCGATTTTGATGTCATTGCCGATATCGGCAACATGGGAATGGATGATTCCCAAGGCGATGACAACGGCTCTGATGAAGAGTAGGAAGGAGTGAGTGCTCTTGTTGGACGTAAATAAATTTCATTCTATGAGAATCGGCCTGGCTTCCCCGGAAAAGATCCGTTCCTGGTCCCACGGCGAAGTCACGAAGCCGGAAACGATTAACTATAGAACGCTGAAACCAGAACGGGACGGCCTTTTCTGCGAACGCATCTTTGGCCCGACCAAGGACTGGGAATGCCACTGCGGTAAGTACAAACGCATCCGCTATAAAGGTGTGGTCTGCGACAAGTGCGGCGTCGAAGTCACGCGGGCAAAAGTCCGTCGTGACCGCATGGGCTCCATTGAGCTTGCTGCTCCTGTCTCCCACATCTGGTATTTCAAGGGGATTCCCTGCCGCATGGGCGCCATCCTTGATATTGGTCAGCGCGCCCTTGAAAAGGTCCTCTATTTTGCAAGCTACATCGTCCTTGATCCGGGCGATACGAACCTGACAAAAAAGCAGCTCCTCACAGAAGCCGAATACCAGGAAAAACTGGATGAATTCGGGGATACTTTCCGCGTCGGCATTGGTGCCGAAGCCATCAAGGAACTGCTCCACGAAATCAATGTGGAAGAACTGACGAAGGAACTGCGGGCAGCACTCAAGACGGAGACGAGCCTCCAGAAAAAACGCAACATCGTGCGCCGTCTCGATGTCTGTGAAGCCTTCCTCAAGAGCGGCAACAAGCCAGAATGGATGATCATGGATGTCATTCCGGTCATTCCGCCGGATTTGCGTCCGATGGTTCAGCTCGATGGCGGCCGTTTTGCTACAAGCGACCTGAACGACCTCTATCGCCGTGTCATCAACCGTAACAATCGTTTGAAACGCCTTCAGGAACTGCAGGCTCCGGACATCATCGTCCGGAACGAAAAACGGATGCTCCAGGAAGCTGTCGATGCCCTTATCGATAACGGCCGCCGCGGCCGCGCCGTAACGGGCCCTGGCACGCGCCCCTTAAAGAGCCTTTCTGATATGCTCAAAGGGAAGCAGGGCCGTTTCCGTCAGAACCTTTTGGGTAAACGTGTCGACTACTCCGGTCGAAGCGTTATTGTCGTTGGTCCTGAAATGAAGATGCATCAGTGCGGCCTGCCGAAAGAAATGGCCCTTGAACTCTTCAAACCGTTCATCATGAAACGCCTTGTCGAAAACGGTACGGCAACGAACATCAAGAGCGCAAAGAGAATGGTCGAACGCGCGACGGATGCCGTTTGGGATGTCCTGGAAGAAGTCATCAAGGAACACCCTGTCATGCTGAACCGTGCCCCGACGCTGCACCGTCTGGGCATCCAGGCTTTTGAGCCGATTCTGTCCGAAGGCCGCGCCATTAAACTTCATCCGCTCGTCTGCACGCCTTTCAACGCCGACTTCGACGGTGACCAGATGGCTGTTCACCTGCCGCTGTCTGCTGAAGCCCAGGCTGAAGCCCGTGTGCTCATGATGAGTGTCAATAATATCCTGGCTCCAAAAGATGGGAAACCAATCACCGTTCCGACGCAGGATATGGTATTGGGCGCGTATTATCTCACCATTTTCCGCGAAGGGGCCAAAGGAGAAGGCCGTCGCTTCATCAGTTTTGACGAAGCAAGACTGGCATACTTCAATAAGGACATCGCCCTCCAGGCCAAGATCAAGGTTCGTGTCCCCAACTCCGAAATCTATCCTGAACCGTCCGATGTGGGTGAGAGCCTTGTCACGACGAGCATGGGCAATATCATCTACAACTGCGAACTGCCGCTTGAAATGCGCTATTATTCCAAGCAGGAAGATGGAACCTGGCTTCTTGGCAAGCTCATTGATAAGAAGGAACTGGGCCGTCTTGTCGCCAAGGCCCATAAGCTTTACGGGAACTTCGGCACGGCCCGCGTCCTTGATACGGTCAAGAAACTCGGTTATGACAACGCTTGTCTGTCCGGTCTGTCCATTGCCGCGTCGGATATCGAAATTCCGAAGGAAAAGGGCGAAATCCTTGCTGCTGCTGAAAAAGAAGTCGATAAGGTCGAACGCCTCTTCAGCCGTGGGTTGATGAGTGAAGACGAACGCTACCGCAAGGTCATTGATATTTGGAACAAAGCTACGGAAGATGTTGCTGATGCCCTGATGAAGAACACCATGGATCAGTTCAACCCGCTCTTCATGATGGCCAATTCCGGTGCCCGCGGTAACGTACAGCAGATCCGTCAGCTCGCTGGTATGCGTGGATTGATGGCTGACCCGTCGGGCCGTATCATCGACCGTCCGATTAAATCAAACTTCCGTGAAGGGCTGACCGTATTGGAATACTTTATTTCCACGCACGGTGCCCGTAAAGGTCTTGCCGATACGGCCCTTAGAACGGCTGACTCTGGGTATCTGACGCGCCGCCTTGTTGATGTTGCCCAAGATGTCATTGTACGTGAAGATGACTGCGACGTAACGACCATGAATCTCGTCCGCGAACGGGCTCGTTTCTGCAAGAACGTCCTCGGCTCCAGCCAGCGCAAGCTGAAGGAATACGCCGTGGGCCGTACCCTTGCTTCCAGCGTCCTTGCTGACGATGATTCCATCATTGCCGAAGCCGATACGGTGGTTACGGAAGACGTCTTTGACCGTCTTCTTGCTGCCAAGGTCCTGGAAATCCGTCTGTATCCTCTTGATGAAGAAAATGGCGAAGACGCCGAGACCCTTGCCATCAATGTCAGCGAAGATAAGGTCAAGACGGCTTTCCGTGAACATATGACCCATCACTTCCTCGATAAGGAAGTGGCGGAAGATATCCTTGATGGGGAAGGAACCGTCCTTGCCCATAAGGGAGATCATTTCACGGCAGAGCTCATTGAAACCATTCTTGATAATGGCACGGTTAAGGAACTGAGTATCCGCAACAACGAAGTTGACGGTATCTACGTTGAAGCCATTACGGCCGGCAAGAACAAGAGCACGGTCCTGGAATCCCTCCGCGACCGCCTCGTGGGCAGAACCCTTGCCGAAGAAATCGAAGACAAGGATGGCCACGTCCTTTATCACATCAATGACTACATTACGGAAGATATGGCTGATGTCATCGCCAGCCTCCGTGAAAAAGTCAAGATCCGCAGCGTTCTTACCTGCAAATCCCACTTTGGCGTCTGCCGCAAGTGCTATGGACGCAACCTCGCCACGGCCCGCAAGGTCGAAATCGGCGAAGCTGTCGGGACCATTGCCGCCCAGGCCATCGGGGAACCGGGCACCCAGCTCACCATGCGTACGTTCCATACGGGCGGCGTTGCCGGTGCTGACGATATTACCCAGGGTCTTCCTCGTGTCGAAGAGCTCTTTGAAGCACGGAAACCGAAACATCCGGGTATCCTCAGCGAATCGGCAGGAACCGTCAGCGTCCAGGAAAAGGAAGATGGCCGTTTTGTCATCATCACCCGCGAAGATGGCACGGAAGATTCCTACCATATTCCATATGGGGCCAAACTTCATATTGCTGACGGCGATCATGTGGAAGTGGGCGACCGCCTGACCGAAGGGTCCCTCAATCCGCACGATATCCTGCGTATCAGCGGGCCTGCCGCTACGCGTCACTACCTCGTGCAGCAGGTACTCAGTGTCTATAAATCCCAGGGCGTTGAAATCAACGATAAACACGTTGAAGTCATGGTCCGTCAGATGATGCGCAAATACCGCATCGACGATGCTGGAGATACAAAGATGCTGCCGGGCTCCGTTGTGGACATCGCACAATTTGAAGATGAAAACGATGAAGTCATGGCAGAAGGCAAGGAACCGGCACAAGGACATCCGATCCTCCTCGGGATCACCAAAGCTTCCCTGGCAACAGATTCCTTCCTGTCAGCTGCTTCCTTCCAGGAAACGACGAGAAACCTGACCGACGCCGCCATCAAAGGCAAAGTCGATCCGCTCCTTGGTCTTAAGGAAAACGTCATCATTGGTAAGCTGATCCCCGCAGGTACGGGCAGGCCTAAATACCGCAATATCCAGCTCAAGCTTCATCGTCCCGATGAAGTTCAAGAGAGCACGGACAGCGAAAATGCTGATGAATAAGCTGTAAATAGAAAGCCGCGAAGAAACCTAGATTTCTTCGCGGCTTTTTGTGTTTGGTGGAGTAAAGAGACTGTACAGGCAGCGACGCTGCCTCCTATATGGGGGCGGTTTGGATCCGTTCCTTTGAGGCTTTTCTCATTATCCGAACATTACTCATTGTTTAGTTTTCCATTGACCACTTTTTATCCTGTTCTTATTCTCTTTTTTCGTCCTTTCTTTTTCAAACAATTCCATAATGATTACATATTGTATACAATATACTTTCAAATTGTCCCTAATATTTCTCCCAATCCCTTGACAATGACACTGCTTGTGTTGTATAAATAGACCAATGCTGATTATGAACGAAATAAATAAAGAGGCATTCAACGTTCATAATATAACAGCCTTTTCCATCAAAAAAGGGAGCCCCGCTCCCTTGTCATTGTGATTCTATTTTTTATCATTCATCTGCAGGTACATAGTGTTTCAGACAGGCACTCTTGAGTCCTTCCGATACCGGTGTCTTTTCTTCCTTCACAATCCTCTGGACTTCTTTTTTCAGCGTCTGCGTCGATGCCAAGTGGGGGAGGACGTCTTCCTCCGTAAAAAACGATGGCTCGGCGTAGTTATCAGCAAAGACGGCGATAGTTTCCACCTTTACGTGGTGGGCACCTTCTTTTGCCAGGGTTTCCTTAAAGACCGCTTCAGATTCCTCAAGGGCCCGTACAGGATTTTTTACAATGAGGCTTGACGCATTATCCGTCACACGCCATGTGGAATCCTGATTATGACCATAGATGCGGTAGCCCTTATGGATGACCCTAAGGAGCAGCGCCTTTCCGGGGAGAAGGGCAATGAGGTCGACGCCTGTAAGGCTGCCTTTTGGGGGCACAAAGAAATAGGTTTTTTTATGGGAACCTTCTCTGATGGCTTTTTTGACACGCTTCATGGCCATTTCCGGTGTGCGGGCTTTTTTCATCTGGAGCCATTTCCAGCGGAACACAACAAGGCCCGTAGCAAGTACGAGGAAAAAAATAAGGATTTCTTTGAAACTATGAAGCTTCCAGATTGTGAAATCAGGAAGGATTTTGATGACAACGTCTTCCATGACAAGACTCCTTTTTGTAGGGAGAAATTTTTACATGCTCCATTATATCAGCCTTTCGTAGTTTTTACTAGGCGAGGCCCCTTTCCAATGATATAATGGATATGTACTAAAATTCTGAAAAAAGATGATTTCCCCATCTGGGGTTTTCATACAGCGCACTCATTCTATTTAAAAGGGGGACCTATTATGGCTGCAACAAATGAAAAGGAACTGTCCCGGGTGGACCGGTTCCTCAACACGATTGAACGTGTCTGCAACAAATTGCCACCGCCTGCCATCCTATTTTGTATCCTGTTTCTTATCGTGGCTTTTGTCGGGATGTTCTTTACCTTCTCTGGTTTTGGCCTCGAAAATCCGGCGACCCATAAGGTCGTCTATTCCCAGAACCTCTTTACCAAAGAAGGTGTCCAGTGGCTTTTGACCAGCATGGTCAAGAACTTCACCGGTTTTGCACCTTTGGGACTTGTCATCACCATGACTATGGCCATTGGCTTCTGTGAAGAATCAGGCATGCTTGTTGCCATGCTCCGCCGCAGTATGAAGAATGTACCGCCTAATATCGTACCGTTTCTCATTGCTTTTCTTGGAACGGTCGGCAACATTGCCTCCGATACGGCCATGGTCGTCATTCCGCCTCTTGCTGCCCTCGTTTACATCGGCGTCAAGAAAAACCCGGTTGTAGGGATGATTGTCGGCTATGCCGGTGCCCAGGCTGGTTTTACGGCAAACCTCATGATTGCTGGTACGGACTCCCTGCTGCAGGGCCTTACGAACCAAGCCATTGATGCGTTTCTCGGTACACCTGGGAAATTTGTTGTTGATGTCACCTGTAACTGGTACTTCATGATTGCTTCTACCTTCCTGTGCTCCCTTGTGATTGGCCTTGTTTCAACTAGGATCGTGGAACCTCGGTTCCCCGTCTATCACAGCAAAGATGAAGACGAGACCATCCAGGAAGTGACCCCCCTTGAAGTAAAAGGACTTCATCGTGCCGGTTTTGCCGTTGTGCTCTATATTGCCATCCTCGCCATCGGTTTCTTTGCAGGCGTTCTTTCCAAAGACGGACATACCCTCGTCGGATCGTTGCTCCTCAAAGGTCTCATCCCGATTCTCTTTTTCCTCTTCAGTATTGCCGGCATCACGTATGGCATCACGACGGGCAGCTTTAAATCTGTCAAGGACGTCAACAAAGCCATGGTCAAGCAAATGAGCGGCATGGGCGCCTACGTTGTTTTCTGCTTTTTCTGCGGCCAGTTCCAAGCTCTTTTCAACTGGACCCATCTGGGCACGCTCATGGCGATTTCCGGTGCTGACTTCCTCAGAGGAATCGGCTTTACGGGCCTTCCCATGTGCATCGCCTTTATCCTCATTACGGCCCTCATCAACATCTTTGTTTCGAGCGGCTCTGCCAAGTGGGCCATCCTCGCTCCGATCTTCGTTCCGATGTTCATGCTCCTTGGCTACCATCCTGGATTTACCCAGCTCATCTATCGCTTGGGCGACTCTCCGGGGAACTGCTTTACCCCGATGTCTCCCTACATTTGGATGATCCTTTCTGTGGCCCAGGAAAAATACATGCCTGACATTGCCATTGGGACCCTCATTTCCAACATGATTCCTATTGCCATCGTCCTTCAGATTGCCTGGATTGTTTTCCTCATCGTTTGGGAAACCTTGGGCCTTCCCATTGGACCGGGCGTCGGCATGCAGCTGCCCCCGGGCATTCTCTGACTAAAACGACTTTCCTTTTAGGGAAAGGTAACCCGTACGCTCTCTAGTTTGAAAAAGCGCTGCGCTTTTTGAACATCCGGCGGGGCTTCGTGCCTTGCCGGATATTTTACTATCTAAGGAAGAAGTTGATTATGATGAAAATACAGAAAGTACCCCAGCAAAAAGGTACCCTTGCCGCTTTCATGAACCTTGTCGAACGGGTCTGCAACAGGCTGCCGCCTCCAGCTATTCTTTTTTGTCTGCTCTTTGTCCTGACCGCCCTGTTGGGCGCCCTCTTTACGGAAATGGGGGTACATCTTGAAAACCCCGCCACCCACCATATCGTCACGGCCCAGAACTTTTTCAGTAAGGCCGGTATCCAGTGGCTCCTCACAAATATGGTGAAGAACTTTACGGGCTTTGCGCCTTTGGGCCTTGTCATTACTATGACCATGGCCATCGGATTTTGTGAGGAATCAGGTCTCTTGGTTTCCCTTTTGAATCGATCCATGCGCCGCGTGCCGCCCGCTCTCGTGCCTTACCTCATCGCCTTTGTCGGGACCTTGGGGAACATTGCTTCTGATACCGCGGCCGTCGTTATCCCGCCCTTGGGTGCCCTTGTTTATCTTGGCGTCAAAAAGCATCCTGTGGCCGGGATGATCGTGGGCTACGCCGGTGCGAACGCTGGTTTTACGGCAAATCTCATGGTCGCTGGTACGGATTCTCTGCTGCAGGGCTTGACAAACGAAGCCATCAAAGGCTTTTTGGGAAATCAGGACTTTGCCGTTGATGTCACCTGCAACTGGTACTTTATGGTTGCCTCCACCTTCCTTGTCGCCCTCGTGATTGGGTGGCTCTCCCAAAAAATTGTAGAACCCCGTTTTGGGACCTATGAAGGGCCCGTGGAAGAGGAGACCGTCGCTGAAATCGGGCCTGCGGAAAAGCGCGGCATAAAAAACGCGGGACTTGTCGTCCTTGTCTTCATCCTCATCGTCGTGGCAGGTTTTTTTACGGGCATCCTTTCCAAAGATGGACATACCCTTGTGGGCTCCCTGCTCCTCAAAGGGCTCATTCCTATCCTCTTTTTTGTCCTCAGTGCGGCAGGCATTGCTTACGGTCTCACCACAGGAAAATTCATGAATCTAAAGGATATCAACAAAGCCATGGTCAAACAAATGAGTGCCATGGGTTCCTACGTTGTTTTCTGCTTTTTCTGCGGCCAGTTCCAGGCCCTTTTTAACTGGACCCATATGGGAACCCTCCTTTCTATCAAAGGGGCGGAGCTGCTCCGGGAAATTGGCTTTACTGGACTTCCCCTCAGCGTGGCCTTTATTCTCATCACGGCGCTCATCAACCTTTTTATGTCAAGTGGTTCTGCCAAATGGGCCATCTTCGCGCCGATCTTTGTCCCGATGTTCATGATGCTCGGGTATCATCCCGCTTATGCCCAGCTCCTTTATCGCCTGGGTGATTCACCGACCAACTGCTTTACTCCCGTCATGCCCTACCTGTGGATGGTCCTTGCCGTAGCCCAGGAAAAATACATGCCCGATATCGCCATCGGAACCCTCGTCTCGAGCCTCGTCCCCCTGGGCCTTGCCCTCCAGGTCATTTGGATCATTTTCCTCATCGCCTGGACCCTCCTGGGAATCCCCATCGGTCCTGGTGTCGGTGCGACGCTGCCGCCAGGAGTCTTGTAAGGGAAAAACAGTCCTAGATGGATTATCGTGTGTACTGCCTTGCGAACATTTTGCAGGGCAGTGTTTTTTTTAAGCCTTTTTCAGCGGTAATGAAAAGGCCCGTGAAAAGGGAATAAAGAAAGAAAAAAGGGGGTTCATAATTTACAGTGGTTACAATTATCGATAAAAGAATTTGGCAAAGCATATAAAATGAAACTATCATATAGTTAATCATGGCTAAATGGATATAAAAAGAAGGTTAGAAAAGACGAATAATTTTTGAGAAGAATTCCTATTATGTCTCTTTGAAATAGACAAATTAATAGAAAAATAAGGAAAATATGATATACAAAAATGAAAATCTGTTATAATAGATACAGAATCAAAAAACGAAATGACCCATCATTTCAGCATCATGCACTTATTTTTTGCAATGCGCAGACAATATGAAAGGTGCTGTCTTTCTTCAACCGACTGATTCGCCCTGTGATCTTGGAATCGCCATCGCGTTATTTCCCTGAACCCTTACCTTATGGATTCTTGTCAATCCAAGGAAATTTCGCCCTGGCCCTTACGGATCCTCCGCCGATGAAGCCATTGCCTGCGGATCCATCAAAGGAGGAACTCAAAAGACATGGAAAAGAAGCTGCAAGAAAAAGCAAGTCTCCTCGATCGTTTTCTGGATACGGTCGAACGGGTGTGCAATAAATTGCCACCTCCTGCCATCTTATTTGGCATTTTATTTGTGATTACGGCGATTGTTGGGGCTCTTTGCACCCAGGCCGGATTTGCACTGGAAAACCCGGCCTCTCACAAACTGGTGGCATCCCAGAACTTCTTTACTAAAGAAGGCATCCAATGGCTTCTCACGACGATGGTGAAGAACTTCACTGGATTTGCCCCCTTGGGCCTTGTTATCACCATGACCCTTGCCATTGGTTTTTGCGAAGAATCAGGCATGCTTTCCGCGCTGCTGCGCCGAAGCATGAAGAACGTACCGCCCTCTCTCGTCCCCTTTATTGTTGCCTTTCTTGGCGTCTGCGGAAACATTGCATCTGATACGGCCATGGTTGTCATTCCGCCCCTTGCGGCTGTTGCCTATATCGGTGTCAAGAAGCACCCTGTTGTTGGGATGATGGTCGGTTTTGCTGGTGCGGAAGCAGGTTTTGGCGCTAACCTCATGATTGCGGGGACCGATTCCCTGCTCCAAGGCCTTACGAACCAAGCCATTGATGGTTTCTTTGGCAAAGCGGGAGTTTTTGCTGTAGACGTGACGTGCAACTGGTACTTCATGTTTGTCTCTACTTTCCTCTGTGCCTTCATGATTGCCCTTGTTTCCATCAAAATCGTAGAGCCGCGCTTTGGCAAATACGAAGGCCCCGGTGCTGATGAGGAACTGGGCGGTGTTTCGGAACTTGAAATCAAAGGACTTAACCGTGCGGGTCTGGTCATTGTCCTTTATATTGCCATCTTGGCTGTTGGCTTTTTCTCGGGCATCCTGTCTAAGGACGGACATACTTTTGTAGGGTCTCCGCTTCTTAAGGGCCTCATTCCCCTTCTCTTTATCATGTTCAGTTTGGCCGGTATTACCTACGGCGTGACAACAAAATCTTTTACCTGCATCAAGGATGTCAACAAAGCGATGGTCCACCAAATGAGCGGGATGGGTGCGTTCGTCGTTTTCTGCTTCTTCTGCGGTCAATTCCAAGCCCTCTTCAGTTGGACCCATCTGGGAACCCTGCTTGCCATTTCAGGGGCTGATTTCCTTGAAACGGTAGGTTTTACGGGGCTTCCCATGTGTGTAGTCTTCATCATCATCACAAGTCTCGTTAATATCTTCATGTCTTCCGGCTCTGCCAAGTGGGCCATTTTCGCACCGATTTTCGTTCCTATGTTCATGCTTTTGGGATATCACCCTGGATTCACTCAATTGCTTTATCGACTGGGCGATTCACCAACAAACTGCTTTACCCCCATGAACCCTTATTTGTGGATGATTCTTTCCGTAGCCCAGGAAAAATATATGCCCAAAGCGGCCATTGGGACCCTTGTATCGAACCTCATTCCGATTGCTGTCTGCCTGCAGATTGCGTGGATTATTTTCCTGATTATTTGGATGACTTTGGGTCTTCCCATTGGACCTGGCGTTACGATGCAGCTGCCTTCTGGCATCCTGTAAGAGTTCGGTTTATTTCTGAGCGCTGGAGCTTTGGCTTCGGCGCTCTTTTCCTGTTGCCTGGAAAAAGTGGGGGAGGAAGGAATCTTTCTTCCTTTTCCCATATTTTTTTATAAAATCCGTTGACAAAAATGCCACTCTTCGATATAATAACGCTTGTGACCGCGTCCTAGGACGCACCAAGATTCCCCGATAGCTCAATGGTAGAGCACTCGACTGTTAATCGAGTTGTTGTAAGT
>ERZ827490.3215-NODE-3215-length-15396-cov-11.748713_pt1 | contig 15396 bp, 8 predicted proteins | sample MGYA00519770_ERZ827490 | MGnify/ENA primary metagenome ERZ827490 (study PRJEB31778, sample SAMEA3449324) | human gut metagenome | biome: human gut; feature: human-associated habitat; material: faeces | place: United Kingdom | collected 2010/2012 ...
GCGTGCTGGACAAGATGGCCGTGAAGATCGGCGGCGGCGAGAACCACCGCATGGGCCTCTTCGACATGATCCTGCTGAAGGACAACCACATCGACTTCGCCGGCGGCATCCGCCCCGCGATCGAAGGTGTGCGCCGATACCTCGCGGCCAAAGGCAAGACGATCCCCATCGAGTGCGAGGTCCGCACGCTGGAAGACATCGACGAGGTGTTCGCGGCGGGCGGCGTCGACCGCATCATGTTCGACAACTTCACCCCCGAAATGACCCGCCGGGCGGTCGAGAAGGTCGCCGGACGCTGCGAAACCGAATCGAGCGGCGGCATCACGCTCGACACGATGCGCGACTATGCCGAGTGCGGCGTCGACTTCATCTCGGTGGGCGCGCTGACGCACCAGATCAAGTCGCTCGACATGTCGCTGAAAGCCTGCGAATAGAGGATGAAACGCCTGCTCCATACGCCGCTGGCGCTGCTCGTGTGGCGCATCGCACTGCTCTACGCGGCGCTGATGCTCTGCCGCGCGGCGTTCTGGGTCTACAACGCCGCCCTGCTCGGTCCGCCGGTGTGGAGTGAACTGGGGCAGCTCGTGGCCGGGTCGCTGAAATTCGACACCGTATCGGTCGTCTATGCCGACGGCGTGTTCATCCTGCTGTCGCTCCTGCCCCTGCACCTGCGCGAACGGCGCTGGTACCGGGGCATGCTGTTCTGGTATTACCTGATCGTCAACGCCGTGCTGATCGCAGCCGCGAATCTCGCCGACACGGTCTATTTCCGCTACACGCAGAAGCGTTTCACGGCCGACGAAATTTTCTTCGCCGACAACGACAACTCGTTGCAGCTGGCCGGAAAGTTCATGGCCGAAAACTGGTATCTCGTGCTGCTGTGGGCGGGACTCGTGGCGTTGCTGGCGTGGGGTTACCGCCGCCGGACGCGCGAGGAGAGCCTTTTGAGACGCGGCTGGGCCTACTATGCCGGCGGCACGGTCGTCTTCGCCCTCGCGGCGGGGCTGAGCGTCGCCGGGATGCGCGGCGGCATGACCCGCATGACCCGTCCGATCACCCTTTCCAACGCCATGCTCTACACGGCGGACAGCGGCAAGGCCAATCTGATTTTAAGCAACCCGTTCTGCATCCTGCGCACTATCGGCAACGCGGGAAGCGTCAAATACAGGAAATATTTCACCCCGGAGGAATTGCCCCAGCGCTTCACGCCCGTGCACCAGCCCGCCGACAGCGCGGCGGTCGATCTCACGGGCCGCAACGTGATGATTTTCATCATGGAGAGCATGTCGGCCGAGCACTCCGCGTTCCTCCATCCGGAACTCTACGCCGACCTCCCGGAAAAAGGCTTCACGCCGTTCCTCGATTCACTGATGCGCAATGGCCTGACATTCAAACGGATGTACGCCAACGGCTCGCGTTCGATCCAGGCCATGCCCTCGGTGCTGGGAAGCATCCCCTCGTTCCGCACGCCGTTCGTACTGATGCCCCAATCGTTGGGCGAGAGCCGCCAGCTGCCCGCCATGCTGGCGGACAAAGGCTATGCGACGGCCTTCTTCTGCGGCTCGGAACGCGGCTCGATGGGCTTCGGGGCCTATGCCCGTTCGGCAGGCGTCGAGCGGCTCGTAAGCCGCGAGGACTACGAGGCGAAGCACGGAACAAGGGATTTCGACGGCTACTGGGGCATCTGGGACGAAGAGTTCCTGCAATTCACGGGCGAGGAGCTGACGGCGATGCCCGAACCTTTCTTCGCCGCGCTGTTCACCCTCTCGTCGCACCACCCGTTCGTCGTACCCGAAAAGTACGCCGCGACGCTGCCCGAGGGCTACACCCGGATTCACAAGGGCGTCGCCTACGACGACCGGGCGTTCCGCCTCTTCTTCCAGCGTTTCGGCGGCGAGGAGTGGTTCCGCCGCACGATCTTCGTCTTCGTGGCCGACCACGTGTCGTCGGAGAAATTCGCGGAGGAGACGCGCTCCTACCCGGGCAACATGCACATCATCGGCTTCATCTACACCCCCGACGGCGCCCTGCGGGGCGAGGTCGGCGAGATCACGCAGCAACTGGACATCATGCCCACCCTGCTGGGACTCACTGGCAACCGGGAGCCTTATTTCGCATTCGGGCGCGACGTGCTGAACGAACCGCAACGGCCCCGCTGGTCGGTCAGCTACGACGGACGGTTCCGCGCGCTGACCGGAGAAGGCGCAATCGTGCTCGACGATTCGGACATGAATGTGCAGGAATGCCCGGCCACCCCGGCCGCCGACAGTCTGGCACAGAATTTCCGGGCGCTGGTCCAGCAGTATTACACCCATATCGAGAAAAAGAGCTATACGGCAAATGATTGAATTCAAACCCGTGCGCCTCGAAGACCGGGCGGTCATCGAGCGTTATACCATGCCCTCGGGCATCTGCAACTGCGACCTCGCCTTCGCCAACATGTACTGCTGGCAGGCGGTGTTCCACAGCGCGTGGGCCGAGATCGGCGGATTCCTGGTGATCCGCTTCCAGATCGACGGCGGCGAGCGCATCGGTTACATGCAGCCCGTCGGCGAGGGCGACTTCGGCCCGATCCTCCCCCTCCTGCGCGAAGACGCCCACGCCCACGGACAGCGGCTGCGGATCATCGGCCTGACGGACGAAGGCCGCGACACGATCCGCCGGATCGTTCCCTGCCATTTCGCGTTCGAGTCGGACCGCGCGCTGGAGGATTACGTCTACAACGCCGACGATCTTCGCAACCTTGCCGGACGCCGCTATCAGCCCAAGCGCAACCACATCAACCGCTTCACGGCCGAATATCCCGACTACTGCTACGAAGAGCTGACGCCCGACCGCTTCGGGGAGTGCATGGCCCTCGAGCGTGAATGGCGCAAGGCCCACGAAGGTCACACCTCGGAGCTGTGCGCCGAGCAGCGGGCCATGCAGCGGGCCTTCGAGCATTTCGAAGAACTGGGGCTGATCGGCGGTTGCATCTACGTCGGCGACCGCCTCGCGGCCTTCACCTACGGCTCGGCGGTCAACGACCACACCTTCGACACCCATGTAGAGAAGGCCGACACGGAGTTCGACGGCGCTTTCACGATCATCAACAAACTCTTCGCACAGCACCTCCCCGAACGTTTCACGCTGATCAACCGTGAGGAGGACCTCGGGCTGGACGGACTGCGGCAGGCCAAACTCTCCTACCACCCGGCGTTCCTCCAGCACAAATTCGCGGCGATCTGCATGCACCCCGACGAAGTGGCCTGCAAAGAGCTTTGGATGAAGGCCTTCGGCGACGACGAGCAGTTCGCCGACTCGTTCATCATGCGCTATTACTCCCGCCGCCGGATGCTGACGGCCGAGGCCGAAGGCCGCATGGCGGCGATGCTCCACCTCCTGCCGTTCCGGACGGAGCTGGGCCGCACGACCTATATTTATGGCGTAGCGACGGACCCGGCGTTCCGGGGACGCGGACTGGCTTCGCAGCTGATGCGCGAAGCGATGCGGCTCATCGCGGAGCGCGGCGACGATGCGGCGTTCCTCATCCCGACGCCCGGCAAGGAGTGGCTCCGGGAATTTTACGGACGCTTCGGGTTCGCTGGCGACGTTCCGGCGAGGTTCGTTTCCGCAGACCGCTTCGACTTCGGCACGGGCGACGCGGCCGCCGACCGGGCGATGGTCTGGCGGCGCGACTCCTCGGTTCCGCTCCCCGAACAGCTCACCGCCTCCTGGCATTCATAGCCTCCGGAACTCACCTCCGCGAGCGTCTTTTCGGCCTGCGCCGGAATCCGTCCGCCACACTGCCGCTCCCGGCGCAGGCGACAGCCCGCCCCGAGCGGCCGGGACCGGTTCCGACAACACCTCCGGTTCCGCCCGCCACTCTTCTCCGCCATGCCGTTTTCCGAGCTGCCGTCACCGAAAAACAGACGCCCAACAGTTTCGCTTCACAACCATTCTACGAATCAAGGGCAACGAAAAAGAGATGAAAGGGAAATGGCAAATCTACCAAACGAAACACGACTAAAAATTAAAATTTTTTATTTGCAAAAAAAATCATCCGATTTTGTTTTTTAATAAAATAAGTTTAATTTTGAAATGTATTCGAAACACAATCGAAACACAAACAAGTTATATTTGAAAAGTTTTTCAGACAGAAGCGACACGGTAAACAGATGGTTACCATATATATAATGGAAGATGCGAAGGCCGGCAGGGCCGCAAACGGAGACTTCGGGACGGAGTCCCCGACCGGGTCTTTCCGGGCCTTCGAGGTGTCCAAACAACCGGATTTACAAAACGCGGACAAATAAAAAAATTATAATCGAAGAACTTAAAATGAAAAACGTATTAAAGTATCTGTTACTGGCACTCATCGCCGTCTCGCAACTCTTCGCCTGCGGCGGCAGCGATGACGAAAAGACCCCCGCGGATAATTTCGACGTGCAATTCACGGTTCCGGGGTCGGTAGACGTCACCGAAGGCGGCGAGTGCACTTTCGCCGTAAGTGGGGGGGGGAAATCGCCCCTGACCACAGACACATTCATTCTTGAGTCGGACGCAGGCATCTCCTACGTCTGCCCCATCGTCAACACCACTTCCGACAGTTTCACCGTACGCCTGGCCGACGGGTGTGAAACGGGTTACTACAAAGTCTTCGTCAAAAGAGACGCGCGCAAAAAATCGTTCGGAAGAATCTACATCAACATCGTCGAAGACATAGATTTCAAACCGGATGCAGGCACCACGGTCTACGGGATCGTGTCGTCGGCCGGCGTCGGCGTGGAGAACGTCGTGGTCTCCGACGGCGCGGAGGTGACCGTCACGAACGAGAAGGGCATCTACCAGCTCAAATCGGCCAAAAAGTGGGGATATGTCTTCATCTCCGTCCCGAGCGGCTACGAAGTTCCGTCCGTCGGGGTGCTCCCGCAGTTCCACCGCGCGCTCAAAAACAGCGCCGACGTCGTCGAACGGGCCGACTTCAAGCTCGAAAAGGTCGACGGACAGGACTCCTACAAGATCTTCATGCTGGGCGACATGCACCTCGCCAACCGAACGGGCGACCTGGGACAGTTCGCCCAGTTCACCTCCGACCTTACGGACTACATGACCCGCCACAAGGGCGAGAAGATGTATGCGCTCACCCTCGGGGACATGACCTGGGACCTCTACTGGTATTCGAACAGCTACTATTTCCCCCAGTACCTGAACACCGTCAACAGCCAGATCAAGAATCTGCAGATCTTCCACACCATGGGCAACCATGACAACGACTTCCAGACCAGGTCGGACTACGATGCGGCGGTCAAATATGTGGATCAGATCTGCCCGACCTACTATTCGTTCAACATCGGCAAGGTCCATTACGTCGTCATGGACGACATTGATTGCAGCAGCTACGACGGGAGCACTTCCCGCAACTATGTCAAGAGCCTCTCCGCCGAGCAGCTGGACTGGCTGGCGAAAGACCTGTCGCACGTGGCCAAGACGACCCCCGTCGTCGTTGCCATGCATGCGCAGGTGTTCTATCCGACCACATCGGGATTCAAGATCGACCACGATCAGGTCAACACCCTGCGGCTTTTCGACATCCTCGACGGATATACCGTCCGCTTCGTGACGGGGCATACCCACAAACTTTTCAACGTGACGCCCGACGCTCCGATCGTGGACGGGCATAACTTCCGGGAGTATAACTCCGGCTCGGTATGCGCTTCGTGGTGGTGGTCCGGCAACCTCACGCCCGGAATCCACATCGGAACCGACGGAACTCCGGGCGGCTACGGCATCTGGGATGTCACGGGAACCGATTTCCAATGTCTCTACAAATCGACCGGATGGCCCGAAGAGTACCAGTTCCGCAGCTACGACCTGAACAACGTGCATTTTTCGATGGCCGACGTTCCGCTGATGCCTTCCGACATCTCCGCTTCGGTCAAGAACGCCTATATGCAATATGTCAACGCCTATCCGCAGAACAACGACAACGAGGTGCTGATCAACATCTGGAACTGGAATTCGGACTGGACGTTGAGCGTCGTCGACGAAAACCGCAAGACGCTGCCCTACACCGAAGTCTGGGCCTACGACCCGCTCCATATCGCGGCGCTCTCGGTCAAGCGGTTCAACAACGCGGGACTCAAGTCGACCCCGTCGTTCATCACCGACAAGTTCACGCACTTCTTCAAGGTGAAGGCGGACGATGCGGACACCGACCTTGTGATCACCGTCAAGGACGAATTCGGAAACGAGTGGACCGAAAACATGCAGCGGCCGAAAGCATTCTCCACGGATGCCTACCGACGCAAGTGATTTTCGCTACATACCCAACCACAATCATCATTTACTAACCAACAAACACAGATCTTATGAGAGTATTAAGACCACTGGTTCTATCTCTTCTTCTGGTATTGGGAGGGGGAATAACAGCCCTTTCGGCCCAGAACAGGGAGGTGTCGGGAAAAGTCCTCGACGCCAATCAACAGCCGCTCGTGGGTGTAGCCGTTCTGGTCGATGGTACGACCAAAGGCGTCACAACCTCTGAAAACGGCACCTTCAAAATCCAGGTTCCGTCGGGAGAAGCCGTTCTCCAGGTCACCTGCCTGGGTTACCTGCCCCAGAAAGTGACGGTTCCCTCAAGCCGGAACAGCATCACGATCTACCTGCAAGAGGACGCCATCATGCTCGATGCAACCGTCGTAATCGGCTACGGTACGCAGAAAAAAGTCAACCTGACCGGCGCCGTTGCGACCGTAGGGAGCAAGGAGCTCGAAAACCGCGTCACCCATTCGCTGGGCAGCATGTTGCAGGGTTCCGTAGCGGGTCTCAACATCACCACCTCCTCGGGTAAACCCGGCAGCACGCCGGCGATCAACATCCGCGGCGTCAACTCGATCAACTCGGCCGACCCGCTCGTGCTGATCGACGGCGTGGTGGGCGACCTGAACCGCGTCAACCCCAACGACGTGGAGTCGATCTCGGTCATCAAGGACGCTTCGGCGGCAGCCGTCTACGGCGCCCGCGCAGCCTTCGGCGTCATCCTGGTCACCACCAAGAACGGCTCGGCCCAGGACGGCAAGGCGACGGTGCGTTACAGCGGCCGTTTCGGCTGGGAGGAGGCCACGACCTCGACCGACTACGAGAACCGCGGTTACTGGTCGGTCTATACGGTCAACAAGTTCTGGCAGGCCGACTCCGGAACGAACTATGTCAAATACAACGATCACGACATGCAGCAGCTGCTGGCGCGCGTGAACGACAGGACCGAGCATCCCGACCGTCCGTGGGTCGTCGAAGAGATCCGCAACGGCCGCAAACAGTGGGTCTACTACGGCAACTACGACTGGTGGGACATGCTCTTCCAGCAGCGTCGGCCCGTGCAGCAGCACAACATCTCGCTCAGCGGCGGCACGAAGGACATCAAATACCTCGTCTCGGGCGCCTATGACCGCCAGGAAGGTATTCAGCGCGCACATCCCGACGTGTATAACAAGTACAACCTGCGTGCGAAACTCGATTTTCGGATCAACCGGTGGGCAACGCTCTCGAACAACACGTCGTTCTTCTCGTCGAATTACAAGTCTCTGGGAGACGGCAGCGTAGACAACACCATCGCTTACAGCGCCCGCCACGCACTGGCCAACTTCCCCATGAAGAACCCCGACGGATCGTGGCTTTACAGCACGCCGTATCTCGATTACAAGATCGCCAACGGACGCCACATCCTGCTCAACGAGGGCACGCACCGCAACGTCGACCGCTCGAACGACTTCTCGAACACGACACGCCTGGTCATCACGCCGTTCAAGACGTTGAGCATCACGGGTGACTTCACCTACCGCCTCTACCAGAACCGCAATACGAGCCGCAGTTCCGCAATGAACTACCGCGAATACCCCGACGGGCCGCTGCTCGCCTACGACACGGGCGCCGGCATGAACCAGCTCGACGAAGTGGTTCAGACGCGCAACTACTATTCGGCCAACGTCTACGCCAACTACGACGAAACGTTCGGCGAGGCGCACCACGTGTCGGCAACCGCCGGATTCAACTACGAAACGTGGTCCAGCAAGAACGTCTCGGTGGCAGGCATCAACCTCTCCTCCATAAACCTCGACGACCTGAATCTGGCAACGGGATCTCCCACGGAGGGCGCTTACGGCGGCGGCCAGAACGAATACGCCCTGGCAGGCTTCTTCGCCCGTATCAACTACGACTACAAAGGGCGCTACCTCTTCGAGGTGAGCGGACGCTACGACGGATCGTCGCGTTTCGCACCGGGCAACCGCTGGGGCCTGTTCCCCTCGGCATCGGCCGGATGGCGCATCTCCGAGGAGCCGTTCTTCGGCAACGCCAAAGACCTGGTGGACAACCTCAAGCTGCGCGCTTCGTTCGGCAGCCTGGGCAACCAGAACGTGTCGTCCTACTACACCTACATGCGCCTGATCACGAACAAGGATTTCAGCAACTACACCTTCGACGGCAGCATAAAGGGCAAATACTCCTCGCTGGGCGCCCCCGTAGCCTCCGACCTGACCTGGGAAACCGCCCAGCAGTGGGACCTGGGTCTGGATCTCACCATGCTGAACAACCGGCTCAACTTCACCGGCGACGTCTACATCCGCGACACGAAGGACATGCTGACCGACGGAATGGCGCTGCCCGGCGTATACGGGGCCGATTCGCCCAGCATGAACTCCGCCGAACTGCGCACGAAGGGTTATGAGCTCTCCGTCAGCTGGCGCGACCAGTTCAAACTCGCCGGCAAACCGTTCGAATACAGCGTCGGTTTCAACCTCAGCGACTACAAGAGCGTCATCACCAAATACGACAACAACCCGAACAAGTCATTGACCAACCTGACAAAGGGAGATTATTACGTCGGCATGGAGATCGGCGAAATCTGGGGCTTCAAGACCGACGGGTTCTTCAAGACCACCGAAGAGGCGCAGGCCTATGCCAAAGAGGTCAACCTGAGTTACAGCACGGGCCGTCTGACCGGCGGCTGGCAGGCCGGCGACCTGAAGTTCGTCGACCTCGACGGCAACGGCGTCTGGGGAGTCGGCAACGACACCGTCGACAAGCCGGGCGACCGGACGATCCTGGGCAACTCGCTCCCGACGCTCTCCTACGGCATCAACGCCTCGATCCGCTGGATGGGCTTCGACGCTTCGGTCTTCTTCCAGGGAACCGGCAACCACTACTGGTATCCCCACGGAGAAATGATGCCTTTCTGGGGCTGCTATTCCTATCCCTACCTCTCCTACCTCCCGACGGATTTCCTCGGCAAGGTATGGGCGGAGGACAATCCCAACTCCTATTTCCCGCGCGCAAGAGCCTATTCTTCATCGGGAGGTTATCTGAGCAAGGTCAACGACCGTTACCTGCAAAATATCCGCTACCTGCGCCTGAAAAACCTGACCGTCGGCTACACGATCCCCGCGACCCTCACCAAGAAGGCCGGCATCGACCAGATCCGCATCTATTTCTCGGGCGAGAACCTCTGCTACTGGTCGCCGCTCAAAAAGAACTCCAAGTACGTCGATCCCGAAGCGGCTATCAACCGTTCCGGCGTGAACAACAACGCCTACTATCCGTGGGCCAAGACGTTCATGTTCGGCATCGACATCACCTTCTAATAATTTCAAAATCCGAATACCATGAAGCGATTAATCATACTGGCAGCAACGCTGATTGCAGGATTATCGGCCTGCGACTCCCTGCTGGACAAAGAACCGTTGGATCGGGTGACGCAGTTCGACTATTTCAAGACGAGAAGCGACCTGGAACTCTTCTCCAACCCCTTTTACGACAACCTGCTGGACAAGACGCCCTACGATGAGCAGAACGACCTGCTCGTTCAGATGACCCTCTCCGATGTTCTCTACGGAGGCGACAAGCGCACCGTTCCGAACACCGGCGGCGGCTGGTCGTGGGGCAACCTGCGCCGCATAAACACCCTGCTGGAATATGTCGATCAATGCGAGGACAAGAAGGCCGTGACCGAATATACGGCCCTGGCCAAATTCTTCCGCGCCGCCTTCTATTTCGACAAGGTGAAACGCTTCGGCGACGTGCCCTGGTACGAGGTGCAGCTCGGCTCGGCCGACGAAGCGCTCTACAAACCGCGCGATTCACGCGAACTGATCATGACCAATATGATCAAGGATATCGACGAAGCCATCAACAGCGGCGGTCTTACGGAGGATATATCGACCTACCGCGTCAACAAATGGGCGGCGCTGGCGCTGAAAGCGCGGTTCTGCCTCTTCGAGGGAACCTACCGCAAATACCACGGCATCAACCTCGAAGGACATGACTACACCTATTATCTGGAGGAAGCCGCCAAGGCCGCCAAAACGATCATCGACGAAGGTCCCTACAAGCTCTACTCCACCAAAAATCCGGACAAGGACTACATGATGCTCTTCGCACAGGAGAATGCCAGCACCGAAGAGTATATCCTCGCCATCCGGAACAGCTACGAGGCCCAGGTCTACCACAATGCGACGGCCTACACGCTGCTGCCGACACAGGGCCGCCCGGGCTACACCCGCAAATTCATCAACATGTACCTGATGAAGGACGGCACGGCATTCACCGACAAATTTAAGACAGAGTGGCAAACAATGCCTTTCACCGAGGAGGTGAAGGACCGCGACCCGCGCCTGGCGCAGTCGATCCGCACCCCGGGTTACAAGCGCATCGGCGCCAAACGGGTGCAGGGTCCCGATCTCGGCGTCACGATCACCGGCTACCAACCCATCAAATTCGTTCAGGACACGACGGCCTCGGGAGGACAGATCGACCGCAACGACCGTTCGACCTGCGACATGCCGGTTTTCCGCTATGCCGAAGTGCTGCTCAACTATGCCGAAGCCAAGGCCGAACTGGGATCGCTCTCGCCTGATGATCTGAATATCACCGTCAACGAAATCCGAAGCCGGGCGGGGATGCCGGCCCTCACCATGAGGGATCTCGACAAACAACCCGACTGGTATCTTTCGTCCGAGGAGTACGGCTATCCCAATGTGACCGGCTCCAACGAAATCGTAAACGCCATTCTGGAAATCCGCCGCGAACGAACCGTCGAGCTGATCCAGGAGGGTTTCCGCCTTCAGGATCTGTATCGCTGGAAAGCCGGCTATTGCATCGACCAGGCCATTTCCGGCATGTATTTCCCGGGCCCCGGCGAATACAAGCTTGCGGGCAAAGAAACGGCCGATCTGATTCTCTATAAGGCAGGAGAGACCAAACCCCAAGCCGGCGAAGGAGTTTCGGTATACGAACTCGGTTCGGACATCATTCTCTCCGAGGGGGACAAAGGCTATGTCTACTATCATAAAACCGTAGAGAATCTGCGCACTCCGTTCAACGAGGAACGCGATTACCTCTACCCGATTCCCAGCGGCGAGCGTTCGCTCAACCCGAACCTCACGCAGAATCCGGGATGGAGCGACGGACTCGATTTTTAAGTCGGAAATAACCTAAAAAACAAGATTATGAGATTTGTAAAATATATGACAGCCCCGATCCTCATGGCGGCCCTATGTTCCTTCTGGGGCTGCGACAAGGATGAGGACCACCTTTCCGAAGCTGTTCTGGCGAGCGCCAACACCTTGAATTTCGAAGCGGAAAGAGCGGCGGAAAAGATCATCACCATCTATGCCGACGCCGACTGGGTGACGGAAGTCCCCGACTGGGTGACGGTCACGCCCAACTCGGGAACCGGCGTCATGGACGTGACGGTTTCGGTGACCGACAACATGCGCGACGGCGCGGAGGACAATCCCCGCAAGGCCACCCTCGTCTTCAAGGGACGGACTCTTGCAAGCCGCGCACAGGTGCTCATCACGCAGAACGGAGACAAATACCGCGATGTGAAGGAGTACACGGCAGGTGAACTCGCCGCCCTGGCGGACGAAACGGTCATTTCCGTACCGTCGGCGATCGTCGTGGCCGTGACGACCAAAGGCTTCGTCATCAGCGACGACAAAAACACGGACAATATCTTCGTCTCGGACGCCACGACGGTTGCCGTCGGCGACAAGATTTCGCTCTTGGGCACCAAGTCGTCCGACTCGCAGAAACTCGCTACGGTAATCGACTGCGACGAGGTGACGGTTCTGTCCGGCGGAGCGGTGAACTACCCCGAACCGGAGGACATCAGCGCAAAGATCGACGACTACACCTCCTCCAAACGGGGCTACGTCACCGTCAAGGGCGTTTTCAACGGCAGCACCCTCACCGTTTCGGAGGATGCCAAGTACTCGGTCAGCGTCGTGGACGCCCCGTCGAGTCTGGGCCTTTCCTCCCTGACCGGCCATATCGTAACCGTCACGGGCTACTACGCCGGTTTGGCCGAGCCTGTACAGCGCATCATGGCCACCGATGTCGAGGACAACGGCCTGAACGAGATCGTCTATTTCCTGGAGAACTTCGAATGGCTCGAACCGTGGTCCGTAGCAAGCGGTGTCGGCCAAACGGTCGAGACGGATAACCTCGATGCAAAAGCGACAGCGCTTACCTCCATAACTGTCGATGGAGTGACGGCATTCGACGCTGTCGAAAAACTCGGTTACAAGTTTATCTACGACAAGAACGACAACAAACGCATCTACCTCCAGCAGAACTACCTCAAATTCGGCAAGGCCGGCTATCACGCAGGTATCATTCTTCCTCCGATAGACGGGGTTCCCGAAGCAAAGGACAATGTGACACTCTCGTTCGACTGGTGCGGAATGCGCCAGGGGTCCGGCAAGATCGACCCCGTCAATCTGATCGTCATCTTCGAGAACGGCAGCGACAAAGTGCAGATCGACATACCCGAACTGGGATGGGAGGATGGTCACAAGCTCGAATGGGTTCGCGCCGAAGTCAGCCTGAAGGGCATTACGGTCAACAAGGATACGAAGATCACCATTACGCAGACGCAGTGGGAAGTCGGAACAGCCAACCGCTGGTTCCTCGACAATATCAAAATATCCGAACCGATCAAACTCTGATAACAGGAACCCTGTAAAACGAAATCAGCCGTTGACCCGTGAGTCAACGGCTGATTTTTTTCAGCGGAGGCGCAAAAAAACCGAAGTTTTCGCTCCGTTCCGCCGGCTACCGGCCCGCTCGCCGGAGGAAACACTCGATCGTGTTCTCCATCAGGCAGCAGATCGTCATAGGCCCGACGCCGCCCGGCACGGGCGTGATCACCGAGGCCTTGGGTTCGATGGCCGCGAAATCGACATCGCCGCACAGTTTGCCCGTCTCCGGGTCGCGGTTCACCCCCACGTCGATCACCACGGCGCCCGGCGACACCATCTCCGCCGTGACGAACCTCGGCCGACCGATGGCCACCACCAGAATCTCCGCCCCGCGCGTCACTTCGGCGAGGTTGCGCGTACGGCTGTGGGCCATCGTCACCGTAGCGTTCGCGTCCAGGAGCAGTTTCGACACGGGAAGTCCCACGATATTGCTGCGGCCGATCACCACGGCGCGTTTGCCGGCGATCTCCACGCCTGCGGCCCGCAGCATCTTGAGAATGCCTTTCGGGGTGCAGGGGAGCGTGCAGGGCTGTTTCTGCCACAGCGCCGCAACGTTCAGGGGATGGAAGCCGTCGACATCCTTCTGTTTGTCGATGGCGGCGATCACCTTGTCCTCGTCGATATGTTTCGGAAGGGGCAGCTGGACCAGAATGCCGTCCACCTCGTCGTCGAGGTTCAGGGCCGTGATGATGTCCAGCAGTTCGGCCTCGGAAACGGACTCGGGCTTTCGGATCGTGGTATTGCGGATGCCCACCTCGGCCGAAGCCTTGGCCTTGCCCGTCACATAGCTCACGCTGCCGGGGTCCTCGCCCACGAGGATGACAACCAGATGGGGCACACGGCCGTATTTCGCGGGGAAGGTCTTCACCTCGTCCGCCATTTCAAGTTTCAGTTTCGCTGAAAGTTCTTTTCCGCTGATTATTTTTGCCATATATCGCTCGTATTATCTTTCCAAATCGTCGAAAGCCCGGTGGCCGATGTCGGTGCGGTGGAACAGATTGTCGCAGTCGATGCGGGCCACGTCGGCCAACGCATTCCTCCGCGCTTCGGCCAGGTCCCTGCCCTTGCCCACCACGAACAGCACGCGGCCTCCGTTGGTGAGAATCCGCCCGCCGTCGGCCCGGGTCCCCATGTGATAAACAGCCCCTTCGACGCGGTCCAGGCCCTTGATCTCGTGTCCTTTTTCGTAGTCGCCCGGATAGCCCTTCGAGGCCAGCACGATGCCCAGCGCGGCGAAATCGTGCCACTCCAGCTGCGTATCGCGTCCCTCGGCCACGGCACAGAAGATGTCGACGATGTCGCTCTTCAGGCGCGGCAGCACCACCTCGGTCTCGGGATCGCCGAAACGGGCGTTGAACTCGATGACCTCGATACCCCGCGCAGTCTTCATCAGTCCGCCGTAGAGCACGCCCTCGAAGGGACACCCCTCGGCGATCATTGCGTCGGCCACGGGCTGCATGATCTTCTCCAGCGCATAGCGTTCGTCCTCCGCCGTCACGAACGGCAGGGGCGAATAGGCGCCCATACCGCCCGTATTGGGACCCTCGTCGCCGTCGTAGGCCCGTTTGTGGTCCTGCGCCAGCGCCATCGGCCACACCTTGTGTCCCGAAACGAAGCACATGAACGAAAACTCGGGACCTTCGAGGTAATCCTCGACGACCACCTTGCCCTCGCCGAACTTGTCGTCGAGCAACATATCCCGCAACGCCGCTTCGGCCTCGGCCATCGTCCGGGCGATCACCACGCCTTTTCCGGCGGCCAGTCCGTCGTATTTCAGCACTGCGGGCAGAGGACGCCCCTGCACATAGGCCAGCGCCCCGGCATAGTCGGTGAATGCGCGGAATCCGGCTGTCGGGATGGCATATTTAGCCATCAGCCGTTTGGCGAACTCCTTCGACGATTCGATGCGCGCCGCTGCCTTCGTCGGACCGAAGATGCGCAGCCCCGCGGCCCTGAAGCAGTCGACGACACCCGCCGCCAGCGCCACTTCGGGACCCACGACCGTGAGGCCGATGCCCCGCTCCGCGGCAAAGTCACGCAGGCGTTCCACCTCGGTTTCACGAATGGCCACGCACTCGGCCTGCCGGGCGATGCCCGCATTCCCGGGTGCGCAGTAAATTTTTTCAACCTGCGGCGAACGCGACAGCGCGTCGACAATGGCGTGTTCGCGGCCTCCGCCGCCGATAACCAGTACCTTCATAAACAAAATTCCTTTTTATCGCAGAATAAACTCCGCAGATTCCGGCACTTTTTTCCGCAAAAAGTGCCACAAAAACTCTCCGACGATACCTCCGCCTGCCCGGAACGGTCTAACGCTGGCTTCGGGCGACTATTCGCGGGTTTGTAAACAAACCGTCCCCTCCGCTCGCGCTTTTAG
>ERZ827490.3222-NODE-3222-length-15356-cov-6.145546_pt1 | contig 15356 bp, 10 predicted proteins | sample MGYA00519770_ERZ827490 | MGnify/ENA primary metagenome ERZ827490 (study PRJEB31778, sample SAMEA3449324) | human gut metagenome | biome: human gut; feature: human-associated habitat; material: faeces | place: United Kingdom | collected 2010/2012 ...
TACAAGCATCTCTTCTTTTAATTCATCATAATTATAGGAACATATATCTTTCTTACTCATGGTTCACCCTTTTTATTATTGCTATGTAGAATCCATCTCCTGCATCTTTACCCGGAATCATCTGTTTGTCTTTCACCAGTTCAAATTCCGGATATTCTTTCAGGAACCATTCTACATTCCCCTCATTCTCTTCTCTGTGTATGGTACAGGTACTATACAGAAGCTTCCCGTCCGGTTTTACATAATCCTTTACCACCGACAGGATCTTCCTCTGTAATTCCACCAAGTCAGCTTCCGTCTTTTCATTCATCTTATAACGCAGATCCGGTTTCTTTCCAAGTACACCAAGTCCGGAACACGGAAGATCTGCGATTACAATATCTGCACTCTTTTTCTTATCCGGATCATACACGGTTGCATCCTGGCATACTGCCTCAATATTGGTAAGGCCGCTTCTTTCGATGTTGTCCCGGATCAGATCGACTTTATATTCAGTCAAATCTCTTGCTTCCACATGGCCGGTTCCGTTCAGAAGTTCTGCGATATGTATGGATTTTCCACCCGGTGCAGCACACACATCCAGTACCTGGTCTCCTTCTTTCACTCCTGACCATAATGCTACCTGCATAGAACTTAAATCCTGCACCTGATAAAGTCCTTCGCAGAAGCTTGGAAGTGCGGACAGGTGATCATATCCTGACAGATATAATGCACACGGAATCTCCGGCACTTCACCAACCGTTACACCCTCTTTTTTCAGGATTCCGACCAGATCTTCTTTTTTGATCTTATGTTCATTAAACCGGACTGTTAATGGCTTTTCTTCCAGAAATGCACTTCCGATTGTCTTTACTGTCTCTTCGTCGTATACGTTCAGCCATTGTTTGACCAGCCATTCCGGCAGCGAATACTTCACGGAAAGGTAAGACACCTTATCCTTCTCATCAGGATAGTTAATCTTGTCAAGATTCCTGCTGATATTTCGGAGCACTCCGTTGACGAATCCTTTCAGATTCACGAATCCTCTTTTGCCTGCAAGCTTCACCGCTTCATTACAGATTGCCGAATCCGGTACGCTGTCCATATATTTCATCTGATACACCGAACTTCTTAAGATCGTTCGTATCAACGGTTTCATCTTATTTACTTTTACCTTTGAAAACAGATTAATGATATAGTCGATCTCAATCATGCGTTCCAGGGTTCCATTTACCACTCTTGTGATAAATGCACGTTCTCGTTTGTCCAGATACTGATATTTATCCAGAACATTCTTTATAACAATATGGCTGTACTCACCGTCTCTCGTGATCTGAAGCAGCATGTCCAGCACTAATTCTCTTTCATTTACAGACGCCTGCATACGTCCCCTCCTCTTCCCATAGATATACAATCAGGGAAGCGGTTTATATCCCCTTCCCTTTCGTTAATTAATCGTTTCTTCGATTTCCAGTCAGAAGCAGTATACGCAGAAGCTGCAGAATTGCAGATGCTGCTCCGGCTACATAAGTAAGTGCTGCCGCTGTCAGCACCTTTCTGGTATCTCTGACTTCATCCTCATACAACATGCCTGTATTACCAAGGATCTTTAATGCTCTGTGCGACGCATCAAATTCCACTGGTAATGTCACAATCTGGAATAACACTGCAAGTGAAAATGCAAGGATTCCAAGATTGATGAACAGTGAAGAGGTCGTACTGCTGTTGAAGAAAAATCCAAGGATAATTAACGGCCACGCGATCGAACTTCCGAAATTCGCCACCGGCACCAGGCTGCTTCTTAACTTCAGCGGCACATATCCCGTCGCATGCTGTACTGCATGCCCGCATTCATGCGCTGCTACGCCAAGTGCTGCTACTGATGTAGAATTATACGTTGCATCCGAAAGTCTCAGCGTCTTTGTTCTTGGATCATAATGGTCAGTGAGATTGCCGGAAATATGCTCGATCCGCACATCATACAGTCCTTCCCTGTGAAGGATCTGCTCTGCAGCATCTCTTCCTGTCATACCGGAATGATTCCTTACTCTGGAATATCTGCTGAATGTGGAATTCATCTTCGCAGATGCGATCAGGCAGATCACGACACCAATCAGCACTAATATATACGTTGGATCAAAATACATTGGATAATACATAATTATCAGCCTCCTTGCTCTCTATGACCTGCATTATATATGAAAATTTCCCCAAATAGCAGGTTTTCATACATTTTTAACAATTCTTAATCATTTGTGAAGAAAGTTCACATCCTGTTTCGATCTGATAACCTCGTAAGAAAGCGTCCGCTTCCATTCTCTTCTTTCCCGGGATCTGAAGTACCAGTACTTTCAGAAGTCCGTCTCCTGTCTGTACAGAAAATCCGTCTTTTTCCACTTTCACGATTGTTCCCGGGGTTGCATCGGTATTCTCATCCAGAACTTTTGCTTCCCAGATTTTCATGACTTTACCATTCCAGTCTGTGTAAGCACTCGGCCATGGATTCAGACCCCGGATCAGACATTCGATTGCCTTCGCAGACTTGCTCCAATCGATATCTCCGAGCTTTTTGTCCAGCATTTTCGCATATGCTGTCGGGCTTTCTCCCTGTGTTTCCCACGTTGCGGTCTTATCTTCCAGTGCCTTTAATGTCTCAACACAGAGCTTTGCACCTGCTTTAGCAAGCTTGTCATGAAGGCTTCCGCCTGTCTCATCTTCTGCCAGTGGCACTTCTGTCTTCATGATCATATCTCCCGTATCCAGGCCTTCATTCATCTGCATCGTCGTTACACCAGACACTTTATCCCCGTTGATAACTGCCCACTGAATCGGAGCCGCACCACGGTAACTTGGCAATAAGGACGCATGTACATTGATGCATCCGTATGGTGTCATCTCAAGAATTTCTTTTGGAAGGATCTGTCCGAATGCGATAACGACCATGATATCTGCATTATATTTGCGAAGTTCTTCTACGGCCTGCGCTTCTCTGATCTTCACCGGCTGAAAGACCGGGATTCCATGTGCCAGTGCTGCTTCTTTGACCGGTGTATACTGCATCTTGCCGCCACGTCCCTTCGGCTTATCCGGCTGTGTGACTGCAAGTACGACTTCATGTCCGGCTTCGATCAGTGCTTCCAGTGTTCCGACCGAAAAGTCCGGTGTTCCCATGAATATTACTTTCATGCTATTCTTCCTCCTCATAGTTCACGTCATGTACTTCACCCTCTACCAGTCTGGTATATAACTTACCATCCAGATGGTCGATTTCATGACAGAATGCTCTTGCAAGGAGACCTTCTCCTTCCAGGATCACTTCTTCCATATCTTCATTCAATGCTTTTACTTTCGCATAATTCGGTCTTGTCACGATTCCTGCTTTTCCAGGAAGGCTTAAGCATCCTTCTTCGCCTGTCTGTTCTCCGGATGTCTCCAGGATCACCGGATTGATCAGGACGATCGGTCCTTCTCCGATATCAATGACTACGATACGCTTCAGGATCCCAACCTGTGGTGCCGCAAGCCCTACGCCCATTGCTTCATACATGGTATCTAACATGTCGTTGATCAGTACTTTTGTGCGAAGCGTCATCTTCGTTACTTCTTTACATTCTTTATTCAGAACTTCATCCCCAAATTCTCTGATTGTTCTAAGTGCCATCTCTTTTGTCTCCTTTATCTTTTAAAAAATATTCATCGGATTAAAGTCAAACTGTATCCTCATGTTCGCAAATCCTCTGTTGATCTCGATATAGCGTTCCATATGGTTCTTGATCCGCACAAGCACCTGATATTCCTCACTTTTCAGATATATGACTTTCCGGTAAACGTCATTGACTTTTCCAACCGACGGACTTGCCGGTCCGATTACCTGCACTTCTCCGTCTGCGCTTACCCGGATTGCATATTTCTTCAGATATTCTGCTGCCATTGTAAGCTTATTTTCATCAGATCCGGTCATCAGGACTGCCATCAGCTGTGATGCCGGCGGATATCCCATCAGATCCCGGTAATTCATCTCTTTTTCATAGAAGCCTTCGTAATCCTGTCTCGCTGCCATCCGAATACTGTAATGATCCGGACTGTAAGTCTGTATTATTACCTCCCCCGGACGTCTGCCTCGTCCCGCACGGCCCGCCGCCTGTGTCAGAAGTTGGAATGTACGTTCTCCGGAACGGTAATCATCCGAATACAGCGACATATCTGCCGCCAGAACACCGACCAGCGTCACATTTGGAAAATCATGTCCTTTTACGATCATCTGTGTCCCGATCATGATATCTGCTTCTTCGTCTGCGAATTTCGCCAGGATTTTCTCATGTCCGCCTTTGTTCTTCGTGGTATCCATGTCCATCCGAAGAACCCTTGCCTGTGGGAATTCCCGCTTCACCAGATCTTCAATCTGCTGTGTTCCCGCCCGGAACCCTCCGATATACGGAGAACCGCACACCGGACAATTCTTAACAATCTGTGTCTCATACCCACAGTAATGACAGACCATTTTTCCGCCCCGGTGTACCGACAGTGATACATCACAGTGAGGACATTTTACTACATATCCACAGGCTCTGCAAGAAACAAAGCCTGCGTATCCTCTCCGGTTCAGGAATAACATTATCTGTTCCTTCTTCTCCAGCCGATCCTGCATCAGTACTTTTAACCGGTCACTTAAGATAGAACGGTTCCCATGCTTTAATTCTTCCCGCATATCTGCCACATATACTTCCGGGAGTGCCTGCTTCCCGGTGCGGTTCCTAAGCCTCAGCATCTGATATCTGCCACACTCACACGCATAAAATGCTTCCAGAGACGGAGTTGCCGAACCAAGTACTACACTTGCGCCCTCCATCCGTGCTCTTTCGATTGCCGTCTCTCTTGCATGAAATCTCGGTACCTGTTCACTCTTATAAGTCGGTTCATGCTCTTCGTCAATGACGATCAGTCCCAGTCGTTCGAACGGTGTGAACAGAGCCGATCTCGGACCAATCATGATATCGACTTCACCTTTTTTCACACGTTCCATCTGATCATAACGCTCTCCCTGTGACATCCTGGAATTCAGGATAGACACCCGTCCGCCAAATCTTGTGTAGAACCGCATCACGGTCTGATAGGTCAGTGCTATCTCCGGAATCAGTACGATTGCCTGTCTGCCCTCACTTAGGACTTTATCGATCATTTCCATATATACTTCTGTCTTGCCGCTTCCTGTCACCCCGTATAACAGATAAGTCTTACGGATTCCCTGCTCATAATCCTTCGAAAATGTCCGGATTGCCGCCTGCTGTTCTTCTGTATAAATGATTTCTTTTTGCTCTTTCTGCTGATAAATCACCGGGTTACGGTATACTTGTTCCGATTCCAGTGCCAGAACCTTCTGCTCTTCCAGTGCCCTTACCACACTTCTCGTCAGATTCAGCTTATGGATCAGAAAATCATAATCCTGTTCCGGCTGATCCAGAAGTGCCGCCAGAAGTCTGGCTCTTGCTTTCTGATTCTTGTGCAGATACAGTTCCAGCTTTTCTTTTCCCTCTGCTTCCGGCAAAAGAAGCCGTACCTTCTGCTTTTCCTTTGCTTTTTCTTTCTTCTTGATCGGAAGTACCGTCTTCAGTGCCTGGATCATCGTTCCCCCGTAAGATTCCTTCATCCAGGCTGCCAGTGCAACAAGTTTACTTTCAATCGCCACACTTTCTTCGGCAATTTTTAAGACCTCTTTCATCTTCTCCGGTGCATACTCCGCACGTTCGGAGAATCCGGTTACATAGCCTTTGATTTCTTTATTTCCCATGCCGAACGGAACTACAACTTCCATTCCAACCTTAAGCATCCCCTCCAGATGAGAGGGGATGCGGTATTGAAAGACTTTATCTAATTTTTCATGCGTAATATCAACGATAATATCAGCGTACATTTATTTCTTTAATTCCTCTAATACTTCCTTGATCAGAACACGTTCATCCATATCGTGTTTCACACCCTTGATTTCCTGATATGTCTCATGTCCCTTTCCTGCCAGAATGATGACATCTCCAGGCTGGCCGTGTTCGATCGCATACTTGATTGCTTCTTTTCTGTCACAGATCGTGATGTATTTTCCATCTGTCTTCTTCATTCCTACTACAATGTCATCGATGATCGCCTGTGGTTCTTCAAATCTCGGGTTATCAGATGTGATGATCGTAAAGTCGGATAATTTACCGGATACTTCCCCCATCTCGTAACGTCTGGTCTTAGATCTGTTGCCGCCGCAACCGAATACGGTCACGATTCTTTCCGGATGATAATCTCTTAATGTATCCAGAAGACTTTCGAGTGCCATGGCATTGTGTGCATAGTCGATCATCAATGTAAAGTCATCAGATACTTTGATCATCTCGATACGGCCTTTGACCCTTGCAACCTTCAGCGCCTTCTTAATATCTTCTACCGGCACACCGAAATGTCTGCATACGGCAATTGCTGTCAGTGAGTTATATACACTGAAGTCTCCGGGAATGTCGATCTCTACATCAAAGTCCATAAGTCCTGCTACATGATACTGTACTCCAAGGTATCCAGGTCTTGAGATGTGCTTTACATCCGTTGCACGAATATCTGCTTTTTCAGAAAATCCAAATGTTTCCACTTTGCATGTTGCGTCTTTGAATATATCTTCGAACCATTTATCATCTACATTACCGATTCCGATCTTACACTGCTTGAATAACAGGCTCTTACAATATTTATATTCATTGAAATCTTTGTGCTCATTCGGTCCGATATGATCTTCTCCAAGGTTCGTAAAGATTCCGATCTCAAATGGAATTCCTGCGGTACGATCCAGTTTCAGCCCCTGTGAAGAAACTTCCATAACTACACATTCGCAGCCTTCTTCTACCATCTCTGAAAAATATTTCTGAATGGTATAAGATTCCGGCGTTGTATTATTTGCCGGGATACTCTTATCTCCGATGATTGCCTCAATCGTACCGATCAGTCCGACTTTGATGCCGACTTCTTCCAGAATGGATTTCACCATATAGGTTGTCGTTGTCTTTCCTTTTGTTCCTGTGATACCGATGACTTTCAGCTTCTCTGCCGGATATCCGAAATATGCTGCCGAAGTTAATGCCAGTGCGTAACGGGTATTCTCTACCTTAATGACTGTCAATCCTTCCGGTGCTTCTACATCTTTTTCTACGATCACAGCCGCTGCTCCTTTTTCCGCAACCTGCTGTACATAAGCATGTCCGTCGGAAACCGCTCCGCTGATGCATACGAACACGCTTCCTTCTGTCACTTTACGTGAATCGTTGATCAGTTCTGTGACTTCAATCTGGTCGTCTCCCTGTACTACTTCATATTTTAAACGTTCCAGTAACTGGGTTAATTTCATCTGATTGCCTCCTATTTTCCTACAATATCATAAGTATACCATCATTTTTCCATGCAGCAAAGGAAAAATTATGTTATAGTAATAGTTAGAATATTTTGAAAAAATAAGAAAAGGGGAATGTAACTTATGAAAGCTTATGAAAGATTACTGAAATATGTCGTTGTCCGTACACCAAGTGACGAAAACAGCGAAACTGTACCATCTTCTGTATGCCAGTTCGATCTTGCAAGACTTCTGGAAGCGGAAATGAAAGATCTTGGACTGACGGATGTTGTTCTGGATGACCAGTGTTATCTGTATGGCAAGCTTCCGGCTACCGCAGGTCTGGAGGACAAACCGGCGATTGGATTCATCGCACATATGGACACTGTATCTGATTACTGTGACCATGATATCAAACCAATCGTTACTGAAAATTATGACGGTGGCGAGCTTAAGCTTGGAACAAGTGATACTGTATTAAGTCCTAAGAACTTCCCACATCTGGAAAGTCTTAAGGGACGTACACTGATCACCTCCGATGGAACAACGGTTCTCGGTGCAGACGACAAAGCCGGAATTGCTGAGATCTTAACTATGATCGAACGTGTACAGGAAGAAAAGATTCCTCACGGACCTCTGTGCGTTGCATTTACACCGGATGAAGAGATCGGTACCGGTGCTTCTCACTTCAACGTAGAACAGTTTGGTGCAGACTATGGATACACACTGGACGGTGATACCGAAGGTGAGATCCAGTACGAGAACTTCAATGCTTGTAAGGCTGATTTTGTGATCAAAGGATTCAACGTGCATCCTGGCTCTTCCAAAGATACCATGATCAATGCAAGTCTTGTAGCTATGGAAATCAACAACGCACTTCCATCTATGGAAACACCTCGCGGAACAGAAGACTATGAAGGATTTTATCATCTGGTAAGTATGTCCGGAGAAGTTGCGGAAGCTGAACTTCATTATATCGTAAGAGACCATGACAAAGATCTCTTTGAAGCGAAGAAAAAGACTTTAAAATTAATCGAGAAAGACATGAATGAAAAATGGGGCGAAGGTACTGTAACACTTACCATTTCTGAACAGTACCGTAACATGGCTGAGATTATCTCTACCTGTATGCATCTGATTGACAATGCGAAAAAAGCATGTGAAAATGCAGATGTGACACCACTTGTACTTCCGATCCGCGGCGGTACAGACGGATGCCAGTTAAGCTTCAAGGGACTGCCTTGCCCGAACCTTGGAACAGGCGGACATGCTTATCACGGACCTTATGAACATATTACTGTAGAGGGTATGGATAAGAGTGTGGATGTGGTTACAGAGCTTGTAAAATTATATGCAGAATAAATATTCTCTTTTCAATGTAAGAAGACCAGCCGGTAATTGGCTGGTCTTCTTATTTTTATATTTGTTTTAAAAAGTCCATGGTCCGTTTCCGGAGCCTTTTACTGGATAGAAGATTTTTTCAAAAATCTTTTCCAAGGAACCGCTTATTCCACGTTAAAACACGCACCGGTAACTGCATATGGAAGCAACATCCGGAATATCGGTCTCCTTATCGGATCACTGATTTCGATATTATTCAGTAAGCGGTTCAGTATTAAAAAAATCCGTTTCGGCAAACAAGTTCTGGTATCTGAAGGATATTACAAATAGAAAAAGTGTATGGTTTTTCACATTTGACCATACACTTCTTTATTTTACAGTTCAATATCCGGAATTTCTTCCTTGAATCCCTCTCCCACAACTTCATTGGATTCTACGATGATTGTAAATGCTTTCGGGTCGATGGTATGCACCATCTTTTTAATAGTATACATTTGCTTATTATTACATGCACACATTACGACGTCTTTGTTTTTCTTAGAGTAGCTTCCCATTCCTTTCAGAATTGTGGAACCTCTTCCTGAGTAGGCATCTATCTGTTCTGCGATCTCGGCACCTTTATCGGTTACGATCAGGGTCATCTTTCCTTCGTCAATACCATACATGATTCTGTCCATTACCATTGCCATCAGATAAGTAACGATGACACCGTAGATCAGGCCGTCCACATCCTTGAATACCAGTACTGTTCCAAGGATGATCGTACAGATATCAAGAACAAATGTAATGATTCCAAGTGTAATGTGTGGTTTGACTTTCTTGATCGCTACGCTGATGAAGTCCTGTCCGCCTGTTGAAGAACCTCTCATGAAGATCATAGCGTATCCGATTCCACATAACACACCCATGCACAGAGCGGCCAGCAGTCTGCTGCCGTTATAGACTGGGAACAGTGGTGCTACGTAGTCCATCAATAATGACGAAATGATCATCGATTTCATAGATTTTAAGAAAAATTCTTTTCCTAAAAATTTATAACAGAAGATTGCAACAGGTACGTTCAGAATAATGGTTCCGGCACCGACCGGCAATCCGAATATGTGATACAGAATGATCGCGATACCGGAAAATCCGGCTACCGGGAAATCTGCATTCAGCGCAAAGTTATAGATACCAACTGCGATGATCATACCTGCTACGATATCCACAAGGATATCAATGAATAATTCTTTCCAATTTACATTTTTCATTTCCATTCCTCCTAGATTTATTTTTACATTTTCCGCGGACATACATCTCACGACTAACGTCGTTCGATGATTGTCCGCTTTCTTCATTTATGGACAAACAAAGAAAGCAGCCACAAATTATATGTAAATATAATTCGCAACTGCTCTTATATTCATAACTATAGCAAATTTCATTATGGTTGTCAAGGATTTTTCCTTTACCATCCCTTTTTTACAATCCCATCCCCATATTTTCCTTCTAATTTCTTCAACGCCTCTTTCAGATTTTTCTTTTTCTTCCTCGTCTCTTCGGATTCGAACTTCATATCGAACAGACTCAACTGCTCCGGTTCGCTTTCTTCCGATAACTTGGACGTCCGGATTCCAAGAAGTCTGATAGGTTCCCCGCTCCACAATTCACGGAACAGTTCGATAGATGCCTGATAAATATCCTGATCCTGGTTCGTCTGTCTCTCCATCTGTTTCTGATGAGACACCTGATTAAAAGTGTGGTACTTAATTTCTACGCTCACCATTCCGGCTTTTTGTCCGGCTTTTCTCAACCGTCGTCCCACACTTACAGCCAGATCTTTCAATACCGGCAATGCCTCTGCTTCTGTTATCAGATCTTTGGGAAGTGTCGTGGAATTGCCGACTCCTTTTGCCTCTGCACGGACACTTTCCACTTCCGAATCATCCAGCCCGTTGGCAAATTCCCATAGCTTTCTTCCATGGCTTTTCAAATGCAGTTCCAAAATTGCCGGATCCGTATTCGCCAGATCTCCGATCGTATAGATTTCAAGTTTCTTCATCGTCTCTACACTGGAACGGCCTGCCATGAATAATTCTCCGATCGGCAGCGGCCACATTTTCGCCGGGACTTCTTCTGGGAATAAGGTATGCACTTTATTTGGTTTTTCAAAGTCAGATGCCATCTTTGCCAGGACTTTTCTGGAAGATATCCCCACATTCACCGTGAATCCGAACCTTTTATACACCTCATCTTTGATTTCAGACGCACCTTCCACCGGAGATGTGAACCGGTCCGCAATCTCCGTAAAATCCATATAACATTCATCCACACTGACCTGTTCTATATGTGTCGTGTAAGTACGTAAAAATTCCATCAGCTTTCTGCTATATTCACGGTACATCTGATGATCCGGCAGATAGGTCTTAAGATTCGGACACTTACGAAAGGCATTCGCAACAGGTTCCCCCGTACGAATGCCATATTTTTTTGCCGAAATGGATTTTGCCAGTACGATACCGTGGCGGGACTTCTGGTCTCCGCCAATGATCGCAGGTATCGTCCGGATATCCACCCCGGCTCCGTTTTTCAATTGTTCTACTGCTGTCCAGCTAAGATAAGCTGAATTGACATCTATGTGAAATATTATTCGCACACGCTCTGACTCCTTGCCACAAGCTTACCGTCTTCTACGTCTATGATGATCGTATCCTGTGCTCCAACGTCACCTTGCAGCATCAGTTTTGCTGCCAGTGTATCGACATGTTTCTGGAGGAATCTCTTCAGTGGTCTTGCACCATAGTTCGGATCGTATCCTCCGTCTACGACATATTTCTTCGCATCTTCGGTCAGGAAGATTGAAATCTCACGATCAGCCAGACGTTTGTTGACATCAGCTACTAATAAGTCAATAATGTCATAAATATTGTCTTTCGTCAATGGTTTGAACATGATCGTCTCATCCAGACGGTTCAGGAACTCTGGTCTGAAGTGTGCTCTTAAGTCTTCCATTACCGCATTCTGGCTTTCCTGGCTGATGTTGCCATTTTCGTCCATACCATCCAGCAGATACTGAGATCCAATATTGGATGTCATGATCAGGATCGTATTCTTAAAGTCCACGGTACGTCCCTGTGAATCGGTGATACGTCCGTCATCTAATACTTGTAACAAGATATTGAATACATCCGGATGTGCCTTTTCTACCTCATCAAACAGTACAACCGAATAAGGTCTTCTTCTGACTGCCTCGGTAAGCTGACCGCCTTCATCGTATCCAACATATCCCGGAGGCGCTCCGATCAAACGTGACACAGAATATTTCTCCATGTACTCACTCATATCGATACGTACCATGTTGTTCTCATCGTCGAACAGATTCTCTGCCAGTGCTTTGGCAAGCTCTGTCTTACCTACACCGGTAGGTCCAAGGAACAGGAACGAACCGATTGGTTTGCTCGGGTCTTTGATTCCTGCTTTGGAACGGATGATGGCTTCTGTTACCAGTTCTACCGCTTCATCCTGTCCGATGACTCTCTTATGCAGTTCATCACCTAAATGTAAAGTCTTGCTTCGTTCGCTTTCATTTAACTTGGCAACCGGAATTCCTGTCCAGCGGGATACGATTCTTCCGATCTCTTCGTCATTGACACTTTCGTGTACGAGAGACAGATCTTCGTCTTTTACCTTTGCTTCTTCCTCTTCTAACTGTTTCTGAAGCTGTGGCAGTTTGCCATACTGAAGTTCTGCTGCCTTCTCCAGATCATAGGAATGCTGTGCTCTTTCGATGTCTTTATTGACCTGCTCAATCTCTTCACGTAGTTTCTGTACACGTTCGACACCGACTTTTTCATTGTCCCACTGTGCTTTCTTACCGGCAAATTCATCTCTAAGCTCTGCCAGTTCTTGCTGTAAGTGTTCCAGACGTTCTTTACTTAACCGGTCATCTTCTTTCTTAAGAGCCGTCTCTTCAATCTCCATCTGCATGATCTTACGGTTCAGCTCATCCATCTCTGCCGGCATAGAATCCAGTTCTGTCTTAACCAAGGCACACGCCTCATCTACAAGGTCGATAGCCTTATCCGGAAGGAAACGGTCGGAAATGTAACGGTCAGATAATGTTGCGGCTGCTACCAGGGCACCATCTGTGATCTTCACACCATGGAATACTTCATAACGCTCTTTCAATCCACGAAGGATAGAAATGGTATCTTCAACGGTGGGTTCTTCTACCATAACCGGCTGGAAACGTCTCTCAAGTGCGGCATCCTTTTCAATATACTGACGGTATTCATCCAGTGTCGTTGCACCGATACAGTGGAGTTCACCTCTTGCCAGCATAGGTTTTAACATATTGCCGGCATCCATGGCTCCGTCTGTCTTACCTGCTCCGACAATGGTGTGTAACTCATCGATGAACAGAATGATTCTTCCGTCACTGTTCTTGACTTCTTCGAGTACTGCTTTCAGACGTTCCTCGAATTCACCACGATATTTGGCACCTGCTACCAGAGCACCCATATCCAAGGAGAAGATTGTCTTCTCTTTCAGTCCTTCCGGTACATCACCGCGTACAATACGCTGTGCAAGACCTTCTACAACTGCTGTCTTACCTACACCAGGTTCACCAATCAGGACCGGGTTGTTCTTCGTCTTACGGGAAAGGATTCTGACCACATTACGGATCTCGGAATCACGTCCGATAACCGGATCCATCTTCTGTTCTCTTGCTCTTTCTACCAGATCGGTACCATATTTGTTCAACGTATCATAGGTATCTTCCGGGTTATCGCTGGTCACTCTCTGATTACCTCTGACGGTTGATAATGCCTGTAAAAATCCTTCTCTCGAAATTCCCACTTCACGGAAAAGTGCCTTCATATCTTTACTTGCATATTTCATCATTGCCAGGAAAAGATGTTCTACAGATACATATTCATCTCCCATAGCTTTTGCTTCGTCTTCACCGTGTACCAGTGCATTGTTCAGATCCTGTCCGACATACTGCTGTCCGCCCTGGACTTTCGGACGTTTCTGAATGGCTTCTTCTACTCTGTTAATGATGAGGTTCTTATCAAGCCCCATCTTTTCCATCAGTTTCGCGATCAGGCTATCATCCTGTGTCAGCAACGCATAGAGCAGATGCTCCTGTGCAATCTCTTGGTTGCCATAGTCCATTGCAATACGTTCACAGTTCTGAACAGCCTGCAGTGATTTCTGTGTAAATTTATTTATATTCATATAGACAACCTCCTTTTCACTCTTGTTCTATTTGCAATATAACATTACATCGTTTTATCAGCACTGTCAACCCTCGAGTGCTAATTTTGTTGTATTTTTTTGCCACAGAAGGATTGCTCCCACCGTGGCAACGGTTCTTACCTTATTTAATTATCCCTCAATGGAAATATAATTTTTCTTTTCTTCCACTGGTTTTGCTTCCTCTTTCGGAACACTGAAGGAGAGGATTCCGTTCTCGTATTTCGGATGTACATCCTCTACGGTTACGTGTTTTCCTACATAGAAGCTTCTGCTCATGCTGCCTGCATAACGCTCTTTTCTAATGTAGTTACCGTTCTTGTCTTCCTCATCTTTGTCAAGGCCTTTGGCTGCGCTGATGGTAAGTACTCCATCATTCAACTCCATCTGGATCTCGTCTTTCTTGAATCCCGGCAGATCCATATCTACTTCATAACCTTTCTCGGTCTCTTTTACATCTGTCTTCATTAAATTCTTTGCATGTTTTCCATACAGTTCTTTGTCTACATCCGGAAATGCAGGTAATCTGAAATCGTTCATAAAATCATCAAATAAGTTTTCTCCCCAAATACTAGGCATCATCATAAGTCATTTCTCCTTCCAAATGTTTAAAATGTATTGTTAGCATCATCGGATAATCCTGGATGTTGTTTGCTGGAACTTCTGGAGTTTCGATTCGGAATCATATCTTTGATTCTTTATCTTTCTCCATTTGTTCTATTTGTACTATAACACACTTTGTTAGCGCTGTCTAGAGGTGAGTGCTAATTTTTTGTTTTTTTTTTTGCAACACTTGATTTTACAGGGTTTGCAACACTTTTCAATGTTATACTCCAAAATGTAAGATTTACGCTCGCAAATACTGCATCTATAAAATAATAATTTTTCTGTTGAGAAATTTAATATCTAAAAAACTATGGAATCAGAAATAATCATGTTCAAAAAATGTTACTCCAACTAGTAAATTTTACAGATACACAACTCCGTGGTATCTGGAACTGTCTACAAACTACCTACAATGAATTACTCAGCAAATCCTATCAAAAAAAAGGAAAAAAGCCTACCATTATCCGTAGAATACTCCACAGATAATAGTAGGCTTGACTCACTCATTAACAGTTACCTGCATTACCGTTACAGCCATGCTTATCTTCACCACAATGATGTTCTCCGCAGGAATGCTCGTGTTCATGATGGGTGCAATGCACTTCCGGATTATAGTTCAGGTTTCCGGCTATATAATTTTCTGTCTACAAAATTTCCTTTTCTTTTTGACATTATATTGCCGATAACAAGCTTAAGCTGCTTTTTGCCGTCACTCAGCCATTTATCAACTCTATTCTTATTCGTAAGGTCAAATACCGGTGTCCATGTATCCGGCATAATCACACTATAGTAGGCATCAAAGCAAAATATCTGCTGCCTTTTGCTTATAATACGG
>ERZ827490.3229-NODE-3229-length-15320-cov-11.103243_pt1 | contig 15320 bp, 13 predicted proteins | sample MGYA00519770_ERZ827490 | MGnify/ENA primary metagenome ERZ827490 (study PRJEB31778, sample SAMEA3449324) | human gut metagenome | biome: human gut; feature: human-associated habitat; material: faeces | place: United Kingdom | collected 2010/2012 ...
ACGTGGTCGAGGAAGCCGGGGTCCTGGTGCGTGAAGCCGTTGTGGTCCTGCTGCCACACGTTCGAGGCGAGCACGTAGTTGAGCGAGGCGATGTCCTGCCGCCAGGGCAGCTGGTTGCAGACCTTGAGCCACTTGGCGTGCTGCGCGACCATGGAATCGACGATGCGGATGAAGGCCTCGTAGCTGTTGAAAAAGCCGTGGCGGCCGGTGAGCAGGTAGCCCTCGAGCCAGCCCTCGCACATATGCTCCGAGAGCATGGAGTCCATGACGCGGCCGTCCGGGTCGAGGAACTCGTCGTTGTCCGTCGCCTCGGCGACCCAACGGCGGCCCGTGACCTCGAACACCGGGCTCAGGCGGTTGGAGGCCGTCTCGTCGGGGGCGAAGATGCGGAAGTTGCGCGCGTCCATGTTCTCGCGCATGATGTCGCGCACGAACGCGCCGAGCACGGTCATGTCCTGCGCCTCGACGGCACCGGGCGCGGGCACGGGCTGCTCATATGTGCGGAAGTCCGGCATGCGCAGCTCGCGCAGCAGCAGCCCGCCGTTGGCGTGGGGGTTCGCGCCCATGCGGCGCTGCCCCTTCGGCGCGAGCGCCTGCAGCTCGGGGATGAGCGTGCCGTTGTCGTCAAAGAGCTCCTCGGGGTGGTAGCTGCGCAGCCACTCCTCGAGCTGCACGAGGTGCTCGGGCTTGTCCATGACGATCGGCACCTGGTGCGCGCGGAATGACCCTTCCACCTGCTTGCCGTCCACTTCCTTCGGGCCAGTCCAGCCCTTCGGCGCGCGGAACACGATCATCGGCCAGTAGGGGCGTGTGGTGTCGTGCGCGGTGCGCGCGTGCTGCTGGATGGCGTGAATCTCCTCGATGGCCCAGTCCATCGTCTCGGCCATTTTGGCGTGCATCTCGGCGGGGTCGTCGCCCTCCACGAAGCGCGGCTCCCACCCGCAGCCGCGGAAGAACATCTCGAGCTCCTCGTGGCTGATGCGGGAAAAGAGCGTCGGGTTTGCGATCTTGAAGCCGTTGAGGTGCAAAATCGGCAGCACCGCGCCGTCCGTGATGGGGTTGACGAACTTGTTGCCGTGCCACGCGGTGGCGAGCGGGCCGGTCTCGGCCTCGCCGTCGCCGACGACGCAGGCGGCGATCAGGTCGGGGTTATCCATCACGGCGCCGAAGGCGTGCGCGAGCGAGTAGCCCAGCTCGCCGCCCTCGTGGATCGAGCCCGGCGTCTCGGGCGCGACATGGCTCGGGATGCCGCCGGGGAACGAAAACTGTTTGAACAGGCGCTGCATGCCGGCCTCGTCGCGCGTGATGTTCGGGTACACGTCGGTGTACGAGCCGTCGAGATAGTCCTGCGCGACCATGGCGTTGCCGCCGTGGCCCGGGCCGGAGAGGTAGATCATGTCGAGGTCGTATTCGTTGATGACGCGGTTGAGGTGCGTGTAGATGAAGTTCTGGCCGGGCACAGTGCCCCAGTGGCCGACGATCTTCTTTTTGATGTCGCGCTCGGTCAGCCGCCGGCGCAGCAGCGGGTCGTCGAGCAGGTAGAGCTGGCAGGCGGACAGATAGTTCGCCGCGCGCCACCAGGCGTCCATTTTGGCCAGCAGCTCCGGCGTGGGTGCAAACGCTTCGTTTTTCATCGTGGAAACCTCCTTATATACTAGGATGTGCCGTTCGGCACAGGTCATGCTTCGTTTTGCAGCGCAGCGAGCACGCTCTCGGCGCAGCGCAGCCCGTCCACGGCGGCGCTCGTGATGCCGCCGGCGTAGCCCGCGCCCTCGCCGCAGGGGTAGAGGCCGGGCATGCCGGTGCTGCACCGATCTTCCCCGCGCACGATGCGCACGGGGCTGCTCGAGCGGGTCTCGGGCGCTGTGAGCACGGCGTCCGGGTCGTCAAAGCCGCGCAGCTTCCTGCCGAAGGCGGGCAGCGCCTGCGCGAGGGTGTCCGTGATGCGCGCAGGCAGCACGTCGTGCAGGTCGCACCACGTCACGCCGGGGCGGTACGTCGGCTGCACGCGGCCCGGGCCGGTGCTCGCGCGCCCGGCGAGAAAGTCGCCCGCCAGCTGCGCGGGGGCGTGGTAATCGCCGCCGCCGCGCGCAAAGGCGCGCTGCTCGATGCTGCGCTGCCAGTACATGCCGCCGAGAGTGCTTTTGTCCGGGAAGTCCTCCGGCCGCAGCGTCACGAGCACGGCGGCGTTGGCGTTTTCCCCGTCGCGGCGGGAATTGCTCATGCCGTTGGTGCACACGCCGCCCGCCTCCGACGCGGCGGCGAACACCTCGCCGCCCGGGCACATGCAGAACGTGTACGCGCTCGACCCGTCCGGCAGGTGGCAGGAGAGGGAATAGTCCGCCGCCGGCAGATGCTCCGCCGCCGCGCCGTACTGCGCGGCGTTGATATCGGCTTGCCGGTGCTCGATGCGCACGCCCATGGAAAACGGCTTCGGCTCCATCGGCACGCCCTGCGCGTGCAGCATTTCAAACGTGTCGCGCGCGCTGTGGCCGATCGCAAGGATGACCTGCCGCGCCGGGAGCGTGTAGCTACCGGCCGGCCCGGCCACGGTCAGCGCCGCGATGTGTCCATCCTCCGTGGACAGCCCTGTCACGCGGTGGCCGAAGCGCACCTCGCCGCCGCGGTCGATGATCTCGCGCCGGAGGTTCTGCACGACCTCGACGAGCACGTCCGTGCCGATGTGGGGCTTGGCGTCGTAGGTGATGTGCTCCGGCGCGCCGTGCGCCGCGAACTCCGCGAGCACGAAGCCGATGCGCGCATCGTGTGTGCCGGTGTTGAGCTTGCCGTCGGAAAATGTGCCCGCGCCGCCCTCGCCGAACTGCACGTTGCACTCCGGGTCGAACGGCCCGCCCGCGCGAAACGCCGCGATCTGCGCGCTGCGCGTCTGCGCGTCCGGCCCGCGCTCGAGCACGATGGGCCGTGCGCCCGCGCGCGCGAGCAGCAGCGCCGCGAACATCCCCGCCGGGCCGAAGCCCACGATCACGGGGCGCGTCTCCGGCGGCGCGATGTGCGGGATGGGATAGGTCTTGTCCTGCACGAGCGCGGCGGCGCGGCAGCGGCGGACGAGCTTTCGCTCGTCCCCACGCACGGTCACGCCCACGGTGTAAACATAGTGAATGTCGTCTTTTTTGCGCGCATCGAGCGACTTTTTGCGGATGCGCAGGCCGGTGATATCCTGGGGCTGGACTTTCAGCGCCCCGGCGGCCAGCTGGAGCAGCCGCGCCTCGTCCGCGCCGGGGGCGAGCTTCAGGTTCGAAATTGCGATCATCGGCACGCCCTCCCGGCCGCGCGGCCGCTGGCCCACGCCCACTGCAGGTTGTAGCCGCCGCAGTCGCCGTCAATGTCCAGCACCTCGCCGCAGGCGTACAGCCCCGGCACGAGAAGGCTCTCCATGGTCGCGGGGTCAAATTCGTCCGTGCGCATGCCGCCGGCCGTGACCTGCGCGCTCTCGAAGCCCTCCGTGCCGCGCACCGGCAGCGCGAAGCCCTTCGCCGCGCGCACGAGCGCCCTGAGCTCGCTGTCCGTCACGCCGCCGAGCGGCCGCCCGCCGGGGACGGCGGCGTAGCGCAGCAGCATCTTGCCCACGCGGTTGTGTACCGTGCCGGTCAGCACCTCCTCGCAGGGGAGGTCGGGCGCGGCCTCCCGCCGCGCCTGCAAAAACGCGAGGCAGTCCTGCGCGCTGTGCTCGCGCAGCAGGTCGAGCGTCACGGTCTGTCCATCGCCGCCGCAGCTCGCCGCGCGGGAAATTTCAAAGATCGCCGGGCCGGACACGCCCTTTTCCGTGAACTGCACCTCGCCCGCGCTGCGCGCGAGAATGGCCCGGCCGCGCGTGAGCGTCACGCGCGCGTCTGCGCGCACGCCCTTGAGCGCGCGGGGATACGTCGGGTCGGTCGTCAGCTGCACGAGCGCGGGGTGCAGCGCCGTGCGCCGGTGGCCGAGACTCTGCAGCAGGGTATACCCGTCGCGCACGCCGCCGGCCTTCGCCCCGGCAGCGCCGCCGCACGCGATGATGACGCGGTCGGCGGGGATCGTTTCGCTTTCCGTCTCGATGACAAAGCCGCGCCCCTGCCGGCGCACGGCCGTCACGGCCTCGCCCGCGCGCAGGGCGATGTTCGGCCGCGCGAGCGCGAAGCGCAGCACGTCCACGACGCTGTTGGCCGCGTTCGAGAGCGGGTACACGCGCCCGCCCGGCTCCGTCACGGTCATGAGCCCGTGCGCGGCGAACCAGCGCAGCGCCGCCTCCGGCGGGAAGGCCGCGAGCGCCGGCGCGGCAAAGTCCGGCTGCGCGCCGTGGTAGTTTTCAGGCGCGGCGCCGGTGTTCGTCAGGTTGCAGCGGCCGTTGCCGGTCACGGCGAGCTTGCGCCCCACGCGCGCCTGCCGCTCGAAGAGCAGGATTTTATTTTCCGGTTGTTCGGCGGCGGTCAGCGCGGCCATCATGCCGGACGCGCCCGCGCCGATGACTGCGATCGTCATGGCGATGCTCCGTTTCTATCGTTTTCTTTCCTTATTAAACCACACTTCGCCCGCAAATACAAGAAAACGGAGGGCGTCCCTGACGTCACGCACGCAGGCGATCGTCCTTGTGCCTCCGCTCGACCGGGATTGAGGCCAAAGCCTCCCCTTACACAGGGGAGCCAAGGGCGTATCACCGAAACTGCCAACAGGAATCTCTGCCCCCGCAAACAAAAAACCGGCGGCAGCCAATCTGGCTGCCGCCGGTTTTCCGGGCGTATGGTCACTTTTTCGGCACGTCGCACTCGGGCATCAGCTCGTCGCTCATGACGGCCAGCACGTGCTCGAACGTCGCCAGTTCCTCGGGCGTGAACCGCTCATGGATGCGCGCCATCACCGTGTCGATGTAGCTCTGCATGAGGCCGTTGTAGCAGTAGAACTTGTCCGACAGCTTCAGGTGGTATTCGCGCCGGTCGGTGTCGGAGTTTTCCTTGACGATGTAGCCCTTGCGGATGAGATTGTTGACCTTATAGGTCGCGTTGGACTGCGAGATGCCGAGAAAATCCGCAAACTGACCGATGGTCGGCGCGTCGAGTTCGTGGATGACCTCGACGGAGAACGCCTCCATCGCGCTCAGCGAGCCCTCGCGCTCGCGCACCTGCGAAAACAGGCGGCGAAAAAATTGCAGCTTAAACTTCTCGTACACACTCTGAAAATTCTGCTCCAGCATCGGAAGTTCCCCCCTTACTTCTTCGATTCGCAAGACATTTTCTTTTTTACACCAAAGTGGCAAAAAAGTAAAGAGCCGGACGCGGAGAAATTCCCACGTCCGGTAAAATTGAGCAGAATTTAACGCCTCACGGCGCTTTCGGTCCTTCGTCGGGTTTGGACTGGGGTGCGTCCTCGCCGAGGACCTCGCCCGTCGTCTCGACGGCGGTGGCGTCGTCCACGAAGTCGTGCACGGCGGCCTTCACGTCCTTGACAAAGATGGCGGCATACACGACGGTGCACAGGTTCTGCACGCCGTCGACGATGAGCGACACGCCCATCATGATCGTGAGCACCTGCTTGCCGTCAAAGGGGTTGAACACCAGCAGGATGCCCAGCACCAGGCACACGACCGTGCACACGAGCGTGACCCACCACGAGTGCGCGCCCATGCGCCGCGAATCGACGGCGACCTGCAGCTTAAAGACGCTGTCGACGAGCACGAGCAGGCCGATCATGACCGAGAGGATGTCCGTCAGCGCCGGCGCGCGCCAGAGCATGAGCACGCCGAGGATGATGCAGAACAGGCCGACTGCAAAGTCGAACCGGATGGCCACGCCCTCGACCTCGCGGATGAAATAGAGCACGATCTTCATCACACCGAACACGGCCATGGCCGCGCCGAGAATGCGGCAGATCATGACCAGCGACGTCTCGGGGTTCACGACAAGATAGATGCCGAGCAGCAGGAACATCGCGCTGAGCACGACGTAGCTCCACTTGATGCGCTTGAATACCTTCATGCCTTTCCTCCTTACAGGCCGAGCGGCTCGTCGATGAGCACGACCTCGACCTTGGCCATGTCCATCATCTGTCCCCAGAGCACGAGCAGCGCGTTGCAGCCGCGGCTCTTGCTGCGGCAGTCGAGGCAGCGCCCGGCCGTGTGGCACGGCTGGTCGCCGTCAAAGCGCCGCATATTCTGCACGGCGGCGGTGTTGCGCGCGCGCGACAGGGCACTGTCAAAGTCCGGGCAGATCTTGTTCGTGCCCGCGACGATATACACCGTCTTGCCGATGCCGTAGACCATGGCGGCGAGGCGGTTGCCGCGGCCGTCGATGTTGAGGATCTGGCCGTCGGCGGTGATGGCGTTGGCGCTGCTGAGGTACACGGGCGCGGTCAGCGCGTGGTCGAGCGTGTCAAAGCCCGGCGTGCGCCAGTGCCACCAGACGGTGTTGTGCTTGGTGAGCCGGTCGTACAGGCCGATCTGGTCGATGGTCTTGCTGCCGCCGATGCCGACGGTCGTGCCGTCGATCGCGCCGTCGAGATAGTCCGCCGCCTCGCGCCCCGTGGCGAAGTGCTGCACGGCGAAGCCGCGGCCGGTCAGGGCACGGATGGTTTTTTCAATGTCCATGGGACATGCCTCCATATATCATATTGTGCCCTTATCCTACCATCGTCATCCGCCGCTGTCAATTTCCTTTGCGGTTGAATCCGGCGGCGCGCTTTGCTATAATGGCGGCAGACAGACACAGAGGGGAGAGATCATTCATGCAGCTGCTTTATGCGCTGGCCAAGCTGCGCACGCCGTTTTTGGACACGGTGCTCGGTGCGCTCACCAACTGCGGCGGCGAGATCGTGTTCATGGCCGTCGCCATCATCGTGTTCTGGTGCGTGAGCAAGTCCTGCGGGTACTATATGCTCACGGTCGGCTTCGTCGGCACGATCGTCAACCAGTTTCTCAAGCTGGTGTTCCGCATCCCGCGCCCGTGGGTGAAAGACCCGAATTTCCAGATCGTCGAGAGCGCCCGGGCCGAGGCCACCGGCTACTCGTTCCCGAGCGGGCACACGCAGAATGTCTTCGCCTCCTTCGGCTGCCTCGGCCGCTGGACGAAGCGGACGTGGCTGCGCGTGGTCTGCGCCGCCGTGATCGTGCTCACGGCGTTCTCGCGCATGTACCTCGGCGTGCACACGCCGCTGGATGTCGGCGTGTCGTTCGGCCTCGGGCTCGTGCTGGTGTTTGCGCTCTACCCGCTCTTTCGGGACATTGACAGCCACCCGAACCGGCTCTACTGGCTTTTCGGCGTCATGGCCGTGCTGGGCCTTGCGTATCTGCTCTTTGCCGAGCTCTGGCCGTTTCCCGCGGACGTGGACGCCGCCAACCTCGCCTCCGGCCGCAAGAACGCCTACACGCTGCTCGGCGCGGTGCTGGGCATGACGTTTTCCTACTGGCTCGACCGGCGGTATGTGCACTTTGACGTGCGCGCCGTCTGGTGGGCGCAGGTGCTCAAGGCCGTGCTCGGCCTCGCCATCACGATCGGCCTGCGCACCGTGCTCAAAGCGCCGCTGCTCGCGCTGTGCGGCGGGCACAATATTGCCAATCTCATCCGCTATGCGCTCATGGTCATTTTTGCCGCCGGCATCTGGCCGATGACCTTTGGCTGGTTCGGCCGCCTCGGGCGGAACAAACCTGTGCCCGGCACGTCAGATTGAATTGACTTGTCGTCATAAGTGTGTTACTATTTATAAAGTTATGTAAACATGCCAACACGGACATAAAGAGGTGCGTATCACATGGACAAACACGCATTGGATCCTGCCTGCCTGCTCGGTGATCGGCTGCAGACGCTCTCGCGCGCGGAGCTGACCGCGCTGGCCGAGGCGCTGTGCCGCATCCTGGCGGAGCGCGGGACATATCACGGCGGCATCCGCCCGGACAACATCAGCCGCGCCACAGACGGCACGGTCGGTCTTGGCGCGCCCGCCCGCACGGACACGAAGGACTGGACGACCGAGGAGCTGGAGTTCATGGCGCCCGAGGTGTTCTGGAGCGGCACGCTCGACGCCTCGGCCGATGTGTATTCGCTCGGCCTGCTGCTGTATGCGGGCGTGTCGGGCGGCCGTCTGCCGTTTTACCCCGACGACCGTGCGCCGCTGCCTGAGGACCAGACCGACGCGCTGCGCCGCCGCATGAACGGTGAGGCGCTGCCCCCGGCGCGCAAGGCCGGGCGCGGCCTGCAGGAGATCATCGCGCGCGCCACGCAGTGCAAGCCGGACGACCGCTACGCCACGCCGGCGGAGCTGTGCGCCGCGCTCGAGCAGTATGACGCCGAGCAGCGTCGCAGTGTGCCGACCGCGCAGGAGATGTTCAACAAGCCCGAGCAGGAGCTCAGCGAGGTCGAGCGCATGATGCTCGACATCCTCACGGAGGAGGCCGCCGCGCCCGCGCCGGAGATCGCGGCCGAGCCCGAAGCGGAAGCTGAGTCTGAGCTGAAGTTTGAGCTGAAGACCGAGGCGGAGGAAGCCCCGGTCATTGAGCCGGAGGCCGAACTCGAGTCGGAAGCAAAGCCGGAGGAAACCCCGGCTGCCGAACCGGAAGCGAAGCCGGAGGAAACCCCGGCTGCCGAACCGGAAGCAAAGCCCGAGGAAGCCCCGGCTGCCGAACCGGAAGCAAAGCCAGAGGAAACCCCGGTCACCGAGCCGAAACCGCAGCCCGAGCGCAAGCCAGAACCGCAGCCGCTGCCGAATAAATTCCGCCCCGAGAAGCGGCCCGTCCAGCCGGAGACCCCGGCGAAGCCGAAGTCGGAAAAGAAGCCGGAAAAGCCGCCTGTGAAAAAGCCGGAGGCCTACCGTCCCGCCCCGTCCAAGCCGAAAAAGCAGCCGTCGGCCGAGCAGCGCCAGTCGCACAAGGCGGGCATCCTGCTGACCGTGCTCATCATCTGCGCGGCCGTGCTGGCCGTGCTGCTGCTGCGCTCGCTCGGCGTGTTCGGCACGCCCGCCACGGCGGAGCCCACCCCGACGCCGACCGTCCCCGTCGAGACCGTCGTCCCGACCGAGACGCCCACGCCCACCCCGACGCAGAAGCCGGAGCCGACGTATGAAGTCGTCACGGCGGACGTCTCCTGGGCCGACGCCGAAGCGGCGGCCGAGGCCAAGGGCGGCCACCTCGTCGTGATCGACAGCGCCGAGAAGTGGACGCGCGTCGCCCAGCTGGCCGACGAGTCCGGCCTGACCTATGTCTGGATCGGCCTGCACCGTACCGACAGCGGCGAGCTCGCCTGGGTCAAGGACAACGTTGATCCGGTCTATAACTGGGCGTCCGGCGAACCGTCCGTGCACGATACCAACGGCGCTGCCGAGGATTACGTGCTCATCACGAGAACGTCCAGCGGCTGGTATTATAACGACTGCATCGGCGATCCCGCCGGCCGTTACCCGCAGTTCTACAGCGGCAAGATCGGCTATATCATCGAGATCGACCCGTAAAACGTGCAAAAAGCTCCCCGGCCATTCGGCCGGGGAGCGATTTTTTTGTGCAGCGTTCAGGTCTGCCAGTCGGTGACTGGTTTGCCGTCGCTGTCGGTGAATGTGCCGCAGGCGATCATGATCAGGTCGACCAGCGCGCCGATGCCGAAGCAGCCGGCCGTGAGCAGCCAGAGCACGCCCGTGCCGATCTTGCCGACGTAGAAGCGGTGGATGCCGAGCCCGCCGACGAAGATGCACAGCAGCAGCGTGATCAGGCGCGATTTCGGGCTGGCGTTCGGGTCAACGGTTTTTGTCGGTGCCACGGCGCAGCCGCACTTTGGGCAGACAACGGCCTCGTCGACCAGCTGCGCGCCGCAATGAGCGCAGTATTTCATGGTGTTTCCCCTCCTTCGCTGCCGCCGCAGCGGCCGCGATACTTGTCACATGGCGGCGATACCTGTCATGTGATAAAATCAGTGTAGCATTCCGCCGGTGGCTTGTCAATTCCGGCACGATCGCTTTTGGCGGACAAGTCAATCGCCGCTATTGAATTTTAGAAGTCCGTCCCAATTAATTGAGCCATCTTCATTGCAGTATTTTACGGTAAATTGGCGAATCATTCTGTTTTCTGCTTTGCTATATGCATCTTCAAATTTTTTTGCGTACTCATCAGGACGATTTCCCATATATTCAATAATTTTCGTATAAAACTCAGCATTCCCGGTTAGCCATTCCCAAAAGTCCTTGCCTGCAAGCTCTTTGTAGAATTTTTCTTTTCCGGGGAGCACTTTTTTCTTTCCATAACCATAGCCAACAACAGGATAAAAAGCTTTATGCGCTTGCTGCGCTCTTTTTTGTGCGGACTGGAAGTTCTGCTCTTGTCGTTTTCGACTGTCTGCATTAAATACTGATGTACCACTCTTTACCGCAATGCTATAGATTGTATTATCCTTATCTACAGTAATGTCAACACCTTCAGTGACTGCTTTTTGTCCTCCTGATACGACAATAGCGAGAGGCTCAAAAAAGGAATTTCCAAAGATGGTTTCTTCACTGGAGGATACGTAAGCCGATAGAATGCCGCCAACGATTTGACCGGCACTGTTGATTCCCTTGGCACGGTATAAATAAGGATTCTTCCGTTTTAAGATTTTGTCTACATTGATATTATCCAGCGTTTTTGTAAGAGATGTGTAGAATTCTGTTAAAGCGGTTCCTATGGCTTCAAGAACAGCCTTCTCATCATATTCAGCGTTTAATGGCTCAATATTTAACATTTGCGCGTCCTCCCACTTGGATTGCCTTTTGGATTTTGTCATGGATTCCGGTGCCGCGTGTGCGCTTGACGATAACTTCTGAATCTCCTATATCGACGGAAACCAGCATTTGGCCTATTGCTTTTGCTAGGCCAACAGGAACGGCATTTCCTATTTGCTTATATTTTTCTGAAGTAGTTCCCGAAAATCTCCAATCATCAGGGAACTGCTGAATGCGTGCATATTCTGCGACACTTAGTGGACGGTCTTTTGTCGGGTGGCACATCATGGTCGCTTTTTGAATGGGACTTGTTACAATGGTGGGGCTTGGTTGGGAATAAGAAAGTCGCCTATAGAACCCAACTTTTCCTCCCCCGGATTTGTATGCGCCGCCCATGGCCTCTTCAATGACGTTCTCAGGAAGCGCTTTCCAATTTTCGCCTTCGTGAAGCATTCGCAGATACTTTAGTCGGTTTTCGCCAAATTCAGCACACTCTCCGTTTGCGTTTTCGAGGTCTTTTATTGCGCTTCCCAACGTTTTCCAACGATACTCTGGGTTTTGGTGTATGTGAAAATGAGTCGGTGCAGGAAGAAAAATGCGTTCGTTGTCTCTACTGCCGATGAGGATGAAACGCTCACGGAATTGAGGTACACCGTAATTAACGGCATCCAAAATTCCGTATACCGTTGAATAATTTAGTTTGGAAAACTCAGAAAGAATGACATCAAGAACTTTATCCTGCGTGGTGTTACCGTGATTGTCCTTTAATGGCGAACTCATCAGTCCCTTTACATTTTCCATTACAAAAAATCTTGGCCGGATGCTGTCAATCATCCGTACGTATTCTTTGAATAGACTTCCCCGAGGATCATTTATTCCTAAGCGTTTTCCGGCAGTGGAAAATGGCTGACAGGGTGGGCCGCCGCAGACGAGAAAAGGTTCTCCGGCTTTCATATTTGCTCGCTCAAGCATATACTCTGGAGTGATTTTACAAATATCTCCCATCACGCCGTTGCACCCATTTGCCTTCATTGTTTGAATGCATGTGGGGTCAAAATCTTGCCCTATCACTATATCTATCCCGGCTTCAATCAGACCCAAATCAAGTCCCATTGCGCCGGAAAAAAAGGAGATTGCTTTTCTGCTTCCCATATATTCACTGTTCTCCTAACGCAAATCAGAAAGGTTACACAACTTACTTGTATGCATTTTATCACAGAGTGTATTTTTTTCAAGCTCTTCTTAAACTGATGGACAAGTAAATCAAAATATAAAAAAGAAAACACAGGACACACCGTCCTGTGTTTTCTAAATCTTGAATATATGAGAGAATAAATCTTGCTTTACTCGCCGAAGTAGCGCTTGAGCAGGCCCTCGAACGCCTTGCCGTGGCGGGCCTCGTCGCGGGCCATCTCGTGCACGGTGTCATGGATCGCGTCGAGATTGTACTGCTTGGCCAGCTTTGCGAGCTGGAACTTGCCGTCGGTCGCGCCGTTCTCGGCGTCGACGCGCATCTCGAGGTTCTTCTTCGTGCTGTCGGTGATGACCTCGCCGAGGAGCTCGGCGAACTTCGCGGCGTGCTCGGCTTCCTCGTGGGCGGCCTTCTCCCAGTACAGGCCGATCTCCGGGTAGCCCTCGCGGTGCGCCACGCGCGCCATGGCCAGGTACATACCGACCTCGGAGCACTCGCCCTCGAAGTTGGCTCTCAGACCGTCGACGATCTCCTTCTGCACGTCGGCCGGAACGTCCGCGCCGAACGCCTTGCCCACGCCGACGACGTGCTCGGCAGCCCAGGACTTCTCAGCCTTCTGCTCGATGAACTTGGAGCCGTCAACATGGCACACCGGGCACTCGACCGGCGGCTGCTCGCCTTCGTAAACGTAACCACAGACACTGCAAACCCATTTTTTCATAGTCAAATTCCTCCTGATGTTTTGATTTCGATTGGTGGTTGTTTTATTCGGAAGCGGATCCCTTGTCCGCTTGCTGACAAGTTTTGCACAGCCCCGTGAACGTGATGCTGCACCCGAGCACCTGCGCGTCCGTCACGCCCTGGGCGAGGGCACACAGCTGCGCCTCCGGCTCACCGGGCAGCGGCACGTCGATGACCCGGCCGCACTGCACACAGTGCAGGTGCGCGTGGGGGTTCGTGCGGGCGTCGAACCGCTCCTGCCCGCGGAACACGCCGACGCTCATCGCGTCGCCCTCTTCGGCGAAGAGGCTCAGGTTCCGGTACACCGTGCCGAGGCTCAGGTCGGGATAGTCCGGCTTGAGCTGCTGGTAGAGCTCCTGCGCGGTGGGGTGGGCGGTCGTCGCTGCGAGGGCTTCGAGGATGACCTGCCGCTTTTTGCTGTTTTTGCGTGTGGGCATCGAAGCACCTCCTTGAAAATCAGTAACAAGAATTATTACTGATATGAAGATACCACAGGAAACCGCATTTGTAAAGCCCTTTTTGCGAATGATTCTCAAGATTGTGCATTCTGCTGCATTTCCCGCGCCCGGTTTTGGCATTTGTGCGCAAAATGATCGGCCGCGCGGTCACCGCGCGGCCGGAAGGGAGGAGAAAAATTTGCGCATATGCGCAGGGAGAGCACATGACCGGCGCCGCGGCGGCCACGCCACGACGGATGAGATGTCGTGGGATATACGGTGCACGACCGGCGGCGCTGAAGAAACCATGACCTTTCCACCGCATCCGCTTCGCTGCGCTCAGCACCTTCTCCTCAAGGAGAAGGCTTTGTACGCCCCAGCCGAGTCCACAAGGAGAAGGCTTAGGGTGCGCGTCGGACTCGCGGTGCGCCGCGCACCTCACCGCCTGCAGATGTTGGCCGTGATGCCGCACAGCGCCTGCGCGCACTCCATGTCCCACCTGCCCGAGCGGGCGATGTCGTCGATCGAGAGGATGCCTGCGAGCTTGCCGCCCTCGGTCACGGGCAGACGGCGCACCTGCGCCGCGCGCATGGTCTCCATCGCGCGGCGGATATCCGCGCAGGCTTCGACCGTCACGGGATCGCGCGACATGATGCTGCGCACGGTCACGGCGCCCGGGTCGTCCCCGGACGAGACGCAGCGCACCACGATGTCGCGGTCGGTGAGCATCCCGGCGAGTGTGCCGTCGTCCTCGCACACGGGCAGCGCGCCGATGCCGCGCATGCGCATCAGCCGCGCGGCGGCGACGACCGGCTCGTCCGGATGCGTCACGGCGGCAGCGCCCGTCATGTAATTGCGTACCTGCATGAAACCACCCCCTTTGGCCGGAAACTCCGTCTGCGGAGATTCTCACCCGCCGGGGGTGGTTTTATACCTATTATAATATGTCGCACCGTGTCGGGCCCGGTCACTGCACGAGCCGGGCGAGCGCCGGGCCGGCGCTCTCGCCGAACAGGCGCACGGCGCGTATGGCCTCCCGCAGCGTGTTGCCGCTGCTGCCGACCTCGATGATGAGCGACCCGCGCGTGAGGTGCTGGTTGTAGCGCTCGTTGACGAGCGTGATCGGCCGCATCAGCGTCGGGTGCGCCGCATTCACCGCATCCTGCAGATACACCGCCAGGCGCAGGTTCTCCTCCCAGTACGGGTGGTAGAGCCCCGAGGCGTTCGTGCCCACGAGCAGCATCACCTGCGAGCACGCGGCATCGGGCAGCTCGGCCACGGTCTTATAGACCACGCTGTCCGAGCACAGCGCGTCGCGGTGCAGGTCGATGACGATGCGCAGGCTCGGGTACTGGTTCAGGTACTCCTGCACGGCCGCGCCCGAGCGGTTGTACGAGCCCGTGTAGCTCGGGTAGTCGTAGATCGTCCGGTCGTGCAGCACCTGCAGCCCGGCGGACGCGAGCGTGTCGGCCAGCACGTCGCCCACGTGCACAATATTATAATTGGTGTCCTCCGTGCGGCACGTGTCGCTCGCGGGATAGAGGTCGCGCCCCGCGGGGGTGAAGGCTTCGCTCGCGTGCGTGTGCATGATGAGGATCTGCGGTTCGCCCGCCGGCAGCACGACGGCCGGGCCCTGCTGCAGCAGCGCGGCCGCATCGACCGCGATGTCTGTCTCGTTTTTGATGCTCAGCCCGCCCGCGATGCTCGTCGCCACGATCGGCAGCCCGTCGGCCGTCGTGGTGGGCGCGTCCTCGTCGGCGTCGGCGTCCGCGGTGGGGGCGGGTGTCGCGGCCGGCGCGGGCGTGGCCGCGCTGAGCGCCGCTGCCGCCTCCGGTGTGGGGGATGCGTCCACCGGCGGCGCACCCAGCTCCATGCGCACCGATGCCAGCAGCAACTGCTCCGGGTCGAGCCAGAGCCGCAGCCTGTCCGCGAGCGGCGCGCCGCCCGCCGCAGCCGATGCGATCTGCAGGCCGAACACGGTCAGCCCCACGCAGGCCAGTTTTTGCCGCAGCGTCATATCTGCTCACCTCCGATTGCATTCTCCACAATATATATGGTTTCGGGGGTGGAATTATGTCACCGTATCTGCTATACTGAGCACCGGAATATTTCAAAGGAGGCGTCGTCATGACGATCACATACCGGCCGAAGGGTGTTTGCTCGCGCCTGATGCGGGTGGAGGTGGAGAACGGAATTATCCGCAAAGTTGAGGTGCAAGGGGGGTGCAGCGGCAACCTGCAGGGCATTTCGCGGCTCCTGGTGGGGATGCCGGTGCAGCAGGCCATCGA
>ERZ827490.3240-NODE-3240-length-15275-cov-3.418594_pt1 | contig 15275 bp, 15 predicted proteins | sample MGYA00519770_ERZ827490 | MGnify/ENA primary metagenome ERZ827490 (study PRJEB31778, sample SAMEA3449324) | human gut metagenome | biome: human gut; feature: human-associated habitat; material: faeces | place: United Kingdom | collected 2010/2012 ...
CCGCCGTAGGTATCCACGATGATCTTACGGCCGGTCAGGCCGCTGTCACCCTGAGGGCCGCCGATGACGAACCGGCCGGTGGGGTTCACATAGAACTTGGTGTTCTCGTCCAGCAGCTCCGCGGGAACGGTGGGCTTGATGACCAGCTCGATGATATCCTTGTGGATCTGCTCCAGAGAGACATCGGCGGCATGCTGGGTGGAGACCACCACCGTGTCCACGCGGGAGGGCTTGCCGCCTTCGTCATACTCTACGGTGACCTGGGTCTTACCGTCGGGACGCAGATAGGTCAGCAGACCCTGCTTGCGCACGTCGGTCAGGCGCTTGGCCATCTTGTGGGCCAGAGAGATGGCCAAGGGCATCAGCTCAGGCGTCTCGTCGCAGGCGTAGCCGAACATCATGCCCTGATCGCCGGCGCCGTTGTCCAACTCGTCGTGGCCGGCCTCCTTGGATTCCAGAGACTTGTCCACGCCCAGCGCGATATCGCCGGACTGCTCGTCGATGTTGGTGATAACGGCGCAGGTGTTGCAGTCAAAGCCATAGGTGGCGTTGTCGTAGCCGATATCGCGGATCACCTCGCGGGCGATCTTGGGAATGTCCACATAGCAGGAGGTGGTGATCTCGCCCATGATGTGGATCAGACCGGTGGAAGCGGTGGTCTCGCAGGCCACGCGGCCATTGGGATCCTGCTCGAAGATGGCGTCCAGAACGGCGTCGCTGATCTGGTCGCAGATCTTATCGGGATGTCCCTCGGTAACAGATTCGGAAGTAAACAGATGCTTTGCCATGATTTTGTTCTCCTTTCATTTCCGGAAATACGCAACAAAAAAGCGCCCTGCCTGAACCGACAGAGTGCTGAACTTTCTTGCCCTTTCCTCATCTTTCGATTCACGTCGGATTTGGCACCTTGAAAAACAGGTTGCCGTGGCTTCATTGGGCCGTTCCCTCCGCCACTCTTGATAAGGTATGAAGTTGTCTGGGATATTCACTAGACTACATTCTACCATCTTTGTCAGAATTGTCAATAGGCAAGTGTGAATTTTTTGTAAAATCACGAAAATATAAGTGCGAGGGCACAAAGAAAAGCCTCCCCTGTGTAAGGGGAGGTGGCAACGCGAAGCGTTGACGGAGGGGTTGACACGTTAAGAAAATATGCCGGTGGCATATTTTTAGTGTCAATCTCGGCGGCTATGCCGCCGTAGTATCCATCTGGATTTCCACAGCACTATCTTAAACGACAATCCCCCAGTCAGCTTTGCTGACAGCCCCCTTTACACAAGGGAGCCTTGAATTCTGCAAAATCATGCCATTCCGGCTGCCCGCTGGTTTATTCCTCCCACGTGACGGAGAACATCTCATTCTCCGCCGCGCAGTCCGCCAGCACCCGCTGCAGCGCCGCCGCGTAGCCGCCCAGCGCCGTCTCCAGCGCCGCGCCGCCGCGGATCACCAGCTCGGTGGGCTCCGTGATATCCGTCAGGCAGTCGTGCAGCGCGTCCAGATTGCCGCCGTACCAGTCGGGAAGCCGCAGCCCCGCCGCCAGCGTCCGGTGCAGCACCTCGCGGCTTCCCACGCTGCCGCCGTCCAATACAAACCGCATGCTCATTCCTCCCCGTACAGCAGCTCGAAGCTCTCGTAGTGGTCGCCGGTGTAGTAGATCAGTCCGTCGTTAGAGAACACGATCCGCTGGGTGCCCCGGCTGCCGGCGCCCAGCGTGTCGATATCGCACTCGGTGTAGGAGCGTCCCTCCGCCTCCGGCAAAAGCCCCTCATAGTTGCCGAAATGGCTGCCGCCGATGCACTTCCCCGGCGCGTAGGGCTCCAGTGAGCCGCCGCTCCAGCCCAGCGCCTGGGCCTCCTTTTTGGTGATAAAATTCCCCGGCAGATGGCCGTAGGTGTGGATGTACAGCGCCACGTCCTCCTTGCTGGTGTAGCTGCCGTCCTCATCGATGGCGGCGTCCGCGCCGTCATTGTCCGGCGCGTCGGGCGTTTCGCCGCCCTCGTCCGGCAGAACGTCCTGCTGCTCCTGCTGCTGCGGCGTCTGATCGCCGCCGGTGGTCACACCGATGACGGTGACGTCATCTCTGCAGCCCACCAGCGTCAGCGCCATGACAAGTGCCAGCAGCCACGCGGTCAATCTCTTTCTCATGGGTCTACCTCCTGTTTTGATTGCCATCATCCTACCACAGAAAGCAGAAAAAATCCACCTCGTGTTTGCAGCTTGCTCTGCATTTCGTAGGGGGCGATGCCCACGCAGTGGAGCGAAGCGGAACAAGTACCCTTGGGGTGCATCGCCCCGCACGGTAAACACACCGGGTATGGTAAACGGTTGTAGGGGCGGGCGACTCTGCCCGCCCTAACGATAATCGTACCATTTCTGACAGGGCGGACAGAGTCGTCCGCCCCTACGAAGCTTCTATCGATGGGATTACCGTATATCGAACGGGAGGGGCAGAGCCCCGCCCCTACACACCTATTGCGGGTAATCGTTTTGTATGCTGGAGACAACGCCAAAAGGCTTCACCCTCGCCAGAGGGTGAAGCCTTTTGGCGTTACGCCTTCTCAAATACCGCCTTCATGCACCGGTAGGTCATGTAGCAGTCCAGCTTCGCCACCGTCTCATAGGGGGCGTGCATGCTCAGCACCGGCACGCCCGCGTCGATGGTGTCGATGTTCCGCTGGGCCATGAACTTGGCCACGGTGCCGCCGCCGCCGGCGTCGGTCTTGCCCAGCTCCGCCATCTGCCAGAACACCTTTTCCTCATTCAGCAGGCGGCGCAGCTTGCCCACCACCTCGGCGCTGGCGTCGGACGCGCCGGACTTGCCGCCTGCTCCGGTGTACTTGCACAGGCCCACGCCGTAGTTGATGAACGCGGAATTCCGCTTGTCGTACACCTCGGCAAAGTTGGGATCGTAGGCGGCGGTCACGTCGGCGCTGACGCAGAAGGACTTGGCGAAGCAGTCCCGCAGCAGCACGCCCTGGGTGTCGCATAGCTCGCCCATGAACTTGTCAAAGGCGGCGGACAGCATGCCGGACACGCCCTCGCTGCCGATCTCCTCCTTGTCGGCGAAGATGCACACGGCGGTGCGCTGGGGCTCCACCGCGTCGAACAGGCCCGCCAGCTCCGCGTAGGCGCATACCCGGTCGTCGTGGCCGTAGCTGGCGATGAAGCTGCGGTCAAAGCCGATATCCCGTGCCTGCCCGGCGGGAACAGCCTCCAGCTCGGCGGAGATAAAGTCCTCCTCCACCATGCCGTACTTCTCGTGCAGCAGCTGCATGACCGCCAGCTTGAACCGGGACTTCTCGTCCTCGTCCTCCACCGGCTGAGAGCCCACGAGGATGTTCAGGCTCTCGCTGGGAATGGCCTCGTTCAGGGGCTTCTTGCCCTGCTCGCGGCCCAGATGGGGCAGCAGGTCGTTGATGATGAACTGAGGATCCTCCGGCTTGTCGCCGATGTGGACGGGCAGCACCGTGCCGTCCGAGAGCGTCACCACGCCGTGCAGCTCCAGCGGGATCGTCACCCACTGATACTTGCGGATGCCGCCGTAGTGGTGGGTCTTGAAATAGGCCATCTCCGCTTCCTCGTACAGGGGACGGGGCTTCAGGTCAAGGCGGGGCGCGTCGGTGTGGGCGGCGGCGATGTTGGCGCCCTCACTCAGCGGCTCTTTGCCAATCACCGCCAGCATGATGCCCTTGCCCCGGTTGTTGCAGTACACCTTGTCGCCGGTTTTCAGCGCCATACCCGGCTGAAACTCCACAAAGCCGTGCTGCTTCGCCAGCTCGATGCAGTACTCCACGCACAGCCGTTCGGTCTTGCCGTGGTTCAGAAAGTCCTTATAGGACTCGCAATAGTCGTGCATGGCGGCCTTTTCGCCCTCCGGCAGACGGTCAAAGCCGTTCTCCGGCGCGTACAGCAGCGCCTTGCTCAGCTTACCCTTTTCACTCATGGATAAATGCCTCCTTCTGGTTTTCTTTTCCCCGTCAGAATACCACACAACGCCCGGCTTTGCAAGCAAAAGAAAGAAGCTGCCGCTTCCGTGACCGGAAGCGGCAGCTTTATCAGAGAGCCTCGCAGAATTTGCGTCCGCAGTCGACCGCATCTCCGTTGGCAGAAAAGTCGTTAGACTTTTCGCCAGAATTTTTAAAACACGTGGCAGATCACGACCGTCAAAATCACGCACAGTCCCAGACACGTCATCAGCAAACCGAAGGACAGGCTGTGGGCCATACGGTCCCGCATGTCCCGCCGGGTGTCCAGACGGTCGGCGGCTTCCCGGGCGGCCTTGTCGCCGCTCTGCCGCGCGATGGCCTGCACCAGCGGGGAGTAGGACTGGGGCTCCTTCTCCTTACTGTACCGCAGCAGCACCCGCTGCACCGCCAGCACCACCACGTCGAAGGCGTCGCAGGCCACGCGGCACACCACGCCCACCACCGCGAACAACGCGCGGAAGAAGGGTTTATACACGCTGTCCTCCAGACTCAGCCACTTGGGCCAGCGGCTGAGATAGAAGCCGTCCTTCCGCATCAGTACCGTGCGGATGAACAGGAAGTACACCACCATGCCGATGGCCAGCGAGATCACCACGCCCTTGAGATTCGTCCACGCGAAGTAGTGGATGGCGTGGTCGAAGGCGTGTCCGCCGGTGAAGTCCAGCGTCGCGCCGCTGATCCTCTCGGCGATGGCGTGGGGTGTCAACCCCAGCACCGGCAGCGCCACGGCGGCAAGGCACAGGGCGATGACAGACAGTGGCTTGCCCCACTGCTTGCCGGTCTCCCTGCCCTTCTGCCAGAAGATGGCCACGTAGATTTTCGTCAGATACGCCGCCGTCAATCCGCCGGAGAACAGGAACAGCCACTCCACCACCGTGATGATGGTCATGCCGCTCATGTGGGCGTATTCCACCAGCGCCTCGTGCACCAGCGTCTTGCTCAGGTACCCCAGAAAGCCCGGAATACCCGCCAGCGAACAGGCGCCGCACAGGAACAGCACGTGCAGCAGCGGCTTGCCCCGGCCGAAGCCCTTGATATCGTTCAGATCCAGCGCGTGGGTGTTGTAGTACACCACACCGGCGAACAGGAACAGCGCCAGCTTCACCAGCGAGTGGTTCATCATGTACAGCACCGTGCCGTTGGCGGCCAGCGCGTTATGCTCGCCCAGCAGGCAGATCATGGACGCGCCCACGGTGATAAAACCGATCTGGGACAGGGACGAGCAGGCCAGAATGTACTTCAGATTGGTGGAGAACACCGCCAGCACCGCGCCCAGCACCATGGTGATAGCGCCCAGCACCAGAAGCAGCATGCCCCAGTCGTGGTCGCCCGTCAGCACCTGCGCCGTCAGCAGCAGAACGCCGAAGATACCGGCCTTGGTCAGCACGCCGCTCAGCAGCGCCGAAGCCGGAGCCGGAGCCACCGGGTGGGCCTTGGGCAGCCAGATATGCACCGAGAACAGACCCGCCTTGGCGGCGAAGCCGAACAGGATGCACAGCGCGGCGGCCCATAGACGTCCGCGCTCCATGGTGGCCACGGCCTCGTGCAGCTCCGCGATCACCAGCGTGTCGGTGGCGGTGTACAGCAGGAACAGACCCATCAGCGTCACCAGACCGCCCAGCACCGCGATGGTCAGGTAGGTCTTACCGGCGTCCATGGCGTCGGGGGTCTCCTCCTGCACCACCCACACATAGGAGCTGAGGGACATCAGCTCGAAGAACAGGAAGGTGGTGTACAGGTCGGCGGACAGGAACACCCCCGCCGTGAACCCCAGACAGATGAGGAAGAAGAAATAGTACCGCTTCAGGTGGTGGTGTCCGTGGAAATACTGGGGACTCAGCAGCGCCGAGACGAACCACATGAAGCACACCACCAGCCCGTACAGCTTCTGGAACCCACCGGCCCAGAAGCTCAGGCGCATCACCGGAACGGTGACAGTACTGCCGTCCGCTGTGGCGGCTACGTATACCATAGCCAGCAGCGTCAGCAGCGTGAACACGATGGACAGCGAACCCAGCCGCTTTCCGTCGTCATGGCGATCCGGCAGCAGAGCGATGACCAGCGCCGACAGCACCGGCAGCAGCACAACGGCCAGCAGAGCAAATGTTGTCACGGGTGGATCACCGCCTTTCCGATCACGTCAAGCAATACCTCCGGGAACAGGCCCATCAGCAGGCACAGCGCCGCCAGAATCAGCATAGGCACGATCATGAACGGCCCCGCCTCATGGGCGCTCTCCTTGGTGGGAAGCACCGTTCCCTCCGTGGGGAACCACGCCTTCACCACTACTTGGAACATATAAATGGCCGTCAGCAGCGCGGAAATCAGAATGGCGATAAAGCCGAGATAGGAGGCCACGCTTCCCCCGCTCACCGCCGCCAGGCCGATGTACCATTTGCTGACGAAGCCGTTGAAGGGCGGGATGCCCGTCAGGGCGCAGGCCGCCACCGTGAAGCAGGCAAAGGTCAGGGGCATCCGCTTGCCCAGCCCCTCCAGTTCGCTGACATACTCCCGGTGGGCGTAGTGCAGCACGCTGCCCGCGCAGAAGAAGGCCATGATCTTCACCACCGAGTGGACGATCAGGTGCAGGAACGCGGCCACCACGCCGATGGCGTTCATAAAGGCCACAGCCAGCAGGATGTAGCTCAGGTTGGACACGGTGGAGTAGGCCAGCCGCCGCTTGAAATGCCGCTGCTTCAGCGCCATGGCGGAGCCGAACACCACCGTGATCATGGCCAGCGCCATGACGGTGTACTGGCCCCACGTACCGTAGAGAATGTCCACGCCGAAGGTGAAATAGGTCAGCCGGATGCAGGCGAAGGCGCCCGCCTTGACCACCGCCACCGCGTGCAGCAGCGCCGTTACCGGCGTGGGCGCCACGGCTGCGCTGATGAGCCAGCTGTGCATGGGCCAGATGGCGGCCTTAACGCCGCAGCCCACAAAGGCCAGCACGAACACACTCAGCAGCAGGTTCATGCTGCCGGTATAGCCCGCCAGATGGCCGCCGGGAACGAACTCCTGCGCGTCGTTAACGATCAGGAACACCATGCCGATAAAGGCCAGCGCCGCGCCCGCGATGGAGTAGGCGGCGTATTTCACACCTGCGTGGATGGCCTGCTTGGTCATGGCGTGCATCACCAGCGGGATGGTGGCCAGCGTCAGCAGCTCGTAGAACAGGTACATGGTCATCATATTGGCGGCGAAGGCAATGCCCAGCGTCACGCCGAAGGATGCCGTGAAGAACGCCCAAAACATGGGCTTGTGGCCCTCGTGCTTCATGTAGTCCCACGCGTACACCATGGTAAAGGGCCACAGCGAGGCCGACAGCCCCGCGAACAGCTTCGCCGCCCCGTCCATGCGGAGGGTGAAATGCAGGGAATCGGTGAACCGCAGGAACGTGAAGGCCGAGCCGTCACATTGCAAAATCGCCAGCCACGCCAGAACGGTGGTGGCCCCGATGATGACGGCGTACAGGGTGCAGCGCGCCCGGTCGGTGCGGAAGGGGATGAAGTAGGCCGCCAGACCCGCCACGATAGGCAGGAACACCGGCAGACAAAGCAAAATTCCATTCATAGCAGCACCTCCCTTACGCGACGGCTCCGGCGATGGACTCCATCACCGACAGCACGCCGTTGGGGAACAGACCCATCAGTCCGCAGATGGCCGCGAAGATCACCAGCGGAACGGTGATGCCCAGTGGCTCGCGGATGGGGGACAGGTCCAGTCCCGTGGTATCATGGCCGGGGAAGAAGGCGGAGATCACCGGCGGGAACAGGTATCCGGCGGTGAACAGCGCCGACAAAATCAGCGTCACCGGTACCAGATAGCCCAGCGCCCCCGGCAGCGCCTCCAGCGCCGCCGTGGCCAGATACCACTTGCTGTGGAACCCGCCGAAGGGCGGGATACCCACCAGCGACAGCGACACCAGTGCGAAGCAGATAAAGGTCACCGGCATGCGGCGGCCCAGTCCCCGCAGCTCGTCCACCCGCGTTTTGTGGGCCAGCAGGATAATGGAGCCGGCGCACTGGAAGATGGCGATCTTGGCCGCCGCGTGGAAGAACAATTGCAGCATGGAGCCGGTAAACCCGTCGGGCGACAGGATGAACAGGCCCAGCAGCACATAGGAGATCTGGGAAATACTGGAATAGGCCAGCCGCTTTTTCAGCTCCTTTTCCAAACAGCCCATAAAGGAGCCCATGAAAATGGAGATGAGCACCAGAATCAGGCACACCGTCTGCACCCACGTGCCCCGCAGGAGCCCCGCCCCGGCGGTGAAGAAGATGGTGCGCAGCACGGCGATGACGCCCGCCTTGGCGATCAGGCCGCTGAGGAGCGCCGACGCCGGAGCCGGAGCCGCCGGGTGGGCGCTGGGCAGCCAGTTATGCAGCGGGAACAGACCCGCCTTGGCGCCGAAGCCCAGGATCATGCAGAACACCGCCGCAAGCGTCAGCGGCGTGGCCTCGGTCATCGTGCCGCCCGCCGCAAAGGACAGCGAGTCACAGTGGAAGTACAGCACCACCACGCCGAACAGCGCCACGAACGCGCCGCCCACCGAGTAGAACAGGTACTTGTACGCGCCGATAATGGCCTTTTTCTTCAGCTCGTGCAGCACCAGCGGTGCGCTGCACAGGGTGGTCAGCTCATAGAACAGATACAGCGTCACCATGTCCGCCGCCAGCGCGGTGCCCAGCAGCACCGCCTCGGTGGTGAACAGGAACACGTAGAACCGGGGCTCTCCGCCGCTGTGGGGCATGTACACGGCGGCGTAGGGGATGGTCAGCAGCCAGCACACCGCCGTCACCACGGCGAACACCGCCGCCACGCCGTCCATCTTCAGCGAAAAGGTCAGCGACTCGCTGAGATACACCACATTGGTGGCCCAGTCTTTGCCGGATACGGCGGCGTAGATCACCAGCGCCGTCAGCACGGTCTGCGCCGCCGCCAGCACCGGGGTCAGCCGCCGGGCGTTCTCCTCCTTACAGAAGGCGCAGCCGATCCCCAGCAGGAAGGGCAGCAGAAGGATCAAATATAACATATGATACAGTCCACTCCTTTCCTTAATACTGGCAGAACAGGCCGAAGCCCTGCCGCAGCAGCGCCGTCAGCGGCGCGGAATGGATACCGATGGCAAGTCCGATGGCCAGCAGCACCGCGGCGGGGATGGCCTTGCCCCAGTTGATCTTCTGGGCCGGGGCCATCGTGCCGTCCTTCTGGGGCAGCCACAGCACCATGGCCGTGTACAGGAAATACAGCACGTTCAGCAGCGTGGACACCGCCAGCGCCAGCAGCACCGGCCACTTCTCCCACGTCAGGGCAAAGGCCGCCTGTGCGAATTGCAGCTTGGGGATGAACCCGATGAACAGCGGCACGCCCACCATGCTGAGAGCGCCCGCCGTGAACAGCACGCCCGCCGCCACATTGCGGTGGCCTGCGCCCTGCAAACTGGGGAAGTCGTTGTGCCCGCCGGAAACGTCACGCAGTCCGGAGGCGGACAGGAACAGCATGGGCTTGGTCAGCGCGTGGGAGAAGATGTGCAGGAACGCCGCCAGCAGCGCCGCCTGTGTCCCCATGCCCAGACCCATGTAGATATAGCCGATCTGGGCGGCGGAGGAATAGGCCACCATGGTGGTCAGCCGCTTGGAGCGGATGGCGGACACGGAGCCCACGATCATCCCGGCAATGCCGAAGATCAGCAGCACCGACTGGATGCCGCTGGCGGCAAACACCTCGATGCCCACGGCGCGGTAGACGATCTTGATCAGCAGCAGGATATACGCCTTGGACACCACGCCGGACAGGATACCGGAGGAAGCGGGGGTGGCCCGTCCGTAGGTATCCGGCATCCAGAAGTGGAACGGGAACAGACCGGACTTGATGGCAAGGCCCGCCGTCATCAGGCCGATGGCCACCGTCATGGAGAACCGGTACGTACCCTCCGCCCACAGCGCGGCGATGGTCTCGTGCAACTGGGGGAACAGCAGGTGTCCGGTGATGGAATAGGTGTAGATGACGCCGATCAGGAACAATCCGGAGCCCACCAGCGCGAACACCATGTACCGGGCCGCCGCGATGAGGGAGCGGCCGTTGTCCCGGGCCGACAGCAGGGCGCAGGAGGCGATGGTGCAGATCTCAATGAACACGTAGCCCGTGAAGATATCGTTGGTGTAGGACAGGGCCAGCAGGGACACCAGCGTCAGATCCACCATGCTCCAGTAGAGATGGCGGCGCTTGTCGGGAATGTCCTTCAGGATGCGATCCATGCCGCCCAGCACGCTCAGCAGCATCACCACCGAGAACAGCAGCGCCATCAGCGGCTCGATGACCCCGGCGGCGATCTCGTTGCCCCACGGGGCGGGGAAATGGCCCATCATGTAGGAGTAGCTGGTGTTATTGCTGGCGCAGAACCACAGCACGCAGCTCTGCAAAACGATGGACACGGACAGCAATCCGATGGTCAGCCGCCGTCCCCACTTATCGCCCGCCACAAAGGTGGTCACGGCGCACAACAGGCACAGGATGATGGAGAAGAAGGGGAAGTTCTGGACGAAGCTCATACGCGCCCTCCCTTCCGCCGGTCGGACATCATCACATACAGCGTGTCGATATCCAGCGTGTGGTACTTCTTATAAATGCGGATGGTCAGGCTCAGCATCAGCGCCGACACGCTGACCGACACCACGATGCCCGTCAGCACCAGTCCGGCGGGGATGGGGTTGATGTAGTGGCCCATATCGGTCACGCCGCCGGTGATAATGGGCACGGTGCGGCCGGTGATATAGCCCCGGTCGGCCAGCAGCAAAAACGTGCCGCTGTCCATAATGTCCAGTCCGATGACCTTTTTCAGCAGGTTCTTGTCAAACAGCAGCATGCACATGCCGATGGCGAACAGAATCACCGCCACGCATGCCTCGTAATTTTCCGTCAGGTGGGTAAACATGTTGTTCATCACAGCTCCCCCCTTTGGAAATACATGTAAAAGCTGTACATGGTGCAGCACACCACGAAGCCCACCGCCACGTTCAGCGGCAGGATCAGTCCGGCGGACAGGATGCGGCCCGGCACGCCGGGAGAGATGATGGAGTGCAGATGGTTGGCGCCGGTAAAGAAGGAGTAGGTCTTGGAGCAGGCGTAGAAGCCCAGGGCGCACAGCACAATGATCTTCAGCACCTTGGCGGGGATGGCCTTGGAGGCCCGTTCGCCGCCCCACACCAGACCGTAGATGATCAGCGCCGACGCCATGATGGCGCCGCCGGAGAAGCCGCCGCCGGGAGACAGGTGGCCGTTCAGCAGAATGTACACGCCGAACACCAGAATAATGGGAATGACGAATTTGCACACCGTGCGGATGATGGGATCCTGATAGTAGTCCAGCACCTCATAGTCCAGCTTCCGCACACGGCGGCGTCCCGGCGCGTTCATCAGCATGGTCACGGCGCACATGGCGGTGAACAGCACGAAGGACTCGCCCAGCGTATCGAAGGCACGGTAGTCCAGAATCATACCCGCCACGGTGTTGACGGCCCCGGTCTCCTTCGTACCCTGCTCCACATAGCGCTGGGCCACCTCATTGACGGTGGGTGCATCCGCCGAGCCGTAGCGGGGGAGGTTGGCCACCGTCATCAGCATCAGCGCCGCAAACACGGCGCACAGCAGGAAGGCCAGCACATTATAAAGCCGCAGGGAGCGCCGCAGGGAGCGTAGGAAGGTGTCCCGATCCCGCTTGGGCTGATAGGGCTCCACAGCCTCCGGCTGAGGCTCGTCCTTCTCCACATACAGCTGCTGAGTCAGGTCCAGATCGCCCTCCAGCCACTGGTGCAGCAGTTCCTGCTCAGTGGGTCGCTTCGTTTTCTTCATGGGGTTCCTCCTCTCCTTGCGTCTCCTCCACGTCGGCATCCCGGTCGATGCGGTCGATGCGCCGCAGCGTCAGGAAGAACAGAATGCCGGTGATGCCTGCGCCTACGGCGGCCTCGGTCAGGGCCAGATCGGGCGCCTCCAGCAGGATCCAAATGACGGACATGATGATGGAGTAGGCCATGTAGATGATGACCGCCCGCAGGGGCTTTTTCACCAGCGCCGTGGCCACGGCGCACACCAGCAGACCTGCCAGCAGCAACAGACGGAATACGGTGCTCATGGGGCGCTCACCTCCTCCGTTTCCTCCGGCAGCTCCAGATAGCGGGCCAGATCCTCCTGCCCGGCCCGGTACTCGAATTGCGCCAGCATATGGCTGGACAGGGGAGAGGTATACCACTGGATCACCAGCACCAGCACCAGCTTCCACAGCACGGCCCGGAAGCCCACCGCCACCATGACGCCCAGCAGCACCAGCCCCAGCGCCAGCGTGTCGGCAATGGCGGCGGCATGGAGCCGGTTCAGGGCATAGTCAAAGCGGAACAGGCCCAGCAGCGCCGTAAGCAGGGCGAAAAGCCCCCCCACCACGCACAGGGCGGTCACGCCGAAGCGGATCCATTCACCGATCATGGGACGCCTCCTCCTTTTTCCGCTGATTGCGCTGATAGAGATTGATGTAAATGCGGCAGAGCATCATCACGGCGATAAACGACAGCACCACATAGATCAGGGCGATGTCCGCCAGATAATCCTCTCCCAACAGGAAGGTCAACACCACGATGACCATCACCACGATGGTGCCGACGAGGTTGATGCCGATGATGCGGTCCACCGTCAGCCTGGCCCGGATGATATACACCAGCGCCGCAAGAATGCCCACAGCCAGCACCACCAGAGCGCCCCAGAACAGATAGCTATAGCACTGCTCGATCAGATCCATCACTTGCTGCCCTCCAGCTTCTTCAGAATACGAACCAGATTCCAGTCCGGGATGGCCTCACCGCCGTCCTTATCCAGACACAGTACCAGAAATTCCTCCTCGTGCTGCCGGATGGTGACGGTGCCGGGGGTCAGGGTGATGGAGTTGGACAGCAGCACACGGGAGCTGGCCTCCTCCAGCGGCACCTGCAGCCGCACCACGGCAGGGCGGTAGGCAGCCTTGGGGGAGAGAATGACCTTCATGGTCTGCACATTGGCCTTCACGATCTCCCATACCAGCGTCGCGCCATATTGGAGATACCGCCCCAGCCGCCGCAGTACCCGCCGCTCGTTCCGGGGATGATACCCCAGCACGGCGACGCAGAAAGCATATACAAGCCCCGTTACGACGATGCCGAACAGGCAGATCTCCAGCGTCACCCGCCCGTTGAAAATAAGCCACAGCAGAAACAGAAACACACACATCAGCATGGGCAGTCACATCCTTTTTCGGGGCGGGCTGTTCCGTACCCATCCCCTGATAATTTACATAAAACGTCCAAAGTTGCACGCAAAATTTATTTTACCATGGCTGGAAAGCACAAGTCAATAAAAAATGGTTTCACAATGCGAAAAAATGAAGGAAAGCCGCCGGGAAACCCGGAAAGTCCCAGTCCGCAGCATAGGAAATCGTGCCGGTTTTTGGCATATTTCCACCGTCGGAAGGCACCCCTTGCGCCGGAGGGCGCCTCCTGTTATAATACGGTGAAGAACAGGAGGTGCGTTCATGGCGCTATACACACAAAAGGCCATCATGCGGGCCTTTGGGGAGATGCTGGAGGAGATGCCCTTCGACAAGATCACCGTGACGGCCCTTGTAAAGCGGTGCGATATCAGCTCCAACACCTTTTATTACCACTACCGGGACATCTATGATCTGTTGGATGCGTGGTTCCATCTGGAGTTGGGCCGCTTCACCGGAGAGGGTACCGACTGGCATACATCCACCAAGGCCGTCATGCGGGAGTGTCAGGCCCATCCCGCCAAGATCTACCATGTGTTCAACGCCCTGTCACGGGACCGGATAGAGCAGTATGTGTTCTCCCTGACGGACGACACCTTTTTCCGGCTGGTGCAGCAGCGGAGGGAGAACAACGGCCTGCCGCAGGAGCGGGTGGAGGAGATCGCCGCCTTCTGCCGCTATGCCTATGTGGGCTTTTTCCTGCAATTCCTGTGGAACCGTATGGAGGCGGACATCGACCGCAGCGTGGACCGGCTGGGGGAGCTGATGACCGCCTTTGTCCGCAGCGCCATGGCGGAGCCGACGAACTGAATTTTCGGATAAACCGGCAGAAATGTCCCCAATAGGACGCTTCTGCCGCCGTCTATAAGGGCGGCATCCGGGGCTATCATGCGGCCCGGGAGACGGCGGAAACGTACGATATCAACGTGCCGTGGCTGATCTTCATGGATCCCACCTCCGCCTGCAATATGCGCTGCACCGGCTGCGTGGCCGGAGGAGCACCAAAACTGAAGTCCATGAACGAGAGGCCCACGGCATGGCCGTGGGCCTCTCCCTGTCCGGAGATAAAAGACAAATTGTAACCATTTTGTGCATATTTTGTAATTGCAATTCCCATGGGGATAGACCATAATAAAATACAGTTTCACGCAGCTTACGGGACAGCCTGCAGAGTGATCTGCGGGCTGTCTTTCTGAATAGACAGCATCGGTCACGTTCAATACCATAGGAGAATCGCATGGGCTTTAACACACTACCCTTTATTTTCATCTTTCTGCCGGTGTTTCTGGCAGTATATTACCTGATGCCGGAGCGACTGCGAAACGGCGTTCTGGCATTAGGGAGTCTTGTCTTTTACCTGCTCGGCACATGGAAGCGGCCGTGGTGTCTGGCGCTGCTGCTGGGGCTCATGGCTCTGACGTGGCTCTCCGGCCGGAAGCTGGCGGGGAGCAAGCCCCTGCTGGTGGGGAACCTGCTGGTGCTGGGCCTGTGCCTTTTCGGCTTCAAATATGCCGGCCTGCTGGGCAGTGGCATCGCCCTGCCGCTGGGCCTGAGCTTTTACTCCTTCCAGATGGCCGCCTACGTCATCGACGTGTACCGTGGCCGCATGGAGCCGGAGGAGTGTCCGGTGTCCTACGCCGCAGAGATCCTGATGTTCCCCAAGCTCCTCTCCGGCCCTCTCATGGACCCGGCGGATCTGAAGGAGCAGATGTACCGCCGCACCTGCACTCTGCGGAAGCTGGATGCGGGCCTGCGGGACTTCATCATCGGTCTTTCCATGAAGGTGCTGCTGGCCAACCAGATCGGCGGCCTGTGGCGTCAGGTCAAGACCATCGGCTTCGAGAGCATCTCCACCCCTATGGCGTGGCTGGGCCTTGTGGCCTACTCCCTGCAGCTGTATCTGGACTTCTGCGGCTATTCGTGGATGGCCATCGGCGTGGGGGAGATGCTGGGCTTCCGGCTGCCCCGGAACTTCGAGCACCCCTATGCCGCCCGCT
>ERZ827490.3249-NODE-3249-length-15245-cov-3.612508_pt1 | contig 15245 bp, 9 predicted proteins | sample MGYA00519770_ERZ827490 | MGnify/ENA primary metagenome ERZ827490 (study PRJEB31778, sample SAMEA3449324) | human gut metagenome | biome: human gut; feature: human-associated habitat; material: faeces | place: United Kingdom | collected 2010/2012 ...
AAGTCACCCTGCTGCATCGGCAGAATCTTCGCCAGCGCCTTTTCGCGCTGTTCCTTCGTGTCGGCCAGAATCATTTCACGGACAGCCGCGATACGATCCGCCTCGAAGAACATGTGCTCGGTACGGCACAGGCCGATGCCTTCAGCACCGAACTTGACAGCCTGCTTGGTGTCGCGCGGGGTATCCGCATTGGTGCGGACGCGCAGACGGCGGGCAGCGTCAGCCCAGCCCATGAAGCGAGCAAACTCGCCGGAGATGGACGCTTCAACCGTCGCAATCTGGCCATCGTAGACGTTGCCGGTAGAGCCGTCGAGGGAGATGAAGTCACCCTCGTGGTACACCTTGTCGCCAACGGTCAGGGTCTTTGCTTCTTCGTCAATCTTCAGCGCGCCGCAACCGACGACAGCCGCGCGACCCATGCCACGAGCGACAACCGCCGCGTGAGAGGTCATGCCGCCGAAGACGGTCAGGATGCCCTGAGAGAAGTCCATGCCTTCGATGTCCTCAGGCGTGGTTTCGCGGCGAACGAGGATAACCTTTTCCTTGTTCTTGCCGTGTTCAGCCGCTTCGTCAGCGGTGAAGTAGATGCCGCCGGTGGCAGCGCCAGGGGAAGCCGGCAGACCCTTCGCAATGACGGGCGCCTTCTTCACTGCCGCAGCGTCGAAGTTCGGGTGCAGCAGGGTGTCGAGCTGCTTTGGCTCCACCTTCAGCACGGCTTCTTCTTCGCTCAGCACGCCTTCATCCACCAGATCAACAGCAATCTTCAGCGCAGCCGCCGCGGTACGCTTGCCGTTACGGGTCTGCAGCATGTACAGCTTGCCGCGTTCAATGGTGTATTCCATGTCCTGCATGTCGCGATAGTGCGCTTCCAGCTTGGTGGCGATGTCCACAAACTGCTGGTACACATCGGGCATCTGCTCCTGCAGGTGGGAGATGGGTTCGGGGGTACGGATACCAGCCACGACGTCCTCGCCCTGAGCGTTCAGCAGGTACTCACCGTACAGCTTCTTTTCGCCCGTGGAGGGGTTGCGCGTGAAGGCCACGCCGGTACCGGAATTGTCGCCGGTGTTGCCAAAGACCATCATCTGCACGTTGACGGCGGTGCCCCAGCTGTAGGGGATATCGTTCATACGGCGGTAGTAGTTGGCGCGGGGGTTATCCCAGGAACGGAACACGGCCTTGACGGCTTCCATCAGCTGAACCTTGGGGTCCTGCGGGAAGTCCACGCCCATGTGCTTCTTGTAGATTTCCTTGAAACGAACGACGACTTCCTTCAGGTCATCCGCGGAGAGGTCGCGGTCGTACTTGACGCCCTTCTTCTCCTTGAATTCGTCCAGAACCGCTTCAAATTCGTTCTTCGGGATTTCCATAACCACGTCAGAGAACATGGCGATGAAACGGCGATACGCGTCATAGGCGAAATGCGGGTTGTTGGTCAGGTTCGCCAGACCCACAACAGACACGTCCGTCAGGCCCAGATTCAGAATGGTATCCATCATGCCGGGCATGGAGGCACGAGCGCCGGAGCGGACAGAAACAAGGAAAGGATCCTTGTCGTCGCCGAACTTCTTGCCGGCCACCTTTTCGGTCTCCGCCAGAGCAGCATAAATCTGCTCGACGATATCGTCACCAATCACCTTGCCGTCGGTATAATACCGGGTGCAGGCTTCGGTGGTGACGGTGAAGCCCTGAGGCACGGGCATACCGAGATTGGTCATCTCAGCGAGGTTCGCGCCCTTGCCGCCCAGCAGCTCACGCATGTTGGCGTTGCCTTCCTTGAAGAGGTACACATACTTCTTCGCCATTGGAAACACTCCTTTTTTACATACTGCGGAAGAAACTTCCGCGCAGAAAGCATTTGCCTGAAATTAGCCACGGAAAACACCGTGCCCTTCCTCCATCGCAAAGACATTCTGCTGGCTATCCTATTTGATTATACTATTTTTCGTTGCTTTTTGCAAGATGCTGTTCACATTTTCAGCGGGAATTTGGGAATTTTCGAGCATGATAGTATTTACATGGTGCTTCCAAAAATCAATGTTTCTCTATTTTCTTGACGCAAGACGCCCTTTTTGATATAATGAAGGCATCATTTCGTCGTGAATTTGCTGTTTTTGTTCGTGAGAAGGAGGCGTTATTGTGAAGAGGCCGCTCGCTTGTTTGTTGTCTGTTGCCCTGCTTTTGCCACATTTGGCGCTCGCGGAGGATGATGCCATCCCTGCATCTTTCAAATTTGGCGCGGATGTTTCCACCGTGCTGAGCGAGGAGAACAGCGGCGTTGTGTACCGCAACCGCGACGGCGAGCCGACAGACTTGTTCGTCCTGCTGAAGGAAGCAGGTTGGGACACTGTGCGCGTCCGCGTTTGGAACGACCCATTCGACGAGGACGGCAGAGGCTACGGCGGCGGCAACTGCGGCGTGGCGAACGCGCTGGAAATCGCCCGCCGATGCAAGGAAGCCGGACTGTCGCTCATCGTTGACTTCCATTACAGCGACTTCTGGGCTGACCCCGCGAAGCAAATGTCCCCGAAGGCATGGGTCACGATGGATTTAACGCAGAAGTGCAGCGCGCTCTACGCCTTCACGACAGATGCGCTGACGCAGATTGCCGCAACGGGCGTGGACATCTGGATGGTGCAGGTCGGCAACGAGATTAACGGCGGCATGGCGGGCGAATGGAGCACAAATGGGCGCAATCAGCTGATGAACGCCGGAAGCGCCGCTGTCCGCGCAACCCTGCCCGATGCGTTGGTGGCAGTGCATTTCACCAACGTCAGTCAATCGGACGCAAAGAAGTACATCCGCGAGGTCTGCGAGGGCGATACGCCGGTCGATTTCGACGTGATGGCGTACAGCTATTACAGCTATTGGCACGGTTCGCTGGAGAATTTGTCAGAACTGATGGCGGATGTGCGCGAGAATTTCGGCAAAGATGTGTTCATCGCTGAAACAGCCTATCCGTTTACGACGAATAACCTCGATACGCACCCGAACAGCGCCCCGAATGAGTGGTGCGACATGAAGCAGGATATTTCCCGCGACGGTCAGGCGGCGGATTTCCGCGAGACGGTGGAAACGGCTGTGCAGGCAGGTGCACTCGGCGTCTGCTACTGGGAACCGGCGTGGATTCCGGTGCCGGGAAATAGCTGGGAAGAACAGAGTAAGCTGTGGGAACAGTTCGGTTCTGGCTGGGCGAGCAGTTATGCAGGTGGCTATGATCCACAAGACGCGGGGGCGTGGTTCGGTGGATGCGCATGGGAGAATCAGGCGCTGTTTGAGGTGGATGGGACGCCGGCATGGACGCTTTCGCTTCCGAACCTCCTTCGCGGCGAATAAAAAGAGCAGCACGCGGAAGAAGTATGATAGCGAAGTCAACTCAATCGCGCGAAAGGGTCAAGGGACAATGTCCCTTGCAGGGTTAAGGGGCAGCGCCCCTTATGGGGCTTGGGGCAACGCCCCAACTGCTGCTCCGTTAAATCAATTGTGATAGCGAAGTCAACTCCGCCGCCCGACGCTGAACAGCGAAGCGCTTTCAGCGCAGCGGTTGTAACTTTGCGCTCCCGCTGGAGCGCCCCCAAGCTGCAATCTCGACCAGCCGGGCTTGCAACCATAGCCACACTCCCCTGCAATCCCCTCTTTAGGCGCATTGCAACACATCAAAAAGGACGTGCCAGCCTTTCACAGCCGCACGTCCTTTTCTAATCCCAAATTACGCGGAAACCTTCCGCTTGTCGAAGTTCGCCCACATTGCCTTCGTCGGGCAAGCGTCCGCACACGCCATGCAGTGCTGGCACTTGCTCTGATCAATGACCGGCAGACCGTTCGTCATCGTAATCGCACCATGCGGGCAGGAGCGGAAGCACTTGCCGCAGTGAATGCAGCCAGTCGAGCAGGCAGACAGCACCTTCTTGGCGGGCTCAGTGTTGCGGCAGCGAACCGTCACATCCTCCGTCACCGGACGCAGACTCAGCACACCCTTAGGGCAAATCGCCACGCACTTGCCGCACGCGACACACTTCCCGTCGTCCACCACGGCAATCTTTTTCACCGGGTCGACATGAATCGCGTCGAACGGACAGACGCGCGCGCAGGTGCCCAGACCAAGGCACGCGAACTTGCAAGCCTTGTTGCCGTCATTGACGACAGATGCCGCCACGCAGTCCTGAATGCCGCGGTACTCAAACTTCTCCTTGCAATGCTCGGAATCACCTTGGCAGATTACGCTGGCGACCTTGCGAACGGCGTCTGCTGCTTCCGCATTGCCCATAATCGCGGAAATCTTGTCCGCAACGGGCTTGCCGCCAATCGGGCAGGCATTCACGGGCGCTTTGCCGCAAGCAATCGCATCCGCACAGCCGTCGCAGCCGGGATAGCCGCAAGCGCCGCAGTTCGCACCCGGAAGCGCAGCGCGCACAGCGTCACGCTTTTCATCCGCCGGAATGGCAAAGACCTTCTCCGTGCCCATCAGCAGCAGACCGAAGAGCAACCCCATCAGGCCCAGCGCAACCGCCGCAATGAGGATGTTCACAACCGTCATCCGTCTTCCCTCCTCAGCCGATTAAGCCGCCGAAGCCGATGAACGCAATCGCCATCAGACCCGCCGTAATCAGCGCGCCGGGGAAGCCGTTCATCCACTTGGGCATGTTCGCCAGCGCCAGACGCTCGCGGATGCAGGAGAAGAGAATCATCGCCAGACCGAAGCCTGCCGCCGCGCAGAAGCCGTTGAACGTGCTTTCGAGCAGGTTGTAGCCGTTATCCACGTTCAAAATCGCCACGCCCAGCACCGCGCAGTTGGTGGTGATGAGCGGCAGGTACACGCCCAGCGACTGATACAGCGAGGGGGAAATTTTCTTCAGCGCCATTTCCACAATGCCGACCAGCACGGCAATGACGAGGATGAACGCAATCGTCTGCATGTATTCCAGGTGCAGCGGCACCAGAATCAGGTGCTGCACGAACCAAGTGATGAAGCTGGCGAGCGTCATCACGAAGATGACCGCCATCGACATGCCCTTCGCCGTGTCGTACTGCTTGGAAACGCCGAGGAACGGGCAGCAACCGAGGAAGCGGTTCATGACAAAGTTATTGACCAGCAGACCGCCGACAAGAATCGTCAGCAGATTCGCCCAAATGTTGCTCATGCTGCCGCCCCCTTCTTTTTCGACTTATTCGACAGTGCATTGACCAGAATCAGCAGCAGACCCAGCGTGATGAAGCCGCCGGGAACCTGCGTCATGATGCCCATCGGCTGATAGCTGGCGGGCATCACCTGCAGACCAAAGAACGTACCGTTGCCCAGCAGCTCACGGATGACGGACAGCAGCGTGATGGCGAAGGTGAAGCCCAGCCCCATGCCCAGGCCGTCCGCAATGCTCAGCACCGGCGGATTCTTAGACGCGAAGGACTCCGCACGGGCAAAGATGATGCAGTTGACAACAATCAGCGGGATAAACATGCCCAGCGCCTGCGACAAATCCGGCAGGAACGCCTTGAGCAGCATGTCAATCATCGTCACGAAGGACGCGATGATGATGATGTACGCCGGAATACGCACGCTGTCCGGGATGATGTTGCGCAGCAGGCTGATGAACAGATTCGAGAAAATCAGCACAGCCGTAACCGCCAGACCCATGCCGATGCCGTTCATGCCGGACGTGGTGATGGCCAGCGTCGGGCACATGCCCAGCATCAGCACAAACGTCGGATTCTCCCAAATCAGGCCGTTCAGCAGGACACTCATGAAGGTTTTCTTCTGATTAGCCATGCTTTTTCACCTCCCCAAACGGATGCGGCGCGGTAAAGCGGTCAATCAGGGGCGTGCAGACGTTCATGAACAGAATCGCGAAGGAGCAGCCTTCGGGGTAGTTCGCGTAGGCACGGATGATGAACAGCAGCAGACCGCAGCCAATGCCCATGATGACGCGGCCGGGCACCGTCACCGGGCTGGTCGCATAGTCAGTCGCCATGAAGAACGCGCCGAGCATCAAGCCGCCCGCAAACACCTGATAAATCGCCATTTCAGCGCCATCCTTAATCAGGTAGCAGACGAACACGGTCGCGATGAAGGACACCGGGATGCGCCAGTCAGCAATCTTGCGGACGCACAGGTAAATGCCGCCGACGAGAATCGCCAGCTTGCAGGTTTCGCCCAGCACGCCGCCGCAGTTGCCCAGCAGCAGATCCATAAAGTTCACGCCGGAAACGCCCTTGCTCAGCAAGCCGAGGGGCGTTGCGGAGGTCGTCGCATCCACGGCGAAGTTGGACTGCGGATAGCTGCTCATCAGCGCAGACCAGCTGACGAACAGAATCGCACGCGCGGTCAGCGCCGGGTTCATGAAGTTGCTGCCGATGCCGCCGAACATTTGCTTGACGAGGACGATGGCAATCACGCCACCGACCACCGCCAGCCACCACGGCGCGTTCGCCGGGAGGTTGTACGCCAGCAGCAGACCCGTCACGACGGCGCTCCAGTCGCCAATCGTCACCGTCTGCTTCGTCAGCTTTTCCCACACAAATTCAGATAGAACACAGGTTGCCACGGACACGCAGATGAGCATCAGCGCGCTCCAGCCGAAGATGATAACGCCCGCAATGCCAGCCGGCAGCAGCGCCAGACAAACCTCCTGCATGATGCGCTGCGTGCTGCTATGGTCGCGCAGGTGGGGCGAGGAGGTCATCACAAGATTATTCTGCATGGTGTTATGCCTCCTTCTTGGACTGCTCTTCAGCAGCCTTCTTTGCAGCTTCTGCCGCGGCTTTCTTCGCGGCTTCCGCCTTCTTGCGGGTCGTAATCACCTTTTTGCCCTGACGGCAGGACTGCGTAAGCAGGCGCTTGGCGGGGCAGACGAAGGTGCACGCACCGCATTCGATACAGTTCATGATGCCGTACTTTTCGGCTTCGTCATAGCGGTCGGCGCGGACGCAGCGGTCAAGCAGCGTCGGCATCAGCTGCATCGGGCAGGCGCGCAGGCAGCGGCCGCAGTTGATGCAGGCGGATTCCACCGGGTCAACGGCTTCTTCGCCCAACACAAGCACGCCGGAGGTGCCCTTCGTGACCGGGATATCCGTGCGGGTAATCGCCATGCCCATCATCGGACCGCCGCTGATGAGCATCCGTGCGCCGGACTGCATTCCACCGCAGGCTTCCAGCAGCGTGTCGATCGGCGTACCGACGCTAACGAGGAAGTTGCCGGGGTTGTTGACCAGCCCGCCAACCGTCGTCACGCGCTGCACGAGCGGGCGACCCTCGCGAATCGCCTGCTGAATGGCATACACCGTGCCGACGTTGCTGACCACGCAGCCGACATCCAGCGGCAGACCGCCGGTCGGCACCTTGCGGCGCGTCAGGGCATACACCAGCTGCTTTTCACCGCCCTGCGGATAGCGGACGGGCAAATCATGAATTGTGATGCCTTCGACGTTCTTCGCCGCGGCACGGAGCGCTTCCACCGCGTCCATCTTGTTGTTCTCCACGCCGACGTGCGCTTCCTTCACGTCCAGCGCGAGCATCATCAGGTGGATGCCGTCGATGATTTCCGCGGGCTTTTCCAGCATCAGGCGATGGTCAGCCGTCAGGTACGGTTCGCACTCCGCGCCGTTGATGACAAGCTTCTCAATCGTCTTGCCCTTCGGGGGCGTTATCTTGACCTGCGTGGGGAACGTCGCGCCGCCCATGCCGACGATGCCGGCTTCGCGGACGATGGTCTGCAATTCCTGCGCGGTCAGCGTTTCCGGATGCTCCGCCGGATGCAGCTCCACCCAGTTGTTCTGGAAGTCATTCTCGATGACGACGGCGGACACCGTCGAACCATTCGCCAGCTCGACCGGCTCAATGCCGACGACCTTGCCGGAGACGGACGAATGCACCGGTGCGGACACAAAGCCGCCCGCTTCGCCAATCTTCTGACCCGCCAGCACCAAATCACCCTTCTGCACGATGGGCTTGCAGGGCGCACCGATATGCTGCGAGAGCGGAATCACCACGCGCGCAGGCGCGGGCAGCTCACGAATGGCGTTGCCGCTGTTGACGGCCTTGCCGTTTACGCCCTCATGCGGATGCGTTCCGCCGGGAAACATGTGTTTGACAAACACAGAGAAAACCCCTTTCCAAATCCTTTCGCATCCCCTGCCGTGACAGCAGAAAACACATATTCAGACGGAATCCGTCTGAACAGGACACAATCACACGAAATCTATTATATCATATAACAAGGCATTTGGTACAGTGAAAAGTTTGACAAATGTCAGCCAAAGTTTTTTAGTCAATTTCACCATTAGCTATGACTAATATCTTCTTCCGGCAGATTTCCCGCCACATAGAGCATGTGCGCTGCGTGACTCATGGCACTGCCCTCGCTGCCGTCCGCGCCGCCAAGCATCCGCGCGACTTCGCTGATTCGTTCCTTGGGTGAAAGCAGGCGAACACTCGTATTCGTCCGCTCCCCTTCCACACGCTTCTCCACAAGAAACTGGTGCGCCGCCATCGCCGCAATCTGCGGCAGATGCGTCACGCAGATAACCTGCCGCTTGCGCGCGATCAGCGCCATCTTCTCCGCGACGACCTGCGCCATCCGCCCGCTGATGCCCGTGTCGATTTCGTCGAACACCATCGTGCCGACGCCGCCTTTTTCAGCTTCGAGGCTCTTAATCGCCAGCATCAGGCGCGACAATTCGCCGCCAGACGCGATTTTTGACAGCGGCTTCAGCGGCTCGCCGGGGGTCGGGGGAATCATAAACTCAATCACGTCGTCGCCGACCGACTGCGGCATGAAAATCTTCCCTTCCGGGCGAATCGCGAACGACACTTGGAAGATGGTGTTGCCCATGCCGAGGTCTTTCAGCTGCGCCATCATGTTCTTCTCAAACTCATTCGCCAGCCCGTGCCGCGCCTCCGTCAGCTGACGCGCGAGCTGCCGATACTGCGCCAGCAAGCGCTTGTGTTCCGCGCCGGTTTTGGCAACCTGCTCATCCAGCGAGACGTAATTGTCGTATTCCTCCTGCATCTTCTTCTGCTGCGAAAGGACTTCCGCCACCGTTTCGCCGTACTTGCGTTCCATGCGCCGAATCAAATCCAGCCGTGTCTCAACTTTCTCCGCCCGAACGGGGTCGAACTCCCCTTTTTCGGTCAAATCCGCCAGTTCGTAGCCGATTTCCTCCAGCTCATAGTACGCTGAATCGCACCGCTGCGCCAGACTGACGTAGTTTTCGCCGAACGCCGCCAGCGACCGAAGCGCATCCGCCGCTTCCTTCACGCGCGAAAGTACCGTCTCGCTGTCATCGTTCGCTGAAATCGCCCGATGCGCCGCCGCAACCGCTGTCGCAATCTTCTCCGAATGCCGGAATCGCTCTTTTTCCGCTGCCAGCGTTTCTTCCTCGCCCAGCTTCAGCCGCGCTTTTTCCAATTCCTCCAGCGACTTTTTCAGCGATTCCATGCGGTACTGTTTCTTCTCATTCTCCTTGACCAAGCGCGCGTACTGCCGATGGTTGGTGATGAACGCCTGATACGCCGCGTCCACGCGGCTGAGCAGCGCCTGATAATCGTCGCCGCCCGCAGCATCCAGAAACAGCAGGTGATACTGCGAGTTCATCAGGAACTGCGCCTCGTGCTGCCCATGCACGTCCATCAGCAGTACGGCAATGTCTTTGAGCGCGGACAGCGGCATCACCACCCCGCAGACGCGGCAGAGGTTGCGCCCGGAGCGCGTGATTTCGCGGTAGAGCGTTACCGTGCCGTCGAAATCATCAAGTGCCTGCGCCTGCGCCCATTTTGCGACTTCCACATTGCCGCTGGCATCGAACACCGCTTCGACCCACGCCTTGTCCGTTCCCGTGCGGATGAGTTCCCGCGCGGCGCGTCCGCCCAGCACCAGATTGACTGCGTCCACGACGATGGATTTGCCCGCGCCGGTTTCGCCGGTCATAACGTGCAGCCCTTCGCCGAATTCCAGACTCAGTTCCTCAATCAGCGCGATATTCCGCATTCGCATGGATAGAATCATGATGGATACTCCTTTTCCGTGCCGGGGATAACCATTGCCGTTATTTCATCATTTCCCGGATGCGGCTGGTGACAGTGATCGTCTCCTCGTTCGAGCGGATAATCAGCAGCACCGTGTTGTCGCCTGCCAGCGTCCCCAGTACCTCCGGCCAGTGCATACTGTCCAGCGCTTCCGCCGCGACGTTCGCCGAACCCGACAAGGTTTTCACCACAATCAGGTTGTTCGCCGACGAGACAGACAGCAGCGATTCCGCCAGCATCCGAATGAAACGGTCGGTCAGATTGTTGTCCGCCTGATCGCCCGTTGCGTATTTGTACTTGCCGGAGGGGGTCAGCACTTTCAGCAGCCGCAATTCCTTAATGTCGCGGGATACAGTCGCCTGCGTCACGCGGATGCCCCGCGCATTCAGGGCGCTGGCGAGTTCCTCCTGCGTTTCAATTTCCTGTTTTTCGATGATATCGAGGATTGCCACTTGTCGAACGGTTTTCATATTTCCGCAGCACCTGCCTTTACATTTTGTGTTATCGGGTCCATTCCGTCAGCTTTTCGCGGACAAGGTTGAAGAACGGCTGGTCACTCGTGCGGATGAGCTGCAGCGTTCGATCGGCACGACTGATTTCGACCACCGCACCGTCATCCAGCTGCGCGTACGTCTGCCCATCGACTTGCAGGCAGGCGCTCTGCGGCGCATCCGACCCCAATAGCAGGCGAATCTGTGCGCTGCCCTGCACAACGGTCGGACGATGCTGCAAACTGTGGGCACAAATCGGCGTGAGCACCATGCAATCCACTTTCGGGGAAATAATCGGACCGCCAGCGGAGAGCGAATAGCCGGTTGACCCCGTCGGCGTGGCGACAACAAGCCCATCGGCAATGTAATGCCCGGCGAGTGCGCCATCCACCAGCGCCGTAACCGTAATCAGCCGCGCATAGCCGCCGCGGCTCATCACCACGTCGTTGATGGCGTACCAGCTTTGCCCATTCATCTGCACGGACAGCACTGCGCGGCGCTCTGTCTCGTAGTCGCCGCGGATGACCTTGTCCAACAGCCTCGGCAGGGCATCTGCCTCGCCTTCCGCCAAAAATCCGACGCGCCCCAGGTTCACGCCGAGCAGCGCCGCATCCCACGAAAGCGCATACTGTGCGCCGCGAAGCAGCGTGCCGTCGCCGCCCAGCGACAGAATCACATCCGCCCGCGCATCCGGCGCATTCAGCGAAGTCACGCTGCCCGACGCAAACGCTGCCAGCACCTCATCTTCCACCAGCACCTGCGCACCGCAGGACGCAAGCTGTGCCACTGCATGATGCGCCGCTGCCATTGCATCCGGCCGATGACCATGAATGACGATGCCAAGTCGCACGCCGTTCCCTCCATCCTGATTCAGTCTGCCGTTTTTTTCACAAACAGCACCCGAAGTATCCCCATTATAACACAAGATGAATATTCATGCAAGCATATACAGAAATTTTGATACCATTTCCAAATGAGAATGCGCACGCAGGTGGCGCAGGTGAATGCAGGAAATCGTATTACTTGTGTGAAGAACCCTTTAGCTCCTGATGCGCCTTTTTCACCAGCTCGTGGATGATTTCCGGCGTCACCGGCTCAGTCTCCTGCGTCCGGACGGTGATTTTGCCCAAGAACTCAATGTTGCCCTCCGGTCCCTTAATCGGCGAATAATCAAGCTGCTGCACCTGCCAGCCGATGCTCGGCGCGAATTCCACAATCTCCCGCAGCACGTCCTCGTGCACCTTCGGGTCGTGGATGACGCCTTTCTTGCCGATGCGGTCACGTCCCGCCTCGAACTGCGGCTTAATCAGCGTATAGAACACGCCCTCCTCGCCCATCAGCTGCGCCGCAACGGGCAAAATCAGGCGAATGCTGATGAAGGACACATCCATCACCGTAACAGTCGGGTGCAGCGGCAGCATGTCCGGCGTCAGCAGGCGCGCATTCGTCCGCTCATAGAGCGTTACGCGCGGGTCGTTGCGCAGTTTCCAAGAGAACTGCCCGTAGCCCACGTCAATCGCATAGACATGCGCCGCGCCGTTTTGGAGGCAGACGTCCGTGAAGCCGCCGGTCGCCGCGCCGATGTCCATGCACACCTTGCCGCGCAGATCCGCCTGAAAGGACGTAATCGCCTTTTCCAGCTTCAATCCGCCGCGGCTGGCGTAGGGGTTCGACTTGCCGCGGATCTCCAGCTCGTCCTCCGGCTTAATCAGCTCCGACGCCTTGTCGATGCGGCGCGTGCCGACGTACACCTCGCCCGCCATGATGCTGACCTGCGCCTTCGTGCGGCTTTCGCAAAGCCCGCGTTCCACCAGCGCTACATCAGCCCGTTGCTTTTCGCTCATTGATGCTTTTCTCCATTCTTCAGCGCGATGACGATGCGCTGGGTCATCAGTTCCGGCGTCAATCCCAAGTATTTCAGCAGCTGATCACGCCGCCCATGCTGCACGAAGGTATCCGGGATGCCGAAGGACAGCATCGGCGCGGGCAGCCCTTCGCCGGACAGGAACGCGCAGACCACGCTGCCGAAGCCGCCCGTCAGCACATGCTCCTCCATCGTGACGATTGGGCGATTCGCCAGCTGATGCAGCATTTTCTCGTCCATCGGCTTCACACTCCGGCAGTTCACCAGCGCCGCGTGAATGCCGCGCTTTTCCAGCAGGTCGCGAACTTCAATCGCTTCTGCCACCATCGAGCCGACAGCCAGCAGCGCCACATCCTCCCCCTGCTCCATCAGCTCCCATTCGCCGATGCGGAACGGCTTATCCTGCGCCGGGTAGCGCGCCGACAAATCGACGGATTCACGCCCATAGCGAATGGCGCAGGGGGATTCGTTCTCCTGCGTCCAGCGCATCATGGTGCGCAGCTCATTCAGGTCGCGCGGTGCCAGAATCACCATGTTCGGCACGGGCAGCATTGACGCTAAATCCCACACGCCGTGGTGCGTCGCGCCATCCTCGCCGACCAGCCCCGCACGGTCAAGCAGCAGTGTCACGTTCAGCTTCGGCATACAAACGTCATGTATCATCTGATCAAACGACCGTTGGAAGAACGACGCGTAGACCGCGAAGTATGGCTTCATGCCGCCCGCCGCCAGCCCTGCTGCCATCGTAACGGCATGTTCCTCCGCAATACCGACGTCCATCATGCGGCGCGGAAAACGCTCCGCAAAGTACGACAAGCCCGTACCCGACGGCATAGCGGCGGTAATCGCGACGATTTTTTCATCCGTTTTCGCCATTTCGGACAGCGTTTCCGCCATCACCTGCCCATAAGACGGCAGTGTTCCCTTCTTGCGCGCCGTACCGGTTTCCACATAGAACGGCGGCGTGCCGTGGAAGCGCTCCGGCTTGTCCTCCGCCGCGCTGTATCCATAGCCTTTTTTTGTGAGCACATGCACGACAACCGGCTCATCCAACTGTTTGACAGCCTCCAATGTGTGCTCCAGTGCCTTGAGGTCATGCCCGTTAATTGGGCCGAAATAATGGAAGCCAAGGCTATTGAAGAATCCCTCTTGATTTTCGCGCACGAACATGGACTTGACGCTCTTTTTTGCCCACGATAAAAAACACTGAAGCGGTTTTCCGACTACGGGCAGGCAGGACAAGCCTTTGCGGATAACCCGCTTCGTGCTTGTCCACCCGCTGGAGACGCGTAAATCCGTCAGATGCTGCGAAAGCGCCCCCACGTTCGGCGCAATCGACATTTCGTTGTCATTCAGAATGACAATCATACGCGTATGACTGTCACCCGCGTCGTTGAGCGCCTCATAGCACATGCCGCCGGTCATTGCGCCATCGCCCACCAGCGCCAGCACATGGTGATGCTGCCCCTGCAAATCGCGGGCGCGCGCCAGCCCCAGCGCTGCGGACAGCGCGGTAGAGGCATGACCCGTCTCGAACACATCATATTCGCTTTCGGAGCGCTTCGGGAAACCGGACATGCCGCCGAAGGAACGCAGGGTACAGAACGTGCGGTAGCGCCCCGTCAGCAGCTTATGGACGTAGCTCTGATGCCCCACATCGAAGACGATTTTGTCCTCCGGCATGTTGAACACGCGGTGAATCGCCATCGTTAATTCTACCACGCCCAGATTGCTCGCCAAATGCCCGCCGCGCTTGGAAATGGTCGTGACCAGTTCTGTGCGAATCTGCGCGGCAAGATCGTTCATCTCCGCATAGGACAAACCTTTAATGTCCTGCGGCGACTTGATATCCTCCAATCGCAAGCATTTTCCCTCCTTCATGGATTTTGCATTTGTGTTGATTGATGCTATTTCTCAGATAAGAATGCGCAAGCAGATGGTGCAGGTGAATGCAGGAAATAGTATTAGAATTTGCTGCCCTTGCTCCCCTTTGCGCCCTTCGTGCCGCCGAGCGAAACGCCCTTCAAAATATCGGAGGAATAAGCATAATTGCGCATGTTGCGGTCTTCGTTCGCCTTGCGCGCGCAGTCCACCATGCGGTCAATCAGCTGCGAATACTTCACGCCCTTGTTCTCCCACAGGTAGAATGCCAGCGAGCCGGGAATCGTGTTGATTTCAGTGATGTATACCTGCTCGGACGCGCGGTCGAACATGTAGTCGATGCGCACAACGCCCTTGCAGTCCAGCATCCGGAAAATATCGCAGGACATGGCCTGAATCTTATCGCGCAGGCTGTCCTCAATCGGCGCGGGCAGCACGCGGTGCAGGCTCGCCATGCCCTTCGAGCCGCCATTGGCAAGATACTTCTCCTTGAAATCGAGGAACTGCTGACCCGACAGCGGCATCTCAATCGGGCTGGCTTCCACGTCGCCATCGTAGCCCAGTACGGAGCAGTTCAGCTCAATCGGGTGATCCAGCCCCTTCTCAACCAGCACGCGGCGGTCGTACTCAAATGCCAGTTCAAGGCTGTCCATCAGCCCTTCGCGGTCATCCGCACGGCTGACACCGATGGACGAGCCGAGGTTCGCGGGCTTGACGAACACAGGATAGCCCAGTTCCTTCTCCACCTTGTCCAGCACGGCGTTTTTGTCCTGCTGATACATGGCGCGCGTGAACCAGCAATCCGGCAGACACGGCAGCGTCCCCGCGCCGCGGAAGAACTGCTTCATCATGATTTTATCCATGCCGATGGCGCTGCCTGCCACGCCCGTGGACGTGTACGGCAGATTTGCCAGTTCCAGCATTCCCTGCAGCGTGCCGTCCTCGCCGTTCAGCCCATGCATGACGATAACGCAAACTTCCAGCCGCGCTA
>ERZ827490.3263-NODE-3263-length-15155-cov-7.225563_pt1 | contig 15155 bp, 13 predicted proteins | sample MGYA00519770_ERZ827490 | MGnify/ENA primary metagenome ERZ827490 (study PRJEB31778, sample SAMEA3449324) | human gut metagenome | biome: human gut; feature: human-associated habitat; material: faeces | place: United Kingdom | collected 2010/2012 ...
CCCGCCGAAACGGCGGGCGGCCTGCGGCCGGCCCTCACCCTGCATAATATACAAAAACAGCAGCGGACGGCATCCAATAGGGATACCGTCCGCCGCAAAGGTGCATTGGTTAGCAGGTTATAGAATTATTCCTCTTCCATCATGCTCTTCGCATCGGCAATGACCTCTGCCTCTTTCTCCTTGGGCAGCTGCTCATAGCGGGCAAAGGTGAGGGTGAAGGAACCACGGCCCTGGGTAATGGAGCGCAGGGAGGTGGCAAAATCAAACATCTCGCTCATGGGGACTTCCGCCTCAATTTCCTGCAGGCCGTCCTCGGCAGGGTTCATACCCATCATGCGGCCGCGGCGCTTGGAAAGCTCGGAGTTGATATCGCCCATGTTGGCCGCGGGAACCTGTACCTTCAGGGTGCCGATCGGTTCCAGGATAACGGGATTGGCTTGGGGCAGACCTGCCTTGTAGGCCAGGGAAGCAGCGGTCTTAAAGGCCATTTCGTTGGAATCTACGGGGTGGTAAGAACCATCCACCAGGATAGCCTTTAGGCCTACTACCGGGTAACCGGCGATCATGCCGCGGGAAACGCAGTCCTGCAGGCCCTTTTCTACCGCGGGGAAGAAGTTCTTGGGCACCGCGCCGCCGACTACTCTCTCCTCAAATACGAGAGAATCGCTATCGCAGGGCTCAAACTCAATCCAAACATCACCGTACTGGCCGTGGCCGCCGGACTGTTTCTTGTGCTTGCCCTGTACGCGGACCTTCTTACGGATGGTCTCACGGTAAGCCACACGGGGCTTCACCAAGGCTACATCGATGCCGAACTTGGACTTGAGCTTGGAAACCACAACATCCAGGTGCTGCTCGCCCAGGCCGGAAACGACCTGCTGCTTAGTCTCCACATTATTCTCAAAGCTGATGCAGGGATCTTCCTCGATCAGACGCTGCATCGCGCCGGCAATCTTGGCCTCATCGCCCTTGCCCTTCAGCACAATGGCCATGGAGAGACAGGGGGCCGGGAACTCGGTAGGCTTATAAGAGATGACACGCTTGGCATCACACAGGGTATCGCCGGTCACGGCATTGGAAAGCTTGGTAATGGCGCCGATATCGCCTGCGGTGATGCAGTCCACTTCGTCCTGCTTCTTGGCGCGGCAGCACAGCAGTTTGCCCAAACGCTCCGGCTCGCCGGTGCGGGCGTTTACCGGGGTCATACCGGCGGTCAGCTTGCCGGTGATGACCTTTACGAAAGACAGCTTACCCACGAAGGGGTCGGCAACGGTCTTGAATACAAAGGCGGATTCAGGAGCGTCGGGGTCGCACTTGATGGTCTCGCCCTCGACGGTCTCCTCGCAGCAGCCATCGGCGGCGCTGGGCAGGAAGTGTACGATGGCATCCATAAGGACCTGGCTGCCAGAGCCGGTGGCGGCGCTGCCGCAGAAAACGGGCGCAATGGTACCGCTCTTAACACCGGCGGCAATACCCTTCTGGATCTCCTCCTTGGTAAAGGGCTCTTCCATGAAGAACTTCTCCATCAAGGCGTCATCGGTCTCGGCCACAGCTTCGTTCAGGGCCATCTTCATCTCCTCGATACGGTCTGCGGCCGCGGCGGGGATGGCGATCTCATTGAGCTTATTGGCCTTGGGGTCGAACTTATAGGCCTTCTCATCCACCAGGTCAATGTAGCAATCTACCACATCGCCATCCATGTGGGGGATGATAACAGGGCAGACGGAATTGCCGAACACTTCCTTGATGCCCTCGAAGGTCTTATAGAAATCGGCATGCTCTACATCCAGCTTATTGATGAAGAACGCCTTGGATTTATTCATGCGGGTAGCCAGGCGGTAAGCCTTCTCGGTGCCGACGCCCACGCCGTCCTTGGCGGAAACGACCAGCAGCACGGTCTCGGCGGCACGGATGCCCTCCGAAACGCCGGCGGCAAAATCGAACATACCGGGGGTATCCAGCAGGTTGATCTTTACACCGTTCCAATCAAAAGGCGCAATGGCGGAGCTGACCGATACCTGACGCTTGATCTCCTCGGGATCAAAATCGCACACGGTATTGCCGTCCGCAATTTTACCAAGGCGGTCGGTGGCGCCGGATTTGAACAGCAGCATCTCTGCCAGGCTGGTCTTGCCGGCGCTGCTGTGGCCTGCTAAGGCGACATTGCGGATCTTATCCGCGGTGTACTGTTTCATAGTTAGGATTTCCCCTTTCAATCTTTGAGTCGCAACGCCATAGGGGCGCATTACAGAACAATTATACCTTTTTGTCAAGTTTTACGCAATAAAAAACTCCGTTAATCTGCACGGCGCTTTGCCGAAATACGCTGCGTTATTTTGTGCTATTTGCTGATTTTCAGCCTTCCCGGCTCCATCCTGCACCCTTTAGGGCCCCTGCAAGGCGCAAATTCGGCCCGCAGGGCGAGCCCGCGCCCTTCCGCATTCCCAAAATACCAAAAGGGACCCGCTGCCATACACAGCGGGCCCCAGCAGATCCTATTACTTTTTGCGCACCAGTCCCAGCAGCACCGTTGGGATAAACCACAGGAGCTGATAAGCCCCCAGGCTCCACCAAGTCACCCGGCTCAGTGCCCCGGAATAGGCCAGCAGCGTGATGATGGCAAAGCCGATGAGCACACTCAGTACCAGCAGCACACTGATGGCCTTGGCCAGGCCATACTCCCGCTGGGCGGAAAGCAGGCTGTGCAGACTGCCCGCCATGCCGCCGCTCACCATTTCGGCCGCGGTCTCACCGGTGCCGTCCAGCGCGGCTTCGGCCTCCCGCTGCAGCGCCGCCGGCACCATGTGGATGTTCTCCTCCTGCAGGCCATAGACCTGCGCCACCCGCGCCGGGGTGATATTGGGGTCGGTGGTATGCACCATCAGGGCGATCCCCACCTTCTCCAGCTCCCGCAGCTGGGTCCTCAGCTGCTTATCGGCATGGTAGCTGATGACAAACCCCGCCGAAAGACTGCCGAAGTTGGAAAGATACAGGAGCTCCTTGCCCTCTGCCGTAAAGCCGGCCTCCACCTCAATGGGCGGCACGGCCACACCGTGGGCCAGCAGCAGGCCGCGGTTGCCAATCAGCACCCGGCCGCCATCCACCCAGGCGGAAATGCCCTTCCCTTCCTCACAGGCAACGCTTTCCACCGTTTTCAGGTTCTTCTCATTGGTGATCATCCCGCGGAAAATGCCGGTCAGCGAATTATCCACACTGCACAGCACGCTGGCCGCATTCAGGATAGCCTCATCAATGGGCTTTTTCTCAAAGGTTCTTATCCCATGCAGGGTAATACTCCCGCTGGGGAACAGGTCGCTGCCCCGCAGCAGAACGCCGTCGGTATCATGCAGCTCCTCCACGGCGTCTTCATTCAGCAGGTTGGCACGCCAGCGGTTCAGCCCCTCATTGGCACTGCGCAGCGGCATATGGCTGCCCAGCGTGGCCGCCAGGGGAGAGGTGATGCACAGTGCCGATGTAAAGATAGAAACCGCCTCAAATACCGTTCCCTTGGCCAGGAAGTATTCCAGCAGCGCCATCACCACTGCCGCCAGTATGGTAATGGGGGCCAGCACCCCACTGATGCCCTCGGTCATGCCGGTTTCCTCCAGCACGGCCTCGGCATCCTCCGGCAGACCGGCATCATCCAGCGTCACCGTCTTTTCCGGCTGCTCCGGCAGCTCCGCCGCCCATTCAGTCAGGCGGCTCTGCGGCAGGGTGCGGCAGGCCACAGGCCGCAGGGTGGCCATGGCCCGGCAGCTTTCCCGCTGGCGGGCATTCTTCACCAGCTTGCCCCAGGTATTAAAGAACAGGATAAGTACAGCCAGCGGCAGGAAGATATTGTTCCCATACTGCTCCAGCAGGGCAGGCTGTGCCGCCATAAAGCTGCCCTGCAGCAGGCAGGCGAAGACCGTCAAGGTCACATAGGCATCGTTGCTCTGCCGGCCGGGGAACAGCGCCAAAAAGCCATTGCCCAACGTGCCGCCGCAGCACAGGGCCGAAACGGCGGTGAGCGCCACCATCCCCCACAATCTCATGGAAGAAGAGGTCGCGAGGAAATCCGGCAGCAGCAGGTGATACACCGGTGCCAACGCCAAATAGATAACCCCCAGCAGCATCACCAGGTTGAGGATCAAGGTGACTGCCAGGCTTCGCTGCCGTTTTTTCAGCGTCTGCATCAGGGCTTCAGCACTCTTACGGGCAGCAGAAGCCTCCCAAAGCGGCTTTTTCGCCCTGGCCACGGGAATCTCCCGGCCCAATTCTGGGGCAGGCTGTGCCTCCTGTTTTTTGGGCGGGGTCCATTCCTCCGGCTGCATCACCGGTTCTGGCCGCTTCGGCTCCTCCCACTTAAATTCCGGTTCGGCCGCTGGGGCCGGTGCCGCCGGGGCTTCAGTCTTTTGCAGCAGCTCCCCAGGGAAAGGCTCTGCCTTTTTTACCGGCTGGGGTGCAGTCTTGGCGGGTGCCGGTCTTTCCGACGCTGCCCCCGCCGCCCTGGACAACCCGGTCTGAGCAGCATCCAACTGCCGCAGCAGGTCCTCCGTAGTGGTGGTGGCCCGCTTTTCCGGCTGAGCCGCCCGTTCCTCCCGGGCGCGTTTTTCCTTTACTTCCCGCAGGATATCGTCTACATTATAGCGGTTTTCTGCCATCTTTTTCCCTCCGCTTTTTTGGTTTTCTCTCCCAAGGCAACACCCTCGGAGAGATCATGTCAAATAACTTGTCGAGCCGTTTTTTCTCACCGGGCCTTCAGCCCCAGCCGCTGCCGGGTGATCTCGTACAGAATAATGCCGCCCGCCACCGAAGCATTCAACGAATTGATCTGACCCTGCATCGGCAGTGCCGCCACAAAGTCGCACTCCTCTTTCACCAGTCGGCTGACTCCATTGCCCTCCGAGCCGATAACCAAACCTACCGCACCCTTAAAGTCCAGCTGGCACCAATTCACCCCATCCATATCGGCGCAGGTGAACCACACATTTTTCTCGGCCTTCAGGCTTTGCATAGTGGCCACGATATTGGCGACCCGGACGACCGGCAGGCACACTGCTGCCCCAGCGGAGGACTTGACTGCCGCCGCAGTAAGACCGGCGCTGTGCCGCTTGGGGATGATGACCCCATGGGCCCCGCAGGCTTCCGCCGTACGGATAATGGCGCCTAAATTGTGGGGATCCTCGATGTTATCACAGATGACCACAAACAGCGGCTCTTCCCCTGCCCGCTCATAGATGTCTTTCATCTCGGCATAGGCGGCCGCCGCGCAGATGGCGGCAACCCCCTGGTGGGTCTCTATCCCGGAAAGCTGGGTGAGCTTTTCCCGCGTCGCTTCCTTCACCGGGACACCCTGCTCCCGCGCCTTATTGAGAATCGCGGCTACCGGCCCCTTGGGGCTGCCGCTTTGTATGTAGATACACTCCAGCTCCCTGCCGCTGCGCAGGGCCTCCAGCACCGGGTTGCGCCCGGCCAGCACCTGGTTTTGCTCTCCAGTCTGCTTTTTTTCCTGCATGGTCATAGTTCCTTTCTTCTATTAGGGCTGTGCGCACCGCCGGGGAACCGGCCCCCGCCTGCGCGCCTTCGGCGCGCCCACCCGCAGCCTACGGCTGCGGGCCACCGGTCCTATAAGGGCCGGCAGACGGGGGCCGGTTCCCGCGCTGCGCACTGTGCATGCCTATGAATGGTACCATTATAACACAGCCCTTCGCAAAAATCGACCCTATTTTATCAGAAGTCCGCCCAGCAGGGCCCCCAGCCCCACGGCGCTGCCCCATTGGGCCAGCCGGACGCCCCACAGCCGCCAGCCGCCGGGCTGCCGGGGCCGCCACCGCAGCGAACCTACATACCGCCGGGCATTCTCCCGTAGGGCCTCCTCACCGTTCTGCTGCTTTTCCGGCTTTACGAATAAAATCGCCCGCTCAAAAAACTCATTATCCACTTCCACTACCTCTACCACCTGCTTATTGACTCCCTTCAGCATCACGCAGCCCTCCTTTTGCGGCATCAATTCCCTGTTATTTTGCTTCCTGCTGTGGAATTTATGCAGTCCCACCTGGCGGAAGCGACAGAGAGATATACAGACCGTATTTTTTACTTTTGCACAGTTTCCACACACTTTTCCCCCGGCAGTGTGGAAAACTCGGTGGAAAATGTGAAAAAGTGTCCCCATTTCGTCCCTTTTTCTCTCCTGTCACCGGTGGAAACATCTGTTTTATCCACAATTTACAGTAAATGGACACTACAAAAAGTTTACCGGCCTTGCTCCCCGCTCCGGATTTTTTCACAAATGAAAACTAAACGCCGGTCAGAAAAATATCGTTATTTATTTCACAAAAATTTGCGGAATCTGCCGGTATCTTATTGCATTTGGCGGGCAATATTGCTACAATAGGGCTGAACGCACCATCCCTTTATACTTCTATTTTTTGAAGGAGGATCAATATTATGCCACTGGTCACTACCAAGGAAATGTTCCGTAAAGCCTATGAGGGCGGCTACGCCATCGGCGCTTTCAATGTCAACAACATGGAGATCGTACAGGGCATTACCGAAGCGGCCCAGCTGGAGCAGGCCCCTGTCATTCTGCAGGTTTCGGCCGGCGCCCGCAAATATGCCAAGCACATCTATCTCACCAAACTGGTGGAGGCCGCTGTGGCCGATACCGATGTCCCGATCGCCCTGCATCTGGACCACGGCGATGGCTTTGAGATCTGCAAGGACTGCATCGACGGCGGCTTCACCTCCGTGATGATCGACGGCTCCAAGCTGAGCTTTGAGGAAAACATTGCTGTGACCCGCAAGGTAGTGGAATATGCCCATGACCACGGTGTTATGGTGGAGGGCGAGCTGGGCAAGCTTGCCGGCATTGAGGACGCTGTCAATGTCAGCGAAGCCGATGCCCAGTTCACCAATCCCGCCGAGGTGGAGGAATTTGTTTCCCGCACCGGGGTGGATTCCCTGGCCATCGCCATCGGCACCAGCCACGGCGCCTATAAGTTCAAGCCCGGCCAGAAGCCCCAGCTGCGCTTTGATATCCTGCAGCAGGTCAGCGACCGCCTGCCCGGCTTCCCCATCGTGCTGCACGGTGCTTCCTCCGTCATCCAGGCCGATGTAGAAACCGTCAACCGCTTCGGCGGCAAGATGCCCGATGCCATCGGCATCCCCGAGGAAATGCTGCGCCACGCCGCCGAAATGGCCGTCTGCAAGATCAATATCGATAGCGACCTACGCTTGGCCATGACCGCCGCCATCCGTCAGCACATGTTCGAGCATCCCGATCATTTCGATCCCCGGCAGTATCTCACCCCCGCCCGCGATCACATCCGCGAGCTGGTCCGCCACAAGATGCACGATGTCCTGGGCTGCTCCGGCAAGGCGTAATTTTTTCCCTTATACACCAAAGGATCCCCGCCGGTGGCGGGGATTCTTTTTGCGTTTTATTATGCCACAGTCGTACCAGGGTAGTAGTGGTTCAAAATCTGCACATAGGTCCAGCCCTGCCGGGCGTACAGCATACTGCCGGTCTGGCTCATCCCCACACCGTGGCCGTAGCCGTAGGTGGTAACGGTAAAAATGCGGCTGTCCGCGTCATAGCTGATATCGAAGGCATGGCTGCGCAGTCCCAGGATGCTCTCCCTTATCTTCCGCCCCGTGGTGGTGGTATTACCTACCCGTACGGTGCCTACATATTTTCCATCGGTACGGGAGGTGATCTCCAGCCAGGTGGCCGGGTCGTCATTGGCGGGGTCCAGCCTCGTCCCCAGGGCGCTGTTCATCCTTTCGGCCATCTGCTCCGGGGTATAGGTATAGTCCTTGGAAAAAGGCGACCAGCTGTAGGAATAGCCCTCCTCAATGGAGGAATCCACCGAAACAAGGTAGGGATACTGGGTGGTGCCCCATACGCTTTGGGCCGTGGTGGTCACGCCGCAGCTGATGGAAAAATAGGTACAGTTAGCGTACTGGCCATTATAGTAAACCGCCTGGCCCAGCACCTCTTTCACACAGGCCTTTACCCGGTCGCCGGGTTCCACACTGCTAAGGCGCAGGGTAGGCGCACGGCCCAGGTAGTCATTGTAATACTTAATGTAGCTGTAGGAGGCCACCGCCATGGCCTTAGTGGATTCCCACTCGGTGCTGTTGCCCACCTCATTCTGCACCACGCGGCACAGAATTTCATAGGTATCGCCAACTACCGGGGTGCTGCCGTTAATGACACTAAGCTGACCGTAATCGGCGGTATCATTGCCGCTGTTATCCGGCTCCGGTTCCGGTTTAGGGGTCGGGGCGGGGGCTGGCTCCGGTGCTGGCTCAGGGGCTGGCTCAGGAGTTGGAGCCGGAGCAGGCGTCGGTTCCGGGGCCTTTACGGTGCCGGTATTGCCGGTGCTCCCAGTATTCCCGGCGTTGCCCGAACCATTGGAATTATTGGAATTGCCGCCGGTGGTGTCGTTCCTGTTCCCATTGCCGGTATTACCGTTTTTGTTGTCCCCGGTCTGCCCGGAGGAATTTTCTGTTTTAGAATCGGTTTTATCCCCGGATTTATCATCGGCCTTATTATCGGTTTTGGAGTCAGTCTTATCCGGCTGTTTCTCCCCGGATTGACCGTCATTCTCGGCGGGTTCCTCATTCTCCTCCGGCAGCACCTCATTCTGCGGGATATGCTCCCAATCCGGCAGCAGGGCCTGTCCGCTTTGCACTGTGGGATAGATGGGCAGGTTCTCGGCGCCGGTGGGGGTGCTGCCGCAGGCAGCCAGCAGCAAAAGGGCAGCAGCGGTGGCCAGCGCGCGGCCGGTTTTCAGCGATATCGGCATGAGGATCCCTCCTTCCGGGCGGTTTTTTGTAATAATCTGTCCCTATTATACAGAATAGAATCAGTTTTGTCTACCGGTAGGATATGAACAGAGCGTGAAGAATGGGTGATGGTCCCTCCCCAACGCGCAAAAAAGAGGCGGAAGTTCGCTTCTTCCGCCCCATTTTTCTTATGCAGTTTACTTTTTGCCGCCCAGCAGGCCGGTTAGGACGCTGCCCAGCAGCTCCGCCGCGTCGTCATTTTGGGCGGTCGATTTCTTCTTGGAAGAAGTGGTTTTCTTAGCGGAGGTAGTTTTCTTACCGCTAGCGGTCTTTTTTGCGGAAGAAGTTGTCTTTTTCCCGCTGGAGGTGGTTTTCTTCCCGGAGGAAGTGGTCTTTTTCCCGCTGGTGGAAGTCCCCAACGCGCTGCCCAGCAGGCTGCCGGCCAGGGAACTCAGCACATCGCTGCTATCGCTCTTTTTGCTGCTCTTTTTGCCGCTGCCGCCCAGGGCGCTGGTCAGCAGGCCGCCCGCCAGGCTGGTAAGAATGTCGCCGCTGTCGCTCTTACCGGACTTTTTATTGCTGCCGCCCAGCAGGCTGCCAGCCAGCGAGATAAGGGTACTGCCGTCATCCTCGTCATCATCCCCGCCGCCCAAAAGGCTGGTGAGCAGCCCGCCGAGCCCGTCGCTTTGGGTCTTGGTCTTTTTCTTCTGGCTGCCCAGGGCCGCCAGCAGCAGCGGGGCCGCCATGGCCAGGATCTTGGAGGTATCCACCTTGCTGGCGCCGCTCTTTTTGGCAACAGCGTTCTGCACCGTCTCAGTTTCCCCGCCCAGAATCTTGGTAAGGATCTTGGCGCCATCCTCCGTATCCACATTCTGCAAAAGGCTTGCCAGCCCTTTGCTGCTGGTGTGGTCGTCCAGGGCCTTGGCCAGGCTGTTGGCCCCGTCCTCGGTGGAGGCATTCTGCGCCATGGCACCTACCAAAGCCGGCAGCGCGTTGGCCAGGACATTCTGGGTGTCCTTTTCGCTGGTGCCGGTTTGGCCCGCTATGGAGGAAATCACACTGCCGGAAAGCAGATCAGTCAAATTCATCTGTCAGCGCCCCTTTCCTCAGGCCTGCTCCAATGCGCAGAAATCGCAGGGATCGGTGCGGTTGGCCTCAAAGGCTTCCTCAATGGTTCCCTGATAGACCTTGCTGGACCGCATCAAGGTGTGGCAATTGGGGTCAAGGTGGTAGCTCTTGCCGAAACGGGTCCAGTAGACGGTACCGGTGCCCACCGCCTGCTGGGCGTCAGCCAGCTCCTCAGCGGAAACAGGGTTAAAGTCGATGGAGAACAGCGAAGCCAGCACCAGGGCAATGGCTGCCACTACGGTCACGATCTTCTTGGTCTTGCCATCCAGGTCCTTATTGGCCAGCAGCAGGATGACAATGGGCAAGAAACAAATAACGGAGGCGATCAGCCCCATGTTGTTCCACAGGAAGAACTTCACGCTGCTCTGCTTGCTGGCGGGGTCCAGCCGGTTGGCCTTTTTCCACAGCTGGCTGCCGATGATGACAAGGATAAGATCGATGACCAGTGCGCCGATAAGCCAGTACATTTTCTGCTCTTCCTTAATGTACCATATTCCATTGAGCATCAGAATGGCGCCGACCTCAGCGGCCAGGGCCAGCACCCACAGGATGACAGCGGCTACACGCTTGCCGGTGGCGCTTTTCTTATTGGCGGCGGTGACGACTGCGGGGCCCTTGCCGGTTTTGCCGGTGGAAGCCTCCACAAACTCACGCTCGACCTTCTTTTTTTCTGCCAAATTGGGTCACTCCTTTTCTATCACAAAAAATCGGGCGAAATGCCGATTTCATTGTACCAAGCGTGAGGCAGATGCGCAAGGCCTTTTTTGTGGAGAAAGGACAACCGCCGGAGGCAGCCCCCGGCGGTGCGGATTATTCTTCTTCGCGGCGCAGCAGCAGTACCAGGGCAAGCGCAAGGGGGGCGGCGGAGAATTTCATTGCGCGGGTTTGGCTAATTTGGCTGTACTTAAGCAAAAAGAACGCCCGCGGCCTGCACTGGGCATAGCCGCGGGTGTGGGGATGGGGAAAGTTACTTGGCGGAATGGCCGCTCTCGTAGCTTTCGATCATGCGCTTCACCATCTCGCCGCCGATGGAACCGGCCTGACGGGCGGTGATATCGCCGTTGTAGCCCTGCTTGAGGTTAACGCCGACGGTGTTGGCAGCTTCCTGCTTCATCTGGTTCAGTGCTTCCTTGGCTTTCTTGTTAGACATGGTTTATTCCTCTCTTTCTTAATTTGGCGTTTGCAATGTGTATTGTGTGCGCCAGCAGGCGGTATATTAGAGGAACTTTTCTCCAAGCAAAAAATAAACGGCATTTTTTTACGATAGGGCTTGACTTTTTCGGCAGAACCGCTATAATTATTCATGTTGCTATTGCCCGATTGTGTAAAGGTAGCACGACAGACTCTGACTCTGTTTGTCTGGGTTCGAATCCTAGTCGGGCAACCACAAAGACCCTCGCCGTTTAAGATAGCAGCGAGGGTTTTTCTAACGGGATGTGGCTCAGCTTGGTAGAGCGCTGCGTTCGGGACGCAGAGGTCGCAGGTTCAAATCCTGTCATCCCGACCAACAAAAAAGGACGCCTTTTTGGCGTCCTTTTTTGTTGGTCGGCCGGGGAGCGTCTCCTTTATTGCAGATCTAACACCCCCTGCCCTAATCGAACGCGAAAGACAGTCCTGACGGTTTTCTTTCACACTTTCTTTCCCTCCGTAGGGGATAAGCCTGCGCAAAAATCTTTGGGCGTCTTTTTTATTTGGTGCCAAGGGGAACAGAAAGCCTGCGCAAAGGGTTGGTCTGTGCCCTAATGAAACGCGCGGAGGGTGCTGCTGTGGTTCCCCCTCCACACATCCCTCTCCTTACCATCATACTACCACTTAATGTGATACTTTGGACTAAAAGCTGCGCTTTTTAACCACGCAGCAAGAAAAACATAACCATTATACAAAGCAAAGGACCCAAAGCCGACATTTCTGCCGCTTCGGGTCCTTTTTCATGTTCCATCGCTCTATTGTGTGTTAAATTATGATATTGCTGTTTCCTTCCCTGCCGCCAGCAGGCGTTCCAGCCACTCCACCAGCGCAAAGGAAAGCCGGTATTCCGGACCTTCCGCCAGCTTTTCTATCTGCTCCAGCTCAGGGCCTTCCGTAGCTGTGCCAATGCACAGCTGCGGGAACAGCACACACCACCAGTTATGGCCCTCTGCCGCTCCCAGCTCAATGCGCACCGCGTCATAGTACCCCGCCGGCAGAATGGTGCCATCATATTCCCGGGTCTCAAAGTACATATTCACCAGCGCCACCCGCACAGCATCGGCGCTGCCGGCCCGCGCCAGAGCCTCCTCCGCCACCGCTTTCATTTTGAGCAACAGCTCCTCTGCCCGCGCCATCGTTTCTATTTGGCTTTCACTTTTCGCAAAATCCGCCGCCGTTTCCCGCAGGATGGCATCCCGCACCCGCAGCTTCAGCGCCTGGTCCTCCTCGCTGTCGCTGTTGGCCAGGATGTGCAGCCGCAGTACATTCTCCCGCACCGTCTCACATTCATTATCAAAGCCCGCCGCCATGCTGAGGATCACCGCCAGCAGCAATCCGAAAATCAGCACTCTGTCCCACTTTTTTGTCATTGGTTTTCCGTCCTTTCCGGGTCAGTTCGTTATCCGGAGTATGGACGGATTTTCCGCTTCTATTCGCAGTCCGTGCGGAAGGCAGGATCAGGCCACAGGCCGCCCGCCCTTCCGGGCGGGCAAACGGACCTCCGGTCCGTTTCGGCGGCGCTGCGCGCCGCCGGGCCTGCGGCCCTCCCTCTCCCTCCCGGATCCCTGCGCCCCCGCCCAAAAAGCTCCCCCACCCTGCGCCAGGCAGAATGGGGGAGCTTTTCATTCTATCACTTATTTCAGCATCGAGCGTCCGGTCATCTCCGCGGGCTGGGGCAAGCCCAGCGCCGCCAGCATGGTCGGGGCAATATCCGCCAGCCGGCCGCCCTCAGGCATCAGCTTTGTCCCCTCGGGGAAGCCCACCGCGATGAACGGCACCGGGTTGGTGGTGTGCGCCGTAAAGGGCTTGCCTTCCTCGTCGGTCATCCTGTCGGCGTTGCCGTGGTCCGCCGTCACAAAGGCCCGGCCGCCCATCTCCTCAATGGCCGCCAGCATCCGGCCCAGGCAGGCATCCACCGTCTCCACCGCCTTCACCGCAGCCTCAAAGACACCGGTATGGCCCACCATATCGCAGTTGGCGTAGTTCAGGATGATGACATCATACTTGCCGCTCTTGATGCGCTTTACCACCTCGTCGGTCACCAGATAAGCGCTCATCTCAGGCTGCATGTCGTAGGTCGCCACCTTGGGGCTGGGGATCAGCACCCGGTCCTCACCGGGATAGGGGGCCTCCACGCCGCCATTAAAGAAGAAGGTGACATGGGCATATTTCTCGGTCTCGGCAATGCGCAGCTGGGTCAGTCCCTGCTTGCTGATATACTCGCCAAAGGTATTGGTCAGATCCTCAGGCTTATAGGCCACCTCCACATTGGGCATGGTGGCATCGTACTGGGTCATGCAGATATACACCAACGGGAAGAAGCCCTTTTTGCGCCGGAACCCGGCAAAATCGGGGTCCACCAGCGCGCGGGTCAGCTCACGTGCCCGGTCGGGACGGAAGTTGAAGAAGATCACGCTGTCCCCGCTTCGGATGGCCGCGTTTTCCGTCACCACCGCCGGCACGGTAAATTCATCGGTCACACCGTTTTTATAGTTTTCCCGCATCATCGCCACCGGGTTGGGTGCCTTTACGCCCTCGCCGTTCACCATGGCGTCATAGGCTTTCACTACCCGCTCCCAGCGGTTGTCCCGGTCCATGGCATAGTAGCGGCCGCTTACCGTCGCTATCTTGCCCACGCCGATCTTATCCAGCTCCTGCTGCAGCTCATCAATGTACTCCGCCCCGGAGGTCGGCGGTACATCACGCCCGTCCATGAAGCAGTGGATAAACACCTTTTCCACACCGCTCTTCTTGGCCATCTCTATCAGGCCATAGAGGTGCCGGTTGTGGCTGTGCACCCCGCCGTCGGAAAGCAGTCCCATCAGATGCAGCGCGGCCCCCGGCTTTTTGGCGTTTTCCATGGCGTGCACCAGCGCGGGGTTGGCCAGGTACTCCCCCTCCTCAATGGACTTGGTAATGCGGGTCAGCTCCTGGTAAACGATGCGCCCCGCGCCCATGTTGGTGTGTCCCACCTCACTATTGCCCATCTGGCCGTCCGGCAGGCCCACATCCAGCCCGGAAGCTCCGATTTGGGTATGGGGGCAGGTGGCCCACAGGCGATCCAGGTTGGGATGCTTCGCGGCGGCAATGGCGTTGCCCTCGGTCTCTTTCCGCAGGCCAAAGCCATCCATGATAATAAGTGCCAGTGGCTTTTTCATCGCAGCTTCCCCCCTTTTTATTTGCTCGCGGCTTCCACAATCGCCGCAAAATCCGGCGCCTTCAGCGAAGCGCCGCCAATGAGCCCGCCGTCGATATCCGGCTGGGCCAAAAGGCCCGCCGCGTTCTTGGCGTTCATACTGCCGCCGTACTGGATGGTCATGGCCTCCGCCATTTCCTCTCCGTACAGCTTGCCCAGCAGCTCACGGATCATATGGTTGACCTCATTGGCCTGCTCGTCGGTCGCCGTCTTGCCGGTGCCGATGGCCCATACCGGCTCATACGCGATAATGATGTGCCGCAGCTCCTCGGCAGTCACACCGGCCAGCGCCTTCTTCACCTGAATGGCAATGGTCTCCCCGGTGATATCCGCTTCCCGCTGCTCCAGCGTCTCGCCTACGCACAGAATAACCTCCAGCCCGCTGTCGAGAGCGGCGCGCACCCGCTTGGCCACCGTCTCATCGGTCTCGCCAAAGTACTGCCGGCGCTCGCTGTGCCCGATAATGACATACTGCACCCCCAGCTCCTTCAGCATCGGCGCTGAGATCTCCCCGGTGAAGGCTCCGCTTTCGGCCCAGTGGCAGTTCTCGGCGCCCACCTTCACATTGGTGCCCTCGGTCAGGGCCAGCGCTGTCTCCAGATTGGTATACGGCGTGCACAGCACGACCTCACAATCCGCGTCCTTTACCAGCGGCAGCAGCTCGGTGATGAGCGCCTTCGCCTCGGCACGGTTCTTATTCATTTTCCAGTTCCCGGCGATCACCGCCCGGCGTTTTGCTTTATTCATATCCTTTTCCTCCTTGGATAGTCTATTTTTCCTTTATTCCTCGGCAGGCCCCAGCAGTGGGCAAATTCTGGGCCGCAGGCCCAGCCGCCCTCCGGGCGGCTTCCGCGGACTTCGTCCGCGGCGG
>ERZ827490.3264-NODE-3264-length-15146-cov-2.933868_pt1 | contig 15146 bp, 9 predicted proteins | sample MGYA00519770_ERZ827490 | MGnify/ENA primary metagenome ERZ827490 (study PRJEB31778, sample SAMEA3449324) | human gut metagenome | biome: human gut; feature: human-associated habitat; material: faeces | place: United Kingdom | collected 2010/2012 ...
CGCCTGTACGCCTGCGGCGGCGACGGCACCATCAACGAGGTGGCCAACGGCATCGCCGGTTTCACCAACGCCGCCATGACCGCCATCCCCACTGGGCTGGGCAACGACTTTCTAAAGAACTTCGGCGCAGACGCTGCGAAATTCAACGATCCGGAACAGCTGTGGGACGGCCCCGTGACCCCCCTGGATCTCATCGACTGCAACGGCCAGCGCTGTGCCCTGACCCTGGCCTGCAATGGCATTGATGCTCGGGTGGCAGCGGACGTCCACAAGTACAGCGTCCTCCCGCTGGTTCAGGGCAAGGGGGCGTACATCGCCTCTCTGCTGGTGAATTTCTTCTTCAAGGGCATCGGCTCTCACTGGACGGTCTATTTGGACGGTGTGCCCCAGACCGGAACCTTCTCCCTGGTCACCGTCTGCAACGGCCGCTACTATGGCGGCGGCTTCCTGCCGGTTCAGGAAGCCAGCATGACAGACGGCGTGCTGAACACGCTGGTGGTGAAGCAGGTGACCCGACGGGCATTCACCCGCTTTGTTGCACCCTATTCCAAAGGTGAATACTGGCGCTTTCCTCAGTACGCCCAAAGCTATACCGCTAAGGAGATCCGCATCACCTCGGATGAGGACATCGTGACCTGTCTGGATGGAGAGATCTTCCGTTTTCGAGACGTGACCTTCCGCCTGTCCGACAAAAAGCTGAACTTTTTCGCTCCTAAGGGCGCCAGCCCCGATGCCACCTTCACCCCCATCGACCAACAGCAGCGGAAGAACTCCCTTTGAACTGCATCGCCCGCACCAGCTGCGGCCAACCAAAAAAACGCTTCGGCGCCAAAGGCTCCGAAGCGTTTCCTGTCAATGCGCCCCCTTATGACGCAAGACATACGAGGAACGTGTGTGTACTGCAGCCATTCATCCTATCTCGTTCGCTCTCATTCCGTGCAGTTCCCAATACAGTGCGGGTGTCGGGGTGGTCGTTCCTCCTGATTCTGAGTATAGCAAAACACCTGTCCCAAAAAACGGACAAGCAGGCACGAATGAAAAAATTTTTTATCCGGCGCAAAAAGAGACCCCGCAGGGTCTCTTTTGTTATGATTTGAGTTTTGCCGTCAACGCCTCCAGCGCATCCAGCATGGCCTCCTCAAAGGAGGGATGGGGCCGCATAGTGCGCAGCATCTGTTCTGCGGTCAGGTGGTTGACCATGGCTTCGCTGATCTGGCTGATCATGTCGCTGGCGTGCTGGCACATGAGCTGAGCGCCCAAGATCTCGTGGGATTCCTTGTCCGCCACCAGCTTCATAAAGCAGCGGCCTGGGTCTTCGATCATAGTGCGGGCGTTGCGGAACATGATGCATTTGCCTGTCACTGCGGCGACGCCCTGTTCCTTGGCCTCCGCCTCGGTCAGCCCCACCACGGCGATCTCCGGACTGCTGTAGATGCAGCTGGGCACCACGTTCAGGTCGGTCTGGGCGTCCTCCCCGCACAGCAGGTTCACGCAGGCCACCGCCTGGGCGGAGGCCACATGAGCCAGGGGGATCTCCGCCGACAGGTCGCCGATGGCGTAGACGGTGGGAATGCTGGTCTGATAGGTCTCATCCACCTTCAGCCGCTTCCCCACCTGTTCCGGCGTCAGCTCGGGGGCAAACAGTCCTTCCCAAGCAGGCACACGGCCGATGGCACACAGGACGACCTGACCGGCCACCTGTTTTTCCTTGCCCTTCTGCTCCACGGTGACTACCAGGCCGTTCTCGCCCTGTTCCACCCGCTGCACCATGGCGGAGGTCAGCACCTCCACGCCGCGCTTTTTCAGCAGCTGCCCCAGGTTCTGCCCCAGCTCCTTGTCCATGGTGGGCAGCAGCCGGCTGGCGCCCTCCACCAAGGTCACCTGGCAGCCCAGGTTGTTGTAGAAGGTGGCAAATTCCACCCCGATGACGCCGCCACCCATGATAACGATGGAGTCATAGAGCGCATCCGTCCCCTCCAACAGCTGGTCAGAGGTCAGGACATCGGGCAAGTCCAGGCCGGGGATGGGCGGGCACAGGGGCACAGAGCCAGTGGCCGCTAGGATGTGGTCAGCGGTGTAAGTGGTGCTTTCGCCATCCGTTCCGGTGACCACAACGGTGCCAGGGGCGGAGATGACCGCCGTCCCTGCCAGCACATCCACCTTGGCCTTCGCCAAAAGGGTCTCGATGCCCTCCCGAAGCTGGGCGGACACCTTCCGCTTGTAGGCGAACATCTCGCCGAGATCCACCGAGATCTCCCCCACATGGACGCCGATGGGCGCGCTGTGCTTGGCGTCAAAATAGACCTGAGAGGCGTGGAGCAGGGTCTTGGTGGGGATGCAGCCCCGATTCAGGCAGGTGCCCCCCACCTCACGCCGTTCCACGACAGCGGTGCGCAGTCCCCGCTTGGCCGCCTGCAAGGCCGCCGTGTAGCCGCCAGGGCCGGCGCCGATGACGATCAACTGATAATCCGACATAGTTTGCGTTCCTCCGGTTCTATCTTAAATATGCGGTCTGTGCGGAGCAAGGTACCGATCCTCTGCATCCTGCGTTATGCTTTTGTCCAGCGCAGGACAGGATGCCGTGCCGCCTTCACCTCGTCCGGTCTGCCGATGATGGTGTGGTGGGGCGCTTCGTGCATGGCCTGGGGATCGTCATACGCTCTCTGGGCCAGCATTTTCAGCACGTCCGCCGCATGATCCAACGTTTCAGGGCCTTCCGTCTCGGTGGGCTCCAGCATGAGGGCTTCGTGGACGATGAGGGGGAAGTACATGGTAGGCGGATGAATGCCCTCATCGATGAGGGACTTGGCCACGTCCAGAGCGGTCACGCCGGTCTCTTTCTTGAGCTTGCTCAGATCCAGGACGAACTCGTGCATACAGATGCGGTCGTAGGCCGGTTCATAGGCACCCTTCAACGCCTGCATCAGGTAGTTTGCGTTCAAGACCGCATTCTGTGCCGCCTCAGGGATGCCCTCCTTGCCCAGGGTCATCATGTAGGTCAGCGCCTTCACGACCACCAGGAAATTGCCGCGGAAGCTGCGCACCTGCAAGTGCCCTGCTTCTTCGGCCGTGGCGGAGTGGGGCAAGAATTCGGACAGAAACGCCTTGCAGCCCACGGCGCCAGCGCCAGGGCCGCCGCCGCCGTGAGGGGTGGCGAAGGTCTTGTGCAGATTCATGTGGATGCAGTCAAAACCCATGTCGCCGGGACGCACCACGCCCATGACTGCGTTCAGGTTGGCGCCGTCGTAGTAGCACAGGCCGCCGGCCTCGTGTACCAGGCGGGTGATTTCCAAAATGTTCTGGTCGAAGATGCCCACGGTGTTGGGGTTGGTGAGCATCAGGCCAGCAGTGTCATCCCCCAGCGCAGCCTTCAAGCTCTCCAGATCCACGCAGCCGTCAGGGGCGGAGTCGATGTTGACCACCTCATAGCCGCACATGGCGGCGGTAGCCGGATTGGTGCCGTGGGCGGAGTCGGGGACGATGATCTTGGTGCGCTTCTTGTCGCCACGGGCGTCGTGGTACTGCTTGATGAGCAGGACGCCGGTGAACTCACCGTGTGCGCCAGCGGCAGGCTGGAAGGTCATGTCGTCCATGCCGGAGATTTCGCACAGGTAGCCCTTGGCGGTGTCCAGCACCTCCAACGTACCCGCCTGGGCTTCCGTAGGAGCCAGGGGATGGGTGTTGGTGAAGCCAGGCAGGGCTGCCATCTCCTCATCAATCCTGGGGTTATACTTCATGGTACAGGAGCCAAGGGGGTAGAAACCGCAGTTGACGCCGTGAACCTGCTTGACCAGCTCCGTGTAGTGGCGGGAGATATCTGTCTCGCTCAGTTCCGGCAGCGCCGGCTTTTCCGCTCGGCGCAGTTCTTCGGGCAGTGCCACGGTGTCCACGTCACAGGGGGGCAGGATGGTACAACGGCGGCCAGGAACGCTCTTTTCAAAGATCAGTTTCATTTTGCCAGCACCTCCTCCACGATGGCTGCTGCTCTGTCCAGCTCCGCCTTGCTGATTTTTTCAGTGGCACACCACAAGATCTGATCCTCTCCCAGGGGCAGACCACCCAGGATCCCCTGTGCGTCCAGGGCGTCCAGAACCCCGTCCCGCTGGGGCAGGGTGGTGACGAATTCCTGGAAGTAAGCGCCGTCATAGGCCAGTTCCACGCCGTCCAGCGCGGTGAGCTTGCCCGCCAGGTAGTGTGCCTTGGCCATGGACTGCTCTGCCGCCTGGGTCATGCCGTCAGGCCCCATGGTGGCCATGTACAGGCCAGCGGTCAGGGCGCACAGCGCCTCGTTGGAGCAGATATTGCTGCTGGCCTTCTCTCGCCGGATGTGCTGTTCTCTGGCCTGGAGGCTCAGGACGTAGGCTTTGTTGCCCTTGGCGTCGGTGGTCTCCCCAACGATACGGCCGGGGAGCTTGCGCATGAGCTTCTGGGTGGCGGCCATGTAGCCCAGATAGGGGCCGCCGCTGCCCAAGGGCATCCCCAACGGCTGCCCTTCGCCTACGGCGATGTCTGCGCCGCAGGTTCTGGGGCTTTTCAAGATGGCCAGGGCGATGGGGTGACAGCCCATGATGTACTTGGCCCCCGCCTCGTGGACGAGAGCGCCCAGGGCTTCTGCGTCCTCCAGCAGACCGTAGAAGTTGGGCTGCTGGACGTAGAAGCTGGCCACATCGGCGGTGAGCAGTTCCTTCAGGGCGTCCACATCGGTGCGGCCGTCCTTCATGGGCACCACCTTCAGCTCGTCACCGGTGCCATAGCAGTAGGTGCGGACGGTGTTGATGACGTCAGGGTGGGTGGTGGCGGAGATGAGGGTCACATGACGCTTCCGATCTCGACACATGGCGGCGGCTTCTGCCGCAGCGGTAGCGCCGTCATAGACGGAGGCGTTGGAGACGTCCATGCCGGTCAGCTCACAGATCATAGTCTGATACTCGAAGATGGACTGGAGCAGCCCCTGGCTCATCTCTGCCTGATAGGGGGTGTAAGCGGTTAGGAATTCCTCCTTGGCCGGAATGTATTTCACGATGGAAGGGATGTAGTGGTCATAAGCACCAGCGCCCCGAAGGATGGTGGCATACGCCTTGTTCTTGGCCGCCATGGCAGACAGGGCACGCCCCACTTCCAGCTCACTCATGCCGGTGGGGAGGTTCAGCTGGTCATGGAGCAGCATCTGGCTGGGCACATCCTGGTACAGTTCTTCCACGCGGTTCAGGCCGATGGCCTGGAGCATTTTTCGCCGTTCTTCTTGGGTGGACGGGACATAACTGCCCATAAATCAGCCCTCCTCCGCACAGAACGCCTCATATGCGGCGGCGTCCAGCAGTTCTTCGGTGTCGGTGACGTTCTCCACCTTGATGATCCAGGTGCCGTAGGGGTCTTCGTTGAGCAGCTCGGGCTGATCCAGCAGGTCTTCGTTCACTTCACGGACGGTGCCGGAGACTGGGGAGATCAGGTCGGAGACGGCCTTGACGGATTCCACATCGCCAAAGGCTTCGCCGGCGGCAGCGTCATCGCCCACTTCGGGCAGGTTGACGAAGACCACATCACCCAGGGCGTCCTGGGCGAAGTCGGAGATGCCGATGACGGACACGCCGTCCTCCTCCTTCAGCCATTCGTGGGACTTGGAATACTTCAGTTCAGCGGGGAAATTCATACTAATACCTCCAATAATCTATCCTAAAAAATACAACTTTTTTCTCTCTTACAGGCCGATCTTCTCCGCCAGCACTTCCATGGCGTCCTCAACCTCCTGATCGGTGAAGCAGTACCGCATTTCGGTGTGAGCAGCACGGAGCTTTTCAACGTCCTCCTTGACCGCCTGGCTCCGGAGGATACAGTCCGCCATGAGCTGTGCCAGCTTGTCAAAGTCGTCAGCGGTGAAGCCAAAGCGGGTCATCTCGCTGACGCCCATGCGCAGGGCGCCGGAGGCGGTGAAGCCTTCCTCATCGGGGGTGGCCTGGTAGTTGACGATGATGTTGTTCTCCTCCAGGCGCTTTGCCACCTCTGCGCCCACGCCGTAGCCGACCGAAACGATGACCTGGTGCGTCTCGGTGTAGTCCATGGCGGGATCGCCCATCACGTCCAGACCGGCAGCCTTCAGGCTCTTGGCAAAGGACTTGGCATTGGAAATGATGGCCTTCTGGTATTCGTCCTTGAACTGGTTCATCTCATACGCCGCCATCAGCATCCCCAACTGGGTGCCCAGGTGGTGGTTGGAGACGCTGCCGGGGAAGGTACGGGTTTCGATGGTTTTCCACAGGCCGTACTTCAGGTCTTCTTCTTTGTAGTTGACGCCGATGACGCCCCGCTGGGGGCCGAAGAAGGTCTTATGGGAGGAGCCTGTGACGATCTCAGCGCCCTCCTGGAAGGGATTCTGGAAGTGGTCGCCCACCAGACCCAGCACATGAGCCATGTCGTACATGATGGTGGTGTGGATGTTCTGTTCGTCCACAAATTTCCGAATTTCCGCCACCGGCTCCTTGTGCAGCACCATGCTCTTGCCCAGGATGATCAGCTCCGGACGATAGCGTTCCAGCAGCTTCTTGGTCTCCTCCATATCGGTCTTGTAGGGGTTCTCCTTGCACACCGGGAAATTGACCACAGCAGGCTTTTCGGTGATCGGGTCGATGGCCACATAGTCATGGAGGGCGCCCATGGGCTGTGCGGACAGGTGACCACCCTTGATGATGTGGTTGTTCATAACGTAACCCAGACGCTTGGCCTCGCGCTTGCGGTCGATGCGGTTCTTCCAGTCCATCAGAGCGGAGAACACGGCCATGTTGGCCATCTGGCCGCTGAGCACACGAGTCTCCACCTCGGAGCAGCCCAGGTAGGCGCGCATCTCGTCAATCAGCAGCTGTTCCACATGGTCGATGAACTCGGTGCCCTGATAGTAGAACACGTCCTTGTCGTAGAAGGCCAAGATCTTCTTATGCTCGGCGTACCGGCAGGCGGGGTCGCTGCCACAGAGCAAGCGGACAGCACGGCTGGGGGTGTTCTCCGAGGGGATCAGGTTCACGCACCGCTCCTGCCGCCACACATGGTTTTCAGCGGCTTTTTTCAGCAGCTCGACTGCCTTGCCGGTGCGGTCGCCCTTGGCGGTGGATTCCGCTTCCTCCTCTACTTTATAAATGAGGGGACGGGCAAAGGGAGGAGCGCCTACGCTCATATGACGGGCGGGGATGACCGCCTTGACCCGCTTGCCGCGGATGTCCACTTCCACCACGTCATCTTCCAACACATCGCTGTCGATGTACGCCATGCCGATGGCACGCTTGCCGCTGGCTTCCAGGATGACGGTGGAGATGCCCTCGCCCTGGGTCTTGAAATAGGGTACCATGGTGCCGCTGGTGACCCAGCCCACCAGCTTATCATTCTTGTAAACCTCCATGCCCGCACGCATGACCCCACGGCCGGTCAGGGCGATGGGTGCGATCTTCTTGGGCAGGGCGGACAGATCGCTGAAATCACGATCCATGTATCGCTGAGCTTCCTGCTGTGCCTTCAATGCGGCGCGGCCGATGAAATCCCCCTTCTGGTCGGAGAAGCTGACGGCGAACTTGGACAGTGGGACGGCGAAGATGGGAATTTCACTGCCATCGGGAGCGATGCCCATTTCGTGGCCGTACAGGGGCAGGGCAGCCTCCATGCGCAGGGTGTCACGGGCACCCAGACCGGCAGGACAAGCGCCTAGCTCCATGAGCCGATTCCACAGCCACGCCGCATCCTCGCTGCGGACGTACACTTCATAGCCCAGAGGCTCACCGGTGTAGCCGGTCTTGGCGATGCGGGCTTCATGGCCTTCCAGGGGCAGGGTCTTGAGGGCGTTTTTGACCGGTTCGGTGGGGGCTTCGCCGCCTGCCAGGGTGGTGAGCATCTCCTTGCTCTTGGGGCCCTGGACGGCAATGGACGCCCAGTCCTTGGTGATGTCAGTCATGGTGCAGTCGTAGCCGGCGATGACCTTCTGCAGGTGTGCCCAGTCCTTTTCCGCATTGGCGGCGTTGACCACCAGCATGAACCGTTCTTCCTCGAACAGATAGAGGTAAGCGTCGTCAATGGCGCCGCCCTGTTCGTTGGGGATGATGCAGTACTGGGCCATGTTCAGCTCCAGGGCGCTGACGTTGCTGGTCAGCACATGCTGCAAGAATTTGACTCGCTCCGGCCCCTCGATCAGGAACCGCCCCATGTGGGACACATCAAAGAGGCTGCACACCTGACGGGTGTAAAGGTGTTCGGCGATGATGCCGGTGGGATACTGGATGGGCATTTCCCAGCCGCCGAAATCCACCATGGTCGCGCCCGCTGCCACATGGATATCGTACAGCTGGGTTCGTTTCAGTTCGCTCATGAAATTCATTCCTCCTCCAAATCTCTATTCGGATGCACGGATTCAAAAAAGGGCACAAAACACCATGTGCTTTGCGCCTCCGTTCTCCTGCTGACCTAAACGCCCTCCCACATCCCTGCCGCCAGGGAGACCGCACCAATGCGATCGGGAGTGAGCGTGACGGTTCGGAGCCTCGTCCCAATTAGGTCGTATTGCTGTGATCCAAAAACAGTTTCATTTTACACCCTGCCCTGTGATTTTGCAAGATTTATCACGCCGTTTGGTTCCATCTCCGGCAATTTCTCTTGACAAGCGGCGAAAAACCGGAACCATCCCCCCGATGGCTCCGGTTTTTCCCGTTCCTTTTTCGTTCTCTCATTCATGCTTCCAGTGCTCCCGCATCCGCTGCCAGAACCCCACTGGCTCCGGCTCCGGTTCCACTGGCCGGTGGAAGGACTCCGTCATGAACTGCTCCTGGCTGTTGCAGGCGGTGGACAAGGTGTGCTCCTTCCGGTGGTACGTTCCATCAGAACAGAGGAAGCTGGCCTTCACGTTGTCCCGCAGCTGACAGGTCAGCATCCATTGCAGCTGTTCCCGTATCTCTCTGTCGTGAACCGGACAGGCGATCTCCACCCGCCGTTTTAAATTTCGGGTCATCAGGTCGGCGGAGGACAGGTACATCTTGGCGTCCGCCCCCTTGCCAAAGCAATAGATACGGGCGTGCTCCAAAAAACGTCCTACGATGCTGGTCACCTGGATGTGCTCCGTCTCCCCTGCCACGCCGGGCAGCAGGCAGCAGATGCCCCGCACGATGAGCTCCACCTGCACCCCTGCCTGGGACGCCGCTCGAAGCTTGTCGATCATCCCCCGCTCGGTGACCGAGTTGACCTTGATGCAGATATAGCCATCCGCCCCCTTCTCCATCTCCTGGTCGATGAGGGCGCAGAGCTGATCTCGGATGCCGTAGGGGGACACCAGCAGCTCCTGATACTGCCCTGCCAGATCATTGACCAGCAGGTTGCGGAAAAAGCGAACGGCGTCCTGGCCGATGGGTTCGGAGGCAGTCATCAGGCTCAGGTCGGTATACATGGCGTTGGTCTTTTCATTGTAATTACCGGTGCCGATCTGGGTGATATAGCGCATTTTGCCCTTGTCCCGAAGGGTGATGAGACAGATCTTGCTGTGGCACTTGAATCCCTCCATGCCGTACACCACCTGGCATCCCGCCTCCTCCAGCAGCTCCGACCAGGCCACGTTGTTGGCCTCGTCAAACCGCGCCCGCAGCTCCATGAGCACCAGCACTTCCTTCCCGTTCTCCGCCGCTCGGCAGAGGATGTGGGCAATTTTCGAGGAGGACGCCAGCCGATAGATGGTGATCTTGATGGACAGCACGTCCGGCCGCTCCGCCGCCTCGCTGAGCAGGCGCAGGAAAGGCTCTACCGAATCAAAGGGGTAGAACAGCAGCCGATCCTGCCGCTGGATCTGGGGGATGATCTCCTTCTCCCGCTCCAGATCCTCCGGCCAACGGGAGGGATAGGGCGGATAGCTCAGCCGCTTGGCTTTGCCGTGGGACAGTGCGCCTGCCAAGGTGAATATATACCCCATCTGCAACGGACAGGAGTCCACAAAGCATTGTTCCAGATCGACCTGCACCAGCTTGGTCAGGCAGGTGAAAAATGGGTCAGAAACCTCCTGATTCAGTTCCAAACGCACCACGGCCAGCCGCCCCCGCTTTTTCAGCAGCTTGAGCACCTGCTTTCGGAAGTCCTCCTCGTTGTCCTCGAACTTCTCCTCATCGAAGCTGATGTCTGCATTGCGGGTGACCGTGATGAGACAAGTCTCCAGCACCTCATAAGCGCCGAACAGCGCAGGCGCCCAGTGGAGCAGGATCTCCTCGGTTCGGATGAAGCGCAGCTCTGTCTCCGGCAGCTTCACATAGGCGGGTACGGACTGGGGCACCGGCAGGATGCCGATGGCGCCCTTGCCTTTTTTATCCTGGAGCAGCGCCGTCACATAGAGCCGCTTGCTGACCAGGTGGGGCACGGGGTGATGGCTGCCGATGATAATGGGGGACAGAATGGGCAGGATGTTGGTCTTAAAATACCGTTCGATGTATTTTCCCTCCCTGCCGCTCAGCATCTGGTAGGTCACATCCTCCACCCCAGCCTCATGCAGAGCGGAGAGGACGCCGGCATAGATGGCCTTCTTCTGCTCGATGAGCTCCGGCACCGTCTGATAAATGCAGTGCAGCTGCTGGATGGGCGTCATGCCCGTCTTGTTGTCCACCGCCTCCGGCGAGACGGCGGCCAAGTCAAAGAGACTGCCCACCCGCACCATGAAAAACTCATCCAGGTTATTGGCGAAGATGGCCACGAACTTCAGCCGCTCCAACAGCGGATTGCTCTCGTCTGCCGCTTCCTCCAACACCCGCTGGTTGAATTGCAGCCAGCTCAGCTCCCTGTTTTGGGTGTATCGGTATTGTTCTGCTCGATTTTCAGCACTTTTTGGCACAAATATCCCTCCCTTACCCCGTATTTACAAACCACCAGCTTCTTTGTCTCAAACAGCCGTCCCAGGTGGCGCAGAATGAGCAGGCCAGGCACCATGGTGTGGATGCGCTCCGGTACATGGCGCAGCAGCAGGTCAATGGCGTTCTGGTCGCCAGTCTCCAGCGTCTGGCACAGCCCTTCCAGCTGCTCCATTGTGATGGTGCGGCTGCCTGGGGTCAGGTGGTACACCTTTTTGCACAGCTTCAGGGCGGCGCGCGCCGTGCCGCCCACGCAGATCAGATGTGTGCGTCGAGAGAAGTCCAGCAGCGCTTTTTCCTCCACCGTTTCCTCGATGGCCTCTTTCATCCGCTTCAGTGCGCCATCCCCCGGTAGGATCTTCTTCACATAAGACCGGTACAGGCTCAGCGATCCCATCCGAAAGCTGGCGGACTGAACCGGCTGCCCCTGGTCGAACACCACCACTTCCGTGCTGCCGCCGCCGATGTCTAAAAAGGCGCCGCTGGTGCAATGAACCTCTAGCCCTGCGCCGTAGTAGCCCAGCAGGGCTTCCTCCGTTCCGCTGAGCACCTCTACAGAAAAGCCGGTGGCCGTTTGGATGGCCCACACCGCCTCTGCTGTGTTGAAGATGTTCCGCAAAGACGCCGTGGCAAAGACGGCTACCGCCGTGATGTCCAATGCCGCCAACGTCTCTCGAAATTCCAACAACCCGCTGCACGCTCGGGCGATGCCCTCCGGCGACAGCCGTCCTTCTTCCACATAGCCGGCCAATCCGGCCATACTTTTCTCTCGGAATAAAATCTTGAATGTTTCGCCTGCAACCTCATATACGGTCAAGCGCATGGAGTTGGAGCCGATGTCAATGATCGCCTGTTTCATCCCGTTTTCCTCCTCTCCTTGCGTGTCTCAATCGGTTCATCCTGCGCAATCGACACACTGTCTCTATGATATCCAGTTGTTGGGAATTTATGACAGCACACCTGGCCGTCTCCGCCGGAAGCCCCCTTCCCACAGAATTCACCAGGTGTGCATTCACCACGCAGTCTAACGATTTTATCAGGCACCGGTTAAATCTATCCGTTCGGCTGTGTAAATTTTCTGTAAAGTCAAACCGGCCCGCTCCCGCGCCGATACCGAAGTTCCCAAAAGGCCACGGCGCTGGCCGCCGCCACATTCAGCGAATCCACCCCATGGGACATGGGGATGCACACCGTGTGGTCGCATCGGGCAATGGTCTCCTCCGCCAGACCGTCCCCCTCGGTGCCCAGTACGATGGCCAGCCTGTCCGCCTCTTGCAGCACCGGATCCTCGATGCTCACGGCACGGTCGCTCAGCGCCATGGCCGCCGTCTGGAAGCCCAGCTTTTTCAGGCGTTCCAGCCCTGGATGGGGCCAATCCGCCGCTCTTTCCCCGATGCGCGTCCAAGGCACCTGGAAGATCGTCCCCATGCTCACCCGTGCCGCCCGTCGATAGAGGGGGTCGCAGCAGGTGGGGGTGACTAGGACGGCATCCATATGAAGGGCGGCGGCGGAGCGGAAGATAGCGCCCACGTTGGTGGGATCCACGATCCCCTCCAGAACCGCCACCCGATGGGCGCCTGCGCACAGCGCCTCCACGGCTGGCAGCTTGGGACGCTGCATGGCACAGAGCACCCCACGGGTCAGGGCGAAGCCGGTGAGCTGAGCCAGCACCTCCCGTTCCGCTGTAAACACCGGCACATCTCCGCACCGGACGAGGATGCTCGCTGCGTCCCCTGCAATGTGACGGCGCTCCATGAGCAGGGACACGGGCACGCAGCCGGCGTCCAGGGCACGGGCGATGACCTTGGGGCTTTCGGCAATGAAGATCCCCTTCTCCGGCTCCAGCCGGTTGCGCAGCTGTGCTTCGGTCAATCGGGTGAATACCGCCAGCTCTGGACGGGTCAGGTCGGTCACTTCTACAATGTTGGGCATACGGTTCTCCCTCTCTATCTCGAATTTTGTTGCCGTTATTGTACCCCAACGGCGGTGAAAAGTCCAATTTTTGCGAAAAACCCTGCGGAAGGATTCCACAGGGTTTTATGGTCATTCTTTGGGACTGACGTCTGATTTCTTCGCCCTCTCCTTGCCGCTGCGCTGCCGGATGTCGCTCTGGAGCAGCCGATACAGGGTGGCCACGATGGGCACGCTGAGCAGCATCCCCACAATGCCCAGCATCCCGCCGCCCACGGTGATGGCGGCCAGCACCCACACGCCGGGCAGGCCAATGGAGGTGCCCACCAGCTTGGGGTAGATAAGGTTGCCCTCCAGCTGCTGGAGGATGACCAGGAAGATAACAAAGATGAGCGCCTTCATGGGCGAGATGGTCAGGATGAGCAGGGCGCCCACCACCGCACCGATGTATGCGCCGGCGATGGGGATGAGGGCGGTGACGCCCACCAGGGTGCCGATGGCCAGGGCGAAGGGCAGGCGCAAAACCGTCATGCCCAGGATGCACAGGACGCCCAGGATGACCCCGTCAAAGCAGCGTCCCACAATGTAGCCGTGGAAGCACTCGTCCATGGTCTGGAACACATAGTGAACCCGCCCCCGATCCTTGGGACGCAGGTAGGTGTCCAGCAGCCGCCGTCCCTGCGCCAGCAGGGTGTCTCTGCCCAGTAGCAGGTAGAGCGCAAAGACCAGCGCCAGCGCCCATGTGACAATGGTGGAAAATACCGAGCCGACTGCGCTGACCACCCAGTTGACGGTGCCGCCCACCCCGTGGGTGAGGAACTGGACGGCCTGTTTGACGGCATTTTCCCAGTTGGTGTTCTGGAGCCAGTTGAGTACCTCCTGGGGCAGCAGACCGTAGAGCCTGTTCAGGTCGCCCACGCTCTCCAAGTCCAGGGACTGCGCCCAGCTGCTCACCTGAATATACATCAGCCGCACCGAACGCACCAGCTCCGGCACCACCAGCTTGCCCACCAGAAAGAGGACGCTGCCCACCGCCGCCAGGGTCAGCAGCACATACAGGGGCTTGACGCCGGAACCCAGCTTGGGGAAGCGCTGTTCCAGCTTCAGCTTCCGTTCAAAGAAGGTCATGGGGATGTTGACCATATAAGCCAGCATGAATCCCAAGATCAGCGGGGCGGACGCACCGATGCAGATCTCCGCCAGGCCGGCCAGCACCGACCAGTAGTGGACAGCCAGGTACAGCAGCAGGCCGCTGATCACCAGGCGCCTGCAATCTTTCCATTCCATCTTCATATGCGTATCCGTCCTCTCCTTAAAATGGTCAGGATTTCTTCTCCTCCGCCTCCAACGCCTCGGCGATCTGGATGCCCGCCAGCAGAACATCGTTCAAATCTCGGGTGGGCAAGATCAGATCGCTCTGTTCCAAATAGGCGAAGTAGTCGGAGAAGGCATGGATCAGGTTGTTCTCCTGGAATACATACACCTTCATCCCCTTCATCTGCCGCCGCTGGAGGATGATGCGCTCCTTGGGCGCCACGAAGAAGATGAATTCAGACGACGCCTGCACCCGACTGTCATCCAGCAGATAGATCGGCTTGCTGGGGTTGGGGTGATAGAGCATCTCCTTCAAAATCAGCGCCCGAGCTTTGGGGGCAACAACGGGGACGATCTGATCGGAGTACTCCGGCAGGATCCCCGTCCGAGCAAAGTCCAGGAGCCCCTCTCGGGTGCAGAAGCTCACATAGCGATGCTCCTTGCGCATATGACTAACGTACCTTTCCATCAGCGAGGCAAGGGTCGGGGTCTGGTACATCCGCAGCACCTCGTCCGGCAGATAACCGCCAAAGCAGGGTGCGATGAAGTACTGATACCCGCTGCGCCAGAAATCCCAGACGCCATGCTCAACGGTCGTTTGCTCTGTGCCGCCGATATTCTCGATAAAGGGCTTGGCTCGGCTGATGGCCTCCTGGAACTGGGCGTGGCAGGCCACCAGAATGGAGTCGGTAGCGGAAAACAACGCCCGATCCATCCGGGCGGTCACCAGCATGACGCCGGAGCTGGTCATGACGCAGTAGGGGTAGAGGGCGCCGATGGTGTCCGTCAGGTTGGAGTCAGAATAATAGTAGTACGCCTCGTAGCTGTCTCCGGAGACTGCCATGAGAAAGAGGAGGGAGTTGAAAAAGCTCAGGATGTCTTTGGTCTTCTCCTCTTGATTTAAGGAAAACTGGATGATCTGCCGCATCCGTATCTTTTTGTTGCTCTTGTTCTGAAAGAAAGACTTTAGATATTTCAGGAAGTCATTGGGCTGCCGAGGCAGAAAGAGGTCGATCTTGGGCTCCGGCTTGAGCATCTCCGCCTGCGCCAGATGGCACATTTCCTGGTACA
>ERZ827490.3285-NODE-3285-length-15054-cov-11.383026_pt1 | contig 15054 bp, 16 predicted proteins | sample MGYA00519770_ERZ827490 | MGnify/ENA primary metagenome ERZ827490 (study PRJEB31778, sample SAMEA3449324) | human gut metagenome | biome: human gut; feature: human-associated habitat; material: faeces | place: United Kingdom | collected 2010/2012 ...
TTAGATTGAAATCAAAGCATAGAGATCTTCCGATATGCTATAAGAATAAAAGATGTGGTATCGTTCCGCTTAGAAAACCAGAATTTTATGCTTTTCTGCATTATAACATGATTATTTAAAAAGAGAAAGTTGAAATTCATTTTTCCCCTTGAAAACTCCATCGTTTCTTATTACGTAAAAGAGGCTGACGGGAAATAGATTGAACCGCCACGATACTAAGTCTTTGTGGCGCTGATACGCTTTCCCTTGTATTTGTAGAATGTCATAAATGCTCCTTCAAATCGGAATTTCTTAGCGAATCACTTGATAGCGCAACCTTAGATTTTTGACCCCACCCTCTCTATGTGATATAGTATTCTCAAATCCATAATACCATACAGTATCGGACGAAGTTCACCCGCCGCGGGCATGTATTACGGGATGCCCGGATGGGTATACAACAAATGAAAGGGGTAGACAAACTATGAAGTTCGTATTTTTAGATGTAAAAACAATTGGCGACGACATTGATCTGTCCAGATTTGATCTGTTTGGAGAAGTTGTGAAATATCCTTTTTCCACCCAACAGGAAGTGCCTGAACGCATTCAGGATGCAGATGTGATCATTGTAAATAAAATTCAGGTGAATGAAGCCTCCATCGGCGCTGCCAAAAATCTCAAATTGGTCTGTGTCACTGCCACCGGCACAAACAATCTGGACAAGGAATATTTAGACAAACGCGGGATTGCGTGGAGAAATGTTGCCGGATACTCTACCGAATCAGTTGCCCAGCATACTTTTGCCATGCTGTTCTATCTTCTGGAACATCTGCGATATTACGATGACTATGTCAAAGAGGACCACTACACAAATGACACCATTTTCACTCATTTTGCCCAGACCTTCTACGAATTAAAAGGAAAAATCTGGGGCATTATCGGACTTGGAAATATCGGACGAAGAGTAGCTGCGATTGCAGAAGCTTTTGGTGCGCAAGTCATCTATGCTTCCCCATCCGGTGCAGCGCCTCAGGAAGGCTACCATCAGGTTTCTCTTGATACACTTCTTGAAACTTCCGATATTGTCTCTGTACATGCACCTTTGAATGAACATACAGAACATCTTATGAACTTGAATGCCTTTTGTAAGATGAAAAAAAGCGGGATCTTCTTAAATCTGGGACGTGGTCCGATTGTTGTGGAAGCAGATTTAAAAACCGCACTGGAAACAAATGAAATACAAGCTGCCGGTCTGGACGTTCTGTGTGCAGAACCTATGTCCGAAGACAATCCGCTTCGCGGCTTCACGGACAGCAACCGGCTTTTTATCACACCTCACATCGCATGGGCAAGCATTGAAGCCAGAACAAAACTTATGAACATCATTGCTGGACAAATCCAGGAGTTCTTCGGACTGTAACGCCTGACAATATAAGCTGTAACGCATTTTATCTTTATGATAACACGTTACAGCTTTTCTCTTTTCAGCTTACACTCTCCCTGCTATTTTCGGGCGTCATTTTTCTCAAAACACCCCACTACATCAAATCTTTCGTCTCCGCATGACACACAAAAAGTACCGCAAAAACAACCGATATTCCTGTTAAGATTACAGGAAAAACTAGATTATCTTTCAGCGTAAAATCACCGATATTCGCCTGTGTCAAAAAAATCAGAAAGAATGACGAAATGATCGTTGCTTTGGATGATTTCATTGCCAGACCGATAAACAGCGCAATAAAACTCATACTTACAATCACAATCGATTTCAGAATAAGCTGCACATAAAATGACGCACTTGCCATGTTAAAATCAAGCAAAAATGCAGATTTCATAAAAAGTGAGCCGATAAGAACACAGCCATAAATCAGCAATTTTGTCAAAATCAGTGCAATAAAATTGAAAATCCATACTGCCAGCATCTGTGACACTAATATTTTCTGCCGTCTGATCGGATAGGAAAACATCAGATTCATGGTTTTATTTTTATACGCTGTGACAATAAACGAAGCCAGCATCACCCCGGTAAATACTAAAAAAGCCATCCCCGTAAACAGTTCAATGGAAGACGAAATCATCTCATTTCCCGGTGCAGCATCCGGCATTCCGGTGTCCGGATCATTTGCAATTCCCAGATAAGCCAATGCAAACAGAAACGTGCAGAGGATAATCGCAAGAATCACAGCATTTCTAATGTACTTACCGATGTTGTTCTTTTTCCATTCCAGTCTGATCAATTTTAACATCTCACATCACCCCCTGTCAGTTTGAGGAAATATTCTTCCAGTGATTCTGACTTTGTTCCAATCGCAGTCATTTCCACATCGTGTAATGCCAGCGCCTTTGACAATTCTTGCACCGATATATTCCCGTCATAAATTCGGATGATTCTATCTTCTACAATCTTAAAGTTGTCAATCCCTATCTTATCCGACAGTACATACGAAGCCTTTCTTGTATCCACAACATTCAATTCAATATAGGCAAGACTTCTTTCCGTAATTTCCTGCATCGCGATTTCCTGAACGAGAACACCGCGGTTGATCACTCCGATCGTATCTGCAATACTCTCGATCTCTGAAAGAATATGACTGGACACAATAATCGTAATGTCGTATTCCGTACAAAGCATCCGCAGTAAATCCCGAATCTGTTTGATTCCTGCCGGATCAAGACCATTAGTCGGTTCATCCAAAATCAAAAGTTCCGGCTTACACAACACCGCTCGTGCAAGTCCTAATCGCTGTTTCATTCCCAGAGAATACTCGCGTACTGATTTTTTCCCTGTATTGTTCAAGCCTAACAGCTCCATGGCATTTTCAATACTTCCTGTATTGTAATATCCCATGTATTCACAATGAAGCGCAAGATTCTCTCTGCCACTTAAATGCTCATAAAAAGTAGGAAATTCAATCATGCACCCCATCCGCTTAAGTACCTCATACGAAGTCGATGTCAGTTTCTCTCCAAACAGCTCGATGCTTCCTTCTGTCGGTTTCCAGAGATTTGTCAACAGCTTCATAACCGTCGTTTTTCCTGCTCCGTTCTGAACTTAGATCTGTAGACAAACCATTAAACAGTTAATATAGATTTGTTTTGAGAGGGAGCTGTACATGTATTCCTCTCTTTTTTAGATATGCTTTTGTTATTTTCGATAAACTCTAACATTCTTTTATGCTGATCCGCAAAATTGAACTTTATTGTTATCTCATTATTTTCATGAACATAAATCGTATCAATCAGTTCTACTAAAATACCACGATTTAATTCTATAATGTTTTTATGTTTCAAAAACATTTTTAAATATGGATCATCATTTCCTACTCCTTGTGACGCAATTTTTATTTCTGCCTTCAAATGAGTAATTGTTTCTTCAAAACCCTGTATCTTTTCTTGAAACTTTGCTTTCATTCTGACATACTCTGCTTTTGTAAGATCTCCACATTTCCAATCCATATAGAGACTGTCTGTCACATCAATCGTCTTTTTTAGCTGATCTTCCTTTTCCTCTAACTGCTTGGCTAACTGTAAGGATTGATTACATACCGCAGGTTGTTTATTGATTTCAGCTATGACTTCTGCCATATTTTCAACAAGTGCAATCTGGACTTGAATAACTTTTAAAACAGAATTTGTCAAATCCTCTAAGGATATAGTATGTCGAGTACACCTTTCTCTACTTTTAAAGGCATAGGTAGAACAAACATAGTAAGTATATTCTTTGTTTGTTCCATCTGATAGAATTTTACGATTTGTTTTCTTTGTCATACTCTTACCACAGTCTGCACAACGCAAGAATCCAGAGAATAAATAAAGTTTTTTCTTCTTTGGTGCTGTCCTTGTATCACGCTTTGATAGAGACTGTGCTTTTTCAAATATTTCCAAACTAATAATAGGCTCATGTGTATTTTCCACAACAAACCATTCCTCTGGAGAGGTCGCAATCGATTTATGAACTTTATAACTGATCATACGCTGTTTTCCCTGTACCATAGTTCCAACATACATTCGATTGCTTAGTATATTACATACTGACGAAATTCCCCACATACCATCATTTTTAGCCCTCAGTGGTGTCTTTAAATTAAATCCTTTACTATGTTTGTAATCTGTTGGGGTAAGGATTCCTAATTCATTTAAGTGTCTTACAATCCCTGCTTTACTCATACCGTCTACTACATACCAGTGAAAAATATTTCTAATAACAGGGGCGACTTCTTCATCTACCAGAAGTTTATTTTTATTTTCTGGATCTTTCTTATATCCATATGGGGCAAAAGCCCCAATAAACTCTCCATTACGTCGCTTTGTATTAAAAGTCTTTCTCACATCATTTGAAGTTCTCGCAGCGTATCGATCATTCATCAATCCAGTAATTGGTACATCCATACTATCAGTAATCGATTCTGGATTTTTATAGGTATCAAAAGAAGGACTTCCCAAACAAATAAATCTTGTCTTATATAATGGGAAAAACTCTTCCAGATAATACCCTTGATCCGCGTAATTACGAAATGTTCTCGCCAGTGTTTTCGTCACAATACAGTTTATAATTCCATGCTTTATATCATCAATCATGCGAATAAAAGCTGTACGAGCGTCATCCGTTGTACCACTGATACCATCATCAATGTAGATATCGACTAGTATATACTCCTCTTCAAAGAATTTCTCTAAATACTCACTGATAATCTTTTTTTGATTTGTAATACTTAAACTTTCGTCATTTCCATCATCTTTTGATAATCGAACATATACCCCTATCTTCCATACTATGTGACCGCTAACCATGCTTCTATTTGCTTTTCTAATTTTTGGCATACTTTTTACCTATCAGAAAAGTCTTATATCACAATGATATTCTACCATTTTCACAATAAAATATTATCCCTTTTTAATGCAGAAAAATAATTGATTAAGCGATTGTTTAGGTTAGCAGAATTTTCATTATACATCACTTGTACAAGGATTCCATCACATTGAAATAGATAGGGATTTTCTAATCTTGACAAACACATCTCTAATCGCTCCTGTGGAGATATTTCTTCCTGTTTATCTAAAGAAGCCACAAAAGCTAAATATTTAGAACAGTCTGTTGAAACTGTAGGTTGTTTTTGTTCCATTAAACCTCCTCCTTTTTCATTTCTATCCTAACTGTTTCATTCATTAATTTAAGCAGACAGACGGCTTTGGAAAGCTCCGCTAGTATCTCAACTATTCCCATTCCTATGGGCAGAACCGCGCCATGCGGACGTATCATTATTCTGTAAGGATAGGTCATGGCAAAGCAACGTTTCCAACCGTTACTTTCGGATCACTGCTTAAATCGCTCGTTTTTTATAAAGGTCATGGCGTACAGTTTCCGTGGCTTGCTACCTCACAAACGTATCTGTCTGCTTTATTCAGTTTTCAAAGATCTATATTGAAAGCAGTGCTTTCATATTTGAACAATCATTGCAAAGCTGGAAAGAAGGAAATACAATATTACGCTCTGCCAATAATGATTTATTCTTCTGCTTCTAATGCCATATCTGCAATATCAAACGTTAAAATCATTTTGATCAATGTATAATGGTATCGTAATTTAAGACACTTCAAGAGACATTTCTTAATGAATCTGATATACTGTAAACACTACAGAAAGAAGGATTATTATTATGTCTCGAACAAGAAGAAATTTCTCTGCCAAATTCAAATCAGAATTAGTGATTGAACTGCTCAAAGGAGAAAAAGACTTAAATACAATCGCAACCGAAAACAATATTCAGCCGAATCTTCTCCGCAACTGGAAGAAGGAGTTCCTCGATAAAGCATCCGTGGTTTTTAATGACACACGAGAGGATAATCTGAAAGAAAAACTCGCTTTAGAACGCAAGGAAAAAGCTGAATATGCGAAAAAAGTTGGCCAGCTCACCATGCAGGTGGATTGGTTGAAAAAAAAATCTGAAGAAACACTTGGACCTGACTACGAGAGTAAATTTAGTCCAAAACCTTTTGAAGACTAAAGAACTTCCAGTTAAAACAGGAGCTGCACTTCTTGATATCAATCGTACCAGTGTTTATTACAAGGGCATGCCCATATCTCAGGAGGAGTTGGATTGCAAATCGATCATAGATCGATTACACACGGATAACCCGGCCTGGGGAGCACGACAACTGTCTGCTCAACTGAAGAAGCGTGGGCATCAGGTTGGTCGCCGGAAAACGCGCCGTTATATGAATGAAATGGGGATTGATCCAATTTATCCAAAAATGAACCTTTCTAAACGTATGCAACAGGCTAAAGTCTGCCCGTATCTGCTACGTAACGCCGTTATCGACCGTCCAAATCAGGCATGGTCAATCGACATTACATACATCCCCATTAAGCGTGGATTCCTGTATCTGACCGCTGTGATTGACTGGTACAGCCGCTGTATCGTTGGCTGGGAAGTCGATGATACTCTGGATACCAGAATGGTCATAACTGCGTTAAAAAAGGCGTTTATAGTGGAAAAACCTGTTATCCTGAATTCAGATCAGGGCTGTCAGTTTACAAGCAATGAGTACATGAATTTCCTCAAAGAGAACCAGATCCGTCAAAGCATGGATGGTAAAAGCCGGTGGGCTGACAATATCATGATTGAACGATGGTTCCGAAGCTTCAAGTACGAGGAAGCATATCTGACCCAATATAACAATATCAGAGAAGCACGGAAGGCAATCGGTAAATATGTGCACACTTACAACTTTGAACGTTGTCATTCTGCACTCAATAATCAAACACCGGCATCCTGCTATTATCCGATTCTGTTACTGGATGATCATGCAGCCTAAGGGGGGATTTTCTCCCCTACCCAGTTACATATATCAGTTCATTATAAAAAGCTTAGATTTTTGTCTTGACAACTGAACCACTATATAATATTGTGACAGATATATGTGGCTGTTATAATGAATAGAAAGAGACAATTATACTTTAAATGATAAACTATTCTTTTTACAGTTTTCACAAACTCAAAACAATCTAACTATTGTCTCAAAATATTAGATAAGTAGGTGAAAATATGACACTTCAACAATTAAGATATGCGATAACAGTAGCTGAAACTGGAAAAATTACAGAAGCCGCTAATAAATTGTATATATCCCAGCCAAGTCTTACTAATGCCATTCATGAATTAGAGAAGGAAATGAATATTACTATCTTTAATAGAACCAATAAAGGAATTATAGTTTCAAAAGAAGGCGAAATTTTTTTAGGATACGCAAGACAGATATTGGAACTAGTTTCAATTCTTGAAGACAGGTATAAAAGAAATGATGGAGGAAAAAAACAATTCTGTGTATCTACTCAACATTACTCTTTTGCAGTAAATGCTTTTGTAGATTTGATAAAAAAATATGGACAAGATGAATATGATTTCAGTTTGAGGGAAACACAGACATATGAGATTATTGAAGATGTAGCCCACATGAGAAGCGAAATCGGAATCCTTTTTTTAAATGATTTTAATGAAACGGTTATAAAGAAAATTTTGAAATCACACGAGTTGGTATTTCATAAAATGTTTGTTGCTAAACCTCATGTATTTATTAGTCGAAACCACCCTCTTGCAAGAAAAACAGTAATAACGAATAAAGAATTAGAAATTTATCCATACCTTTCTTTTGAACAAGGTGAACATAATTCTTTTTATTTTTCAGAGGAAATATTTTCTACATCAGAGCGTAAGAAAAATATACGCGTGAGAGACAGAGCCACATTATTTAATCTTCTTATTGGATTAAATGGCTATACAGTTTGTAGTGGAGTAATTGATAAAAATCTAAATGGAAAAGATATTATTGCCATTCCATTAGCTGATGAAAGCAATATGCGAATTGGATATATCACTCATAAAAAAGGAATACTTAGTCGATTAGGAAATACTTATTTGGAAGCACTAAAAAAATATTTACAACCCAATAATCCTAAAACAAATTACAGAACAGAAAAAGATTAATATAAGTTATAAAAACACGTTATCCATAGTTTTAAACTATGGATAACGTGTTTTTATATGTATTATACAATCGTTCTCACATTAGTTATTATAAAATTATAACTAAAATAGAATATGGAGGTTATTATGAAAACATCAGTAATTGGATTTCCAAGAATCGGTACTTTACGAGAGCTAAAGTTCGCTTCCGAAAAGTATTTTAGAAAAGAAATTGAAGTAAAAGAACTGTTACACACAGCGGAACTTCTAAGAAAAGAACATTGGGCTACACAGAAAAACACTGGAATCAATTATATTTCAAGTAATGATTTTTCTTTTTATGACATGGTTCTAGATACAGCAGTATTATTAGGTATCATACCTAAGCGTTATAAAGAATTAAACTTATCTGAGTTAGATACTTATTTTGCTATGGCTCGTGGTTATCAAGGAGATTTTGGAGATGTAAAAGCACTTGCAATGAAAAAGTGGTTTAACACGAATTATCATTACATTGTTCCAGAAATAGATGAACATGTGAGTATTAAACTTTCTGGAAATAAAATTTGGAATGAATATGCCGAAGCAAAAGAACAAGGAATAGAGACAAAACCAGTAGTAATTGGTGCATACACTATGTTGAAATTATGCAAATACACTGGAAAACTATCCACCGAAGATTATGTAGAAGCTATGATACAAGCATATCGAGAATTGATTGAAACATGTGAAGAAAATCAAATCTCATGGATACAGTTTGATGAACCATCATTAGTACAGGATATGAACAAAAAAGATATCGAACTATTTCATAAAATTTATGACAATCTCTTGACTTCTGCAAAAACAAGTAAAGTTCTATTACAGACTTATTTTGGAGATATAAGAGATGTCTATTTAGATGTAATAAAAATGCCCTTTGCAGGAATTGGACTTGATTTTATAGAAGGGAAAAAAACCTACAATTTAATTAAAGAATATGGTTTCCCTAAAGATAAATTACTTTTTGCAGGACTGATTAATGGTAAAAATATATGGAAAAATCATTATGAGGAAACGTTAAAAATCCTTTCATCATTAAAAGACAAAGAAATCCAGACCGTATTATCAACTTCTTGCTCGTTACTTCATGTACCATATACTTTGAAGCATGAAGAAAAGCTATCACAGGACTATTTATCTTATTTTTCTTTTGCAGAAGAAAAACTAGTAGAACTTAAAGAATTAAGTATCCTTGCAAATGATAATGACTATCACAAAAATGATCTTTATCAAAGAAACACAGCACTTTTTGCTCGTGATAGAAAATGTGATAATGATGAAGTAAAAAATAGACTTGCTGGAATAACAGAAAATGATTATATTAGACTGCCTATAAGAAGCGAACGTCAAAGTGTACAAAAAAAGGCATTGGGTCTTCCAGAATTTCCAACAACTACAATTGGCTCTTTCCCACAAACAAAAGATGTAAAAGCAAACCGTTCAGCTTTCCGTAGAAGTGATATATCCAAGCAGGAATATGTCGCGTTTAATCAGAAAAAAATTGCAGAATGTGTGAAGTGGCAGGAAGAAATTGGATTAGATGTTTTAGTACATGGTGAGTATGAAAGAAATGATATGGTAGAGTATTTCGGTGAAGCACTAGGTGGGTTTCTTTTCACTGAAAAAGCATGGGTGCAGTCCTACGGAACAAGATGTGTAAAACCGCCAATTATCTGGGGAGATGTCTATCGTGAAAAGCCAATAACGGTTGAATGGTCTACTTATGCTCAATCTTTAACAAAAAAAATCATGAAGGGAATGCTTACAGGACCTGTTACCATACTAAACTGGTCATTCCCTAGAGAAGACATTTCAATTAAGGAATCTATCTCGCAAATAGCATTAGCTATCCGAGATGAGGTGCTAGATTTAGAAGCAGGTAAAATAAAAGTAATTCAAATTGATGAAGCCGCCTTAAGAGAAAAGTTACCACTTCGAAAATCAGACTGGTACACAGAGTACCTTGATTTTGCAATTCCAGCGTTCCGTCTGACACATAGCGGTGTAAAGCCAGAGACACAAATTCATACACATATGTGTTACAGTGAATTTACTGATATTATTTCTGCAATTGATGATATGGATGCAGATGTCATTACTTTTGAAGCATCCCGTTCAGATTTACAGATTTTAGATTCTTTAAGAAAAAATAATTTTGAAACAGAAGTTGGCCCTGGAGTATATGATATTCATTCTCCTAGAGTACCTTCTGTTGAAGAAATTGTAAATGCCATTCATATTATGCTTACTAAAATTAACAAGGACAAATTATGGATAAATCCCGACTGTGGCTTAAAAACAAGAGCAATACCAGAAACAAATGCAAGCCTTAAAAACATGGTAAAGGCAACAAAACAGATTCGAAGTAAATCCTAAATTTTAGAAAGATTCTATTATAGATGAAAATTTCAGATATATATAATAAGAAAAAAAGTTTGTCCTTTGAAATATTTCCACCAAAAAAAGAAAGTGAGCTAAAAAATATTGATGAAACACTTAAAGTTTTATGTGAACTGAATCCAGATTATATTAGTGTTACTTTTGGGGCAGGTGGCACTTCTAACTGTAACCGTACCATAGAACTTGCTAAAAAGATCAAATATGACTATCATATAGAACCTGTAGTACATTTGACCTGTCTTCATTATGACAAAGCAGAAATTGATAAATTTGCCAAAATTTTAATAGAGGAAGGAATTCAAAATATACTTGCACTTCGAGGAGATAAAAATCCAACTATTCAAGAAAAGGAAGTATTTAAACATGCTTCGGATTTAATTACATATTTAAAACCGAAGCATGACTTCTGTTTCTTAGGTGCGTGTTATCCAGAATGCCATCCAGAATCAGAGAATAAAATTAATGAAATGAAATATTTAAAGAAAAAAGTAATTGCAGGTGCAGAGATATTACTATCTCAACTATTTTTTGATAACGAGCAGTTTTTTAGTTTTGTTGAAGAATGTAGAATTGCAGATATAAATGTTCCAATTATTCCAGGTATTATGCCTGTTATCAATACTGCTCAAATAAAAAGAATGGTGACCATGTGTGGTGCTACTTTCCCAGATCGTTTTCAGAAAATTATACTTAAATATGAAAATAACAAAAAAGCACTATTTGATGCTGGAATGTCGTATGCCTTAAGTCAAGTTATTGATTTGTTAGCAAATGATATTGATGGAATTCACTTATATACAATGAATAATCCTCTTGTTGCTCGTAAAATATGTGAAGGAATTCGTAATATTATCTAATGTAAATAATCTATGCACTCTTAGATACTTATTTTAAATTATCGCCTAAATGATTTGTTACTTCTAGGCAAAAATAATATTTTTGAATGACAATTTCAAAAAAAGTTAAAGAGAAATGAAGAAAAAGCAATCAGCTTCCTGTTCATTTCTCTTTTTTTATAATCAATTACTTAAAGCCCTTTTCTATCAGCCATCTAGAAAAAGTAGTATGACTAACTTCTAACATATCTGCACCTTCTCTAAGACTAACAGCTCCTTTCTTCCACATCTATGCAACTGTATCAAAGTTATCTGGATACTCTTTTTTAGGTCTGCCAAACTTTATTCCTTTTTCTTTTGCAACCTTAATCCCTTCTCTTTGTCTTTGATTAATATTTTCTCTTTCTACCTGTGCAACATAGGATAAAACCTGTAAAACTAAATCTGCAAGGAATTTTCCTGTAATACCATTTACTTTATGCCGTGTATCCAGAAGTGGAAAATCTAAAACAATGATATTTATTTGTTTTACTGTGGTTAGATAGGGCCATTCTGCTAAAATTTCATCATAATTTCTGCCTAAACGATCAATGGATTTAATATACAGTTCATCACCTCTTTTTAATTTTTTAACAAGTTTTCTATAGTTTTGTCGGTTAAAATCTTTTCCTGTCTGATAATCAATTATCATTTGTGTTTTGATTAAACCTATACTTTCCATAGCCAGAACCTGTCTATCAATATTTTGATCTTTACTAGAAACCCTTATATAGGCATATTTTTTCATTGGCTGTTCCTCCTTTTCATCAAGAAAAAATTATAGTGGAGGAACATTTAAACAAACCTATCTTGAAAGCCCATTAAAGCAAAAGAAATCCTTCTTATTTTTTTATTCTTTGTTTCTTGTGTTATTGGATAATTTTCCAGTTGCTGTCTTTATAAAGTGTTAAATCAAACTGTGAAATCTGAATGGCTTTTGTCTGGTTATCAATAAATTCCACAGATACATTTACCTTTAGATTCTCCCCATCCTTTGTAAATACTGGATCGATTAGTTTTGAATAAATATAATCACCATTTATTTCTTTTAAGGCATTTCCAGATACATAGTAAGCAAGCTCTTTCTCTGTTGCGCTAGGATAAAGTTTGAAGAAGGTTTCCAGAAATGAGGTTGCTTCTTTTATCACCATAGGATCAATACTTCCATCTGCTTCTATACCTTTTGGTTCATAGCTTGACTTTTCATATTCTGGGGCAAGAGTTGGATTTTTTATAATCACCATATCTCCATTTGAATCTACATGAACAACAACGGTATAAGTTGATTTAACTATTTTCTTCTGATCTCCCTCAGTTATATTTTGCTGAACCTCATAGGTAACGATATACTCATATTCTCCATGTTCTTCTACTTTCCAAATCAATACATCTTTTACAGCGGAGCTGGTAGGTATATCCGTTCTTATTGTATCTGTATTTAACATTAGTAATTCTTCTGTCAGATAATGACTGATTGATGTTTGTCTAGCTTCAATACTTTCTTTATTATTACTCCATGTATAGTATGACTTCGCAAAGTTCTTTACAAAGTTTTCAATGCCATTAGTATCATTTAATGTTAATTCAATAATCTCTTTTTCATGAATAGTATGTTTATCAATAGCTGTAAAATTCTTATATACTCCAAATAATAAACTGCTTATAAGTAGAATCCATAGGACAATGACCCTTTTCTTATGTGTACCAACTTTTATCGTTGGTATTTTTTCTTTTCCTTGTTTTTTCTGATTCTCTTTTTTCTTAAACATGATTTTCAATCCTTTCTCTTTTTTTACTGTTTGATTCTTCCTGCGCCAATCAAATGCTGTTGCCAGTAACTGTCTGTTAAACTGACATAACCAATTCCAGAAGATCCTGCATGATACATTTGAGCAGAAGATACAAATATTCCTACATGAGTGACGTATTCTCCAGCGTCATAAGTACTATGAAAAAAGACCAAATCTCCAGCTTTGGCTTCTGAAATTGGAATATGCTGTGTAGCGTCATATTGTGCCTGTGCAGTTCTAGGAAGATAAATGCCAGCTTTTCCAAAGCACCACTGTGTTAAACCACTACAGTCAAAAGATGTTGTTGGAGAAGATCCTCCAAAGACATACTTTCCACCTTCATATTTCAAGGCTTCGTTCATAATTTTCTGTACTGTTTCATCATCAAAGTGCGTGACTGTTAAATACTGATTAACTAATTCTGCATAATGCTGGTTTCCATAGTTCCAGCGCCAGCCACCATTTCTTTTAACTGCAACTGGATTGGTATAGGTGTTGATCAGCACATTATAATATGCCATTTTCAGAAAAATAAATAGTGCAGAAATAATACGGGGATCTTCCATCCCCGAACCCCTGGAATCCTTGTTATAACAGTAATAGAAAAAATTATTACCGTTATAACAAGGCTAAAAATGGGATATTTTAATTTTCCGAATTCTGCAAATTATGGCATCAAATAAAATGCGTTGTAACAGTATAGGTAACCTTTTTCCCTCCAGATTTTTCACGTGAAAAACTTTCTGCAAGCGTATAGCTGTGTTTCTTTCCATTTTTAGATACATAAGATAGATAACCTCCGCCAAAATTATAACTTTGTATTACGGCATTAATATCTTCAATTCCTTGATTTTTTGCAGAAGAAAGCAGGGAGGCAAAATATTTGCAACCCTGCTTAATAGAACTTTCTGCATCTAAAGAATTTGGTGGTAATCCTAAACTTTCCGAACTCTGCATAACATCCTTTTCCGTTCCCCCACTTTCTATCTGTATAATTGCAAGAAGGACATTCCCATACTCTGAAATTCCGTATTCTTTCGCATACTTTTCAACCATAGACTGATGTTTTAGGACTTCTGCTGAAAGATTCATACCTGCACTTGCAGTACCAGAAGAAAAGTTACCACTGCTGTTTTCTTCTTCACTGCTGATCAAAATTCCGAAAAACAATAAGATGACCAAAGCAACAGGAAGTAAACTGCTGATAATAGAAATATGCTTTATTTTCATGGTTTACGTCCTGCTTTCTTCTTTATTATGTTAGCTGTCTTTTCTTTCTGTTTGATCTGCCGTGGAGCAGTAGCTTTTTCTACTGGACTGTCTCTCTTAATAGTCTGTTTTTTAATACTGGAAGGTGTTTTCATTATCTTTACATTAGGACGCTGACGCTCTTTTACTTCTTCCTGTCTTTTAACAGAATTACTCTTATTTCTAGTTTCTTCTGGTCTTCTTTCTAAATGGTCTGTCTTTTTAGAAAGTGTAGGTCGTTGAACCGATTCTGTGGAGGTAATTGAAGGTCTTTCATGTAAAGGTGATTCATTCCCTGTAGATGGTTTCTCCCTCTTTCTTTTAAACTGTCTATTTTCCTGTGCTTTTTGCATAGCCAGTCGTTTTTGTGCAATGGTTTCTCTTTGATTCTTCCATTTATCCTCACGCCCTGCCTTTCTTTTTTCTTTTTCCTGTACAATTCCACGTTTAAAATCAGATACCTGTCCTTTAGCTTTTTCTTTTGCAGAAAAAAGAGCATATTCTGCCTGTGTTGGAAGTTCCTTTACACCCTGCTTCACTTCTTTTGCCTTATCACGGACACGATTTTTCGTATCTAAAACTGCTCCAACCTTTGATCCTGCTCTATTACCTATTGAAATACCAGACGATCTTTTTTCCTGTGTTTTAGGATCTGTAGAAAAAGAAGACCCTCTATTTTTAGATAATCTACTACCAGCCACTTGGTCCTATGTCAAGAAAAAGTACAAATTAAATGTAACCAATTTTCTCTGTTCT
>ERZ827490.3287-NODE-3287-length-15050-cov-2.964922_pt1 | contig 15050 bp, 17 predicted proteins | sample MGYA00519770_ERZ827490 | MGnify/ENA primary metagenome ERZ827490 (study PRJEB31778, sample SAMEA3449324) | human gut metagenome | biome: human gut; feature: human-associated habitat; material: faeces | place: United Kingdom | collected 2010/2012 ...
ATGTCGATGGCGGTATCCATGCCATAATTGGTGTCAAAGATTGCGTTGTACAGTTCGATCAATTTCTCTTTTTCATGAAAGATCGTGACGAAAACCGAATCCTTGTAGTTTCGTTCCAGTTCCGCTGTTTCTTGCGGCTGTAAATTCAATTCTGCTTTTTCTTTTTCTGCTTTTTTCATAGTCTCTTTGACTCCTTCCTCTTACACACAAGCCAATGTTCCTGCAGGTTCCCACGACCGCATTGCTAGCAGAACGAAAGATTCGGCGTCATCCTTTGCTGCGCGGTGGTGCCTGCATGTGGAATGGCTCCAATGTATCAAAAAAACGAAACAAAGTCCACTATTATTTCCAAATATGTCGTATTTTAGTATTGAATTGTAAGATTTTGAGCTTTTATCGTAAATCGGGTAAAATGGACGCCGCGACGTGCGAGTCGGGTCTCGACATTTGACTCGAGTCGTGACACTCGGGCCGGTGGGAAGATAGGAACAGGCAGAGCAACGCTGCAGTTGTATCTGCGAGGACAAAAGTGCGCATCACGAAATCAGAGATTTCTATGCGCACATGGCGCTCACACATGAGCGCCGCTTCGCAAGGTGCTTCTGTCGATATTCCGGAAATATCACAAGCGATATTCCTACATAGTAAAAACCCGCGGGTGCTTCCTACGATCAGAACGCTATACCCCGCGGGTTTGGTTTTTTACCTTTTTTCGATCACGCCATATCCTGATCTTCCGGCAGCGCGTTCTTGGACCAGCCAAGGTCGGCGAGAATGTTCTGCCCGTTGATGGCGCTGGACTCATCCGAAGCAATTATTCTACCTCAAAGTAGTCGTTGTCATCCTTTCTGCGAGGACCGTCATATTCGTATGTACCCATGCAGCCGCATACGGGACATTTGCCGAAGTCATCACCGAACTCGACCATCAGGTCCAGCGCGTATTTGAACTTCTTGCCGCATTGCGGGCAGTGGTAGTACATCAAGCCTACGCCCCAGCTCATCTTAGATACCCGGATTCCAAGGCACGAGTGTCGATACGACCAGGTAACCGATGGTCACCACGATAGCCCAGAACAAGCATACGAATGCGCACATACCCCAAGCATCCTTCAGCTTCATTTTTACAACTGCCAGCATCGGAATCAGATACAATGGCTGCAGCAGGTTCGTACATTCATCGCCGTATACGAAAGCGTTGATGACGTCGATCTTGTTCGCGCCGAGCTGGTTTGCCGCATCGATCAGCAGCGGTCCCTGTACGATCCACTGACCGCCCTGTGACGGAATGAAGAGATTAACAGCCGCCGCGGACAGATAGGAGAATACCGGAAGTGGTTTCGCGGTCGCGATGCCTACGATACCTGTGATGATGACTTCCGCCAGGCCGGAGGATTGCATGATACCCATGATACCGCCGTAGAACGGGAACTGTACGATAACCTCGCAAGCCATGCTCATGTTGGATTTATAGGATTCAATGAAAGCTCTCGGTGTTTTATACAGGAAACAGTTTGCGACGATAAACAGGAAGATAATCAGATTCATCGATAACGCACCCATGAAACCCTTTGTCGCAAATTCTCTAAAGTATATCATTCTAAAGCGTGTTTGTAAATTTTTAAATATTTATGCCGCCTCCTGCTGTCCGCAAACAATGCGCTCATTCTCTTCCCCACAAGTATACTTGTTTTTCGCGAAAGAAACAACTCTTTTGTCTTGTTATTGTCCGTCAAATAGGATATAGTTATGTAGGCGGAAACGCAAACAAGCATGATCTGTTACAAAGGAGTTTTTATATGAGTTTATTAACTGTCGAAAAAGTCACCCATGGATTCGGGGCACGCCAGATTTTGGAGGACGCGTCCTTTCGTCTGCTCAAGGGAGAACACATCGGGCTGATCGGCGCCAACGGTGAAGGCAAATCCACCTTCCTGAACATCATCACCGGCAAGATCCTGCCGGACGCGGGCAAAATCACCTGGTCCCGCCACGTGACCGTCGGCTATTTAGACCAGCATACCGTACTCAAAAAAGGCATGACGATCCGCGAGGTCCTGCACACCGCGTTTAATCACATGCATGATCTGGAGGCCGAAATGCTCAAACTGTATGAGGATATGGCGCTGCCGGAAAACGCGGACAAGATGGATGAGATGATGGAGGATGCCGGAGAGATTCAGCAGATCCTCGAATACAGCGGCTTCTATCAGCTGGATGCGAAGATCGAGGAAGTCGCGGGCGGTCTGGGTCTGCGCGACATCGGACTGGATCGCGATGTTTCCGATTTGTCCGGCGGGCAAAGAACCAAAGTGCTTCTGGTCAAGCTGCTGCTCGAAAATCCATCGATTCTGATCCTCGATGAGCCGACCAACTATCTGGATCACGAGCATATCGTCTGGCTGACACGCTATCTGCAGGACTACGAAAACGCTTTCATTCTCGTATCGCACGACATGGAATTCCTCAATTCTGTAGTCAACGTCATCTACAATCTGGACGGCGGCAACCTGACACGCTACACCGGCGACTACGAAAACTTCCGCCGCATGTACGAGATCCAAAAATCACAGGAAAAAGCCGCCTACGAGCGCCAGCAGGCGGAGATCGAAAAGCTGGAGGATTTTATCGCGCGCAACAAGGCGCGCGTGGCGACCCGCGGCATGGCGCATTCCCGCCAGAAACAGCTCGACAAGATGGAAATCTTAGAGCGTCCGACGGAGAAGATCAAGCCGGAGTTCCACTTCCTGATGGCAAGAACGCCGAGCCGCTTCGTCGTGGAAGCGAAGGATCTTGTCATCGGCTACAGCCAGGACGAACCGCTGACCCGTCCGGTTTCCTTTACGCTGGAACGCGGGCAGAAGGTCGCCATCGTCGGCACCAACGGTCTCGGCAAGTCCACCCTCCTAAAGACGATCCTCGGCAAGCTGCCGCCGCTTGGCGGAGAAGTACAGCTGGGCGATTATCTTTTCCCGGGCTATTTCGAGCAGGAGGCGGCGCGCGATTCGCAGGAAACGGCGCTGGATACCTTCTGGGCGCAGTTTCCGTCTATGGAGAACCGGGAGGTGCGGCTTTGTCTCGCCAAGTGCGGCCTGACGAACGAGCATATCACCAGCCAGATGCGCGTACTCAGCGGCGGTGAAAACGCCAAGGTACGGCTGGCGATTGTGATGAACCGCGAGCACAACTGGCTGATTCTCGACGAGCCGACCAACCATTTGGACGTAGACGCCAAGGACGAGCTGAAGCGCGCGCTGACGGAATTCCCCGGCACCATCCTTTTGGTATCGCACGACCCGCTCTTCTACGAGGACTTCGTCACCGACATCTGGAATGTCGAGGACTGGACGACGAAGATCGTATAACACAATTCTGCGCGAAAAAAGAAACCCGCTGGGTTGGGCCGCGGCAGTGCATGCCCGGCTTCCCGGCGGGTTTTGTTTTTTTCGCTTTCGGCACAAGGTCTGCCAAAGGCTTTTACATGGTTACATCCGTTCGATCGCGTCGAGGATCGTCACATGGTCCTCCGCGGATTCGTTGACATCCTCCTGTTCACGATAGCTTTTCATAATATCCGCGAAAATCTCCGCGGTCGAAGGCGGCGTGTAGCTGATGCAGTTTGCACCCGCCTCGATGGTCGCCAAAATACTTTGCGGCGTCGGTCCTCCGGTCGCGATGATCGGTACCTTCGGGAATTTTTCTCTGATTTTTTTCACCACAAGTGGTGTGCGGGACGCTGCCGATACATTCAGAATCGAAACGCCGGCGTCCAGTCTTGCCTGAATATCCGCGCTCTCGTGGATGACCGTTGCGATGATCGGCACATCGACCGTCGCGCTGATCAGTTTAATATTGTCATTGGTCACCGGCGCGTTGACTACCACGCCCCACGCGCCGTCTCCCTCGGCGTCCTTGGCAATGATCGCTGAACGCACACCGTTGGTAATGCCGCCGCCGACACCGACAAAGACCGGCATCGGTGCCACGTTGATGATCGACTGCGAGATCACCTGCTGCGGCGTAAACGGATAAACAGCCAGCACCGCGTCCGCGTTGCAGCTGCGAATGATCGCGATATCCGTCGTAAAAATGACGGATTTGATACGTTTTCCCATGATCACGATGCCCTTGGCTCTGTAAATCTCCTCCGGCATCTCCAAATATTTTGATCTCAGCTTCCCCGCGATTCTTGGCAATTCCTTCTGATCCATATAACCGCCTCCTGTTCTTCTCTTACATGTATTTATCCACGCTGATATACAGCTTCCCTTTTTTGGAGGTACCGTTTATCCCGTGGTAGATTGCTTTGCCCTTGCCGCGCAGGACGATCTTTTCCCCGCCCTTCAGCGACATGTCAGGCTTTGTTGTTTCCACACCGTTTACGAAGACTCTCCCCGCGAGGATCGCTTCTGTCGCGAGCCTTCTGGAGAGTCCGTACGCTGCTGCTACTATATTATCAATTCTAGGTGAAGATACCGTGAAATGCAAGCAATTTGTCTGTGATTCGCGATAGGAAAGTTCAAAAATTGACAGAATTTTAACATCTGTTTCAAACCTACCGACATGTCGAAAGTTCTGCGCAAGATAAACACACATCTCCTTCATCGCGAGGATCTGTGCGCCGCGCTCCGTCACGATAATGTCGCCGACTTTTTCCCGTCGGATTCCCTCTCCCATCAACGCACCCAGGTAATCCCGATGCGTCAGCTTTTCGCGCGCCGCTGAAGCAACACGAACGTCAAGCAGCGCGATTGGGCATTCATCCGGATTTTCTCTGAAATATTCCAGAAGGTCTGCGTCCTGTGCCTGCGGCGCAAGCCCCGTATAGTCCGGCAGGAACAGCACCTGTCTGCGCTCCGCTTCCGGATAGCCGCCGAACAGGTATACGTTTTCTTTGGAATGCGCGCGCAAAAATCCGGCTAGCGCGCTCTGCTGCTCCAGGCTCAAAAAATCGCTGCTCATCATGGTATAATAATCCAAGAAACGCTCGTATTTCTCTTCGACCGTTTTCAAAAAAATTTTGTTTTCATCCATATTTTTTCTCTTTTTTTACTGATTTCGCTGAATTTTTTCTCTGAATGTGTTAGAATAGACATAATGCGCGGACAGGCGACCGTTCTGTGCATACAAAACACAGGTCTATTTTACCATAAACAAACCTAACTTTGAAAGGAGTTTTTATATGAAATATGAATATCAGCCAAAGGGCGTCTGCGCCCGCAAGATTTATTTAGATGTAGAAGACGGCGTTGTCAAAGAGGTCGCTTTTGAGGGCGGCTGTGACGGCAATCACAAGGGGCTTTGCGCCTTAGTCAAGGACATGCCTTGCGAGGCGGTAAGGGACAAACTGTCCGGCATCCACTGCGGATTCCGTCAGACCTCATGTCCGGATCAGCTTGCCAAGGCAGTGGAAGAGGCGATGCAGCATGCATGATTGGATTTTTCGAACGCTGATTTCTGATTATGAAGACGTCAAAAATCCCGCAGTGCGGGACCAATACGGCAAGGTTGCGGGTGTTGTGGGCATTCTCTCCAACACCCTGCTTTGCGTAATGAAAATTTTGGTCGGTCTGCTCTCCGGCAGTATCGCCATCGTTGCCGACGCGGTCAACAATCTGGCGGACGCATCCTCTTCGCTGATCACGCTGATCGGCTTCAAACTGGCTGCCATGCCGGAGGACAAGGAGCATCCTTACGGGCACGCCCGCATCGAGTATCTGGCGGGGCTTTTGGTTTCGGTTATTATCATCGTCGTGGGGCTGGAGCTGGGCAAGAGCTCGATCGAGAAGATTCTTGCCCCGACACCGACGGAATTCAGCCTGACCGTCGTGATCGTCCTGCTGCTGGCCATCGGCATCAAGATCTGGCAGGCGTGCTTCAATGTGCAGGCCGGCAAAAAAATCAACTCCATGACCCTGCTTGCGACCGGCGCGGACAGCCGCAACGATGTGATCGCGACCTCCGCGGTGCTGCTCAGCCTTTTGATCGGGCATTTCTTTGATCTGCAGGTCGACGGCTATATGGGCGTTTTGGTCGCCTTATTCATCGTCTGGTCCGGCATCGGTCTGGTGCGCGAAACCGTCAGCCCGCTGCTCGGAGAGGCACCGGATCCTGCCTTGGTCAGGGAAATTGAGGAAACCGCCATGCGGCATGATGGCGTGCTCGGCATCCATGATCTGGTTGTACATAATTACGGTCCCGGCAAGATTTTTGCTTCCATGCATGTCGAGGTCGATGCCGCTGTCGATATTATGACTAGCCATGATATGGTGGACAATATCGAGCATGAAATCTCCAAGAAGCTGCATATCAGCTGCACGGTTCATATGGATCCGATCAATCTCAGTGATCCGAACCGAGAGCCGCTCAAACAGATTCTCGGCAAGGCGATCGCGGGGCTGGACGGTGTCATCAACTTTCATGATTTACGTCTGGTTTCAGGGCCGACGCACACGAACGTCGTCTTCGATGTTGCGGTGTCTCCGGACTGCAAGCTGAGCGGCGAGGAAATCATAAAAACGCTCTCTGCCGCGGTTTCCGCTTATAATCCGAGCTTCCGCACAGTGATCGAGTTTGATCGCGCTTATGTGGATGTCGAGCGGCAGTGCGGCTGCGACAAAGAAAATTAAAAAAACCCGAAGGTTCTGCTTTCTTTTGGAACTTTCGGGATTTTTTGTGTTTCTCTGTCAGCAAATTTAATCGACGCGTTCAATATAGCCGCTGATCGGCTCCGCATACATCTGCTCGTCGGTCAACGTCTCATAGCGCTTGCCGTCATACACATCGGTAAAACCGTTCGTCGCGCGATAAACTTCGCCGGTTTCGGTGTCATAGACCCTTTCATATCCCAACGTTGCGTCGCTTTGCTTCTGGCTCATGATATCCTGACTCCTGCTGCGGCTTTCCCAGGAATCCATGATACCGTCCATCGCCGCGTTGAAGTTTTCGCTGATCTGCCGCGCCAAAGCCACCTGCTCATTGCTGCTTTGGTTCGTCGCACTGACAAAGCTGTCCGAATACTCCAGCGTTTTCATGCATTGGGTCAGCAGCGGCTCCCATTCAATAAAAGTATCCTTCGCAGCTGTAACTGCCATGATATTATACGCGGAATAATATCCGCCGTCTGCTGTTTTGAGCTGGTAGTTTACGACTGTGCCGTCCGAGATCGCGAAGCTTCCAAAATCGACAACTGAGGCTGCGAACATGCCTTCTCCGGCTTTCCCATCCGCAGTAAAATCCGCGCGCAGCAGCTTGTCACCGAGAGCCTGGCTTCTCAGACTGCTCGTCGAATCAAAGCGCTCCGTGACCGTAAAATCATCGAATGCGGGGAATGTGTAGCCTGCATAGCTGGATTCCATTTTCGACGCGAATTTTGTGTATTTGGAAAATATCCGAAAAAATCCCTCCGTAGAAGCCTTCTTCAGCACCGGTGCTGCCGCAAACAGCTTCGCCTGTTCGTTTCCCATCTGATAGTTGCGCTCCCATGCCTTTTTTCCCTCCTGTGAATGCAGCAGGCAATCAGCCTTCAAAAGCACAAACATCTGATTCAGTGGTTCTTCCGGGTCATACACCCGAATGCTGTGCAGCATGTTCGCGCCACCGCTCTCAACCGTCCACCCTTTTGGGATCATTATGTTAAAATCCGCGCAGCTGTATGCTTCCGTCTGCGCAGCCTTTGCCGCGGTTTCCGTCACCTTGATCCCTTTTTCTGTCTGTGTGGTTTCCGTTCCATCCGGGTTGACGACTGTCTTTTCGCCGCATCCGCTCAAGGTGAGCAGCGCCGCAAGCAGCGCAAACGTGATGATTTCCCTAAAACTCGTGATTTTCGTTCTTTTTTTGGTTTTTCTCATCTTCTCTTTTCTCCCCACTTTCTTTGGTTTTCATTTTTCTTCTGCTTCTGTGCGCGTCTCTGCCTGCACCGTATCCCGCCGGTCATTGGTTCTGGTCATGTGACCTTCTGTCAACGAAGGCATACATGGTTCGCAACGGTCTATTTGCTTCTGTGCTTTATCGTCATCGCTTTAGCGCGTCGGTACGATCTCCATCCAGTAGCCGTCCGGGTCCTCGATAAAGTACACACCGAACTTCGGATTCTCGAAGCAAACGCAGCCCATCTGTCTGTGCTTTGCCAACGACGCCTCGTAATCATCGGTACGGAAGCCGATATGGATCTCGTTGTCCCCCAAATTATATGGTTCCTCACGATCCGCGTACCAGGTCAGTTCCAGCTGGCAGAGGCTGTCCTCCGTTTCCAAAAAAACGATTTTAGAGGAACCGTCCGCCGCCTCAATTCGTCTGACCTCTTTTAATCCCAGGGCTTCTTCGTAGAATTTCATGGATTTTTCCAAATCCAGCACGGTGATACAAGTATGATACATGGTGAACTTCATTGCAATCCCTCTTTCTTATTTCTTAAATATTCTTTATTCTTCTGATATTTGTGGCGTTGCCGCCGCTTAAATGTTATAATTGAATAAATTATACTACTTTTTGCATGCTACGAAAAGGGGGATTCTATGATTATATTTGGAATATCAGTCAGTATGATTGTATTCTGGCTTGCGCTGGCACTGATCTTCTTGCTCATCGAAGCGGCCACAGCAGGCCTGACGACAATCTGGTTCGCCGGCGGCGCGCTCATCGCGCTTCTAACCGCGCTTTTCGACGCGCCGGTCGCGCTGCAGGTGATTATTTTCTTCGTTGTATCCATCTGCCTTTTGGTCTTTACACGCAAAATTTTCGTGGAAAAGCTCAAGACCGGCTCCGAAAAAACCAATGTCGACGCGCTGATCGGCACGAAGGGCATTGTCGTACAGCCGATTCGTCCTTTTGCCGTCGGTCAGGTCAAGGTCAACGGACAGGTTTGGTCCGCGGTTGGCAAGACACCGGAAACAGATATTGAGCAAGGCAGAGAAGTCAAAGTTCATGCCATCGAAGGCGTCAAGCTGGTTGTCACCCCAACGCGGCAGGACTAGCCGCAGCCGGGTACTCATCAAAAACCGTTATCACGTACATAGAAGGACATCGGGAATAAAAACTCTGCAGGCATGAGTCCCGCTGTCACACGAACAAAAAAGAAAGGAAACAGATTATGGGAATTATTAAGTTGGTTGTTGTCCTTGTGCTGATCGCGATCGCCATCGGCCTTTTGGTCACGAACATTCGTATTGTGCCGCAGGCAAGAGCCTATGTGGTAGAACGTCTGGGGGCTTATCACGGAACCTGGCAGGTAGGTCTGCACTTCAAGGTGCCTCTGATTGACAAAATTTCAAGAAAGGTTTCGCTGAAGGAGAAGGTCATTGACTTCCCGCCGCAGCCGGTTATCACCAAGGATAACGTGACGATGGAGATCGATACGGTCATCTATTTCCAGATCACCGACCCGAAGCTCTATACCTACGGTGTCGAAAGTCCGATGGATGCCATCGAAAACCTGACCGCGACCACGCTCAGAAATATCATTGGTGAGTTAGAGCTCGACGAGTCTCTGACCAGCCGTGAGCACATCAACTCCAAGATCAGACTCGTGCTCGACGAAGCGACAGACCCGTGGGGTATCAAGATCAATCGTGTCGAAGTCAAGAATATCACGCCGCCGCGCGACATTCAGACCGCCATGGAAAAGCAGATGAAAGCAGAACGTGAAAGACGTGAAGCCATCCTCATCGCCGAAGGTGAAAAGAAATCCGCGATTCTCATCGCGGAAGGTCAAAAAGAGGCTGCAATTTTAGAAGCCGAAGCGAAGAAGCAGACCGCGATCAAGGAAGCGGAAGGTCAGTCCCAGGCGATCCTGATGATCAATCAGGCGACCGCCGACGGTCTCAAGCTCATCAAGGACGCGCAGCTTGACGATGCCGTCATCAAGCTCAAGAGTCTTGAAGCCTTCCAGAAGGCTGCGGACGGGCAGGCGACCAAGATCATCATCCCATCCGAAATCCAGGGCATCGCAGGGCTCGCGGCTTCTGTAAAGGAACTGGTCAAGGACTAACCCCGTTTGTGTCCTTTGCATGACTTGAAAAGGCAAAAGCGCGCAGCGAAATCTGGATTTCTGCACGCGCGTGCCTGCCGCGCATGGCAAGCGCTCCAAAAGGAGCTTTTGTCTTGATTTTGGGAATGTCCGCGCGATATTTCCTGTATAAGCAATAGAATCAAAAGCCTGTATCGTAATTCTTGACGACTCGCCTCGGGATACTGCGTGTTCCTCCGGAGGACGCCTTGGAATCGGATGCAGGCTTTTTATTATGTAAAAAATATCGACAAAAGCACCTTGCGAAGCGGCACTCATGGGGCAGCGGCCTGTGCGCATAGAAATCTCTGATTTCGTTATGCGCACTTTTGTCCTATCCATGCAAAGCCTGCTGCGCGGAAACCGCAAATGTCGATTTTATTCTCCTGTCGCAAAAATGCAAAAATTCTTTTTGGTTTTCATTTTATTTTAATTTTTATCCGGTATGATACAGGTAATCCAACAAGGAAACAAAATAAAATCTCAAAAGGGAGGAATTATAGTATGAAAAGATTAGAGATTAGAAACCGCCTTATGGGTCTGAAGACTGCCGCGCTGACAATGCTGCTGAGCGCCTCGCTCATGGCTTCCGCTGCTGTACCGGCGTCTGCTGCAGTGACTGCTGCGCTGACCGCGCCGACAGGACTGGAGACCGTACAGAGAGATGACGATGAGCTGACACTCGCATGGAATCCGGTCGCCGGGGCCCAGGGCTACCATGTTTACCTCTATGATACCGACACAAACGGCTGGCTGCAGGTAGAAAGGACTTCCGGCACGCATGCCGAAATTGACGATCTGCGCTCCGCAAGCGTCTACAAATTCAAGGTCAATGCCTACGCAAACGGGCAGGACGGTGCTTTCTCGACAGAGTTCAGTACAGCCACAGCACCAAAGGACGTGGATAATCTGCGCGTGAAAGCAAAGACCAAAAGCAGCATCACGCTGAGCTGGAGCGCAGTCAGAAGAGCGGACAAGTATCAGGTCTACAAGTACAATGCCAATACCGGCAGCTGGAAACGCCTGATCACAACGACAAAAACCACATACACAGCAACCGGCTTATCCTCCGGTACGTATTATAAATTCAAGGTGCGTCCGGTGACCGAGGTCTTAGGCTCCAGATACTACGGTGACTTTGAGGATATCAAGGTCAAGACCAGAAGCGCATCCGCCACCTCCACAAGCTCCGGCTATATCGGCACTGCAAAAGCAAAGAAAATAGCCCTGGAGTACGCAGGGGTCAGCGCCTCCAAGGCGGATTTTATCAAAGCTTCTCTGGATTATGACGACGGCGTCCGCGTCTACGATGTCGAGTTTTATGCAGGCGATTACGAATATGAATTCGAGATCAATGCCCGCACCGGTGCCATCTACGATTACGACAAAGATTACAGATGGGACGACTAAGCTTTAGTCCGCAGTCATCTTTTCCTGCTTGACCTTGTGGTCAATGACATGACGGGAGGCCAGTTCCTTGCGCACATCGCCCAAAGAGATGCCCATTTCGACCATCATCACCATGACGTGATAGGCCAGATCGGCGATCTCGTAAACGGTCTCCTTCTTGTCATTGCCCTTGGACGCAATGATGACTTCGGTCGACTCCTCGCCCACCTTTTTGAGGATCTTATCGATGCCCTTTTCAAAGAGGTAGGTCGTATAGGAGCCCTCCGGCAAGGTCTCTTTCCTGTCGGCAAGCAGCTCGTAGAGTCCATCTGCCGAGAAAGCAGCGCGGTTCGGGCTTTCGTATACCGGCTTGGTAAAGCAGGAATCCGAACCGGTGTGGCAGGCCGGACCGTCTTTTTCGACCACGACGACCAGTGCGTCGTTATCGCAGTCCGCGGTGATGGACACGATGTGCTGGTAGTTTCCGCTGGTCTCGCCTTTGAGCCAGAGTTCCTGCCGAGAGCGGCTGTAAAAACAGGTCAGCTCTTTTTTTATGGAAATTGCAAGGCTTTCGCGGTTCATATACGCCAGCGTCAGCACTTTTTTGCTCTCTGCATCCACGACAATCGCCGGGATGAGTCCTTTTTCGTCAAATTTCAATTCATCAAGATTCAGCATCGTTATAACCTCACTGTAATATCATGTTCCTGCAGTAATTTTTTTAAGTCCCGGATATCGACTTCCCCGAAATGAAAGACCGAAGCCGCAAGCCCTGCGTCGACCGCCGGGATCTCCTGAAACAGCTTCACGAAATCCTCCGCGCAGCCTGCACCGCCCGATGCGATGACCGGGACTGCCACCGCATCGGTGACGGCACGCAGCAGCTCCAGATCGAATCCGTTCTTAACGCCGTCAGTGTCGATCGAATTGACGACCACCTCTCCGGCACCGTCCGCCACACAGCGGCAGATCCAGTCGATGGCTTCCATACCGGTATCGTCTCTGCCGCCGCGCGAAAAGACGTGGAACACACCGTCCACGCGCTTGATGTCGACCGAAAGCACCACGCACTGCCTGCCGTAACGCTCTGCCGCCTGCCGGATCAGGGCAGGATTTTTGATCGCGCCGGAGTTGACGCTGACCTTATCCGCCCCGCACTTCAGCACCCGGTCAAAGTCCTCTAAGGTTTGGATGCCGCCGCCGACGGTCAAGGGGATGAAAATCTGCGAGGCGACTTCTTTGAGAATATCGGTAAAAATCCTCCGCCCATCGCTGGAAGCGGTAATATCATAAAAAACCAGCTCGTCCGCGCCTGCATCGCTGTAATATCTGCCCAGCTCCACCGGCGAGGAAACATCACTCAAGTCCTTAAAATTGACGCCTTTGACAACGCGTCCGTCCTTCACGTCCAGGCATGGAATAACTCTCTTGGTAATCATTTTGCTGCCTCCAATGCTTCTTTTAAGTCGATCGCGCCGATATAGTAGGCGCGTCCGATGATCGCGCCGTACAGATCCAGCGCCCGCATGTCCTGATGAAGAAACAACAGCGGTAGCCCCGCTGCGGCAGCCTTTTCCTGTGCCAAGGCCAGCATATCCTCCGAGCCGTCCACGCCGATGAGCTCGTAGCCGCGCTCGGTGAGGAGGGCGGTCATCGTGCCGGTGCCGCAGGCGAGGTCGAGCACGGTATGAACCGGAATATGACTGCGCAGGAAGAGCTTTTCGACGAAAGCGGCGCGCTTTTCGTAGCCGACGTCCTGCGTCAGCTCGTCGTAGGAGGCGGCGAGGGCGGAATAGCTTTCCATCACTTCTCGCCCTTCATGCGCGCGAAGATGCGCTCGTAGCCGCCGTCGGAGTCGGTCAGCGAGCGGGCCACGCGCGAGATCGTCGCGCTGGAGGCGCCGGTGCGCTCCAGAATCTCGCTGTAGACCTTGCCCTGCGTGAGCATCCGCGCGACCTCAAAGCGCTGCTCCATCGCGCGCAGCTCGGCGATGGTGCACACGTCGCGGAAGAAGCTGTAGCACTCCTCCTCGTCCTTCAAAAGCAGAATGGCCTTATAAAAGTCCTCGTTTTTTTCTTTCTTTCCGATGCGGTTTCCCGGTGCAGCCATGATAGACCCCTCCGAAATATGACAGTAGTGCGACCTGCGCACCCTACTTTATAGTTTAACAGAACAGAGCATGAAAGTAAAGGGCGGAAGTGTGAACTTTTCGCATTTTCTGCGGCGGAACCGCCTGCACGGACGCTTCATACATTGGAGTGAGAAAAAAACGGGAGGACGGTATGGAAAGAGAGCTTCTGCGGCTGTCGGAAACGCCGCTGCACCTGGAGAAAACGTGGGAGAGCGGCGGCGTACCGGTGCTGACCGCCGAGGTGACGCTGCCGTGCTGCGGGGGAAAGAGCCGCCGTGCGCGGCGCTTCGGCTGCCTGTTCGGCGCTTCGACCGCTACTACCGCCAATACGCGCGCGCCTATCTTAAATACTGCGAGGCGGAGCTGCTGCCCCGCGCTGCCGAAACGATGCACACGGCGCTGGAGCGCAGCGCGCCGTGGAGCTGCGCTCGCGCGGTGCTCGCCTATCGGGTGACGCTCGTGCGGGGAGACATCCTGAGCCTTTATACCGAAGGCCGGGAGGAGCATCTGCCGCCGCGGCTCACGCTCCGCCGCGCGGAGACGTGGGATCGGCGCACGGGCTTTCTCCTGCCGCTCACGGCGTTTTTTCCGCCGAAAACGGCGGTAAAAAAGCGCCTCGTCCGCGCGGCAAGGGAAACGGCACGGGAGCAGATGGAGACGGGCACGGCGGCATACTATCCCGATTACGGCGCGCTGCTGCGCCGCGCATTTTCCAGCAGGAGCTTTTATCTGGCGGACGACGGCTTGCACTGGTTCTATCCGATGTATTCCGTCGCGCCTGCGGCGGAGGGCATCGTGGACTTTTCGCTGCCCTACGGCGAAGCGGGGCCGCTCCTGCCGGCGGAGGAGGAAAAAGGATAGAGAGAGGCGGCCCAGCCCGCAGGCCGCGCCGCCTCTCTCCGTAGGGGGATGCGTGGTATCTATTTTAGTAGCTGCCGAGGTCGGCGGACTTGTCGCCCTCGACGCTGACGCCGAAGACATAGTCGTTGCCGGGCAGGATGGCGTTGAGGATCACGCCGCACAGGGCCGCGATGGCAAGACCGGAGAGGGTGACGGCCGCGCCGCCGACGGTGAAGGTCACGCCGCCGACCGAGCTGAAGCCGAGACCGCTGACGAACATGACCGCCGCGATGATGAGGTTGCGGGACTTGGTGAGGTCGACCTGATTCTCCACGATGTTGCGCACGCCGACCGCGGAGATCATGCCGTAGAGGATGAAGCTGACGCCGCCGACGATGGCTGCGGGGATAGAGTTCACCAGCGCGTCAAACTTGGGAGAGAAGCTCAGGATGATGGCATAGACGGCGGCGAGACGCACGACGCGGGGGTCGTAGACCTTGGAGAGGGCGAGCACGCCGGTGTTCTCACCGTAAGTGGTGTTGGCCGGAGCGCCGAAGAGGGAAGCGAGCGTGGTGGCCAGACCGTCACCGAGCAGGGTGCGGTGGAAGCCGGGGTCGACCATGTAGTTTCTGCCGCAGGTGGAGGAGATGGCGCAGATATCGCCGATGTGCTCGACCATGGTGGC
>ERZ827490.3296-NODE-3296-length-15019-cov-4.647888_pt1 | contig 15019 bp, 12 predicted proteins | sample MGYA00519770_ERZ827490 | MGnify/ENA primary metagenome ERZ827490 (study PRJEB31778, sample SAMEA3449324) | human gut metagenome | biome: human gut; feature: human-associated habitat; material: faeces | place: United Kingdom | collected 2010/2012 ...
CCACAAGGCTCACGCCGGACACGGCGGCTTCGCCCACCGAGGATACCATTAAAGTATCAGCCAGACCAATGGTCACGCTGAGCGCCTGCTCCGCGATCAGCGGCAGCAGCAGCGCCACCAGCGCCTGCCGTGGAAACAGGGGAGTGGATGTGAATTTGGACGATTTCATGCTGTCCTCCGTTGCAAATGACAAAAAAGCTCGAATATCTCTATCATACAGCGGATGCTGTCGAAATGCAAGGGGTTGTATACAAGAAAGGGTCAAAAAGCAACAGTCTGCCGTGTGCAGTGCCCTTTACCCATGGGCACAGTTGTGTTAAAATAAGGTTGCAGCCCGCCCCGCTGTGCAGGAGAGGGGCGCTGCTTTGGTAAATGATAAGAAGGTAAAGACCCATAAGGGGGTAAAGTATGCAGCAAACTGCGCATAAGGTCGTGGTCATCGGGCATCGCAACCCGGACACCGACTCCATCTGCTCTGCCATTGCCTATGCAGAGCTGAAAAATAAGACCAGTGATCTGGTCTGCGAAGCCCGGCGTGCGGGCAAAATGAATCAGGAAACGGAATTTGTGCTGAAAAAGTTCGGGGTCACGCCGCCCCGGATGTGCACCGACGTCAACCCGAAGATCCGGGACGTGGATTACCGCCAGATCCCCGGCATCTCCGGCTCCACCAGCCTGCGCAAGGCGTGGGAGATCATGCGCGACCAGAAGATCGACACCCTTCCTGTGACCAGCGAGGACAACGAACTGCAGGGCGTCATCACGGTGAAGGATATCGCCACCGCCAACATGGACCTGTTCGACACCAGCATCCTTGCCAAGAGCCGCACCAGCTACCGCAATATTCTGGAAACGCTGGGCGCTACCATGGTGGTGGGCAGCGAGGACGCAGAGTGCACCACCGGCCACATCCGCATTGGCACCGCCACCCCGGAAATGCTGGAAAGCAGCATGGAAAAGGGTGATATCGTCATCCTGACCAACCGCTACGAAAGCCAGCTCTGCGCCATCGAGAAGGAAGCTTCTCTCATCATCATCTGCAACGGCGCAAAGGTGGGCCGCACCATCCAGCATATTGCCGCCGAGACCGGCGTAGCCATCATGAGCGCCCCCTGCGATACCTACGCGGCGGCAAAGCTCATCAGCCAGTGCGCGCCCATCTCCTATTACATGACCCGGGACGATATCATGAAATTCACCCTCGTCACCCCGGTGGCAGACGTTACCCGCGTGATGGCAAAGGTGCGCCACCGGTATTTCCCCATTCTGGACGCAGACGGCAAGTATTGCGGTATGATCAGCCGCCGCAACATCATCAACCTGCGCAAGCGCCGCATCATTCTGGTGGATCACAACGAAGCCACACAGGCGGTGGAGGGATTTGATCAGGCCGAGATTCTGGAGATCATCGACCACCACCGCATCGGCAGTCTGGAGACCAGCGGCCCGGTGTACTTCCGCAACCAGCCGGTGGGCTGCACCGCCACCATCGTCACCCAGATGTACGATGAAAACGGCGTGACCATCCCGCAAAAGACCGCCGGTCTGCTGCTGGCTGCCATCCTTTCGGATACGCTGGTGTTCCGCAGCCCCACCTGCACCCCCATCGACGTGAACGCCGCCAACCGTCTGGCAAAGATCGCCGGGGTAGACATCAACGAGTTTGCCAACGAAATGTTTGAAGCCGGCGAAAAGCTGGACGGCAAGACCGCCGAGGAAGTGTTCTTGCAGGACTTCAAGGTGTTTATGTGCGGCGATATCCGCTTTGGCGTGGCGCAGGGCAGCTACATGACCCGCAAGAACCTGACCGCCGCCGAAGCGCTGCTGAAGCCGTATCTGGAAGAGGCACGCAACAAGCAGAACGTGGAGGACATCTACATGCTGCTGACCGATGTGCCCAAGGAAGAGAGCGTGGTCATCTGCGATGGACGCTACGCCGCCGGGGTGCTGACGGATGGCTTCGAGATCCAGCCCGGTGCTGATGGCAGCTGGACGCTGCCGGGCGTGGTGAGCCGCAAAAAGCAGTTCATCCCCGCCCTGATGACCGCTTATCAGGAGCTGTAAAGGGACACTGCCGTGTTTGATTTTCTTTCCAAAAAGGATCGCACCCCGCCCGCACTGCCGGAAGGCACGGAGCGGCGGCGCTACATCATCACCGGGCAGGTGCAGGGGGTAGGTTTCCGCTACCGGGCGCGGTACGCCGCGCAGACCCTTGACTTGACCGGCTGGGTGCAGAACGAGGACGATGGCAGCGTGACGCTGGAAGTGCAGGGCGACCCGGATAAATTCATCTCCCTGTTCGCCATGATCCAGAAAAGCGACTATATCCAGATCACCGGCATCCGCAGCAAGAATATCCCGCCCGACCCGTGGGAGCGCGGCTTCTCGGTGAAGGGGTATTAAGGAACTGAATAGAAACAGAGCGCCTGACACCGCGGTGTCAGGCGCTCTGTTTCTATCATATTATACTTTTACCCCAGCACCTTGAGGGGGGAGTTTTCCACCCACAGGGTATTATCCAGCAGGCGGGTGACGGCAAGCCGTCCATTTGCCGTTACCCGGGCGGGGTCGAGGGCGTAGAAATCGCTCTCGGTCAGGTTTTCCGGGTCGGCGGTGGGGGAGATGCCCGCCACGCATACCCAGTGCCCGTAGGTGCTGCTGGTGGCAATGTGGGGGTAGTTCACCTCGCTCCAGCCGGAGCCGGTCAGGTGGTATTCATAAGTAGAGGTGCGGTTCGTGTGCCTTTTGACCCCGCTCACCGTGGTGTTTTTCAGGTGCACGATCACCGGATGCCCGGCGGAAAGCTCGCTGTACAGCTTTTTCAGGCACTCAGCGCGGGTGCCGGAGTACCCGGTGTAGCCCGCTGCCGACCACACCGCGCCGTTCGACCACATCCCGCTGCCGGAGCACACCTTGCCGTCCAGAATGGTGCGGGCGTAGCGCAGCGCGTACAGGCTGCACTTGCCGGAGGTCTGGTTGCCGATGGAAAGGATGTGGCTGGTGTCGAAGCTGAGCAGCCGGATGCCGTTTTTCTCTTTCAGCGCAGCGGCGTGGGCATGGGGCAAAAAGGCGCACAGCAGCAAAACCAGCGCCAGAACTGCCGCCGCCAGCCGCTGTGCCGCGCGGGCGGGACAGTGTTGCATGGGTACTTCCTCCGATTTCGTTTCAATTCGGACATGATTTTACCACCAAAACGTGGTGAAAATGTGTAAAAAGGCAAAATAATGGGGCTCCCTCCCAGAGGGAGCTGGCGCGGCGTAAGCCGCGTCTGAGGGAGTTGACGCCTGCAACACAACATATGTCCAAATTTAAGTGCCCCCCGCACCCGACAAAACCGCGCCACCGGGGCAGGGAAAAGAAGATTCCGTGGATTGTCGACAAAACTGATTCTGGAATATACCAGAACTGCAACAAATCCCGCTTGTTTTCATCCTTTTTGACGAAATCGCTTCAGGAAGTTTAGCTATAATTACGATTGACAAAACCGTCACCGGTCGGATATAATCAGGACAGAAAGGCAACGATGGTTGCGAAAGCCTTTCGAGAAAAAAGAAACATATCCACAAACAAGCTGATTGGAGGGATACCCTTATGAAGAACCTGAAAAAATTCGTAGCCCTGCTGCTGGCAGGTGTAATGGCTATGGTGATGCTCACCGCCTGTTCCGGTGGCACTACTGCGGACACGGAGAAGGAAGAAGCAATCCGGAAGCAGCTCGGTAAGAGAACCGAGGCTACATCTCTGTGTGATCGTGACGGCAAAGTCGAGAATGACAGCCAGCTCTACAAAGAAACTGCAAAGCTGCTGGATGCACGAATCAAGGCTGAAACCAGTGCATTTGGTATTCTCGCTGTTGATTTTGATGTTAAGGGCATCGACCCTGTGGAGCAGTATGTGACTGTTACATTGTCGGCAGACTATAAGACTGCTGGTCTTGTGGCAGGTCTGATCACAAAGATCACTGAAGAGCTCGGAAAGATCGAGTCCACTAACAACAGCGTGAAGCTCGACACCGAGTGGGCAAAGGCCGCTGTCGTTGTCAGAACCAACGAGAAGGGCAGCTATGCCGCAATCGCAATTCAGGTCAAGAACATTGCCTACAAGGGCAAATAAGTAAAGAATAATTACACATTTCTTTCCCCGGAGAGCACCCGCCCTCCGGGGCTTTTTTTGTATCCAACAGGCTGGCGTATCTGCTCAAAAACAATTGGAAAATCTAGGCAGTCTGTACATTGACCGGGGGAGGGAGATGTTGTAAAATGAACATAGATCATCCGGGCTTTTGGGGCGCGGATAAAGTCTGTAAATTTTTTATTTGGAGGAATCTAACATGAAAAAGATGAAACGTCTTGTGGCTGTTCTTCTGGCCGGTATCATGGCACTGGCAATGCTCACCGCTTGCGGCGGCACGCCCAGCACCCCCGGCAGCTCGGAGTTTGAGGGTAAGGTTGAGCAGGCCTATATGGAAGAACTGAATAAGACTTTTAGTGTGAATTTCAATAACGATGACGCCATCAAGAAGCTGGCTGTCGATTACCTCCAAGAGGTAGGCGGCGCAGAGACTCTGAATTCTAAAGCACTTTGGAAAGCAGAAAATCCGACTGCAAATACCCAGAATCAGGTTATGGTCTGCTTCGACCCGATGCAGTCCACAGGCGAAAAGTATGTGAAGTTCTACTATGAAGTGGACAAGGCAGAGAATATTACGCCGGATAAAACGAACATTGACACTCTGAAGCTCACTTGGAGCACTCTTCAGCAAGTGGCAGCTGCTAATAAGAAGAAAGTCGAGCTTACCGCGCTGGGCGTCGGCGCAAAGACCATCGGCGACAAGACCTATGTTGCCATCGGCTTTAGAATGAAAGTTGTACAGTAATTGAATCATCCTGCCCCGGAGAGCACCCGCCCTCCGGGGCTTTTTTGCGCCCTGCCCAAAGATCCCGGCAAAAAACAGGCACACTTGCCATTGACGAACGCCGCCGCACTGCTGTAAAATGAAAGCAGAATACCCCGCGCTTCCGCACGGGAACGCCCTGCATTTTGTAAAAGGAGCATTGCATGAAAAAGATCAAGCGTTTTGCGGCTGTTCTGCTGGCCGGTATCATGGCACTGGCGCTGCTTACCGCCTGCGGCGGCAGCGGCTCCGACAACCCCGAGTTTGACGCCAAGGTGGAAAGCGCCTATCTTGACGCGCTGAATAAGGCGTTCAGGACGAGCTTTGAAAACGATGACGCCATCCGGGCGCTGGCTGTCACCCACATCGCCGAGAAAAGCGGCGCGGACAGCCTGACCGGCAGGGCACGCTGCAAAACAGAAGGTGACGAAACGACCGTGGTGCGGCAGGTGCAGCTCTGCTTTGATACAAGAAGCAGCAAGCCGGACGCCTATGTGCCGCTTTTCTATGAGGCTGCAAAAACCGAAGCCATCAAAGCGAACTATACCAATGTCCAAGCTCTGCTCAGCACTGTGAACAAGGAGCGCGGCGGCGCAAAGGAAAACGGTAGAACACTGGAACTCACCGCGCTGGGGGTCGGCGCACGGACCATCGGCGGCAAGACCTATGTTGCCATCGGCTTTGAGCTGACCAACACCACCCCGTAGAACTGAATCCCACCCCGCCCCGAGGAGCACCCCGCTCCCCGGGGCTTTTTTGCGTGAATCCCTCCCGTGAAAATGGGATAGCGGAGCGTCCGCAGACGCTCCGCTATCCCGAAAATAAAAACAATTTTTCCGCTAAACATGGCTAGAGCGCAAGCGGAAGCCATTTTCAATCGTCCCGCCTTGCCCGGCGGGCTTTTTTTCGCCTTTTTGTGACAAACCCCGCCTGCTGTGGTACAATAAAAGGGTATCGAACTTACACAGAAAGGACGTTTCCATGCAGCTGTTTGAACTGGTCAGCCCACGGCTGTTCCGCCCGCTGGCGGGGCCCAACCGGGCGTTTTATGCAGAGCTTTTGCTGCTGCTCTGGGAAGAGTGCCGCCATACGGCAGATTACAGCATTTCCCGCGCCGAGGCCGTCTCCCGCGCCGAGGATTATTTTGCCGCGCTGGCAAAGCCGCTGGCGCTGGACGCCGACGGCGCGGGCGATGAGGACGAGCAGCCCACCCGCGACCCCCACACGCTGGCGGTGGGCTTTCTGCTGCGTCTGCGCCGCACCGGCTGGCTGGAAGAGCAGCCCGGCAGCTACGAGACAGAGCCTAGCCTTGCCTTTATGCCGGAGGTCACCCCGCTGCTGGATGCGCTAGAAGAGATCCTGAACCCCCGGGTGGTCACCTATACCGGCAAGCTGTATAAGGCGTGGCAGCTGCTGGGCAGCATCGGGCAGGAAAAAAGCCCCTACGAGAACGTGCTGCGGGAGGTGGCGGCAGACCTTGAAACGTTGAACAAGTCCCTGCGCGCCCTCAACGCTTCCATCGGACATTATATCGACCGCCTGACCCATAACCGCACCCCGCAGGAGGTGCTGGAACTGTTCGACCAGTACGAGGAAAAGGTGGTGGCGGCGGCCTACCATCGCTTTAAAACCAGCGATAACCTGTTCAATTACCGCGCCTATCTGGAAGAAGAACTGGACGACTGCGAGCAGAACCAGCTGCCGCGCTTAGCGCTGGATTACGCCCGGGTGGAGCGCTGCGCCCCCGGCGAGGCTGCACCCCGGGTGCGTGCCCTCATCCAGCAGCAGCGGGATGCGCTGGAAGAGATGAGCACCCTGATGAAGGAAATTGACGCCAGCCACATCCGCTACCGCAAGCGTGCGGTGCAGCGGGCACAGTTTTTGCTGCTGAGCGACCGCTCGGCGCAGGGCAGCGTCACCGCCCTGCTGCGCCGCTATGCGGAGGACATCCGCAGCCCGGAGCAGCTGTTTGAGCCGGACGATGGCCCGGTGGCAGCGCGGCTGCACCTGTACCCGGCGGCAGTGTTCGGTGCAAAGCCGCTGTATCCCCCCGCCGCGCCCCGCACCGAAGCGCCGCTTGCCCCGGTGCGCACCGAACCTCTTGACCCCGACCGGCTGCGGCAGGAGCAGCAGCTGCTGCTGGATTACGCCCGCCTTGCCGTCACCGAGGAAAACGTGGCGCTGCTGGCGCGGCAGGCACTGGCTGCCCGCGGACAGGTGAACGCCTCCACCCTTGTGGAGGAATACCCGAACGATTTTACAGGCATCATCGGCCTGCACACCTATTCCCAGTCGCCGCACCGGGAGTATGATATCACCATGACCGGAAACTGGGTGGAGCGCGGCGGCTTCCGGTTTCAGGATTTTGTCCTGACCCGCCGCAAGGAGGTAAACACGGATGGCAACCATTGATCTGCTGGAAGAGACCGCAAACTATCTGCTCAACCACTGCTTCGTGCTGGGCTGCGTAGAGGAACAGCGGGCAAAATATCTATATATTCAGGATCACCTCAACGAGGTGCGTGCGGTGTTCAAACCCTTGGGCTACGCGGTGCTTTTGTACCCCGCACCCATGCAGGCGGCGGCGCTGGTCAACGAGCACGAGGGCAGTCAGGCACGGCTGCTCAAGTACGAGAGCATTCTGCTGCTGGTGCTGCGGCTTTTGTACCTGCAAAAGCGGGAAAGCCTTGCCGCCAGCGCAGACGAGGTGCTGGTGACCGTAGAAGAAGTACAGGCAGAGCTGCAAAAGATGAACCTGCCCCGCAAGCTGGACCAGCAAACACTGGAAAAGCTCATGCGCACCCTGCGCCGGTACAATCTGGCGCGTCCGGTGGGACGGCTGTCCGGGCTGGACAGCCGCATCGAGGTATTTCCCACGGTGCTGCTGGCGCTGCCGGACGCTGACCTTGCGGATGCCGCCGCCGAGAGCGCCCGCACCCGCACCGAGCTTGGTCTGTACGAGCGCCCGGAGGGCGCAGACATGGAAGCAGGGGAGGGTGAAGCATGATCGAACTCAAGCGCCTGAAACTTATCAACTGGCACAACTTTGAAAATACCACCTTCGACTGCGCCCGCCTGACCTATATGATCGGCGTGAACGCCGTGGGCAAGACCACCATTCTGGACGCCATCCGCTACTGCCTGACCACCAACCGCAACTTCAATGCGCTGGGCAATAAAAAGAGCGGACGCACCCTGCAAGGCTCTGTCCACGCCAAGCAGCGCGGCGAAAACGCCTACCGCCGCCCGGGGCATACCGTGGCGTATATCGGGGCGGAGTTCTGGGACAGCGTAAAGCACACCAGCTTTGTCATCGCGGTGCGGGTGGAGTCCGAAGGCCCCATGCAGGAGCTGCACCCCGGCGACCAGACATGGTATATCTCGGAGGACGGCATCACGCTGGAACAGCTGCCCTTTATCGACCCGCGCACCGGTGCGCCCAGCGCCAAGGAGGACTTCAAGCCCGCCGAAGGGCGGCTTTCCTACACCCGCAGCCCCAGCGAAGCGCGGGACCGCATCTGCCGCGCACTGGGCATCGGGCGCGCAGCCAGCCCGCTGGGCAAAAAGTTCAACGAGGTGTTCCAGATGGGCACCAGCATGGACGAGATCCCGAATTTCCGGGAGTTTCTGTACCAGTACATCCTGCCCCAGCCGGAACTGGACTTGGAAGCCTTGCAGGGTGACCGCTTGGAGCTGGAAAACCTGCACGCCGTTCTGGCGGAAGCCCAGACCCGCGCCGATGCGCTGGACGAGATCGTGCGCTATGGCCGCGAAGCTACCGAAAAACAGACCGAAGCCCTTGTGAACCGGGGTGCCGCCCTGCTGGCGCGGGCTGCTGCCGATGCCGGGGAAAAGGCCGTCTGGCAGGAGCGGGTAGACGCAGGACGCCGCCAGCAGGAAACGCTGCGCACCCGCTACGCCGAAGCCAAGACCGCCGAAGCGGAAGCACGCCGCGCCTACCTGACCGCCCACAGCGCCGCCGGTGCCAGCGGCGAGGGGCGCGCACTGGACGCCCTCAGCGAGGAGCTGGCACACCGGCAGACCGCACTGGATGCCGCCGCCCGCCGCGCCGATACCGCTGAAAAAGCCGCCGAAAAGACCGGCAATCTGCTGGCTGTGCTGCGCCGCAGCGGTTTTGCCGCCGGGCAGAAGCTGGCAGACCTGACCCCCGACACCCTGCCCGCCCTGACCGACTGGCTGACCGCACAGGAAAAGCCGCTGGAAGAAGCCTATTTTGCCGCCCGGCAGCACACCGCCGCCCTGCAGCGGCAGCAGACCGAGAAACGCGCCGAACTGGATGCCGTATCCGGCGGCAAGTGGGTGTACCCCCACGGGGACGCCGCCACCCGGGTGCGGGACGCCGTGAATGCCGAGCTGAAAAGCCGTGGCATGGAGCCGGACGCCCGCGTCTTCTGTGAGCTGCTGAACGTGGAGGACGAAAGCTGGCAGGACTGCGTGGAAGCCTGTCTGGGCGACCGTCGCTTTGATATCCTTGTGCCGCCCGCCCACTACGCTGCCGCAAAGAGCGCTTTTGTGGCGCTGAAAGAGAAAGTCGGTCCCATCAGTCTGCTGGACACCCCGGGTCTGCGCAAGGCCAACCGCCGCGCCGATACCGCCCCCGCCGACAGTCTGGCGGCACAGGTCACCAGCGAAAACCCGCTTGCGGCGCAGTACGCCGACACCATTCTGCGCCGCATCGTCTGCTGCGACACCCCCGACACGCTGGAAAACTACCCCGACAGCGCCACCCGCGACCTTCTGCGCCACCACCCCTTCCGGTTGGAGCGTCTGCGCACCCCGCAGCGCTATATCGGTCTGGAAGCCCGCCGCGCCCGCGCCGGGGCACTGGCAGGGGAGATGAACGCCCTTGCCGAGGAGGTGCGCACCGCCGCACAGGCGGAGCAGAACCTGAAAGCCGCCTACAGCCAGTACCAGACCCTTTTGCGCGGCACAACACTGGAAGAACTTGCCGCATTGTGGGACGCCCGCGCCGCCCTGACCGCCGCCCGCGCGGCGGTGGACGAGCAGGCCGCAAAGCTGGCGGAGTGCCGCGAGAACCCCCTGTTGCAGCAGCTGTATAAGGAGGAAGAGGTGCGCGAAGCCGCATGGGAAGCCGCCCGCACTGCCGTGGAGCAGACCGGCGGTGACCTGCGCGTATGCGAAAAACAGATCTCTTCCTGCGAGGCGGAGCAGCAAAAGGCGGTGGACACCGCCGAAAAGAGCGCACAGGCTGCAGAGAGCTTTTTTGCCGCTCATCCGCTGGTGGAGCCGCTCTCCCGCAGCCGTCAGCAGGCGCTGACCGGGCCGGATAAATCCCCCCGTGCCGCCGCGCAGGCCGCCGAAAAGGCACAGGCCAAGCTGGACGATGCCCTGACCGTCTACCTGAACAGCACCCTGGAACCGGCGCAGCGGGAATACAACCGGCGCTACGTCTGCGATTATCCTCTGGGGCTTGCCGGGCTGGAACAGTACCGCGCCCAGCATGAGAGCCTTGTGCGCATCGATTTGGAGCGCTACGCCGCCCGTTTGGAGCAGGCGCAGCGGGACTGCAAGGACCGCTTCCGCAAGGATATCCTGTTCCGCATGAAGGACGATATCTTCAACGCCCGGCGGCAGTTCCGGGAGCTGAACAAGGTCATGGAGCAGCTGACTTACGGCGAGGAGGTCTACCGCTTTGAGCTGGAACCCAGCCGCGACCCGCAGCTGGCGGCGTTCTATCAGGTCATCGTGGACAAGGGCAACCAGCAGATGACCGAGGGCGACTCTCTGGACAACCTTGCCGCCACCGCTGACCCCGCCTACGAGCGTCAGGTGGACGAACTGATGGAAAAGATCATGGCGGACGTGGACGAGAACACCCGCGCCCGGCAGGAGGGACGCACCGCCGCCGGTGCCACCCTTTCGGATTATGTGGACTATCGCACCTATCTGGACTACGATATCAAGGTGACCAATCAGGTCACCGGGCAGCAGGCGTATCTGTCCCGCGTCAGCCGTGATTCCTCCGGCGGCGAGAATCAGGCACCCTTCTATGTGGCCATCTGCGCCAGCCTTCTGCAAATTTACCAGAAGAGCGAAAACAGCATCCGTCTGGTGCTGCTGGACGAAGCCTTCAGCAAGATGACCAGCGACCGCATCCGCCCCATGATGGAGCTGTTCCGCCGCCTGCAATTGCAGGTGCTGCTCATCTCCACCGTGGAAAAGAGCACCGCCATCCAGCCCTACTGCGATATCACCTACTCCATCGTCCGCCACGGCGACGCCAACGCCATCGCGCCCTTTGTCCGCCTTGCAGCGGAATGATGCAAAGCAGGACTTGACATAAAAAATAAACTTTGCTATACTGTTTTTCGCTCATCGGAGGGCTGTTTCAACGTAATTGAAAGGCCGGATAAGATGTCATCGTTCGTGCTTCCCGGAGGCTGTGGGCGCCGTAGTGCCGCAGCAGAAGAGGGAACGCACCGGAGCGGTGGTTCTTATCCGGCCTTTTTGCATATACGGATCTCAAAAAAGGAGGAGTTATGCCAAAGAAAGCCATCCAATTGTCCGACCACTTTACCTATTCCCGCCTGCTGCGGTTCGTGCTGCCCTGCATCGGCACCATGCTGTTTACCTCCGTCTACGGCATCGTGGACGGCCTGTGTGTTTCCAACTTTGTGGGCAAAACGGCCTTTGCGGCGGTCAACCTCATCATGCCGCTGCCGCAGCTGCTGGGCACTGTCGGCTTTATGCTGGGCACCGGCGGCAGCGCCATCGTAGGCATCACGCTGGGCGAGGGCGACCAGAAAAAAGCCGACCGCTATTTTACCATGTTTCTGCTGGCAGCGCTCATCTCGGTCAGTGTGTTGTCCGTGCTGGGTATCCTGCTCCTGCGCCCGGTCGCCGAGCTGCTGGGCGCAAAGGGCGAGCTGCTGGACTATGCAGTGCGCTACGGGCGCATCCTGATGCTGGCGCTGCCGCCCTTTGCGCTGCAGAATATGTTCCAAAGCTTTTTCGTCACCGCCGAAAAGCCGCTTCTGGGCTTCTGGTTCACCGTAGGTGCAGGCTGCACCAACATGGTGCTGGACGTGGTGATGGTGGGCATGCTGCACTGGGGCGTGGAGGGCGCTGCCGTTGCCACCCTCATCAGCCAATTGGTGGGCGGCGTGCTGCCGGTGTTCTACTTTATCGACCACGGCAATACCAGCCGCCTGCACCTGTGCAGAACACAGTTTTACGGCCGCGTGCTGTGGGATGCCTGCATCAACGGCTCTTCTGAGTTGATGACAAACCTTTCCATGTCGCTGGTCAATATCCTGTATAACTTCCAGCTGCTGCGGCTTGCCGGAGAAAACGGCGTGGCAGCTTACGGCGTTATCATGTACGCTGCCTTCCTGTTTGTGGCGGTGTTCGTGGGCTATGCCGTGGGCAGCGCACCCATCGTCAGCTTCCATTACGGCGCGCGCAACCACGCCGAGGTGCATAACCTTTATCAGAAAAGCCTGCGCCTCATCGCCGTGGTAGCTGTGAGCATGACGGCGGCGTCCATGGTGATCATTCCCTATGTGGCGCGTATCTTTGTGGGCTACGATGCTCAGCTGCTGGCGCTGACCAGCCGCGCCTTCCGGCTGTATGCGCTGAGCTTCCTCATCATGGGCTTCAACGTGTATGCGTCCTCCTTCTTCACCGCGCTGGGGGACGGCGTGACAAGCGCTCTCATCTCTTTTCTGCGCACGCTGCTGTTCCAGCTTGCCGCGCTGCTCCTGCTGCCCGCCCTGTGGGGCATTGACGGCGTGTGGCTGGCTGTCACCGCCGCCGAGCTTGCCGCGCTGGCGGTGAGCGTGTATATGTTCGTGACAAAAGATCAGAAATTCCATTACCGTCATGGTTGACGCGCCATAACAGGAAAGCCGCCGGGGCCCCGGCGGCTTTCTTGGTTATTCAAAGGTGTATTCCACCAGCTGGCAGTTTTTAATGCCCGCAGCGGCGTACTCCTCGTTGGTCATATCGTAAAAATAGGAGTGCACCACCCGGGCAATGCCGTTGTGCGCTACCAGCAGATAGGTCTTGCCGGTGTCCGCCTTCAATTCGTCCAGCAGGTTGTAGATGCGCTGTGCCAGCTGCATCATGCTTTCGCCGCCGTCATAGCGGTCGGCAAAGTGGGTCTTGGAGATGCGGAACTCCGCGCCGTCCCGGGGCGTGCCCTCGTATTTGCCAAAGCACTGCTCCCGCAGGCGGGGCTCGCAGCGGGCGGGCAGACCGGTAGCGGCGGCAATGGCTTTTGCGGTGTCGGCGGCGCGGGAGAGGGGAGAGTACAAGATCTCGTCGATGTGCAGGCCGCTGTCCCGGACAAGCTCGCCCAGTTGCCGCGCCTGCTCCTGCCCGCGGGCGGTCAGCGGGCTGTCGGTCATGCCGCAGATCTTATTTTCCACGTTCCATACCGTCTCGCCGTGGCGGGTGAAATAGATATTGTGCATAAAAATACTCCTTACAGCTTGTGCAGGGTGCCGTCCGGCAGCAGACAAACGGTGTCTCCCTCGTCGATGCCAAGACATGTCAGCTCCCTGTCCGGGTAGGGCAGAATGCGGGCAACCCCGGCGGCATCGGTCAGGGTCACATCGCACAGCACCGGCTGCCCGGCGGGCAGCTCCTCGCAGCCGTACAGCTGCTCGTCAATGCGCAGCACGCGGTATTCCGGCATGGTACAGCCCCTCCTTTGTGTTTTTCCTTATTATATAGCACCCGGGGGCTTTGGTGCAAGGGGGAACGATTTGAAATGGCCTCGCGTGCGCTTTGGCCATCTTCAGCGGAAGAATTATTTATAATTTCGCAATTCTGGAAAATCTGCGGATTTTCCAGAATTGCCTTTTCACGGGAGGGGTCGTAACGGTAAGCAGCTGCCGTTCATCTTTACGACCCCTCTGGTGAAAAAGTGTTCCAGAAACGCCCGCAGGCGTTTCTGGAACACAAATATAAAAATCAAATTCCGCTGATTATGCGCAGAGCGAAGCGGAGCGCATTCAAAATCGTCAAATCGTCCCGCCTGGCGGCTGAGGGCAAAAAAACTCCCCCGCTTGACAGCGGCGCGGAGAAATTGTTACAATACGATTACGACTGCAAACCATGCGGAGGGGTTCATGAATATTACGGAACTGCGGTATCTGGTAGCCATCATGAAATGGGGGTCGGTGTCGGCGGCGGCAAAGCAGCTGTACGCGGCGCAGCCCAACGTGAGCAAGGCGCTGAAGAATCTGGAAGAGGAATACGGGGTGCGCATTTTCGAGCGCTCCTCCACGGGCATGATTCCCACCGAGCAGGGCAAGCGGTTCATCGCGCAGGCGCAGCGGGTGCTGCAGCAGGTGGACGAGCTGAAGCAGGAGGCGCATCAGCAGCGCAGCTGCGCCGAGCTGCGGGTGGTGCTGACCCATGCCACATACGCCTCCTACGCGGCGGTGGATTTTTTGCAGCAGGCAGCCCGCAGCGAGCAGCTGCGGGTGCATATCCGGGAGAGCGGTGCCATTGAAGCTTTGGATTTTGTGCTGCGGCAGGGCTACCACATGGCGCTGCTGCGCTACGCCGCCGAGGACGAGGACTACTACCTGCGCTACTGCCAGCGCCACGGTCTGCGGCAGGAGCCTATCATGGAGTTTTCCTATCTGCTGCTCACCAGTCAGGACAGCCCGCTGGCGCGGCGGCAGGTGCGCGAGCTGGACGAACTGAACGATTACATCGAGGTGCTGCACGGCGACACCCATCTGCCCGGGGAGGAGAGCACTGTTTCCCGCTGGGAGGCGAACCCCAACCGCCGCATCCATGTGTACGAGCGGTGCAGCCAGTTCTCCATTCTGCAAAACCTGCCCACGGCCTATATGTGGTCGTCCCCCATGCCGCAGCGCGCGCTGGAGCAGTACCATCTGGCGCTGCACAGCTGCCCGGCGCAGAAGCAGCAGATGCGGGACGTGCTGGTGTACCCGGAGCGGGAGCCTTTGCAGCCGGAGGAGCAGCTGTTTGTGCAGCTGCTGCACAAGCAGGCAGATGCTACCATCAAGGACAGCGGGTGGAAGAAGATTTGAAATGCGCGCCGCGTCTTCCGGGTTGCGGCACCCAGCATCCGCATCGTGCCTTGGGCGGCACGCGCGTCTTGCT